>Ga0180437_10012442_pt1 | contig 10051 bp, 9 predicted proteins | sample SS_ome_4_FD_132410 | JGI IMG/M metagenome (GOLD analysis project Ga0180437, IMG submission 132410) | Hypersaline lake sediment archaeal communities from the Salton Sea, California, USA - SS_3_D_1 metaG | ecosystem: Environmental > Aquatic > Non-marine Saline and Alkaline > Hypersaline > Sediment... | reverse complement strand
GCGGCGCTCGAGTTCTCGGATGGTCAGTCGCATGTCGTTACGGGGATATTGCGGCACGCCAGCCGCCGCGGCGCCAGGCGACCAGCGCGCACGCGGCCCACACCAAGGTCACCCCGGCGGTTCGCAAGACGACCAGTCTCCAGCCCGGCTCGGCCGGCGCGCCGCCCGCGCCAACGACCGGCGACCACCACAGGGCCAAGCCCAGCGTGGGCCCCACGCCCAGGGCGAGCATGGCCGCGTAGCGCCCTCGGGCTGCTCGGTCGAGGCGGCGCCAGATCGACGTGCCCACGACGATCGTGAAATAGGCGGCGTAGCCGAAGCTCGTTGCCGCCGCCACGCCGACCAGCCCCAGCCCGGCGCAAAGCGCCGCCAGGTTGCCCAACCCCCCCAGGCACGTGGCCACCAGGACCGCGGCCAATGCCCGGCGCTCCTCTCCCACGGCCACCAGGTATTGGCTCGCCGGCAGGGCCAGGGTGAAAAACACCATGCCGGGCACCAGCCATGCGATGGGGGCCAGCCCGGGCGCGTAGTCGGGCAAGAGCCACGCCAACAGCGGCGGGGCCAACAGCACGGCCCACGCGGCCGGCAGCGCGATCGCCGCCCCTTGCAGCTCGCTCGCCCGGGCCGCCAGCCGGGCCACGGCGTGCCGGTCGCCGGTGCGCCCGAACTGCTCGCCGTAGCGCGGGCCGGTCACCGTGGCCAGCATGTTGCCCAGGCCGAAAAGCTGTGTGCCGACCATCACGGCCAGCGAGTAGCAGCCGAGCTGAAACTCGCGGTCGTCGAACCAGGCCAGGATCATCCACTTGTCCAGCGAGCGGAACAGCGACGAGACCACCCCGGCCAGGAGGATCGGGCCGCCCACGGCCACCAGCCGGCGGATCTCCGCGGCGTCGAAGGCCGGGCGGAGCGGGACCGCGGCGTGGCGCCGCACGAAGACGATCGACGCGGCCAGTACCACCAGCGTGGCTACGTACAGGCCGGGCAGCCCGAACCACCAGGCGGCCGTGGCCCCCACGCAAAGCGTGAGCACGGCTTCGAGCAGAGCCAGGCGGGCAGTGACCGCGAAACGCTGGCTCGCGCGCAGGATGGTCACGTGGAACGTGACGTAGCGCGAGAGCACGGCCATGGCGCCCACGGCGGCCAATCCCAGGGCCCAGGCGCCCGACCAGTCGCCCCGGCCCGCCGCGCCGATCCAGAGCCCCGCGCCCACCAGCACCGCGGCGTAGAGCAGGCTGGTGGCGGTGTTGACGGTGAAGGCCAGATCGAGCCCCCGGCGGGCGGCGGCGGTGTCGCCACGGCCCAGGGCCACGTTGTACTCCCGGGCCGCCCCCTTGCTGATGCCCAGGTTGGCGTAGTTGCCGTAGCTCAAGAAGAGCTTCAGCGCCTGCCAGACGCCCATTTGCGCGGGGCTGAGCGCCATGCGCATGAGCAGGCTGGCCGCCGCGCCCAGGACGTGGCAGACCGCCGTGCTGCCGCCGACCACCAGCCAGTCGACGAACACGCGGCGCCAGCCGCTTGCGGGAGCGGGCATCGAGCTGGCGGGTTGGGGGCCGGCGGTGATGGGTTTGGCGTCGGCGCTCACGGCGGTGGGGGGGTTAGGGAGTGTTGGAGTGTTGGAGTGGCGGAGTGTTGGAGTGATGGCGTACTGGAATACTGACTCGTTCCCACGCTCTGCGTGGGAACCAGGGTTATCGCACTAACTACTTCCTCGGCGATCCGGGCGGCGGAACCGTTTGGGCCGGCGAAGACCTGCGGGTTGGGGCCGCACGCCGGTTCGCGGGTGCCGCGAAGCACCTCGTCGAGCAGCCGGAGCAGCTCGGCTTCGGTGGTGGCGGTGCCCAACATGCCGAAACGCTCGGCCCGGGGAACGTCGACGGCCCCGGGCGGGGCGAGCTGGATCACGGGCAGGCCGGCCGCGGCCGCCTCGACCCCGGCGGTCGAGAAGCAGCTCAGCACACAGCCGACGCGCCGCAACCACGCCGCTAGCCGCGCCCGCCCGACGATCTTGACACGGAGCCGGGCGAACTCTTTGCGAATCTCCCGCACCATCGGGTCGTCCGGCGCGCGCGGGTGCGGCTTCACGATCAGCTCGGCGTCCCCCAGCGCGGCAACGGCCGAAAAGGCCGCCCGGAGCATCCCCGCGTACGTGCGGCGGTTGAGGTTCATGGCCACGGCGTCGGGCCGGCGATCGCGGGGCGGCGTGGTGCAGAACAGCAGCACGCGGAAACCGCTGCGTAACTCGCCGCTCTTCGTACGACGGCCTTCCAAGGCCGTCGATCTGCCCGCTCTGCGACGGCCTTCCAAGGCCGTCGATCTGCCCGCTCTGCGACGGCCTTCCAAGGCCGTCGATCTGCCCGCTCCGCGACGGCCTTGGAAGGCCGTCGTACCGGTGGATGCCGAGGAGTCCTCTCTCTCGGCGGCCGCGATCCGGTCCTCTCCTACGCCCCATGCGATCAGCCGCTCGGCCGATGCCCGGTCCCAGGCGAGAAACCGATCGGCCGCCAGCGGGGCGAAACCGAACCGGCAGCAGGGCAGGCCGTGCTGCACGACCAGCGAAACGGCCCCGTAGCGCCGCGCGGCGGCCACGGCGGCCCGGGCCAGCGGCGTGGCGTCCTCGTCGAGCACCACCGCGTCGGGCTTCAGGCGGCGGAAATGGGCGTCGATCCGTTCGACCAGGCGCGTCTGGCGCGGCCCGTGGGTCTCGGCCCGGGCGGAAAGCCAGCGGCGCACGGGCCCGGCGAGGTTGATCCCGCGGCATTCGATCCGCTCGGGCACCTCGACCCGAAGCCGGCTCAGCTCGCCGAGGCTCGAATCGCAGACCAACTGGCCCACGCCGGCCGGGCGCCAGCGGAGCCAGGGCTTCAGGGCGAATCGATCGAAGAGCCACCAAACCCGGCACCCGCAGCGACGCAGCTCGGCGCAGACGGGGCCAAGGAGCCGGGGATTGCCGCAGAGGACCACGCGCGGGCGGGGGTCTGACGGGCTATGCGGAAGATGCTCGTAGTGACCCGATTCATCGGGTCTTCCGCGGCAAGGCCGGCGTTTGCCGGTGTTCGCGACCGCATGAATGCGGTCACTACGAACATTTCGGTCTCGCGGAGCGAGACGGCTACCCAGCCGTCCCGCCCAGCGGCGCCAGCGGGGATTCGGCGGGAATGCCGGAGCAGGCGTCGCAGAGCCGTCCACACGACGGACCACCAGCTCGGCACCGGCGGCCCGGCAGATCTCCGCGAGAAGTTCGGCGTAGTCCTCGTCGCCCGGGGCGGCGAGCAGCTCGACCCGGGCGCCGGGAGCAAGCGGGCGCAGCTCGGTGAAATACGCCACGGGGCGGAGCAGCTTCACCATGTGGTAGCGCAGGGCCAGGGCATTGAGGTACGCCGCTGAGGACCCCTCCAGCGCCGAAGCCAGCTCTACCGCCTCGCCATCGATCCACGCAAAACGGTCGTCGATCGCGTCGTCCAGCGCGTCGTGGAGCGGAGAGCGGTCCGGCTGCGGCCACGAACCTTCCAGCAGCAGGGCGGGCCGCCCCGGCGGGGGAGCGGCGCGTAAGAGCGACCATCGGGCAGCCACCAGGAGGTTCACGGCCCGATCCTCCTTACCCGGCCGCTGTGCAAGGCCGCCGGGCACCCAGCACGTCGATCAGGTCCTCGAAGTGCTCGACGTACACGTCGGCCACGGCGTCGGGATCGAAGTTGAAGGCCACGGTCTTCATGCCCAGGGCCGCCGCCCCGGCGAGCTGGGCCGTATCGTGCCCCACGAACGCGACCTCGGCCGGGTCGAGATCGAGCTGCTCGAGCGCCGCCTGATAGCAGTCCGGGTCGGGCATGGCCCGGCCCAGGTCGATCGACGTGACGATGGTTGCGAAGAACGGGCCGATCGAGAATCGGGTGAGCCGCTGCCTGAGCGCCGCCGCCGTGCAGGCGCAGTTGCACACGGCGGCCAGGCTCAAGCCCGCCCGGTGCAGCACCGCCAGCGTGGCCGGGACCCCGGGCAGGGGGCGCGGGCTCTGATCGGCCTCGCGGCGCCGGGCGTCGCAGGCGGCCTTGATCTCGTCGATTTGGCCAGCGGTGAGCCCCACCGAGCGGAGAAACGCCTCGAACGCCTCGTAGAACTCCCGCTCGCCGCGGTGTACCGCGTCGAGATACTCCCGGTCCCAGACGCGGAACAGGCAGCGGTAATTCGTTTGCACGCCGAGCTGGTTGAGGACCCTCAGCACCCAGTGGCGCCAGAGCGTGGCGTCGTAGAGCACGTTGCAGGTGTCGAAGAGCACGCCCCGGACCGGCTCCGGCAGACGCGCCGGGGGCGAAGATCGGGCTGGCTCGGGCCGGCACCCGGGCAACAGCGCCCCCAGGCAGAACTTCACGTGGGGTTGCGGGACCTGGCTGCTCATGGCGATGCGTCCTTCCTTGGCGAAAAAGGGACCGGGGCCCTTTCTCGACGCCGTGCTAGCCCACGCGCTGGCCCCGGTTCAGCGCGGCCATGCGGCTCCGCAGGGCCGGCTGGTGGTCCAGCAGGTCGGCAATCCGTTGCCACTCCATCGCTTCGGGCCCCAGCGCCTCGTAGATGGCCAGGGCGTGGTCCCAGTCCTCCTCGTGGTCGATCCGCAGACGCACGTCGTCGCGGTCGATGGCCGCGGGGGCGGGTATCAACCGGAGCTTGAACTTTTCCGGGTGGGTGTAGAGGTAGCGGGTCACGTGCTCGCGGTCCGACGGCGCCGTGGCCGCCCGGCCGGCCCGACGCAGGGCCTTCGCTCGAAACCACTCCGCGTAGATCCCCACCGGCGAGAGGATCGCCGGGCGACCGTCCCGCGAGCAATACGAGACGTACTCACACGTGCCGTCCGACTCGGCCGCGGTGACCAGCCGATCGATCAGCGCCGGGTCCACAAACGGATTGTCGCCCAGGATGCGGACCACGGCCTCGGCCGGATACTCGTCCAGTGCGCGGACGAAGCGGGCCAAGGGGTCCTTCTCCTCCGCAACAAAGACCGGCACGTCGGAGGGGACCAGCTCGGTCAGGAAGCGGTGCTCCGGCGTGTCGCAGGCCAGCACGATCACGCCGTCGAGCCGCATGCTGTCGGTCACCCGGCGCACGATCCAGCCCAACAGCGATTGTCCCCCCAGACGCCGGCCCGCCAGGCAGCGAAACCGCTGCGACGGGAAACACGCCTGAATCACCCCCAGCGCCCGTAGCATCCGGCAGCCCCCGAGTCCTTGGCCTAGATGGTTGACGTCCCTTCGCCAGCCGGACGAAGCACGTAGGAGGCAGTGTAGCACTTCGGCCGAGCGGGGGTCAATAGGAAGGGGCCGAGTGCTGGCAGTGATAGCAGGCCCGCGTTCTTGGAGTGCGGCGATTTATCGCCGCTTTCCGGCGCTGGGAACGCCGGCGCTTTCCCAAGCGGGCCGCGCCGAGTCCGAAGTCCCAAAGCGGCGATAAATCGCCGCACTCCAAAGCCTAACGCGCCAGCCCGAGCACCTCGTAGAGCCGCGGGTCGCCCAGGGAGTCGGCCACCAGGTCGGCCATGCGGAAGTCCTGCTCGAAGCTGTGCGGGCCGGGCACGGCCACGGTGAAGGCCCCGGCCGCGGCCGCCGCCTTGCAACCGTTCTCGCTGTCCTCGAGGACCAGCATTTGCCCGGGCGCCAGGCCCAGGCGTTCGGCCGCCGCCAGGTACACCTCCGGATGGGGCTTGCTGTGCTCCACGCCGTCGGACGCCAGCAGGAACTCGAACCGCGGCGTAAGCCCGAACCTCGCCAGGCACAGCTCGGCCAGGCCGCGGTCGCTGCTGGTGGCGATGGCCTTGGGCAGCCCGGCCGCCTCCAGGTCGTCGAGCAACTCGCCAAGCCCCGGCATCATCTTCAGGTGCTCGTCCAACAGGCCCACGAATATCTCGTTCGACTCCTCGGCCAGCTCCTCCCACGACTCGTCCAGGCCGCAGTGCTCGATCATCTTCTCGAACGCCTGGCGCGGGCGGACTCCCATCATGGCGTCCTTGAGCCGGTCGGTGAACTGCTGCCCCCGGCGGCGCAACAGCTCGGTGCCCACCATGGTGTAGAGGTCCTCGGTGTTGAACATCAGGCCGTCCATGTCGAAGACGACGGCGCGGGGTGTTTCTATGGCGTTCATCGCAGCTCGTAGATCGCGTATCGGCGGTTTCGGAAGAGCAACGGCAGCTTGAGCGGGGGGCCGGAGAAGGTAATCACGTAGTCGGCCTCGTACTCCGCGCCCAAGCGCCGGGCCCGCCCGGCCCCCTGCTCCGCAAAGGACCAGTGCCAGGGGAGGTTCGCAGGGCGGTCCGGGCGGGCGTAGAGGTCCTCGATCCGCCGGCGCCACTCGACAATGGCCGCGGCGTCCTGCGGGATCTCCTTCCAGTTGGCCACCTCGGGCCGGCCGGTGTACCACTTGAAGGTCTGGCTCTGCCAGGGCGTGAGGAACCGGGCATCGGGGGGAAACAGCCCTGGATGGCCGGCGACGAAATCGCACGCCTGGCGCCAGGCCACGTAGTCCACACGCCCCCGGTCGGCCGGGGGGACCCGGGGCGAAAGCCGCTCGAGGAAGTGGTTGCCCAGGTGGACCGTGACCACGGCCAGGGCCAGGGCCAGCCAGCGCCGCCCCACGCCGGGCCGGCGCTTAAGCTCGAAGGCGATGTACGACGCCCCGCCCAGGGCCACCCCCATCGGCACGGCCACGTCGGCCAGCCGGAACCAGTAGAACCTCAAGAGCGAGGCCGCCCGGGCAGGATCAATCAGCTCGAGCAGGTTGATCGCGGCCCCGGCCAACGCGATCACCGCGGCCCCGGCCACGAACCCGTGCAGGCGACGCTCCCCGTTTCGTAGTCGCGGGCGGCTCGACTGTTCCCGCTGAGATTGCATCATGGCGCAGAACGCCAGCCACAGCGATGTGAGCAGCGCGAAGCGGGCGACGTACAGCGGGGGAATCCGGCTCAAGGCCAAGTGGTGCCCCAGGCGCTCGAACACGTAGATCAGGTTCGCCCGGCGGACCACCTCCGGGTCGGTGCCCCAGTTCAGCGCCAGCGCCGGCACCAGTCCGGGCAGCGAGAGCAGCAGCCCGGCCGCCAGAGCGGGCCACATCTTCCCAAGCGGCGGCCGCGGGGGACTGTCCCAATTTTCGCTCTGCGAAAATGGGACTGTCCCCTTCCCCGCCCGCGGCTGCACCAGCCACACCAGCCCCGCGGCCGCCACCGCCCATCCTCCCACCAGCACGTGAAACGCGGCCGCCGCCCCGAAGAAGATCCAGACCCGGTTCCACCGCCCGCGCACGAGCGATTCCAACCCCAACAGCACCAGCACGAACGCGAACCCCTTGGCCTCCACTCCGCCGATGACCCATTCGCCGGCCATGTGGCACCACTCGATCAAGCAGACCCAGAGCGCGGCCGTGAGGATCGCGAACCACCGGCGCGGGACCACGGCGAAGGAAAGCCGCCGCCACGCCCAGGCCAAAAGCCCCCAGGTCAACAGCCGCCCCACCCAGGCCAGCGCGAACGGCGGCAATAGAAGCGACAGCCAGCCGAACGTGACGTAAAACACCACGTGGCTATCGGCCGTGTTCAGGAAGAAGTCGCCCGGCGCAAACTCCGCGTTCCAATAGTGGATCGCCTTGCCCAGGTAATACGGCTCGTTGACCTCCGGCACCGGCTCGGCCCCCTGGATCACAAAGACCGCGAAGATCAGGCCGATCTCCAGGAGCGTCTGGGCGCGGGAGGGCGGGCCGGCGGAAGGGGGGGGTGAGGAGGGCAAGGGAGGGGAACAGGAGTCAGGAGACAGAGGGCAGGGTTCAGGAGCTGGTGACTTCTATCGCATCTTCAGTGGACTGCGGCACGCCGTCAGAGCGACGAGAGAGGAATCACGAACGGGAATTGCTGGCCCAAGCAGTTCAGTAGACGTTCATCCGCCGTGACGAGTTCGCATCCCTCGCGCTCCGCCAGCGCGACGTAGAGGCTGTCGTACAGGCCCGCCCGAGTCCGTGAAGAGATGGCCGTCGCCCGGCGGAGAAGCGGCTCATAGGGGTGAATCTGCGGCAAATCGCTCAGAATGTCGTCCAACAGGGGAAGGGCCTGCCCGACCGGGATGATCTTCTGGCGCTCACATTTCGTCAGGGCGCTGGCCGCCTCAGCGGAAAAGATGGAGGGGGCGAGGAGTTGATGAACCCCCCGCTGGTAGTCCTGACGCAGACGCAATGCTTTGGAGGTTAGAGGACGCGAAATGACAGAACTCACGGCGACCGAGGCGTCGAGGACATATCTCATGGATTTTCGTCATCATCGTCACGGAGCAGGTTCTGGAATGTCTCGTCGTCAATGAGGCCGTGCGTGCGGCGGATCTCTTCAGTGATCCTCGCGGCCCGCTCGCGGACGCGGCGGCGTACCTCGGGGTCGAGCGGCTCGCCCTCGAAGGCGTGTCGATAGACGGCCTCCGCATCGGCTCGTTCCAAGGGATCCGTGCCAGTGTGTTTCACTTCTGTGCTCATATCAGTATTATCCCTCTTTTCGGTGGCGTGTCAAGCGAAGGGTTACGCTCGTTCAAGGCGCGGAACCCGTACGTCAACGCCCCGTTGCCGAAGGCCAATGGCAATCGCGGCACGCACGTTATGGTCGAAATACAGCGCGACGCTCACGGCAGCAGTCCCTGCGCCTTGAGTTTCAGCCGGATCGGCGACGGCCCCTGCGCGCGGTCGAGTTCGCGCTTGATCTCGTCCACCTTGCGCATGCGCCGGGCAATGTCGTCATCCATTTCGGCCTGGTGATCGTAATAATACGCCAACGCGCTCAAGATCGCCCCCATCGGCAAGTGGGGAAACTCGCGATGGATTTCGCGGGCATCCGACCCGTGGGCAAGATGATCCAAGACGATCTGGACGACCTTCGTGCGCGTGCCGGTAAGAACCGGTACTCCCTCGGAATCCAGAGAAATATGCGCGTAATCGACCGTTGCCATGCGTCTCTCCCGTTGCGCCCTGGGCGGCGAGCTTCTTGGTGGGCTCCCGTATCCCGGATCATTATACCACGCCAACTACGCGCGGTTAAGGCGGAGCTTGATGCGGTTCTCGTCGATTCCCGGGTCACGATCCAACGCCGAAGCGTGCCGACGCTTCCCGCAGGGCTTTTCCGACCCCCGCCCTCTAGGATAGCGTGGGGGGTAACTCCGGGCAAGAACGCGCCTCGAACGCGGCGCCCCCTACTTCCTGCCCGCCGGTGCCGGTTCGACTTCGAGCTGGGCGACCGGCTCGCCGACCTGGAAACGGAGCGGGACGAAACCGGCGCCGGCTGGCCCACCGACGTCTGCAAATTGCGTCGGGCCGTCGCGAGCAGTTGGACACGTTCTTCGACCCCGAGCAATCGATCCAGGTCTTCCACGATGGGGACGGCGCCGCCTCGGTCGATGTGACCGAGGCAGGTTGTCATCTGGCGCTTGGTTGCGTCTGTCACGACCATCTTGACCGTGCGGGCGAGATGCAGCTTGTGGTTGCGTTGATCGCCCTGCGCTCGCCTCGCAGAACACGCCCCCTGTTGCGTTGCTGGCGGCGCTAGGGCGTTGGGAGGCAGGGCTGGAGCTGGTTTCGTGTCAATGGCCGTCACTTGTTGCTTCGGTGGAATTCAGGCAGACTCCGCCGCCCTTTACCATCGCATCATCGAGTCTCGCTATGGTCTTTTCGACGCTTGTACGTGACTGCGAAAGTTGCTCAAAGATTGTTCGGAAGCTGTCAGTCGCGCGATTGATGAGCCAAGTTACCTCAGACCGAGCAGAGCCCTTGCTTCCATGTACAACCTCACTCCGGGCATCATACAGTCTTTGCATTAGTCTACGACGTTCCCTTGGGCCCCCGAGCCCTTCGGGCAGCAAGGCTCCTCCTCGCATGCCAAACTTGTAGCGAATCTCCCCTTTACGGCCATCAGGAACTAGCAGACTCTCTAGACAGTAGTTTCCAGTAATCTACGCTGCTGCAGCCCTTGGCTCTTTGGTCAGAAAACGCGCCTGGGGAGGTTTTGCAAACTCTTCCAGGTCAACCAAGAACTTCGAAAACCTCTCGCGGT
>Ga0180437_10012441_pt1 | contig 10054 bp, 9 predicted proteins | sample SS_ome_4_FD_132410 | JGI IMG/M metagenome (GOLD analysis project Ga0180437, IMG submission 132410) | Hypersaline lake sediment archaeal communities from the Salton Sea, California, USA - SS_3_D_1 metaG | ecosystem: Environmental > Aquatic > Non-marine Saline and Alkaline > Hypersaline > Sediment... | reverse complement strand
TACATCGTTTCATTTTAATGAATCTCAATTTAAAATTGCAAATTCCCTAACATTTGATTTGATTTACCATGCTTTTAAAAAATTCTATTATTCAAATGATATGATAATCCCGAATACGGAATGTTAAACCAATCCCTTTATAATTAATAGTATAAAAAAAATCAAATATAAATGAGGGTGATTTTTTGTTCTTTGAGTATCTCCATAACGAAAAACAAAAAAAAAAAGAAAAAAAGAGGTTTATATATTTTCTAATATTGTAGCTTCCGAAACACCACCACCACCACATAACGTGGCTAAACCATACGAAGCGTTCCTTTTCTTCATTTCATGAATGAGAGTTACGATAATTCGCGCACCTGTACAACCTACAGGATGTCCTAATCCGATTCCTGAACCATTTACATTTGTTATATCCATGTTCCAATTCAATTCTTGAGACACAGCACAATATTGAGCTGCAAATGCTTCATTACATTCTACTAAATCAATATCTTTATATTCCATATTTGCTTGTTTGAGAGCCAATGGAGCGCTATACATCGGACCCATACCCATCAATCGGGGATCGTTCCCTATTTTACTTATTGTAACGATTTTCGCAAGTGGAATCAATCCTAATTCTTGAGCTTTGTCAACTGTGGTTAGTAATGTCATGCACGCTCCATCATTTATCCCTGAGGAATTTCCCGCAGTAACCGTTCCATCTTTCTTAAATGCGGGAGGTAATTTTTCAAGTGCCTCTATGGTTTGACCAGGTCTAAAATGTTCATCTTTTTCGAAAACATATGTTTTCCTGCGCGTTTTTACTTCAACGGGTAATATCTCGTCTTTAAACCTACCGCTGGTATTTGCGTTTTCAGCGTTATTTTGAGAACGAACTGCTGCCTCGTCTTGCATTTGGCGCGTAATACCATATTTCTCCGCACAATATTCGGCAGTCATGCCCATTATATACGATTCTTGAGGAGCAAAAACCTTGCTTCCAGCGTGTAGTCCTTCCATTATTCCACATTTCATCTCTTTATTGCTTAATCGAGCCCCGAATCGCGCTGATGGGATGTAATATGAAACATTACTCATGCTTTCAACACCACCTGCCAATATAACATCCCCTTGTCCTCCCATAATGTCTACCATTCCTGCTCTTACAGCTTCCATAGCAGAAGTACAAACACGGTTTATAGTCATTGCTGGTACTTCAATTGGAATCCCCGCCATTAGAGAGGCAACTCTTGCCACATTCATTTCTTCTTGCGGTTCCATGCAACATCCAGATTTAACATCCGAAATAATTGACGGATTAATTCCTGTCGTTTCGATACAATTTTTTATGACAAGACTTAATAATTTACTGGCGTTATAGGGTAAAAGAGACCCTCCAAAAGAACCAATTGCTGTTCTTTTAGCATAACATATAACTACTTCTTTATTAACCATTATTTTTTCAACTTTAATTATTTATAATCTATGTTTATAGTGTAATGAGATGTATTATGCAATGTAATTGTAGATATTAAATAATCTTTCATATCTAATTTTAAAAGAACAGCGAAAATATACTAAAAAAACTATATTTAAATTATAATTTTAAATCAAATTTAAATACAAGATTGGTCTTTATAGAGTTAAAAAAACAAATAATATAACATTTATAGAAATCGATGATACCATGTTAGTCGACGAAATAAACATTAAACTTATAATAGTAGGTGATGGTGGGGTTGGAAAAACTTCAATCGTTAATGCCTATATAGAAAAAGATATTCCCGAATCGTATATCCCAACAATCGGTTCTAATATTGCAAAAAAAGAATATAATATCAAGACAGCTGATTTTGGCTTACGTATAAATCTGTGGGACTTAGGAGGACAACGTTCCTTTAATCCTCTCAATCCAAGCTTTTTTAAAAATGTAGATGCCGCATTTCTTGTTTTTGATTTGTCAAAACCTGAAACTTTAAGCGAGATTCAAAATGTATATTTAAAAAACTTGACACAGCATTCAGAAGAGTGTTTAACATTTATTATAGGAAATAAACTGGATTTGATGGAAGATAAAAAAGTCTTAAAAGATTTTATTAAAGATTTTCCCATTAAAGAAGTTCCACTCGTGTTTTTATCAGCCCTCACTCTTGAAAATCTTCAAGAAGCTTTTGAATTACTCGTTTTTAGTTATTTAAAAGAATTGGAATTCAAATACCCTGACGATAAAATCAAGGGATTAGATAAGGAATATCTACAATTAGTTGGCAAATCGGAGGGAGAATTGAGAAAATTATTCATGAACGCAGAATCAATTGATTCACTGACGCTCCAAAAGAAAACTGCTGTCCCAATAACTAAAAAAGTTGTTGAATTAACTGATACAGTAGAAGCTAAAGAAGAAAATCTTAGACTTGTTCAAGAAAGATTAAAAAGATTGGACATGATTAAAAGCCAAATTGTCGATTCTTTTAATAACAATTTATCCATAGTAGAGAATATCTTCGTTAAATTAAAAAGTACACCAATCGATTCACTTCTTGAATCAATCGATAATGCATTAGGACAAATTGATTATTTTAAAGACGATTTTGAACTCAAGTTAGAATCACTTTTGGACATTGGATTGGATTCTTTAATTGAGTTGGATAAGAAAGATAAAGACATATTAAATGTCAAACCTAAACCCAATACTTAAACAGTTGAAAAAAAGTATAAGAAAATATAATTAATTGGTGATAAAAATTTCAAAAAAAGAAGAAATATCGGTAAAAGATATTAACAAGATTATTGAATCAATTGACAAGCTTGATAAAAGATTGAAAGATGAGGCTGCTAAGCTTGATAAAAAAGCTATGGATGAATCGGCGAAACTTGACAAAAAATTATCCAAACAAGTAACCAATAATGAGAATCAGATTAAAACCCTAGAAACTAACTTGAAGAATCTTAAAACTGAAATGACTAACAGCAATAAGGCTTTAAAAGCTGAAATAGACTCGATAAACAAGAAATTAACTGTGGAGATGGGCGATCTAAAAAAGGCTATCGAATTAAATCAGAAACAAATCCAAGATCAGATAAGGAACCAAGAAGAAATCATTACCAGCATGATAAAAAAGTTTGACGAGAAATTCTTGAGGGATAAATCGAAGCTTACAGCAGATATAGAAGAGCTCAAAAACCAGCAAGATGTATTAAAAATATCATTCACATTCAATGAGAAGCAACTTCTACAAAAAATGCAAGCTACCATTAATGAAGATATTAAGAAAGCTGTAAAAGGCAAGGAAAAAGAAGTATTAATGAAATTTTGGATTCAAGATTTAAAAGAAATCATCAACGATTTCGAAAAGTTGAAAAAGCTCCATCCTAAAGAATTTACACTCCAGCTCAACGAAATAGCTAACACAATTCAAGTTTTTAAACAAAAACTTTCTTTATAAATTTCCTTTTTTTTAAAACCCATTGTTACTCATATTGTGGTGATTGGGCAAAAATATTTCTCATTCCTTCTAATAAAGATATCGCACCCTCAGGACAAAAATGAGCACATACTCCACACCCAAGGCAAATTTTTTCGTTTACTTCAGCCTTATTATTTATATTCATTGTTAAAGCGTCAATTGGACACTTTTCAACGCAAGTTTCACATCCAATACACATATCTTCATTAACATGTGATAAATAATTTGTCGAATTGATTAAAGGTAACACTCCATCTCTCCATAACCCGAATGTTTCACAACAGTCTTCACAACAATTACAAATACTGGTTTCAGCTTTAGAAATATCCGAATGAGGATGAAATGCCTTGTGGACAAGACCATCTTCTTCAGATTTTTTCATAATATCTAGTGCCTCTTCTTTTGAAACGAATCTTGTGAATCCTTTTTCTACTGTATATCGTGCTGATTTCCCGAAGACGAAACAATTCTCTCTGAGTTTAGTCTGCTTACATGGTTGATTCAATAAATCTCTATGATGTCTGCAGAAACAATGTCCCACAGCAATTTCATCGAATTTTTCAATCATATCTTCAATTGTTTGAGATAAGACTATGCGTTCTTTAGGGACTTCTATGTTCTCATTAATATCAATCTGAATTTCTTTCCCACTAACACCTTGCTGTAAAATTGGTACGGTTCTGTCTATAGGAGGTAAGTTTTCAAATATTGGAAAGACTTGTTCGTAGTTTTTTTGAATGAAGACTTTGGCATCATCAAATAAATCTTTAAATAAAATCGCCAGTTCTTTTTCCTCGTTAGTATAATTAATTTTTCCCATGTAGATGTACTCGAAAGGACCAACCATCATGAGGGGGAGTAATCGATAGACTTTTAATCCAGTAGAGCTGGGTTGATCAAATATTACACCTTTGCTGGCTAAGGACTCAAGTCTTGGTAAGATTTCTTCTTCGGTCATCTTTGTGTTCTTTTTTAACTGCTCCATTGTGAGCGAAAAATTTCTTTTAAAAGCTTTATTGATGAAATCTAAATCTTTTTCTTCAGTAATGATATGTTTTAAAATTTTAATCAAAGTATCGTTCAAAGGAAAAGGTAATATCCCTGCTTTGATAATGATATTTGCTGCTTTTTTATATTTTTCATCTGACATTCTAAATCTAATTTATGGTTTAGAAAATAAAAAGCTAATTAGTATTATAAGAAATGGAAATAAAAAAAGATAATAATAAAAAAATTAATTATTTCTTCCTGAGTGGAGGTACCTTTACTATTCTCTTACCCTTCACCAAGGATATTGCATTTTCGGGGCAGAAATGGGCACATACTCCGCATCCAATGCATTTTTCTGCATCTCGATCCGCTTTACCATCGTCATTTATATATATTGCCCCATTAACGCATTTATCGACACAAGTTTCACATCCCACGCATAAATCGTGATTAAAAACTGATAAATGATGGGTTTCATTGATCATTGGTGCCATTGCATTTTGAAGAGAATTTCCACAACAACATCTACAACAATTACAAATACTCGTTTCTGGCTTAGAACTATCAAAGTTTGGATGGTAGACTTTCATTACTAATCCATCCTTTGCAGATGCTTTTAAAATCTTTATTGCTTCATCCTTAGTTACCATTCTTGCGAATCCTTGTTGGACCGTGTGTCTTGCAGACTTTCCAAGCGTGAAACAATTTTCTCTCATATCTGTTTGTTTGCAAGGCTCCCCTTCTAGATCTTTATGATGACGACAAAAGCAATGACCTACAGCGATATCATCGAATTTATTAACTACTTCTTCGATTTTTTGAGATGGGATGACCTTTTCGGTTGGAACCTCTATGTCTTGATTTATTGTAATGAGAATTTCTTTCCCCGTTGGTTCGTTTTCATAGAGAGGAATCGTTCTATCGACAGCTGGTGCTTTTAGTAACATTGGCATTATATTATCGTAGCCATCCTGTATTATGTCGTCCAAGCCTTTGAACAATGTGGTGAATAACTCTGCGAGTTTTCTATTTCTCTCTGTAACTTCGAGCTCCTTCATAAAAGTATACTCAAACAAGCCTACATTTACAATCGGTAATAATCTAAACACTTTTATTCCTGTAGAACTAGGTTGATTGAAAAGAAATCCCTTTTTGGCAAGTTTATCTGTAAGATCTAAAATTTTTTCCTCGGACAAACCAGTTCTTTCTTTTAGCTGGTCTAAGCTCTGACTGGCTTTTCTACTAAATGCTAAAATCATGTCAATCTCTTCTTCATCACTTCCCAAGAGCATCTTTATGATTTCAAGAAAGGTATCGTTTACAGGAATTGGCATTCCTCCGACTTTCAATATAGCTTGTGCTACTTTTTTGTATTTAGCTTCAGACATTTTCATTCAAATTTTACATTTTATATAAAATATTAATAATCACTAATGTATATTTAACTTTTCTTTAAAAAATTTGTTTATTTTTCCAAAGATTACTACTTGGTTAATAATTAATTAAATTAGTTTATCAAATTTTAATATGTATCATAACAAATTGATATCTTTAGTTGATTATTCATGGTTAATTGCCTAATTGTTGGTCATGGCGCACGAGAGCACGCTATAGCAGAAGCGCTAGTGCGGGGAGGTGCTGAATTATACGCGTTCATGAGCTTTAAAAATGCGGGTTTAGACGACTTAAGTAAAGGGAGAATTAAAATTCATTCTGAAACGGATTTTAAGGAGATAATCAATTTTTCGAAAAGTAAGAATATTGACTTTGCTTTTATTGGCCCCGAAGCTCCTTTATGCGTTGGCATAGTTGATGCTTTAGAAAAGGGAGGTATTCCTTGCGCAAGTCCAAAAATAGAAGCTGCCCAGCTAGAAGGATCTAAAATATTCATGAGAGAATTATTAACAAAATATAAGATTCCTTCAAATATAAAAAGTAAAAAATTCAATTCAATGGAAGGTGTAGAAGAATATATTAAAGATAACGGGGAAGAGACGATTGTTGTTAAGCCAGATGGTTTAACTGGTGGTAAGGGCGTAATGGTTTATGGAGATCATCTGTTTTCAAAGATAGATATCATGAATTACTGCCAAGAATTAACTGATAAAAGAAGTCCGTTTATTCTTGAAGAAAAATTAGATGGAGAAGAATATACTCTACAAGCGTTCGTGGATGGTAAAAATGTAGTAGGAACTCCATTAGTTCAAGATCATAAAAGAGCTTACGAGGATGATAAGGGACCAAATACAGGCGGAATGGGTTCTTATTCTATGGAAAATCACTTAATGCCATTTATTACAGAAGAAGACGTGGAAAACGCTCTTAACGACATGAAAAACGTCGTTGCTGCTTTAAAAACAGAAACGGGAGTAGAATACAAAGGACCCTTATACGGGCAATTCATGAAAACGGCAAGTGGTAATAAATTAATTGAATTTAACGCCCGTTTTGGAGACCCTGAAGCAATGAATGTCTTGCCATTACTTAAAACGAATTTTGTAGATGTGTGTTGGGGGATAATAAATGGAAACCTACCTTCTAATATTGAATTTGAGAAAAAAGCTACCGTTTGTAAGTATCTTGCTCCAGAAGGATATCCTGTCTCTCCTAAGAGAGATGAATTAGTAGTGATTAATCAAGAAAAATTGAAAGAATTCGGTGCAAGGTACTATTACGCGTCGATTTATCGCGAAGGTACGAAGATCTTTACTACAACATCACGAGCAATGGGTGTCCTTGGAATTGCAGAAACCCTTGAAAAAGCGGAACAAATAGCTGAAAACGGCGTGAGTTGCATTGAAGGAAAGCTCTTTCACCGAAAAGATGTAGGAACCAGGCAATTATTACAAAAACGAATCGATCACATGAATTCGCTCTTAAACAAATAGAAATAAAATAATACTCTAACTCTTTTTATAATTTATAACAAGCAAATTCTAATTTTTTTAAGAGTTAAATTAAATAGTGTTTATTATGGCATGGCACAAGGCTAATGAAAGATATAATAGCTTGATTAAACAGTTATTTCATGGAAAAGAATGGCAAGAGAGATCAGAAGCAGCACGGGAATTAGGGATCATGCAAGAAGGGCGTGCAGTAAATTTACTTTGCAGAGCTCTTAGAACAGAACAAGATAAAGTGGTTCTAGATCGTATCATTGAAGCACTAGGGAAGATTGGAGATGGAAGAGCGACTCTAAGAATTATTGAAAAATTGAAAGAAATGACTGAACAGGATCACATCGATAAATTCAGGTTAATTAATATTATTGAAAGCCTCATAAATATAAAAGATAAACGTGCATTAGTCTACATCGGTCCTTTCTTAAGCATCTCCGAAGAAGAAGTGCGCAAAGTCGCAGAAAATGCTTTTGATGTAATAGAACCTAACTGGCGAGAAATCATCAAAAAAGAAAGGGAAACTAAATCGATTCAAGATATTTTTAAAATTAAAATTTAGAGAGAGTATACTGTTATATTACTCTTTTTCTTCCAAATTGGTCTAAATAATAAGCTCTTAATAACCAATTATTTAAAATTTTCTTGTAAATATATTCTTAATTTAAAATAAATAGTTCAAAAGGAAATTCTCTTGAAAAGTGTCTGCTGTTGGGATTTAGAGGGGCCAATTTCGGTTATAGACTTCGCTGCTGATATCGGGCGGTTGTTAAGCAAGAAACCAGAATTGAACCTCCAAGAATATGATATGGGAGAATTTTTCTTCATGATTTCAAATTACGACGATTATATCATTGATATTCCAGGAGTTAAAAAAAAATTAAACATCCTTGACTATCAACCAGGAGACACGCTTCGAATCATGGCTCCACTTTATGTAGCTTGCTTTTCTGACAACGAATTAATCAATTTAGCTAAGCAGAATTTAGGATTATTACCAGGTTGTAAGGAATTAATGGCAATATTACACCAAAAATGGGATTTGTTTGTTATATCAACGAGTTATACTCAGTTCGCTCATAACGTCACAGCTGCTTTAAATATCCCGCAAGATCACGTGTATTGCACGGATTTGCACGTAAAAAATTTAAAGGAAGGATTGGCAAACATTAATGACACGATTGACGAGCTGGTGCGAGAGATATTTCAAAAATACCTTGATAACGATAAGAAACTCGATAGTATTATTGGTGACTTGAACGACTTCTTCTGGAAAGGTCCAGAAACAGATTACATTAAAGTCATGAATCAGGTAAAAGTGAGGGGAGGAAAACGAAAAGAAATGGCTGTTGAAGATATTTCAAAGCGAACAAGCACCCCCATATCTGAAATGATTGCTCTTGGAGATTCCATTACTGATATTAACATGCTCCAGAGATTAAAAGACGAAGGAGGAATTGCTATATCATTTAATGGAAATGATTTCACTATTTCTCGTGCAACTGTAGCAGTTACAACACCCAATAATTTAGGAGTTTTACCTCTATTTGAAGCGAAAGATGATATACAACTATTTTTAGAGAAATGGGAATCTAATTATGAAAGCTTTAAAAACAATCCAAAAAATATTCCAAGTGGTTTAATTTCAGAAGATGTGAAGAAGCTATTTATTCAAAACGGTTTTTTACCTGAAATTGATAATCTGAATAACAAATCTGAAACCCAACTTAAAGCAATTATAGATAAACAAAAGAAAATGCGTAAATTAGTAAGGGGTTGGGCAGGACAATTAGGATAAATCTTAATCTATTAAGATTAACTCATTATCTCCTTCTTTATAAAATTTCCTATAGAATATTACGCCTGAAATAATAATAATCAATTTATTTATATCCCAAATGATAAAAAAGAACCAAGGAATGATATAAAAAAATATTAAAAATGGGGATAAACAGAATAATTCAATGATAAATAAATACATAAACAAGAAGAAGAATCCCAAAGCAAAAAGAAATAATGTAAATAAGACTCTATTTTTAGATTCCCTCATGAATTCGTTATTGTTTACTCTCTCATTACAATTACAGCATACTAAAGGTATTTTAACATTGAATTTTTCTTCATTATAAATCTTCTGAACGATAGAAAGCATTATCGATATTCTCCCGCCACATAAACTGCATTTAAAATCCTTTTTCTTTTTAGCTCTATTTTGCTCAATCGCGTCGATTTCTAATTTTTGGAAATAGCAATCATTATCAAAATAGTGGGAACAAGTTTTACAGGTCAATTGGCGTTCTAACAACATATCGTAAAAGAAATCCTTTTCAGGTCTTATGAAATAGTTGTAATTCGTATGTTCTTTACAAATTACTCTTCCCTTTTCGTCAATCTCAAAGTAAGGCTCTATAAAATGCATTTTCTAACGATAATAGGTTAAAATTGTTTAAATTTCTTCTATATATATTAATTTTAAAAATATTTATGTATGTTTCTATAAGAAAAAAAAGGTATTATAAAAAATTATAATAAAGAAATAAGACATGAAACTAAATCCTGAAAACATCATAGTCATGAATGATAACTCAGGGAACATTTTCAATGGTTCTAAAGTGGTATTTTGGGCAGGTACTACAGTACGTAGTAAATAACTGGATGGATCCTTTAGAAGTTCTTCATATTCGCTTGCTTCCATCCAGGGTTTTTCAATATATT
>Ga0180437_10012440_pt1 | contig 10054 bp, 17 predicted proteins | sample SS_ome_4_FD_132410 | JGI IMG/M metagenome (GOLD analysis project Ga0180437, IMG submission 132410) | Hypersaline lake sediment archaeal communities from the Salton Sea, California, USA - SS_3_D_1 metaG | ecosystem: Environmental > Aquatic > Non-marine Saline and Alkaline > Hypersaline >... | reverse complement strand
GGCGATCCAAGTACACAGGGCATCGTTCATCAATCAGGAAGAAGGCGACATCGTACCGCAGGATGAAATTCTCTGGGCAGCACTGGAGGGCGGGAAATGAATTGCTGTGAGACCCACGCCAGCGAATTGCGCTGTGACTACTGCCCTTGGTGCAAAATCGAAGAGCTGGAGGCAGAGAACCAGCGGCCGCAAGATGAACTAAAACATTACAAGCGAGCACTACGAGATGGTGCTTTAGAATATATAAATGACGTTCTGGAAGGGGACGAAAAAATAGAGACCATTATCCGGGACTGGTTTAATCGCACAGGGTGGTTGCCACCAGAACTGGAGGGCGGGGAATGAGTTTAGCAGATGGAACACGAATTAAGATTCGCGAATACGAAAAGCGCATTGTGGAGCTGGAACAATTACTAGCCTGCGAAAAAACTGCGCTTGAAGATGAAAAAGCGGCACACGCATTAACGCGGGCAGAGAACCAGCGGCTGCGGGAGGCTGAAAATGGGGATACTTAATAGTGAAGACGACCTGCGCAGGAAGCGCGAATCCGAAGACAGGCGAGCAAGCGATGATATATTTTCGATGTCGCAAGACACTACGCTTGCCCCTGTCTTTCGTAATATAGCGCGGCAAGGCCATGATTATATCGTCTGTTTGGAAAACGAACTTGAATGCGCTACAGACAATTTATTTTCGGAGCGTATGTGGCGCGAGTCATTGCAAACCGACAACCAGCGGCTGCGGGAGGCGCTTACAGAAATCGCTGAGTGGAATCAAGCAGACGAAGATGATCCAGACATTTGCAGAATACAATGGCGCGGCTGTGTTGCTATAGCAAGGGCAGCACTGGAGGGCGGGGAATGAATGAAAAATTAAAACGCTGGATGCTGGAATCCAAGCAGCCGAAACCCTACTCGCTTCCGATTGATCATCCTGTGCAGGAAGATATTGCATGGGCAGCCGATAAGCTTTCCCGACTTGAAAATGAAATCAAAGCCCTTCGCGCCCTATGCAAAGAAGCATACATTGAAGGGATGTTGGCGGCAGAAGGGTGCCCTGTACGCCCGACTCATGCCGAATTGGAGGCCGCGTGGCAGCACAGCGATAGCCGGGAGGTGCTTTATGGATGAGGTGTTTGCTGAATTTGAAATAGCACAGGCAGCACTGGAGGGCGAGGAATGAGCGATCAGGTTTTCTTCTGGCCGAATGGCGATTTTGTGACTCTGAGTGGCGCTGAAGTCGATACGCTGTATAAATTACACTTTTTCGGCCCACAAGAAGATGGCGATATACCTTCAAAGTCCGGGCTGTCGTATCTAATAGAGGTTGGAGTTGCCGTAAAAGATTACAGCAACCCGCCTGCCAATCGACTAACAGACAAGGGCAGAGCATTGGCTGAAAACTATCAATGGAAACACCAACCTACACTGGAGGGCGGGGAATGAGCTATTACACTTTTAGAAATTTTTACATACCGGAGCGCATGATGGGCGTCATATTGCGGTATGTCGAGCATGGCATAGAACCCGGAGACTTTTTGACGGCGATTATTACCAATAATTTAAGTGAGGCTGTAATGCGAGCAGACGATGAAAACATAAATAACCTACCAGCATACGTCGCATGGTTTTATAACGAAGCGCCAGCAGGCTGCTGGGGTTCATGCGAGAGAATGAAAACGTGGATGGCGATGCGGGAGGGCGGGGAATGATGCCTGACATTGAGCAATGCATGGAGGATGTCCGGCTCGCTAACGAGCGCATCGAGGAGTTGGATGCCGCTCTCCACTGTAGGGAGGTTGAAGTAGATGCCCTCAGAGAAAGCTGCAGGAGACTGCGCGAAGAGAACCAGCGACTGCGGAAGGCGATCCAAGTACACAGGGCATCGTTCATCAATCAGGAAGAAGGCGACATCGTACCGCAGGATGAAATTCTCTGGGCAGCACTGGAGGGCGGGGAATGAAAATATGCGAACACGAAGATATAGATATTGAAGATTGCTATTGCAGAGACTGCGGAGAGCCACTGACAAATATAGTTTGGGCTTTAGTAGAGGAAAACCGGAGGCTGCTGGCCTTACTTAGTCAAGCACAGCATCATGCACAGACGGAAAACGATGATACTTTGAACGTACTAATCAATGGCGAGCTTAGTTCTGGCTGCGAGAGGTGAGTGATGGATAGGAAACCACGACCCTGTGATTGCGGTTTTTACGACGCCCATAGGCATCATTCTGCTGTTGGCAGTGGGCGGTGCCATTTTTATGAGGCGCGCACTCTCGGCTGGTCATCGGACGCGTGTGGTGAAGCGGCGATTTGGTACTCACCGGACGGCAGAAAAGTAGCCGCACGACATTTGAGAAAAGCACTCGCTGCGGGAGGTGAGTGATGAGCGACATAAAAAACATCGACGATTACAGGCCGCATATTTGCTTGCCGCACAGTAAAGGGGTTTCGGTGATTCCAATGGTAGCACTAGAAGATATGGCTGAGGGCAAGATAGACCCTAAAAACCTAGAGAGCACCGAACTATCTGCGATTATCAATGAGTGGCTACAAACAATGGGCGAATGCAGCGACTACCTCAAAGACAGAGAGACTCCTTTGCAGTGTATACAGAGTGACGCCGGGATTGTGGAGAGGTAAAAAGTAATGAAAGGTGAAATGAGTTTTCTGATGTGGGTTGCGCGGCTGGTGGCGATCTGCTGGCTTTTGGCAGCATCGTTCGCCCTGGCTGGCGGTCTGTACGTGGACGGGCGGCGCGTCCTGGCGCTGGAGTGCCGCGACACTGGCGAGGATATACGCTGCAACACCGACGACGAAATACCTACCCCAACACCTACTCCAACCCCCACGCCAACCCCAACGCCAACGCCTACACCGACCCAGTGCCCGCCAACACAAAACATGGGCTATATGCCACCGCTCAATATCAGCAACGCAGGCCCACAGGTAGAGGTGCAGGCAAATGCGTGGACTGCAGGGCGACTTACCCACAACGGCATTTCAGCCTCAATCAATTTCGGAGCAAGGCCGGGTAGTGATAGCGGGACAAAGTTCGTCGCAGTCGCTACCTGCCCAATCGCAGCAAATGATTACATCGTTGATGGCTGTGTATCTTCAGGGTCATCGACCATATCAATTGCCGTTAACAATTCGCGTTGTAAACTGGATAGCCGGAAGGATTACTGGCTATTATTCGGCGGGCCGGGATGTGTGGGAGGATGTCAGGCTGTGAGAGTGGTGTATAAATGACCACCATCAGTTTAGAAGTGAATGACCTTGATGTGACCGTAGTACTCACCACGCCACAGGGGATATCCACCTGCACGATAGATGCTGAAGGGGCGAGGGACTTTGCCTCTGCCCTTCAACTGGCTGCGAGTATACTGGATAAGAAAAACAAGAAACCCGAGTTAAGAGTTGTGGATTAAGGGTCAGGCGGGAAATCGTAATCCTCCAAAAACCCTATGGTTTCCCCGACACCGCTGGCAGGTCCGGTGCTTGGGATCATATCTACCACTTCTTCTTCTGTGAGCTGGTCAACATCTCTGACGCCATAATATAGATGTGTTCTGGTTTGAAAAGCGACCCGGAAATATTCTCTTCCGTTAAAGATTATTCGCGCCTCATCAACCTGAGTATCCCCGATAATTTCCTCAAAACCAACGGGCACAGCATACGCACTGCGGGTAATTAAAAGCCTCATGGGCCATGTTTCAAAATCGTTATAAAGAACAATGGCATCCTTTTGTACCGATGAATATGGCATGTCAATGTAAAGGTCGCGCCATTCAATATCCACTATATTTAACGAAAAAAGATTTCTAAAAATTCCGGGGTTAAATTCCTGCTTTAGCTCCCAAACCCACCCTATAGGGTATGGCGGTGCAACACTTGTAAGGTTATACCCAGTGAGAGGGACTGTGGTCCATTCAGACTCGCCCTCCCTTCTGAATTGTATGGTGATCTGTGGGTTAGCCCTGTGTGACCTCAATTCCTCCAAAATGTCTCTTTCGTCATAAGCGAAATAACTTTGCCATGTGCCGTTTGTGGTTGAAGTTGGAGGAAAATAGTAATTTGCTCTCGCTATACCAAATCCGCAAGAATTTGGATTTGACTTAAACCCTATAACAAGAGGTTGCGCCCAGTCCTGGCCTTCGAACTTCACCACAACCTCATCCCCTACATTAAAGGCCCGATGGTTGCAGTTCATATACTCGAAAGTAACAGCGTCTAATGTATCAGTCTGGTTTATGTTGAAATTCTGCTTTGTGTTTGTGTTCTCCTGAATATATTGGGCAGTGGAAAGCGCCTCATCCAGATTGATATCACAATTATTATTTGCGCGATCTATGGCCGTGATAACCCCTGTCCGATAGGTGGGAAGCCACTTCTGCCAGCCTGGGAGCGCCGCTATGTTCCAATAACTCTGGTAGGATGCCTGTACCACCCTACCCGTCACTGTGCCGTCAGCGGCCACAGGAGGCGCACATCCGGGGGCAAGAAGGGTTAACGCTGGTTCGCCCGGAACCTCAATAGTTCCAGTAAGCCCTGATGCCTCTAATGTGTAATCGACACACCAAACATCCGATGTCTGGGTTAAGTCAAACCTTTGTAATTCAGCAAGTTTTAACTCCAGCGAACGCTTCTCAATATTCGCATTGGCAAGTGCCCTGTTATATCCGTCTATCTGCCGGCGGGTAACCTGGGCATCAATTGTTGCATCTTGGATTGCCTCACGCTCAGCACCTTCTTCCGGGTAGTTCACAGCGGCCCATGCATCTATCGCGGCATTGAGTGTGGCGAGGTTTGCAGAAAGGATTATTTCAGTATCATCAATCGTGGATTCTATTTCAGGTATAAACGTGTCATTAAGAGATGCGAGTTGTGCCGTTACGGTACTTATTTTTGCCTGCAGGGCATCATCACCATAATCAAGATTTACGGTGTACTGCCCACTGCCTACCTCATCAACTATCGTCGCCCGTCCCATGTCACACCACAGGGCGAGCGCCAACGTCCATATAGAAATCATCTCCAGGCGCATAGTAATTAACCCACTCGGCCTTGAAGTAAATCACTTCATCGATGTAAGCGTTATACCCTGGATACATCAGGGGATTCCCTTTACACCTCACCCTATAGCCCTGAGTGCCTGAAAATATCGTCCTGATATCCTGAAGGGTAGTGTTGTTGGCCGGGTCTGGAGTACCTGGGTCTGGAACTGCTGCAGGATACCCAACCAACACAACGGAATAATTATTAGTCCCCTGCGCGTAATCCGTGCGCTCCAGGTCTTCGCTGAAAATCACGTACTCTCTCTGCACACCATCGACAGTGATTAACTGACTCACTTTAAACCCGTCAGCGTCAGCTATATAGGTTGCGTAAGTATCAGGACTATAAACAACACATTGGGCATATCCCTGTGAATCTATGCGATAGGTCAACTGCCAGCTCGTTATGGGTACTCGTTGAATCCCGTAATTGGGGCAAAGGAGGTCCATAACGAAATAACTTGATTGGCTATCCGCATTGGCAACCGTTGATGCTGCTGCGCTTTGGTAGGGAAATAACGATTTTCCAGACAGTGAGAGACTGCCAGAATCTACTTCTTTGATCGTATTAACGACAATACCGACCACCGGAACGGTGCCGGTAAGTGTAAGTGAGCCAGTGCCTATCACGTTTGGCGTTTCACCAAATGCCGCATTTAAGGCAGCGCCATTTATTACACCGCCATTAATCACGGTTAATCCTGAGTCTGGATGTGGAAGCCTTCAATGAGAAAACGGCCATGAAACTGTGCCCCGCTTCCTGTCCCCGCAGTCTCAAGCGTAAAGACCACATCATCACACCAAACAGCATTTGAAATATCAATCCATTGCACTTGGCCGGATTGTGTTATTCCTGTCAATTGCTGGTTATTAACGTAAGCCGTCGCACTGGACCCATTCCCGACACTGATAAAAGGCTCGGCAGTGATCGATGCATAATTGAAGCAGATAAACCCTGCCCGTGTTGGTACAAACTTCAATCTAGGCGTGTTTGGAGTAGATGCCCCACTCTTAACCGCTGAGACAGTAATACCAGCATCCGGCCTGATACAAACCCAGTCACTTGTGCCCTCTGAAACCCCATCCCCTTGCGTTGTGGGCCATGTTGGCTCAGTGCCTCCCGAGGTCACATTGTTATCAGCCCCATTTGTCGCATCATAGGGATAAACAGCTAGATAATACTGATATCCGTTCGGTGTAGTTGGTACAACAACGTCCTGATCGTCATAAGCCGTAGAGGTAGCAAAGCTAATCCCAGGCCCAAGGTCAACCGGAGGGCTTGCAATGATCGATGAATGACCTTTGAAAGACTGCCCACTCCCACCCGGAGAGTAGAACCATGATTCCCTTTGAATGGCAGGCCAGCCGCCAATGACAGCAGAACCGTCTGCAAAGGTCTCTGAGTATTGGCTGTTTGAAATACAAACACTATAGGGTGCAGTTGCATAACTCGCCCTGCCAACAGCTACGCTATAAGCCGCTGCGTTAGCTTGATAACCGAGTGCAACCGTATTCTCACCCGTTGCGACAGAACTGCGCCCGATAGCTATCCCCTGCGCTCCGTCTGCCTGACTGTTATATCCGATAGCCATAGAATCTACGGCAGTGGCATTTGATGATCTGCCTATGGCTAAAGAATCCTGTGCATCGGCAGCAGCCGTTAATCCGATTGATACAGCATAACTGACCGCAGCAGATGCCGCCGAACGCCCAATGGCAATACCATCCGCACCCAAACACGTTGCATCCCAACCAACACTAATCGAGTAATTCCCGGTAGTGTTGGCTTGATAACCTAAAGCAGCAGCCCTCTCCCCAGTAGATTCTGCAAGAGAACCAACCACTGTACTATTAGTCCCGGCAGCAGTAGCGCCAACCCCGATGGCAACCGCATTACCACCCGTTGCCTGGGAATAGGGGTCTATGTATTCAAGTGTGCCAGCCGTCGCCCTTGCCTCTATCGCCGCAGTTGCAGCAGCAAATGCAGTGCCGGATGTCCCCTCTTGTCCCCTTAATACTGTTAGCGTGTCGGTAGAGCGTGATGTGATATGAATAATCTCAACATCACCAGTAGAAGTATCAAAAAGGGTCGCAACCTGATGCTCACTAGAACCAGGGGAGGCAAACAGCGCACCCTGCCCAGCAGTCAGGACAATAGTTGTTGTGCTGTCTGTAATATCCGCATTGAGCGTTGCAGTCGCGTTATTTGTGTAGAGTTGCTTTGCCATTGTGCTGCCTCACGCGATCTTTTCTAGGATTGACGCCACAAAGGTAGCGGTATCATAACCTGGTCGATACGAAGGGATGACTTTATAAAACCCTTCCTTATTGCTTATATAAACCTCACGATGATATTCAATGATGTACCTTAAAGCCTCGTCCTGCTCTTGGGTTGGCCTGAATTCATACTCCAAGGTCTGGTCGCCATGAGAAAACCCACCATCGTAACTAGCCACCCCGCCATCAAGGGTTTTCCGCTTTGTTGATCTTCTGGCGAAATTGCCGCGCTCCACCTTTGTCGGGTTAATCGTGACATACCCATTGAGGTCAAAATCAACCGTGGTTATATGTAGGTTCATGCCGTACCCAATAAGAGCGCAAGCCCTTCGCTGTTAGTCCTGACCTGTACCGCTTCCAGAACCTCAAACATGAATGCTTCGAGGTGCGGCTGTAGACCATCACCGTTGATAGTGATTGCAGGATCACCTGCCTCCAATGCTGCGGCCCGTGCGTTAATCTCCCTTATCTGGGCATCTGTTAGGCGTTTTTGCAATTCTAGTTGCTCGTCCAACCTGTCCTGCTCTCTTTCGATATATCTTTCTAGCCTGAATTCTTCCCGCAGTCCGTCAGTGCTTCCCAACTGACCATAAAGGTTATTAAGCAATTCGCCCGATACGGAAATGGAGTTATTCAGGCTTTCAAATGCTGCCTGAATCCTTTGTGTGTCGGCTTCAATTTGAGCAATATCAATAGCGGCTTGGAATTCAATCTGAGTATTGATTGATTCAAGTCTGGCCTGTAGCTGTGCTGTGTCTGCCTCAAGTTGGGCAGTTTGTAATTCTGCCCTTATCTCAAGGCTGGATATTCTTTCGTCAGACGCGATTTGCTCAAGTGAAACCTGTAACTCATTCGCCGCCTTCGCCGCTTCAAGTGTGCTTTCTGTGACCGATTCTATGCTCTTTGATGCAGTAGTCGCACCAGATGAAGAACTGGCCCAGAACGATTCAGAAACACTCTGGGCTATCCTGGCGCCTTCCGCTGCCCTGTCCCACTCATCCCCGAGCTTTTCAAGAGAATCAAGCCCAAGGTCTACACCAATGGCGTCCAGTTGCTCCTGATTTAGCCTTTCAATCTCATCAGCTACACCACCAAAAATCCCGGTTAACAGTTCCCAGTTGCCGCTTTCAAGATCACCCAGAAGGCTATTTATTGCATCTTTAATAAGCGTGAAGCCGTCAGCAACAAAACTCCACCCGCTTATGCTCCCGGCATTCTCGACTACAGTTGTTAGTCCTTCAATGCCAGAGGTTACAAGGTCAAACGCCCCAGTCTCGCCAAAGCTTATTAACAGTTCTTGGTAGGCAGTTGATAATCTACCTAATGCAGCATTATAGCCCTCAACCCTTTCCGGCACTCTTTCCCCAAGAGCATCGGCAAACTTTATGATTTCCTCTCGCCCAAACTCACTGGCACTGATTAGGTCATATACACCCGCCTCAGTGATCCCGAGCGCATCCGCTGCGATTTTAAGACCATCAGGGACACGCTCAATAATCCCCTTAAAATCTTCAAGCTCAAACCTTCCCCGCGCAATACCTTGGGTTAACTGAAGGAATGCGCCTTCTACATCTTGAGTATTACCACCAGCGGCGAGAATAGCACCTGAGAAGTTTTCGAATATCTCCCTTTGTTGATCGATTGTTAATCCGCTACTGCCAACCCTTGCTATGAACGTCCCATAGACATCAGAGGCGGTTTGCAGGTCAATACCGAACCTGTCAGCAACACCCCTGACATATTCAAGCTGATCCCCTATTTCCTGGCTTGACGCCCCAGCGAACGTCAGGCGCCGCTCAAAGCTCTCTATAGCGGAATTTACTTCAAGGAAATCAGCGGCAAGCTCGGCAACTGATAATGCGGCTAAAGCCCCGCCAATAAGCCTACCGGCAGCAGAACCGGCAAGGCCCAGTAGTTCAAAGGAATCGGTCGCGCTATCTAGGGAATCGGTAAGATTGTCGAAGTCAGCATCTATCGACCCGGCACTATCACCTATGGTTGATAAGCCTGTAGATATCCGCCCTATATCATCGGATACCTGATCGTCACCACGGAATATGATATTAACGGCGCGTGATACGTCTGCCATCAGATAGCTCCCGCTCGTCGTTGCGCCGCTTGTAGTATGCCGCCCACAGGCTCATTTCCTCGTTTGTGAGAAAGCCCTGCGGGAATAGGTCTGGCCTGTGCTGGTAGAGATAGCCGCCCTGTTGAGACACCAGGGCTAGAATGTTTATTAATTCTGGCTCTTTCGCAAGGCGGCTTTCGGCTTTGCATATTCAAAGCCCATCCCTGTCAATGCGGTTATTTCATTTGTCAGCGACAAGAAATCAACCGGGAAGGTTTCTGCCAATTTTACAGCAATACGCATTGGAACTTCCGGACTGACAGAGCCGGCCACAAGCATTTCAAGCCGCTTGGCTACTTCTGCCGGCACATCATTTCCGAGCCCGAGTTTTTTCTGAAGTTCCTTTGCAACATCGCCGCCAGAATCTATCGCCTTGACCACTTCGCCAGTTAATTTGGCGTTTGATTTGGCGTTAGTTGCCTTGTGCAACTCTATGGCCGTCAGGCCGCGAACTTCCCACTCTGGCTTTTCGCCATCATCAAAGAATTGAGCGAGCGAAGGAACCGCTACACGTTTAGTGCGCGGGACAAATTCGGCCCGCTCAAATTCTCCGATGTTAAATGGCATTAGCTCGCGTTCTCCGTCCCGGCT
>Ga0180437_10012439_pt1 | contig 10054 bp, 9 predicted proteins | sample SS_ome_4_FD_132410 | JGI IMG/M metagenome (GOLD analysis project Ga0180437, IMG submission 132410) | Hypersaline lake sediment archaeal communities from the Salton Sea, California, USA - SS_3_D_1 metaG | ecosystem: Environmental > Aquatic > Non-marine Saline and Alkaline > Hypersaline > Sediment... | reverse complement strand
TCTCCGCCCAAAAAAAACAAAAAGGGGTTATTTCGCGGGCGCAAGCGAAAGAAAGCCGCCTGGTTTTGTGGGCCAAGCGGCGAGAAAGTCAGATATTAATTTTTTTCTTGTTCTTTATTGTCGATGCGTAAGAGTGCTTCGTAGTGTACCCTTTCCGTCATAATAGGGCCTATTGTATGGTTTGGTCTCCATTGTTTTGTCTTCTTTGTCCATATAGAAGGATCACTGAAATTTGAATCTGGATACCAAGAATCTTTTATCATTTTTTTTTGAGTCCAAGGAATTAGATTGAGAATTGACCTTGTGTGTTTTTCTCGATTTGTATTAGATTTTGTATTAAGCAAAATGAGTTTTGGTCCGAATCGCTTAGTTTCTGTTTTTTTTCCTTTGGCAAGACTTAGCGCTTCATCTTTAAGTTCTTTGTATAATTTTTCATAGTCGATTTTTCTTTTTCGTTTCACTGCTAGATATTCATCCAGTGCGTTTTTTCTTTGTCCATGGGATCCACGGTTCTTTGCAAATGAATTTATAATGTATTCCATTTCTTCATTTATTTCTTTTTCTCTTTTTATCATGGAAATAATCTTGGATCCAAGTCCTGCGGCTACGATAGTTCCAACAACTGTCGCTAAAGTTTTTTTGTTTTCTAGTGCTTTTTTACTTAGCCATTCTCCTTTTTCTAATGCTGATCGTCCTAAGTTTGTAGCCTGCTGCGCACGTTCTTCTGTCCAAAGCCAATTCCACCAATTTTTAAGTGTTTCCATGCTTCGAATGTGTGGCGTTATAGAAAACATCAGGCCGGCGATTATCACGCCGGATAAAATTTTCGCTTTTTTCATCTTTTTTCCTTTTAAAAAAAAATATCCTTTGCTTCCACTTTAAGTTTGGCAGAAAAAAGGCTTGATTTTCAAGGGTTTGCTTGATTTTTAGAGAGGGGGGGGGTGATAGGGCCATGGGGAGTAAAGATTGGTTTTTCTGGGTAGAATTATCTTCTTTGGGCGTAGATGAAAATAAAATCGCCTGGTTTTGTGGCCAATAGGTGAGAATGTCAGAAATTTTTGTTTCAATAGTGTTTTTTTGCTTGCTCTAAGAGCTTCTGATATTGATATGGATTTGTAAGGTGAAGGCTATGAACTTTGAGAAGATTCGTGTGCCACTCTTTAGTTTTCATGTTTTTGTTTTTGGTTTTTTCACCGTTATCATCGAAAATTTGCCATAAGATATAAGGGATATTTTTTCTATACAAGTTTTTGTTAACCACCAGGAGAGATTGAGCCAAGGTTTGGTAATTAAAGTGGCTGAAAAAAAGTTCATCTGTCATTATTTTGGAAATAAATGTCTTTGCATTTTCTAGTTCTTTGCTTCCGACCTGTCTACTTGTTCCGTATTGTGAGTAATTTCTCTCATACTCTGTTAGAGTTTTTGGATTTATTTGTGCTTGTTCACTGCATACAGTTTGTAGTGCTTGCGATAGAAAAATCGTTGTAAAAATTATTGTTGTTTTTTTCATTTTTTTTCGCTTCGCTTTGAATTGTAAAAATATTATTTTTTAAAAAGAATGAACAAAAAACTATTTGATGCAAGCAAAACCCTGTTTTTTAGCCATTTTCCAATCATGATGTAGTTGGTGAATTCCCCCTGTGGGTGCTTGCAAAAATTTGATCATTTCATCAAAGAAACCTTTGCTTGCTGGAAATGGAAGATTTTCTATGCAAAGCCAATGCATCAAAACCCGTTTGTACAAAATCGGGTGCAAGGCGAACAGTTTTTTTGTATCGAGAGAAAAACCTGTTTCTGTTTTTGTAGAAACCTCTAAAAAAGCTTTTTTTGTTATCTGTTGTAGCAACTGTTCTGTTTGGCCAAGATTTTCTATGGTTTCATTTAGTTTTTTGGCAAAGCGGTTGTCTGTTTTTTGCAATTGTGGGAAAAGGTTGTTTCTGATACGGTTGCGCAAGAATTTGTTAGATTGGTTTGATGGGTCAGTCAGGTATGGAATGTTGTTTTTATGCAGAAAATCCAAAATGCCTGTTTTGTTTGTTTGCAGCAGTGGGCGGATGTAAACTCCACGTTTTGGTTGCATGCTAGCAAGGCCGGTGATCGTTGCGCCTCGTAGTAGGCGAATAAAAAAAGTTTCTTGTTGGTCCTGGGCATGGTGGCCAAGGGCGATTATGTGTGCACCGTGCTTTTTTTTAACTGCCTCAAAAAAGAATCGGCGTGCCTTGCGTCCAGTCTCCTCCAAAGAGCCATTAAATTTGCCTGAGATTGAAAGTTCAGAAATTTTCGCAGTGATCAAGGGCGTTTTATATTTTTTTGCGATTTGGGTGCAAAATGCGACGTCTTGGTGTGAATCATCTCGCCATTCATGGTCAAGATGAGCCGCGATCAGTTTTTTGAGTTTTCCTTGATCTCGTAAGCTTGCAAGCAAATTGAGCAAGAAAACAGAATCGGGCCCGCCGGAGAGCCCGATTACTACGCTTGATTCTTTTTTTATGAGACTGTGTTGTTCAATAAAGTTGAATATATTTTTCATTCCCGTCAAATTTTTTTTTTCTTTCGAATTTGTTTTTTTGTGAGCGAGGATGCATGTTCATTGGATTTATATCATCTTCCGAGTCGTTTACTTCTTTCATAGTTTCATAGTTTGTGCCGCCTTGCAACTGGTTACCATATTTGTTGCGGAAATATATTAGCAAACCTTCAGCTTCTCTTTGCCACCTGTTTTTTTTCTTTTTTTTCGGAACCATTGTTTCTGATCTGGTGCTATCGTCGCTCCAGTCGCTGTCGGTATCACTTTCTGTGTCGCTCCAGTAAGTTCCTGCTTCACTGGCAGAATTGCTTTCCGTGTCGCTATAAATTTGTTCTGAATGTGGAATCTCTGGTTTTTTGGTAAATATAAGTTTAGTGAAAACTTCTGTATCTGAAGGCGCCAGATTTTCGCAGCCGTGCTGCTCAAGCAGAACCTCAAGCGGTATTTTTTTTCTATGTTTTCGTTTTTTTTGCCCCCTTTTTGTTTTTTTGTTTTTTCCTTTCCAGAGCCTTTTTCGTTCCCGTTTTTTTGCTCTATCCTTTTTGTGTTCGGGTGAACGATGATTTGTTGCTAAAAGCAGCAGAGCAGTTTTTTTAGGAGTTTTAGCTTTTATCGAATAGTCGGGGTATCTTTGCCACCAAAAAACGGGTTCGCCTGGGATTTTGTCATCGGAGAATTCAAAGGAGCCATAATCAGAAGCGTTACTAGTTTTTTCGTCTGATTTTTCGTCATCGGATGATTCAGAGGAGCCATAATCAGAAGCGTTACTAGTTTTTTCCTCTGAGCTTTCGTCATCGGATAATTCAGAGGGGTTATCATAAAAAATATTACGAGTTTCTCCGTTTAAGCTTTTGTATTCAAAGGGTCTAAAGTAGTTGGAATAAAAAGCATTTGTCGGATTAGATTCTTTGTCTGAGTTTTCGTCATAGAAGAACTCAAAGGAGCCATTATTTGGTACAAAGTGCCGGCTTGGATTGTGCTCAAGCAGCAAAGAGTCTTTCAAGGAAAGCATTTTGGTTTTCCACTTTTGGCCATGCGTGCCAAAGGGCGAGTTTTTTTCCATTGCCTGTGTTGCGAAGATGTTGAGCAGCATTGTCATAAAAAGAACTATTTTGAGTTTCATTTCCAGCTTCCTTTTGGACCCTTTGCAAATGACTTTTGGTGAATCAGAAGGGTGTTTTTTTGTGTTGAATGTTTTTTTGCATTTGATTGTCGCCTAAAAGAACAATGCTGTCAATTTTTTAAGCTTTAAAACCGGTCAAAACCATTAACGTCAATTATTATGTATCTTTTTTTTCTTGTTTTTTTCTTTCTTTTTTTGTGAGATTTGGTTGTTCTTGGTCCAAAGTGAACATTTTTATTTTTATTGTAGTGTTGATAGGATTCTTGTTTTTTAGCGTATTCTTTTAAGTTTAGTTCTTCTTTTGACAGGTTTTTTATTAATTTGCAGCTTACAAAGTACTCATCGGGTGTTAGACCTTTGTTTGGAGCTGGATAAAGTGGGTTTCTGTCATGGATATGAAATTCTGCGGTTTTTGGATTGCTTTCAAAAGTTTCTTGTTTTTTAACATACTCAGCAAGTTCTTCGGCATAACTAGCAAGCTTAGGATCTGGTTCTATTTGTGGCTTTTTTTCGACCATAACAGGTTCTTCATAAAGTCTGAGTTCTTTCGTACTTTTTGGGGTATAGAGTATATTTTGTTCTCCTGAAGATATTCCTGGATAGTTTTGCAAGAGTTTTTTGATAGCATTTGTTGCAGCGGTTGGTTTAATTGGGCATCTTGGGTCAAAATTGATTTTAAAACAGAACTCTTTTGGTTTTTCTGCAGGCTCCATATTTTTGGTTGAAACGTCTTCAATTTTTTCGAATTTTTCTGAGCATGGATACCAGCTGTCATCTTCTTCATCGGAGCTTTCATCGGAAGATGAATCATAAAATGGCCAGCTTTTTTCCAGGTCTGGTTCCGAAAGGTTCGCTTGCGAGTCTGACCATTCTGTTTCATCAAAGGATTTTTCTTCGCGAAAGCTGATAAGCATTTGGCTTTGAGAAAGAATAGATTTATCGTTCGTAAGTTTTTCAGAATTTTCCAAGACTTCTGCATCGCTCCATTCGTCCGTTTCTTTTACGGCTTCTTTTAGTACTGAAAAACCGTCTTGATTGAGTTTTTTTATATCTATTTCGTGATGCTTCTTTTTTCCAAAGAGCCATTTGAACGTAAAAACTTTTTTGAAAAACTGCATTGCCTGAAGTTCTGTGCTTTGTGCAGCAATGGAAAGAGCAAGAATAAGAAATAGTTTTTTCATCACGACTCCTTTAAAAAAATAGACAGTTGGACTTCCCTGGGGCCCCACTCTATAGATTTGCTATTTTTTCCGTCAATACTCTTTTGTAAAATATAAAAAAAATCCCCAGCCAGGCGGCCGGGGATGATTGTCGAAACATTTTTTAGGGTTTTATACGTCCAGGTTTTTTACAAAGTGCCCAAATTCCTTGATGAACTGTTTTCTGCCAGAAACATCATCACCCATAAGGGTGTTGAACCAAGAATCTGCAGCGATAGCATCTTCCAAGGTTACCTGCAATAGTGTTCTGGTGTTTTTATCCATTGATGTTTCCCACAATTGATCTGGGTTCATCTCACCAAGACCTTTGTAACGTTGTATGCGCATGTATGGTTTACTGATATCAGAAATACGTCGAATAAGATGGATTACTCCCTGGCCATCAAGGCTACGTTCTTTGTCTACAATTTTGAGAGTCCATTCTTTTTCTTGAACAGATTTTAGTTTTTCAAATTGTTGTATTAGTTTGTGAAGTTCTTCTGATTTGAAGAAGTCAAGTGCAATGCTCCATTGTTTGTTTAGTAGTTTAAAGATAACTCTTATTTTTTTTGGTTCACCTTCAAGTTCTTGCTCGCTGTCATTATCTTGTAGCTTTTCTTCGGTCGTTGGATTTGGGTCGCGCAAAAAGATCTCATGATCCTTGAACTTTTCCTTGAGGGTTCCGATTAGTTTTTCTGTGCCATCAGATTCTTTCCATGGCTTTTCGTTCATTAAAACTACAAGCTGATGGCAGTTGTTGTATGCGACACGGAATGCGATGCCAGCATGCTTTAACTTTTCTTCGTATAAAATCAGATCATCAAGAATTATGCTCCACTGGTCGGCAGATAGTTTTTTGTTGTCGATAATGAGTGTTGTTTGCTCTCGTGCCCAATCATATAAGAATGTTTTAAATTCTTTATCGTCTTTGAGATACTGTGATTTTTTTCCGATTTTCACTTTATAAAGTGGTGGTTGAGCGATGTACAGATAGCCACGTTCAACTAATGGTTTCATGTACCGGAAAAAGAATGTGAGCAATAATGTTCTGATGTGTGCACCGTCAACGTCTGCGTCTGTCATCAAAATAATTTTGTGGTATCGAGCTTTGTCCGGGTCAAAGTCATCCACACCAATGCCACAGCCGATTGCAGAAATCAGTGCTTTAATTTCTTCGTTAGAAAGGACACGGTCGATGCGAGCTTTTTCTACGTTTAAAATTTTACCGCGTAAAGGTAAAATTGCTTGTGTAAACCTGTCTCTGCCTTGTTTAGCAGAACCTCCTGCAGAATCACCCTCAACAATGAATAGTTCGGTTTTAGATGGGTCTTCATCAGAGCAGTCGGCAAGTTTTCCAGGTAAGATTGCTGATTCCAAAACGGTTTTGCGACGAGTTAGTTCCCGAGCTTTGCGTGCAGCTTCTCGTGCCCGTTTGGCTCCCTCAGCTTTTTGTAAAATCTTTTTGATGACCGATGGATTTTCTTCAAAGTATGTGTCTAAAAAGCCGAAGGTCCATTTATCTATCAGACCTTTTATTTCACTGTTGCCAAGTTTTGTTTTGGTTTGTCCTTCAAATTGCGGTTCTGGCACCTTCAGGTTAATAACGGCAACCAAACCTTCTCGTACATCGTCACTAGAGAGCGACTCTCCTGGTTTTAAAATTTTCATGCTTTGTGCTTTTTTGTTACACACTTTTGTTAAAGCAGATTTAAAACCAGAAACGTGCGTTCCGCCTTCGATTGTGTTTATGTTGTTTACAAATGAAAACAGCTGTTCGCCGTATCCATCGTTATGCTGCATTGCAAGTTCTAGCACATGAACATCGTCAGTTTCTTCTAGATAGATTATTTCTTTGTGCAGAGGGTTTTTCTTTTTATTGATGTGTTCAACAAAAGAAATGATTCCTCCTTCAAAATAAAAATCGCTGCTTTTGTTTTCTATTTCATCGGAGATGATGATGCGTAGTTTTTTATTTAAAAAAGCAAGTTCTCGTAAACGAGCTGCAAGGGTTTCGAAACTGAATGTTGTTGTTTCGGTAAAGATTTTTGGGTCTGGCCAAAAACGAATAAACGTTCCATGTTTGTCTGTTTTTCCAGTGACCTTGAGCTCTCCTTTTGGCTTGCCTCGTTCATACGTTTGGGAATGAATTTTTCCATCTTGATAAATTTCTAGGTTCAGTTTGCTTGAGAGTGCGTTGACAACGGAAATACCAACACCATGCAAGCCACCAGAAAATTTATACGAATCTTTGTCGAATTTACCACCAGCGTGCAGCTTGGTCATAACCACTTGTGCTGCTGAAACTTTTTCTTTTGGGTGAATGTCAGTTGGGATGCCGCGTCCATTATCTTCTACAGAACATGAACCATCTTCTCGTAAAACAACATCTATTTGATCGCAGTGGCCGGCGAGAGCTTCGTCGACTGAGTTGTCAACGACTTCATAGACAAGGTGATGCAGCCCGCGTGGTCCTGTGCTGCCGATGTACATTCCTGGTCTTTTTCTGACGGCTTCGAGTCCTTCCATCACGCGGATGGACGTTGCTTTATATTCCTTTTTTTTGGCCGGGTTGTCTTTTGCCATAAAACATTCTCCTGCCCCCTAAAAAAAAATGAGGCGTTGTGAGGTCTCAAAAACTTATTTATCCTTAGATTATATACGATAGTTGATGTTTTTACCATTTTTCAAGACCTCAGGCATATGAGTTTAAAATTGTCCAAGCAACACGAAAAATTTATGCAGCTTGCACTTGAGCAGGCACGCAAGGCTTTCAAGGCCGATGAAGTTCCGATTGGTGCTGTGGTTGTTGATCTATCAGACAACGTTGTTGCGGCTGCGCATAATCAAGTTAAGGCACAGGGGTGTCAGATTGCTCATGCAGAAATGTTGGCATTGCAGCAGGCATGCAAAAAACTTGGAGATTGGAGACTTGATGGTTACACCGTGTATGTAACTTTAGAGCCATGTGCTATGTGTATGAGTTTCATGAAATTAAGTAGAGTTGCAGCCGTTATTTATGGTGCCGAGTCTCCATTGTTTGGGTACCATCTTGACAAAAATGATGGTGTTCGAGTATACAACAGTAATGCTGTTGAGATTGTTGGAGGTGTTTTAGCAGAAAAATCGGTGAGTTTATTGAAGCAATTTTTCAAAAAAAAAAGGAAAAAGAGTGAGTGATCCCAATCGGTCTGCCGATGTACTCAAAAAAATTAAGAAAGAACTTTTGGTACGCAAGCAAAAGTTAGAAGAGCAACTGACAAATCTTTCAACAGAACAGGTTTCTGATGGACAGGTCCAGGATGCAGGAGACCAAGCTCTTTCTTCTGTTATGGAAAGTTTACGGGCATCTTTGCAAGACGCTGAGATCGGTGAATATAAAATGATTATCAAAGCGATTGATATGATCGACAAAGGGACCTATGGTATTTGTGAGGATTGTGGAAAAATTATTTCAGAAAAACGACTTTCATTAATTCCTAATGCTGTTCGTTGCCTTATTTGCCAAGAGGCGTTCGAAGAGACAGGCGGCTAGTAATAACTTGGATCAAAACGGTTTTCTTGGTACCATACAACCACATATCTTTTTTTTTGCCGATGTAGCTCAGGGGTAGAGCAACTGATTCGTAATCAGTAGGTCGTCGGTTCAAATCCGACCATCGGCTCCAGGCTTCGCCCATGAAGGGCTACGCCCGGCAAGCCAGTTTTTCGAAGGAAGTAATTTTCAGAAATAAATGATGTTTGTATCGTAGAATGCCCTTCGAAGCTTTAGCGTAGTAGGGCCAAAAGGTTGACTTTTAACTGATTTTCACTACCATTGAAGTATGCGGCATTAAATCATTGCATCGAATTTCTAAGGATTTTTGTAATTATGAAACCAACCAAAAAAGACTCTTCTTCCGTCGAGGCTACGTCGGACAAGTCAAAATCTCCAAAAACTGAGGCATCTAAAAAAGCTGCTGAGGTCAAAAAAACTTCAGCAAAACCCGTTTCTGCGAAAGCTGCTTCGGTCGAGCCAGCACCGAAAGTTGTTCCGGACAGGCCTGCTGCAAAAAAAATTACTAAAACCAAAACAGCAAAAAAGTCAGGGTCTCCCCTTTCTCATGGTGTTGGAAGACGTAAAACCTCTGTTGCGCGTGTTTGGTTGCGTCGCGGTAAAGGTGTTATAACCGTCAATGGTAAAGCTGCAGACGTTCATTTTGATACCGATTTCAATAGAGCACAGGTTGCTCTTCCTCTTAGTCTTTTGCCAACCGGTGTCGCTTATGACATCGAAGTAAATGTGCGTGGTGGTGGAATCACCACTCAGGCTGCTGCTGTTAAGCTTGGTATTGCACGAGCATTATTGGCTTCAGACGAATCTATGCGTCCAAAACTACGTAAATATCGTCTTTTAAGTGTTGACTCCCGGGTCAAAGAGCGTAAAAAGTACGGTCAGCGTGGTGCGCGTCGTAAATTCCAATTCGTAAAACGTTAAGTTTTTCAATATTTTCTAAATTCTTTTTGCAGTATTTTTTTTCGAGGCTGTGTAGCTAAGAAAGAGTATAAAAGGGAAGCGGATATGTGTAGTGTTGTGGGCTATCTCGGGCCAAAACGATGCAAAAGTTTTGTGTTAGAGGGTTTGGCTCGCCTTGAGTACAGGGGTTACGATTCTGCTGGTTTTGCCTGTTTAAATCCAGAGGACAATCGTCTTTTGTATCTAAAGGCTCCAGGAAAACTTGAGAATTTAACAAAAGAGTTGGCTGGGTCTCCTATTGATGGCTTTTTGGGTATCGGGCATACCCGTTGGTCTACTCATGGTGCCGCATCATACGAAAACGCTCATCCCCACTTTGATTGCGAAAAAAAAATTGCTGTTGTGCACAATGGCATTTTGGAAAACCATCACACATTGCGCAAGCAGCTGATTGATGATGGACATGTGTTTCATTCAGATACAGATACGGAAGTTATTGCTCATCTGTTTGAGTCTTTTTTAAGTCAATATGGTCATATGAAACCTGCACTTTTGGAGCTTGTTGACAAGCTTGAAGGTGCGTTTGCGTTTATCAGTATTGCGCAGGATTGGCCTGACGTTATGATTTTGGTTAGAAAACGATCTCCATTATGTATAGGTTTTGGAGATGGCGAAATGTATGCTGCGTCAGATCCTTTAGCGTTTGCTGCAAAAACAAAAAATGTTCTTTTTATGCCGGATGAAAGTTTTGC
>Ga0180437_10012436_pt1 | contig 10056 bp, 8 predicted proteins | sample SS_ome_4_FD_132410 | JGI IMG/M metagenome (GOLD analysis project Ga0180437, IMG submission 132410) | Hypersaline lake sediment archaeal communities from the Salton Sea, California, USA - SS_3_D_1 metaG | ecosystem: Environmental > Aquatic > Non-marine Saline and Alkaline > Hypersaline > Sediment... | reverse complement strand
GTGGTGGGGATCTGAACCGGGGCGAGTATTGCCTTGTCAAGCGTTGGTTTTGGGGTGTCATGTCCACGCTTGCGTGGGCATGGCACCCGGCGACCAGTTCGGCCGACGGACACGGCAAATGCGCCCCCAAACGCTGGTTTTTCTACCCAGGTTACTGGACACCTTGGAAAAGGTGAATTAACCGGAAAACTCGCTGCAAATTGCTTCACTGCAGTCACTTGCGGCAGTGCTTGCACCACGCCTCCATTCCAGGCACGACCGCCCGTTTCGTAAGCACATCAAAGGGCCGGGCATTTCTCGCTTGACACCACATTTCTCCAAAGGAGGGGTGTCTTTTATTTCGTGGGTTTCCCGATCTGGGGGCCACGCTGCCCGCTGCCTGTGCAGCCTGGACTTTCGCCGAAAACCTCCCTTAATTCCCCTAAATTCAATCCGCGAGACAACGGAGTTCGCGGACCTGAGATCGCTTTCCCGGGAGGTCAAGATGACAATGGACGAAAGACAGGGGCGAGTTCGACGCGTGGCCGAGAAACTGTATGCCCAAAATCCCGACTGGATCACCTTCTACCGCGAGATTCTAGGGCTGCACGGCATGATTCGGCAGACTTATCCCGCCCCAGACGAACTGGCGGAATTCGAGCAGACCGAGACCTTTCACGAGATTCAGCAGATGCTCACCAGGTTGCGGGAGCAAGGACCGGTGGCGTCCAATCCGGCTGAGCCGACGCGCGTGATCACCGTCCGGTTGCCCAGAAGCCTCCACGAGGCACTGCGAGTCGAGGCGCACGAGCACCGCACGAGCATGAACAAGCTGTGCATCTCCAAGCTGCTGCAATTCATTGAGGAGGAGATGATCCCGGCCGAGACCTGGGAGGCGACTCCCCGGGCGATGGCGCCCGTGGCGGCCGGCGAAGAAGAGAGTTCGGAGTGAACCTGTAAGCCGGGTTCTGTACCTACCCAAGAGTCCTTGGGCGGGCGATGGCCATTTCTCTAGGAGGCCGATCGCTCGACCCCTCCAGCGGTCCACCCGGAAGTCGATAGCGGGCCGGACCAGCCCGCGGGCACGGCCGAACCAATGGTGTGATCCGGCGCGTCCGCTGCTCCCTGTTTGACCTTGCTCCCGGCAGGGTTTGCCTAGCCAGGCTGGTTGCCCAACCTGCTGGTGGGCTCTTACTCCACCGTTTCACCCTTACCGCGCGGGCAGTGCCCACGTGGCGGTCTGCTTTCTGTTGCACTTTCCCTGGCCTCGCGGCCGGCGGGTGTTACCCGTTACCGTGTCCTGCGGAGCCCGGACTTTCCTCTCGCCGGCGTCCTCCTTGGGCCGATATGGCGGCCCCTATAGACGCCCAGCCAGCGGCCATCCGGTCCACTCCGAACTCTACTTAAACCATACCGCCGAAAAAGGGCTCGGGGAAGGCAGTCGTAACCCTGAAGTGTCTCTTGAAGTTCGTGCCAGTCGCGGGTTGCCTCGTACGACGGGCCTCCGAGCCCGTCGATTTCCAGCGGTCCTCTGACGCATCGACGGCTTCGGAGAGCCGTCGTACCTGTTTTGAGACGCATCGACAGCTTCGGAGAGCCGTCGTACCTGTTTTGAGGCGCATCGACGGCTTCGGAGAGCCGTCGTACCTGTTTTGAGACGCATCGACAGCTTCGGAGAGCCGTCGTACCTGTTTTAAGACGCCACGACGGCTTCGGAGAGCGGTCGTACCTGTTTCAAGACATCTTCTTACTGACGGTAGTTACGCCCCTGCCACGTTTTGCGCCGGGCGAACTCGGCTTCAATGGCTCGGCGGACGGCCGATTTATCCAGACACCAACTCGGCCCGGCCAAATACTGCGGCGGGGCATCACCGCTGAGTCGATCGATCACGCAGCCCGGCGGAAGTTCCTCCAGAAAATCGACCGCATAGCCCACGTACTCGTCGAGTTCGGGAAGCCTCACGTCTCCCGAGGCCACCATCTCGGCCAGCGGGGTCCCTTTTATTGCATGCAGATTGTGCAGTTTGACCGAGTCGATCTGCAGCCGGGCCAACTCCCGGGCGGTAGCCAACATATCGCGGCGCGATTCGCCGGGCAGCCCCAGGATGACGTGGGCCCCAATCTCCAGCTTTCGCCGCCGGCTCCGCTTGACGGCGTCGACGAACGCCTCGTAATGATGTCCCCGATTCATCCAGTCCAAGGTCCGATCGTGCATCGTCTGCAGGCCGTATTCGACCGACAACCAGGTCTCTTGCGACAGGTTCCCCAGCAGATCGAGCACGTCGTCGGGCACGCAATCGGGTCGGGTGCCGATGATCAATCCGACCACGTCCGCATGCGAGGCGGCCTCGCGGTAGAGGGCTTCCAGTTGGGGCACCGGGCCGTAGGTATTGGTGGCCGGCTGGAAGTAGGCCACGAAGCGATCCACCCCGTGCCGGGCGCGCAAGCGCCGGGCACCCTCGTCGATCTGCGCGGTAACCGATCGGGAGGCGATTCGGCGGGAGGGGCTGAAGCTGGCCGGATCGCAGAAGACACATCCCCCGCTGCCCAAAGTGCCGTCGCGGTTCGGGCAGCCGAACCCCCCGTCCACACTGACCTTCCAGACGCGGGCGCCGAACCGTTGTCGGAAGAAGAAGCTGCGGCTGAGATAGGGCAATCCGCCGGCCCGCCAATCGGCCGACGTCTCGGCAGAATGCGGAAGCTCGGTTGACGACACCGTGGCACCCGGTTAGACTTTGGTTGACGATTCCTTTTCTATATTACGCAGTCGCATCACACGTCACAAGGACGCAGCCACGATGTATGGAGAACTGGTCCCCCAAGGGGGAGGAGATCCTATTCCTTTGCTGAAGAAGACTTTGTTGGTGGGGCGACGCGAGAGCTGCGACATCGTGCTGCGGTTTTCCAACGTTTCGGCCCACCATTGCCAGTTGTCGGTCACCGGCGGCTACTGGTACGTCCGCGACATGAAGAGCCGCAACGGGGTGAAGGTCAATGGGATCCGCGTGACGGAGAAGCGGCTCGACCCGGGCGACGTGCTGTCGATCGCCCGGCGCAAATACGAGGTGAAGTATTCTCCGATCGATCTGGGCGCCGTGGGCCCGCCGCCGCCCGACGTCCTGGACGAGGACCTGTTCAACAAGTCGCTGCTGGAACGGGCCGGCCTGGACAGCCGCCGCGTGCGGAAAGAGAAACCGAGACCCGATCGCGACGAGCCCGTCAAGTACGACTTGGACAACGACGACCCCGGTCAGCTCCGCTTCCGAAACCACCCCATATAGGGCCCGGGTCGAGTTGCGGAATCTTCACGTCCGGGCAGAGTGTTCTTGATGGCTGGAAAAAAGAAGAAAATCCGCGCCAGCTTTCGCAAGAACCGCGAAGTCCGCGCCCGCCGCACCGACTGGACCCGCCAGTTCGACGAGCACGGATTCGAGGAGGAAGATCCGCATCAGCAGGAGCGGATCAGCGGCAAGGGTGAGCTGACGCGCAAACGCACCGTGCGTGGCGATGCCCTCGACACGGGCGACGAGCCCGGGCTGGAGGTCCACCTCGAGGTGGACGAGGCCGTTTGCCGCCAGGGCCGGGTGCTTTCGGTCCACGGGTTGATCAGCGACGTGGAGGACGAAGAGGGCCGCATGCACCAGTGCGCCACCCGCCGGCTGCTGAAAACGCTCAGCACCGAGCAGCGCCACGTGGTGGCGGCGGGCGACCGCGTCTGGTTCCGCCCAGTCGAAGACACCGACCCGCCCGAAGGCATCATCGAGCGCGTGGAGCCGCGCCGGGGGAGCATCTGCCGGACCAGCCGCGGGCGGCAGCACATCATCGTCACCAACGTCGATCAACTGCTGATCATCTCCAGCGCCGCCGAACCGCGGCTGAAACCGAACCTGATCGACCGGCTGCTGGTCACCGCCGAAAAGGGCGGCGTACGGCCCGTAGTCTGCATCAACAAGGTCGACCTGGTCGACCCCGCCAGTTTGCAGCCGCTGGTGGGCGTCTACAGCCAGATGGGCTACGAAGTGCTCCTGCTCAGCGCCAAGACCGGCTTCGGAGTGGATCGGTTCCACCGCATGTTGATCGGGCAGGAGAGCGTGGTCACCGGCCAGAGCGGCGTGGGCAAGTCGTCGTTGCTCAACGCGGTCGATCCGCAGCTCGGGTTGCGGGTGCGGGCCGTCAGCGTGGGCACCGAGAAGGGCCGCCACACCACGACCACCGCCCGGCTCTTGCCGCTGGCGTGCGGCGGATACGTGGTCGATACGCCCGGCATCCGGCAGTTCCAGCTTTGGGACGTAATTCCCGAAGAGGTGCCCGGCTTCTTCCGCGACCTGCGACCCTACGTCAGCCTTTGCCGCTATCCCGACTGCACGCACACGCACGAAGACGACTGTGCCGTGAAGAACGCGGTGGCCGACGGCCGGATCGACGAGCGGCGGTACGACAGCTACTGCCATCTGATCGAGGACGGGAGCTGAGCCGTCCGGCCGGCACGAACGCTTGTAGTGACCCGACTGATCGGGTCGGGCCGCGCGAAACCAGGACAAGACCGCATGAATGCGGTCCCTACGAACCACCCATGGCAGCGACGAAAACGCCAGATTCTGGCGACTTCGGCTACCGTTGGTCACACATACAGGCTATGCGTATCGCCAACCTTCCTCCAGCCAGGCGTGCTCGCCGGCGGGGACTTCCGCGGCGGCGACCTCGGTGAGCCGGGCGCGGGCGTCCGGAGCGAGCTTCGTCCACGAGGCACTGAAGTTCTTCTTGACCTGGGCCAGCGTATGCACGCCGCAGGTGCAGATATCGACGTGCTTGTTCTCCAGCACGAAGGCGATCATGTCGCGGGGCAACCCGGCGTCGTCCCCCTCCAGATCGCGGTCTTTCAGCAAGGCCCCCCGGGCGAAAGGCTTGATCGTGATGACGCCCATGTTGAGCTTCTTGGCCGCCGGCATCACCTCTTCGGCCACGCGGTGCCGCACGTTGTACGGCAGCGAGCAGATGTCGAAGTACCGGCCGAACTTCTCGAAGGCCTGGTAGAAGTAGTGCGGGGTGAAGTGGCAGCCGAACCCCGTGTAGCGGATCTTGCCCTGCTGCTTCAGCTTGTCCAGGGCCTCGATCGAATAGGACATGTCCCAGTAGCCGGTCAGCGGCGTGTCGTTCTCCGTATTGCAGAGCAGGCACAGATCGACGCAGTCGGTGTGCCAGAGCTTCAGGCGATCCTCGGTCCACTTATAGACTTCCTGCTTGTCGGCCGGGACGCCCTTCATCTTGTGGGAGACGCGGATGCTGATGATGGCCTTATCCCGTTTGTTCAGTCGTTTGAGGGCCTCGCCCGGCGTGGCCGATTCTTCCAGGGGCGTGCAGGAGTCGAAGAAATTGACTCCCATCTCCAGGCCCGCGCTGATTATCTCCACGGCCTCGTCGACGGTGACTTTGCGATATCCGTCCCGGCCGTCGGGGACCCGTTTGTAGGACCAACTGTGGCCGCCGAAGCCGACCTCGGAGACCATCAATCCGGTCTTGCCGAGGGTCCGGTACTTGACGCGCCCGATGGTTTCGGCGGCCGCGGCCGATGGGGTCTCGCCCAGCAGCGGCGCCACCACCCCGCCGGCGACCGCCGTTTGCCCGAGGTTCTTGAGGAAGCGTCTGCGAGTCGCTTCGGTCCTGGCTTGTTGGTTTGCAGCATGTTCCGCCATGGTTTCGACCCTCCTCTGGAATTAGGGATGGCGTCAAACGGTCAACGGCGCTGGCGCCGTCACTCTATCAGACGCGGCCGGGCCCGACAACTCTATCGTTTGTTTGAGAAAGGTACGACGGCGCTGCGAAGCCGTCGACGCGCCGGATCACGGCGACAAAGCGACGGGCTCGGGGGCCGTCGTACGGGCTGCAACTTGACGGGCTCGGGGGCCGTCGTACGGGCTGCCACGCGGCGGTCACATGGGCCTGGCGACCCAGGTGGTGCCTTCCATCACCTCGACGGCGATCCATTTCGATCGCGGCACGTTCTCGAACGCGGCGAACCATTGGCCCGGTCGCGATCCGGCCTGAACCGCCGAGTTGTAGAGTTCCTTGGCCGTCTTCGGCGAGATGCCGCTGAGGCGTTTGAAGGCCTTCCAGTCGTGCGGTGCCACCTCGGGTGAGACGCCGATGCGGGCCAGGCCGCCGCCCACCACGAACGTCTGGTCCTTGTTCAGCCGAGTGACCGTACCATCCGGCGATCGCCACGGCTCGTTGGCGGCCGGGTCCCAATCCTGGTTGGCCGAGAACCAGACGGTCGGCTTTTCCTTCTTGGATTCGCCGACCGGCGCCGCCTCGATCTCGCCACGCTCGATAATCTGGGCCAGCTTCCGGCCGGTCGTGTAGTACCATAGGGTTTGCACGGCGGTTCTCTCAATGGGACGGGACGATGGTTTGGTTGGCTGGGCGCGACCGGCGGTCGCGGCTTTATATGGATGGGACCAGCGGTCGCGGCTTTATGAGGATTTGCTTTGCTTCACGGAAAAAACGATCGACGATTGACCGACTTTGCGACTCTTCAGGTCCTCGATGGTCAGCGTCAGCGTGTACTCTCCGGGCAGTATTTGCTCGGGCAAGCGGAGGTGGTAGCCGATGAAGAAGTCGCGGCGGCGGTTGCGGCAATATTCCTCGGTGTTGGTGAAGTCGTGGAAGTCGACGCGCTGGCCGAGACGGTTGAAGATCTCGTAGCTGCTCTGCAGTGACGTGTGGAACCCCTTGTTGGTCGACACGGGCGTGATGTTCTCCACCTCGGCGTAGAGCAGCACTTCCTGGCCCGGCGAGAATTCGTCCTTCTTGAACTCCTGGAAGCAGCCGTAACTGTCGATCTTGGTGCCGAAGGCCAGCCGATGGACCACCAGCGAGGCCGCTTCCCCCAGCAGGCCGACCGCTTCGTCCAACTCCTGCTTCGCCTCCGCGGCGCGGCGCATGGCGTCGGGCGTCTGTTGCGCGTCGAGCCAGATGTCCAGACCGTGCATCTGCTTCGACCAGAATTCGGCCTCGGCCGGCGCGATCGCGGGGATCGGCCGCACGGCGTCGTCGCGCCGCCCGGCCAGCAGATAGAGTATCTTCAGTTGGGCGTATTTGGAACTTAGGGTGTCCTGGATCCTGCGGACCTCGTCGTGTTGCACGGCGGGCGCGCGCCCCAACTCCGCTTCCCGCAGTTCCAGTTGCCGCACGTCCCGTTCCAGGGCCGCGATCGAGGCGGCCAGCCCGACCTGCCAATTGCCGCCGGCTTCCGGTTCGTACGACGCGCCGACGACTCGATTCGAGGTGGCTTGCGACGGATCAGACGGCGGTGCCGGGGCGGCAACCTGCAGCACGGCCGCCGGACGCCCCGTCTCGGGATAGTCGGCCTTGGGCGGCGAACCGGGAACCAAAGCCACGTCCTCCGCCACCGGCAAACGCTCCGGGCCCGCCGCTGCTGGGGACGGTCCCGATTTTCGCGGAGCGAACATGGGATTGGCCCCCTCCTCGAGATGCGAGGCCGGGGAGACCGGTGACGCTGCCGGTTGACCCACGTGCTGCTGCGGAGATCGCGTCGAAGAACTCGACGTGGAGGCGGTGGCAGCGTTGGCGGGACGGCCGTTGTCGGCACTGGACGCTCGCTGCCCGGCCCGTTGCCGATAGGCCTCCATGGCGCGACGCGTGTGAATCGCCAGCGGCCACAACTCGGGATCGACTTCCCGCAGTTCGGCCATCATCTCCTCTTGGGCCGCCGGATCGGAAATCCCCAACTGCGGTAGCTGCGCCATGACGCCCTGCATCGCCTGCGACTGCGACGGGTCGATCTCGTGTCCCGGCGTCGGCTGCGAGGGCTGTAACGGCCCGGTCGGCGACGCCACGGTCGCCTCCATCGTCGAACGGTCTGCGGACCAAGGGGACGACGAACACCCGGCCGCCAGGACCGCCGCGAGGGCCGCCAGTCCGATTGTACGAATGGCTCCGCTCATGGAAGTGGGCATCGTGTGCAGAAATTCCCGCCAAAGAGGGGGCAGATGATAGTGAAAACGTTTGAATTCTGCAAGGGTGAAATTGATCTCAGCCGGGAAGTCGGCAATCCGCTTCGGCCGGCGGGTGCCGTATGTTATTATGGGGCTTTCCGGCCTACTCCATGCACTTGATATGGGAGCGACGAGTTGCTGATTGGGCCCATCTTCAACCGCGAGGCGACCATAGCCCCCCGTAGAACGCGGCTCTATACGGCTCGATCGGCCTATGCGCTCGGCCTGCTGGTCCTGATGTGCACGGCCTACCTGGTCCTGAGCGGGACGCAGTTCGTCCGCGACGTGGGCGACCTGGCCCGATTCGGGATGATCCTGTTTCAGATTCTGGCCCTGCTGCAGTTGACGCTGGCCCTGTTCTTCTCGGCCATGCTGGCGGCCAGTGCGGTTGCCCAGGAGAAGGACCGCCGGACCTTGGTGCTGCTGCTGTTGACGAACCTCACCAATTGCGAGTTGGTGTTGGGCAAGCTTTTGGCAAGCCTGCTCAGCGTGCTGGTGATGCTGGCCACGGCGCTGCCGCTGTTCATGCTGGCGGCCTTGTTGGGGGGGGTCACCTTCGGCCAGATCGGCCGCGTGTTTGCCGTCACGCTGGCCAGCGTGCTGGCCTGCGGAAGCCTGGGCTCCACCTTGGCCCTGTGGCGTGAGAAGACCTTCCAGGCGCTGGCCATGACCGCGCTGGTCCTGGTCTTCTGGCTGGCAATCTGGGAAATCGTGGCATTTGGCGTGTTTGGCGCAAGCTTCTGGGGATTCCCCTCCCGGACCTGGGCGGTCGCGTTCAGCCCCTGGCAGGCGATCCTCGAGGCCGCCCGGCCGTTCGTACATGCCGATCCGACTTGGGGACCGTTGCGGACGCCGGTGAATCTGTTTCTGATCGTCGCCGGGCTGATTGCCGTGGTGCTCAACGCCGTGGCGGTGGCCATGGTTCGCGTCTGGAACTCGGCGCGAGAGGCCCGGCCGATGCAGCCCGAGGAAGACGCCCCGATCCGCGAGACGGTCTGGACCGACCAGCAGGAGGCGAGCCAGGCCGTTGCAGCCGCAGTAGAAGAAGAGGCGTTGCCCGCACCGTCGGATGCCGCATTGGCCCAACGCCCATGGCCCGAAATCGCTCCCCGGACGCGGCGCGTGTGGGACAATCCGATCATCTGGCGGGAGGTGCGGACCTGGGCCTACGGGCGGAAGATTCTGGCGATTCGGTTGGCCTACCTGGTGCTATTCGGCCTGGCGGCGGGCAGCCTGTCGTGGATGGTCGAGCACGATCAGTTGGCGGGCTACGGCCACGGCGCCGTGGCGCTGGTTCCGCTGTTGCTGCTGAGCCTGGTGCTGGTCAACGCCCAGGCCGTCACCTCATTGACCAGCGAACGCGACGGCCGCGCGCTGGATCTGTTGCTGGTCACCGACCTGACGCCGAAGGAGATCATCTTCGGAAAGCTCGGCGGCGTGTTCTACAACACGAAGGAAATGGTCGTGCTGCCGCTGTTGCTCTGCGGTTTCCTCTGGCTGAGCGGAACGCTCGGCGAGGGAACCAGCGGCGTGGAGAACCTGATCTACCTGGTGGGTGGCATGCTGGTGTTGTACGCTTTCGTGGCCATGTTGGGGATCCACTCGGGAATGATCTACGGCAATTCACAGGCGGCCATTGCGACCAGCCTGGGAACGGTGTTCTTCTTGTTTGTCGGCGTGGCCACCTGTATGTGGATCATGATCGTTTTCAGCGGCTCGTTTCAGGCCCAACTCCAGCCCTTCCTGGCGCTGATGATCGGCGGCGGCCTGGGACTCTACGTGGCCTTGGGCGCGCGCAACCCTTCGACGGCCATCGGCGTCGCCTCGTTCCTTTGCCCGCCGGCCACTTTTTACGCCATCACCAGCATTCTGCTCGAACCCCCGCGGACGCTGGCCGTTTTCCTGGTGACGGCGGCCGCCTATGGCTTTGCAACGGCCGCGATGCTGATCCCGGCCGTTTGCGAATTCGACGTGGCCACCGGCCGAACGACGGTGGAGGAACCGTGATCTGCTGTGAATGACGAAGCACGAATGACGAATGACGAATGACGAATGACGAATG
>Ga0180437_10012435_pt1 | contig 10056 bp, 10 predicted proteins | sample SS_ome_4_FD_132410 | JGI IMG/M metagenome (GOLD analysis project Ga0180437, IMG submission 132410) | Hypersaline lake sediment archaeal communities from the Salton Sea, California, USA - SS_3_D_1 metaG | ecosystem: Environmental > Aquatic > Non-marine Saline and Alkaline > Hypersaline >... | reverse complement strand
ATTTGGCAATCTCTTGTGCATTTCTTCCATATTTATTTGAGGAGTCAATCTATCATGCGAAGCTGCGATCAAGAGCGTTGGGTGTTTAATTTGATGTAATCTGTCCATAGTATTATGGGTTTTTAGTGCTTCTGCTTGATTAATAATATCTTGAGGTGTAGCAGGATCTTTACTTAACATTTCAATATATTCTTCTGCTGACCAAATTCCAAAATATTTCTTTTTTGGATCTTTCTCCATTTCACGTCTATACTTTGCGTGAAAGTTGGCACGAGCCGTCTCCCAAAATGCTTTTTCTGGTCCCAGTTCTAACTCTTGAAGTCGCATTTTTTTGTATATTTCAGGTCCCTCTTCGGTAGGATACCCAGTAACAGTACAAATAAGAACTAATTTATTCACTCTTTCAGGGTACTTTAACACGAAATTCTGGGCAATCATACCTCCAAGACTCCACCCCATAACATGAGCTTTTTCAATCTGTAGATATTCCATTAAATTATTGGTATCGTCCGCAAAAATTTCGATATGACGTCCAGAGGGTCTGTCACTTTTTCCAGCTCCTCTATTATCGAAACGGATTATTTTGTAAGCTTTAGCTAAATCACCTACTTGTGCCATCCAAACTTCCTTTTTTACTCCAAACCCATGAATTAAGAGTACAGGGTATCCATCCTCTTTTCCAAGGATTTCATAGCAGAGTTTAACATTTCCAATTTGAGCAAATTTTTCAGTCATAAGAATAATTTAGACTTTTTATATTATATAATCTTTTCTAGTTAGTTAGATTTCAATGAATTCAAAATCTTTTCAATTTTTAGATGAATAGAAAGATAAATATAATCAAAAGGGTATTTCTATATTAGAATTAGTTACATTTTGATGATTAGGATTGAGCATTGATTTTGAGCCATTAACCGGAATAATGGGAATTGCAGGAACAAGTTATTCTATTCAATTGGGGCTAACCGATAAAAAGTGGGCAATAACCCTATTACGAGAAAATTTTATTATAGAGCGTCGCATTTATGATGTTATACAAGAAGAGGATCCTCCAGATGCAGATGAATTTACCAATTGGATAAAATTTACTGTTCCAGTTGATACAGATCCCTACCAAGTAAAAAAAACTGTTCAAATTATGCGTGATGTGGCGATTAAAGCAAAGAAGAAAAAGAAAGCTTCTATCTCACATGAAGAGGTAAAATTAGCACATCACAATATATCCAGTCAAAAAAATGTAGTAAAAAAACCAATAAGAATTGCGATTTTTATTGATAATAGTAATATCTTCAAGGGTTTTCAGAAATACGATATTAAAGCGGATTATAAAAAATTGAAGAATTTGATCACAAAAGACCGCAAGTTAGAAGCAATTTTTCTCTATGAAGGCCTAATATATCCAATAAGTCCACAGAAGAATAATTGGTATGAAGAATTAAAGAATAGAACTGGATATACTATAAAGACAACTTTTGATAAAATGACAACGGGGGGAGTGTTTGAAAAAAAGGTCGATATAAATATCGCAGTAGATATGATCTCCTTAGCATATGAAGATGTATATGATCGTGCTATTTTAGTGTCGGGAGATGGCGATTTCTTGCCAGTAGTAGAAAAATTGAAAGATTTAGGTAAGGATGTAGAGATTTGGGCATTTAAGTATTCTTTAGCAAACGTATTAATGGAATCTATTGATCAAAATGATATATACTATTTTGATGATGTAATAGAGAAATTGAAAATTTAAAAGAAAAGAGAATAATTAGTAGATTAGATATTATTTCTTAATGTGATTTTTTCATAAGTTGAAAAATTCTCGATTCCATATATTTTTAGAATTCGAACATTCATAAAAACATAAAATGTACTTACAATTATGATTGCGGTAATTGAAATTTGATGGGAGGTCACTAAATCGTAACAAGTATGTAGAATTATTACCATCAATATACTCCCACGAGCTTGATTAAACAGAAAAGAAAGAACTATTGAACCCGATAACATTAAAGGGAACATAAGAACAAATCCAAAAATCAAATCAAAACGGTAGAAAAAGGTTGGAAAATGCCAAAACCACCAGATAACAGTTAAGATAAGTGTCGAAATGAGAGCATTATACTTTTCTTGGAGTGCAGGCAATAAACAGCCCCGCCATCCTATCTCTTCAAAAAAGCCATAACTGACACTTGGCAAAATGAATAAAATAAAGGACCCAGTGTTCATAATAGTATTTTCGGCGAAGAATGAATTTAGATCAAATACTCCTAATAATGATTCTATTAGAAGAACAATGATTAATATAATGATTGGAGAAAAGGCAAATATTAGCAAATTTCTGCCTGAATATTTGAGAATGCGATTTTTTAACAATTTAAGTCCTTCCTTTTGCCTAAAGAGATAGAGTGCTATAAGAGCACCTATTGTAGGGCCAATTGCACCTGAAGCGTGCCAGAGTTCTCTTTGAACTAAGTTTAACTCATTATATACAAGACTTAAAGGAAATAGAATTACCCAGGTAACTGAATAGGACACAATAACATAAATAATTAATATTGAGGTATTGCTTCTTTGACTCTTTTCCATATAGCATCACTTAAGAGAGCTTAAAAAGATATGTATGAGAATTACATTTATTGAGTATGGTTGTATATAAAAAAATCTTATGAATATGATTTATGGTCTTAGTTGTATACGTTCAACGATCTTTTTATATTTCTCATGGATTAATATTTTAATTGAGTTTGCTATATAATATAATTAATAAAAATGAACAAAGATTGAAAGTGGTGAATCGTTGTATGAGTAATATAAATGAAATCATCAGTATTGTAAATTTTATTACCTTAATATTTTCATATCTTTTGTTTAGTTATTTTTATACTCTAAGTATTCAACCATTTAAAAGGGAAAAGAAAAGAGGGCAAAAAGCATGGAAACAGTGTAAAAATTTTCGAATTATTGGGAGTTTTTTTGAAAGTATTGCAGTAATGAACTTAATCCTTTGGATTTGGTTTCCATTACATTTAGTAGATACTTGGATCATCAATTCAAATATCTGGATTGGATTTATTATCGCTATTATTATTGTTATTCCATGTTGCATCATTATGTATTTAGGATTAAAGGCAGCAGGATCTGAAAGCTTAAGTCCATCAAAAGAAACTAAAATGTATAGAGGGATTTATTGCTATATTCGACATCCACAAACACTAGGAGAGTTTCCTCTCTTTGTTGCGACTAGTTTTGCTGTAAATTCATGGTTTTTAGTGATTGTCTCATCGCTATATGTCATTATATATATACCAATTATGATATATTATGAAGAAAAAGATCTTCTTTTAAGGTTTGGAAATAAATATCGCATATATCGGGAATCAACTGGTGGCCTATTCCCCAAATTCAGAAGTAAGAAACGAAGAGTCTATTGATAAAAAAAGCTTCCAAGTTCCGATTAATATAAATTAAATTACAAAATTCAAATTTGTGCTATTTAGATTTCTCTTGTAAATTACTAACGACTTGTTGATATTTTTCATGGATCAAAGTTTTATCAAACTCCCAAAATTCATCAAGCATAGCATCTTGCTCCTCTTGAGTGAAGTATTTCATCACTGGAATGAAAAAGCGCTTATCTTCTTTTTCAATATGTTTTGGATAGAACTCTGTTAATTCACTCATTAGTTCAATAATATCATCTACTACATTCACATTTCCTTTCACATATTGTTGTTTTGCATCAACTAATTTACCAACCGTGTTTCGTGCCCAGATATGTTCTTCCACCAATTCATCCATAATGTTTTCATGGTTAGGTGAGAGATCCTTTTTTTCAAGATCTCGAAATAGAATATCCTCTTCTTTCCCATGATGGGTTCTATCAGCATACATTCTTATAAAATCTACCGCAGTTTCAATAAAAAGAGGATTTGCTTTTCGATGTTTTTTCATTTTAGCAATCTCCTCATCCATAAGGGTTATCATTTTTTCAATTAATCGATGTTCAATCATTAAAGGTCCAATTGGCATCATTTTAGTATCTCACCTCTAATAAATTTCATTCATGAGAATTAGTGATGAGAACTTAATAAAGCTAATTTCGAACATGTTAAATTTCATTAAAAAATAAAAAAAATAGTCTTTTATTAACTGGCTAGTTTTTTATATTGCTTTTTCAATTTTCGTTCTTTAAATATACGTCCATAATCCCAACCTTTTCGTAGTATTAATGGTATGGATGCTATAATCATATAGATGGCAATCCCAAGCATTAAAGGATGTAATATTATTAAAAAAAAAATCCAAGGCGCAGCAAGAGTACAAAAGGGTCCAGATATATGAACAGCTTGTCTTTTATTGAACGATGCTTTTAAATAGGATTTGTAATCAATAATTAAAGCCCATTGTCCAAAGAAATTGAACGTGACCCAGCCTTTAAATCCAATACCTACAATTTTTCCTGCTAAATAATGCCCAAAATTATGGACACCTGCATTGATTAAAAACCATCCGAGAAAAACTAAAACCCAGTTTAAAATAAGCAACCAGATTGAATTTATAGGGAAAAATGGTAAGTCTCGCAAATAGATAAGGAGTCCCCCTAAAGTAATTGAGGAGCACCATAGGACGACACCAGAAATTATAGAATGTTGTTTCGGTCGCCAATCATTAACTAGGATTGTCCGAATGTCACTAATTACATCCAACACCTGATCGGATTTTATGGCATGAACTTTTATATCTTGAACGATTTTATAAAATTTCTTTTTCTCCTCTTGGATATCACCACCGTCTTCTAAATTTGTTTTAATTTGGTTGGCGGATTCGAGTATAATTGACTCATAATCTAACATTTTGTTATTTCACCTTTTAAAATATTAATTTCTGAAGATTTAAAGCACTACTTGAATAAAATGAACCATTGAAATGATTCGAGTATTGCTCGATAGTCACAAACAAATTATCACATTTAAATCTATCGAGTATTGCTCGATATATTTATATACTTCCTTCACCAATATTTGAGTAAGAATGAGCAGATTTTGAGTATGTTATAAATATGAACGATAAAAATGCCAAAGATAAGATAATAGAAACCAGTATTCGAATGATAGAACACCAAGATTACAATAAAATTACTACTAATCACATAGCAAGAAAAGCAGGGGTTAGTATTGGTACTTTATATTATCATTTTGAAAAGGGAAAACCAGATATAATAAAGGAAATTGTGAAACGTGGATACGCCGAATTTTTAGATGAGACGAATCTTAAAAATTTAACTTTAAAGAGATTACCAGAATTCTTGAAATCTTTTCTAATGCGATATTTAGAACAACATCGTCAGAATGAGTCCTTTTTAATCGCAGCAGAGGCAGCATTTCTATCAAATAGGAAATTATTTAAAGATTATGAGTATATCCAGAACGAACTGAAATTAGTTCCTCTTGTTTCTAATGTGTTAAAAAGGTTAGGATATCCAGAAAAAAAAGATTTGGATGAAATCAGTAAATTCCTCCTTTTTTTAATTGATTCCATTATCCATCGTCATATAATATATGAAGGCTTGTTTTTTAATGATGAAGAATTAATTAGTTATTTGGCAGATATCATCTTAACTTTCATTAAAGAAGATCTTTAGGTACTTCTTAATATATTGAAAGGATATTCGCATTAACTAGGCATTTCTTACTATTGGTTGAACTCCAATATTTTGAAAATAGCTTTATTACTAATTAAAACAAATATAACAGTATCATTTCGAATGTTTTTTATGTTGCTAGAAAAACATAAACTTAAATTTCCTATAATTTGTTATGAATATCAAAAATCATATCCTAGGTAAGCTAAAAATATATTTATTATTGTTTATGGCATTGAATTTATTAATCGTAAATTTCACTTTTATTATAATCCATCAAAATGATCCTAAATTTGTTAATTCTATTAATTATCGTGATTCCTCCATTAATTTAGAAACATCATCACAACAAGTGAAAATAAATGTAATTTGGAATCAGACTTATGGTGGAGAATTTATCGATACTGCTCAATCAATATCTCTAAGTAATCTCGGAGGATATGTGATATCTGGATGGACAAATAGCTCAGGAGCGGGTGATCTAGATATTTGGCTTCTAAAAATAGATGATGATGGGAACCATCTATGGAATAAAACGCTTGGTACCGTTGAAGAGGACAAGGCATTTGAGATTATTAATTGTAGCTCAGGAGGATTCGCTGTAGCGGCTAAAGTAAGAAATATGACACATACTCATCCTAATAATGAGGTATCGGTAATTAGGATAGCTGATAATAGCAATATTATATTCCATAATAATTATAGTGGTCCAGACCAAAACAGCACACACGCTAAGGATGATAGGGGATATTCGATAGTGGAATGCCCGAATGGAGATTTTGTTATCGCAGGAGTGACTGGGACTAATGCGGGAGCCTCTGATGTGTATTTATTGCGCATAGGTCCAAACGGTTTGGTTAAATGGGAACGTACATTTCATCACTGGGATAATGAACGATGTTTTAGCCCTCATTCCTTAGTGCATTGTAGTGATAATGGATTTGCAATTGCTGGATATTCATATAGTGCTGCATTATCCAATGATGTATGGTTGATTCGCACTGATCCGTTTGGTATAGCTTTATGGAATAAGACATATGGACTCTCTTCTGGTTATGAGCGTCCTGAATCTCTTGTCCAATGTGAGGATGGAGGATTTGGGATCATGGCAAATACACAGAGTTTTGGTGCAGGAGGCACAGATGGGTGGTTCATAAGAACTGATGCATTGGGAAATCAAATTTGGAATCAAACTTACGGGGGTACCGAGGAGGATTCTTTTACTAAAGCAGTGAGGATGTCTGATGGAGGATTTACCTTAATGGGATCTACACACAGTTTCGACATTGGGGGTGGAGACGCATGGATTATTAGAATTGACTCCGATGGAGAAGTACTCTGGGAAGAAACTATTGGAGATCCCTACGGTAATGGTGTTAGCTCCTTTTTATTCTTAGGCAATAATACATATATTGCAGCAGGATCCACTTATTCTATAGGCTCAATTTATCAAGATCTTTGGGTATTTAAGTTTCAAGTAATAATCAGGGAAACAAAGATTTCTCCAAATGGAACTATCCCCGTTTTCGGCATTTGGTTTTTTATAGTCACACTCAGCACTATATTATTTATTTTTAAGAAAATTAAAAAAGAAAGCATTGGAACTTAAAAAAAGTGGAAAAAAGAGGCATATTTACTTCTCTCTTTATTTCCATAACCCTAATATTAACTTTTAATTTTAAAATTAAAATTCAATTTTATTTAGATTCCCTTTCTTATCATAAGTTAAAAAGCAATCTTTAGCTTTATAGCCTTTTTTTAGTATTATACCTTTATCAACTATACAATTCTCAAGATTAACATTATCGCCAAGCCTTACATTTTCAAATAAAACAGTATCAACTAAATAACAGTTAATGCCGATCTCAGAGCCTTCACCAATTATAAGGTTTGTATTGGTCTGAGAACGATCTAAAAACCTCAAATTCATTCCGATTATATCTTTTAGGTATGTTAAGTGATAAGCACCGATATTTTCAATACTAATAAGCTCATCAATAATATTTATTCCTAGTGGAAATTCTTTATTATTTATAGCTTCTTTAATAGCATCTTGAAATTCTTTTTCACCTCGTTCTGAAACTTCTATATTCTCCAAGTAATAACTAATTTTATTATTAAATATATAAAGTGGCAATGAATAAAATTCACTTAAAATCTGTTCCACACTCGGTTTCTCTATAATATCAGTTATTTTAAATCCATCCATAGTTAATTTAACATTAGCATGTCCCTTACCAATTCTTTTATCCTGAGACCTCATTAAGCTGAGAATTATATTTGCTTTCCTATTTTGAATAAGTCCATACATCTTTAATATTTCTTTTTTAGAGAAAATAATATCTGCAGCGGTTACAAAATAATTGTTAATCTCTTTATGATATTCATTGATATAATTAATGCATAGGAGAATTCCGTCAGCCATTCCAGTTCGTTCTGTTTGTTCTACGAAGTCCACTTGAATACCTTTCTTTCTTAAAACTTCCTTTTTAACAAGTTCACTTTTATAACCAACTAATACTATAAATCTATTGAAACCAGAATTTGTGAAGCTCGTTATTATTCTTGATATTATCGTCTTTCCATTGATTTTAATTAAAGGTTTGGGAATTCTTTCTGAAAGAGGTCTTAATCGAGTAGCATTCCCAGCAGCTAAAATTATAATAATTGTCTTTAATTTCTCCTCCATTAATATCTAATAAAGATTCTTGATTTCTTAAATTATTATGTTACTTAATCATGGTCCTTCCAATTTCTTAATTAAAATCCCAATTAGAAATATTATTCCTAATATGAGGATAATTAGGGCATATGGAATTATCTCTAAAACTCCCTCTAGTAGCCCAATTTGAATGATTCCGAGTAAACCAAGGGAAAAGAATAAAAATCCAAACACAAGAGTAATTTGTCTATACGATATTTTCCAATTATCATCCATATTTTTAATTTCACCAGTTTAATTTTTTAAATATTGAAGGCCAAATAACAATAGCTAAAAGGAGAGTCACTATATTAAGAATTGCATTCATCCAATATACATCTGTATCTATTAATAAATAAATTACCAGATATAATACCGCAACTAATATGATCCCTAGTAAAATACGAACAATAACCTTCCATGCAGTGTCATAATTAGCTTTTGCATCGAAATTCACATACTTCTCCTCGATAGCCAATCCAAGACCTATACCAATTAACTGCCCTCCAGGACCTCCCAGATTATATTCAATATTTAGAAGAGTTTCACTTAAGATCATCCCAATTAGCCCGAGAATTGCTAATCCTAAATATATATAAGTAGTATTATGTGTATTGACAAAATTTTTGAGAGGTTCTTCAAGAATTAACACAAATGATAAAATGATCATACCAAATAACCAACCTATCAGAATATCTCCAAACCAATGTACTCCAAGATACATCCTTGATAAACCGACAAGCACAATAATTACGAGAGAGATAATCCACATCAATATCTTCCTACTCTTTAATGCAAGATACCCCCAGACCACTGATGAGCTCTGTGCATGCCCACTAGGCGTACTAAGATGAGATGCACCAATTAAAACCCAGTTTGACTCTGGTGGGCGACTTCTGCCAATTATGCTCTTAGCATAATAATTGATGAAATTTGAGGCCGTATATACAAATAATAATCTTTTTGCTAAAGTCTTGTCAACTCCCCAATAAATTGTAAAAAACAAACTTAGGTAAATTAAAGTTCCACCGAATTCTGTTATAAAACGGAAAAAAAATTCAGCATTCGGTAAAATTGTTCGCAATGTGTTATTCCAAACAAAATCGAAAAGTATCGGTAAAATTAGCGCTACAGCGATAAAGATTACACAGATCAAGACCAAAAATAATAAAATTAAATTCACAGTTGTTCTTTTTTTCATCAAAAATCACTAAAAAGTATACGTTCAATTTGTAATAGAATAATTTTTAATTATTTCTAAGAAGGATTGACATTTAAATCTATAAGAATCAGAATCAATAATCATTTGGTATTATCATTAGCTACTTCATCTTTGAAGTCTTACAATAATATCCCCAATACATTTTTCCTGAGAATTTAAAAGACAGTTGGAGATCTCGGGTTGGATTTTATACTCAATTCCTAACGCATCTAGCCAGCAACTAATCCGATAAATAACCCCACATTCGTATTGTTTTTCGAAACCAATCATTTTCATACCATTGTAGGCAAAACATCGATTCATTTCCCAGTGAATCCGATTATTTTCATGAAAAGAATATTTAAAATCCATAAAATCCCCTTTGATCACACTAAAAGCATTATTAATAAATTCTTTTAATTGATCAAATGTTTTTATTTTGAGTTTTTCTTGTCCGAGTGCTTTTTTCACTCTTTGCATCTCAATTACCGAGAGATTTTTAATAGCTGCTTTATT
>Ga0180437_10012434_pt1 | contig 10056 bp, 8 predicted proteins | sample SS_ome_4_FD_132410 | JGI IMG/M metagenome (GOLD analysis project Ga0180437, IMG submission 132410) | Hypersaline lake sediment archaeal communities from the Salton Sea, California, USA - SS_3_D_1 metaG | ecosystem: Environmental > Aquatic > Non-marine Saline and Alkaline > Hypersaline > Sediment... | reverse complement strand
ATACGCACTTCGAAGGACGGCGATTGGGCTGGTGCAGGCTCTCAGCTTAAATAAGGTTCATTTTGATTTACGAGTGGGTTTAGAGCTCACTGCAAAATACCTTCCCCTCAAAGTGGAGCCAGACTTATATCAGGAATGTTTAAGATTCATTCGAGCACGCCAGCAGGTTCTGTTGCTATCAGAGGGGAAGAAGTATGACGTGATTGAAGCTGTCTTAGAGGCGCAGAGTCATGATCCAGCAGGTGCAGCACAGGCGGTTGATCAACTTCGGAGGATCAGCCTTCAAGAAGATTGGCCTCTAATTCTCCAGGCTTATGCTCGCTGCGTAAGAATTGTGAGGGGTCAGACAGAAGTGATATCTGTGAATGCAAATCTCTTCATGGAGGAAGCAGAAAAGGAGCTATATCAAGCCTTCCTTCAAGCTCAAGCAGAAGAGCGGCCTTCGTATTCAGTGGATCATTTTTTCAAAATCTTTAAACCCCTTATACCTGAGATCACGCGCTTCTTCGATGAGGTTCTTGTGATGGATGAAGATCTTTCCCTTCGGAATAACCGTCTGGGTCTTTTGAGCAAAATTATTCATCTTGCGGACGGCGTCGCAGATCTTTCTAAGTTGGAGGGTTTCTAGGCTCTCGAGATTTTCTTCTATCTACCGAGCGTTGTTTTCCTTTCCTAATTTGCATGGGATGCTTCCGGAAGCTATAATTCCCACCCGAATGGTACATTTTGAGGTGAGGATGGGAATCGCCCCAAAAGCGATAGAAAGGAAAATTTGTTCAGTAAAGAAACCTGTTCGAGCAGGCATTTTGATTGTGAGATGTTCGGCGTGAGGGCATTCTCAGGTGAATATTACTGGGAAGAAAAATCAGAACTCATAGGGTCATGTCCATACAAAATGCCATAAGAAGATTTGAGAATTGAAAAGTCAAATGAGCGTTATTGATGAGATTCGAGACAGAATAGATATTGTCGAAGTTGTTTCCGAGACGGTGAAGCTACGCAAGTCGGGGAAGAACTATACTGGTTTTTGCCCATTTCATCCCAATACTCGTACGCCAGCTTTTGTCGTTTTCCCTGAAACAGGAACCTGGAGATGTTTTGGTGCCTGCAATGAAGGAGGCGATGTATTCAGTTTTTTGATGAAGAAAGAGGGATGGGATTTTTCGGAAACACTGCGACACCTTGCCCAACGTACGGGTGTGCAACTGAAACCACAGACACCGGCTGAAGAGGAACGTGAGGAAGAGCATATAAGACTGCGAGAGTTATTAGAAGCTACCGTTGTCTTTTACCGACATCACTTACTTCAAACGGATGAGGGAGCATCGGTTTTAAAGTATCTGTATAGCCGAGCTTTTACAGACGATACCTTAGAGATCTTTGAGATTGGTTATTCGCCTAATTCCTGGGATGCCACGCGCATTCATTTAATGGGAAAGGGGTATTCCGAAAAGGAAATGCTGGATGCGGGGGTAGTCTCGGAGCGTGAAACTGGGGGGACATACGATCGGTTTCGACATCGTATTATGATCCCTATTCGGGATCATCGCGATCGTTTAGCGGGTTTCGGAGCACGCGCTATTGATCCGGATGACCAACCCAAATTCCTCAATTCACCTCAGACGGATCTATTTGATAAGGGGCGATTGCTTTATGGACTTGATAAAGCACGCAAGGCTATTCGCAGCCAGGATCAAGCAGTTATTGTGGAAGGGTATATGGATGTGATGGGCCTTTTTCAAGCTGGTTTTGAAAATGTTGTTTCACCTATGGGGACTGCACTTTCCGAGAACCAGTTGAGATTGCTGAAGCGATACTCACGCAATGTGGTCTTAGCACTCGATCCGGATGCGGCAGGAAGTAGAGCCACTCTCCGAGGGTTGGATATTGCTCGGGAAACCTTCGATCGTGATGTTGACCCAGTCTTCGATGCACGAGGGCTACTGAGGCATGAAAAACGCCTGGATGCAGAACTCCGTGTGATTACGTTACCTGAGGGAAAAGACCCGGATGAAGTTGTCGCAGAAAATCCTTCTTTATGGTCATCATTGATTCATTCTGCTCAACCTATTGTGGATTATGTCATCGAGGTCCTTTCGAAAGACCAGGATTTAGATGACGCCAAAACGAAGGCTGATATCGCCCGACAGGTCCTACCATTGATCGAAGACATTGCTGATTCTGTTGAGAGGGAAGCCTATCGTCAGCATCTTGCTCGAAAATTGCATGTCGATGAACGTGCCCTTCTATCCAGTCGACCTGCTACGGGTTCCAGGAGAAGATCAATCGAGATGGGCGATTCCCAAAAAGCTGGGCAGATACAGCCCAAGGGAAAAGATATCCCACTTGAGAGGTTCTGTCTTGGGTTGTTGCTGCAAAATCCTGAGCTTCTCTACCGGATCAACCGTCAATTACAGGCCCTTCAGATGAATCGATTAACCCAGGATGATTTTTCCGGGACAGTGCATCGAAGCCTCTTCGAGGCTGTAAATAGAGCTCTGAATCAAGATGAAGAAGAACCTTCAAATTACTGGCGTTCTAAGCTAGATGAATCTTTAATTGAAGTAGCTGATCAGATTCTTGCAGACCTATCCAATTTAACTCGGTTTGCGCGGCTTGAGCTTGAACGACCGAAAGTGGCAGATGAGGTGGCTGCTCGCTTCTTACAGCTTCGCAAACAAAATTTGGAAAATGAGTTAAATAGACTACAATTCCTTCTCCGAGAAGCAGTCGGGATGGAGGTGGATGACTCGGAAGCAGAGATCGATATCGGTAGTTACACCAAAGAAGTGCAGCAGTACGCAGTTCAGAAGGCAAAATTAGAGCAAGCCCTGGCGAGGCGTCAGGGTTCGCTCCTCGGCACGACATAAGGATATACTTGGTAGATGGGAATGAGAATGAAAACTGATGGAGTATCCTCAGATCGTAAAAAATCATTGACCATCGATGATGATATGGATCTGAAAGATGATGATTCTTTAGATGAATCCGTAGAAGGTATGGATGACGATATGTCCGATACAGATTCAGACATGATGGATTCCTCCAATGATTCTTCCTCCACAGAAGATGAGATCGGCGGTATGGCTGAAATCTCTTTAACAGTTGAGTTGGGTGATGACCCGGTTCGACTTTACCTAAAAGAGATTGGTAGGGTGGAGTTGTTAGATGCTGATCATGAACTATGGTTAGCAGCAAGGATGGATGCATATAAAAAATTGCTTCAACTTCAGGGCGGTGACCAGTTGCGTTCTCGTTCTGGTTCCGATTCGGAAGGGATGTACCGCAATTTATTCGATGAACTCCGACAGGCGTGGAAAGGCGTTCTGGACGATTCAAAAAGATTAAATCAGGAAGTTCCTGATGTTCAACTGATTCTTGAAGAAGCGCGTCAGTTGGGGCAATCATGGCAGGGGGATAGCCCATCCTACATTCGAGCATGGTTGGATAATGGGTTATGGGGTACGGATCCGAACTGGGAAGATGTTGCCCGTAATGCGATTGAGGTTTTTTTGGCTATGTACTTGATGCCCGAAGATCTTCAAGAGCGAATGGCTGGGCGTTTTGCCAGCGGGAAGGGGCTACCTCCAAAGCGGACCTCAAACCGTTGGGTATCGGATGCCAACCACTTGGAAGCCAATGTGCAGCGTATTGCAGTTTTAGCTACCGAAGCTCAAACCGCGTTGATACGCGCGAATTTACGCTTGGTTGTAAGTGTGGCAAAGCGATATATGGGGCGAGGCATCGCATTTCTGGATTTAATTCAAGAGGGCAATATCGGTCTTCTCAGGGCAGTAGAAAAGTTTGATCCCGCCAAGGGATATAAGTTCAGCACCTATGCAACCTGGTGGATCCGCCAGGCTATCAGTCGTGCCATTGCAGATCAGGCACGGACCATCCGTATCCCAGTCCATATGGTGGAAACCATCAACCGTCTCACTCGAGTGCAGCGCAGGCTTGTCCAGGAATTAGGGCGTGAACCTACGTCGGAAGAATTGGCATTGGAGATGGACCTTTTAGAGCCGGATGAACTGATGGCGATAAATGAAGCATTATCGAACGAGATGCCTGTTGACCCGGTCTTGGAAAGAAAATGGCGGAGAGCAGCCTCCAGGGTTCGTCGTATCATCAAAATTGCCCAAGAGCCTATGTCCTTGGAGACACCCGTCGGATCAGAAGAATCAAGCCAATTGGGCGATTTCATCGAGGATGAAACAACCCCGGAACCCGTTGACGCAGCAGCGCGAGAGCTTCTCAAGGAACAAGTCCAGAATGCGCTCTCCGTCCTCACAGAGCGAGAGCGACAGGTCCTTGAGATGCGTTTTGGATTGCTGGACGGAAAGGATTACACCCTGGAAGAAGTGGGAAGGTATTTCAATGTGACCCGTGAGCGAATCCGCCAGATTGAGGCGAAAGCCTTACGGAAGCTGAGACATCCCACACGTAGCCGGCACCTAAGGGATTATCTCTCTTGAGGCTGCATTTTCTTGGATGATTTCCCTGGATCCCATTGTCAGCACTTAGCTATTTACAGAAAAGGATAGCCGAAGGGTGATTGGACAAGAGAGCATACTCATTGTTGACTGTGTGTTTTGTCCCATTCCGAGTGGCACTCCGAAGTATGATTGTTGTGTGGATTGCTTGTTCGCGGGTTTATGGGTCACCACCTGAAAGCGAGAGAGGTTGGCAGGATGTAGCATCGGTAGAGCCGCTGCCAAACACCATGCTTCCATTCCGTCTGAAAGGAATGTACCCCCGAAGTTGAAATTCACCCGTGAAAGTCTTCAGGTTTGACCGACTATGGCGTTTGTGATAAAATGTACATATTGATTTGGTGCCATTATTCATTACAACTTTCAAGCAATACCATATCCTTATCCCCTGGATAAAATAATCATCAATTGAGGTGAATATGCCAGGTGACTTCCTGCCCATCGCCGTCCTGATAATCCTGGCCACAATCGTTTCGATTGTGGTTGTGATCCTTGGTCATCTATTTGGCCCTCGTAGGCCGACCGTTCGGAAGGGGGCCCCTTACGAATCAGGTATGCGCCCTTATGGCCCAGGTCAGAGACGCATTCCGGTTCATTTCTACCTGGTCGCGGTCCTATTCATTCTTTTCGATATCGAAATTGTTTTCCTTCTGCCATGGGCAGTCGTCCTGCGTAAATTGGATATATTTGGCTTGATCGAAATGGCCATTTTCGTTGTGATTCTGCTGGTTGGTTATATTTACGCCTGGAAGAAAGGAGCCCTCGAGTGGGAATAGAACAAAAGCTGGGGAATTTGGGCTTCGTTACAACGACCCTGGAAAATGCTGTTAACTGGAGCAGGACCAGGGCTATGTGGCCGTTACTCTCAGGTTTGGCGTGCTGTGCGATTGAGATGATGGTAGCTCAGTCGGCTGATTACGACTTGAGTCGATTTGGGATGGAGTTGATGCGCGCCAGCCCTCGACAGAGTGATCTGTTTATCATTGCAGGCCGGGTGACAAGAAAAATGGCCCCGGTAATACGTCGGCTGTATGATCAAATGCCAGATCCGAAATGGGTTCTTGCCATGGGTGATTGTTGCTCTTGCGGCGGCATCTTCAATAATTATGCGATCGTTCCTGGCGTTGATGAAATCATCCCTGTAGATGTGTATGTAGCAGGTTGTCCACCACGACCCGAAGGTCTGATTCATGGGATCGTCACCCTTCATGAGAAAGTGAAAAAGGAAGGGATTAGATACTGGTACGAGAAATCGTAATTGAATACATTCAATTTAAAACTTTCGTTAGCATGATTGACGAACATGCAAGGAAGGATATGAATGGATCTTCTGGAAAAAGTTGTTGAAAGACTGCAGAGAGAGTTTGGCGAGGGCGTTCAACCTCTTGAGGAATTCCGAGGTGAAATTAAGGCAAGTGTTGATCCTTCCCTGATTGTCCCCGTCTGTAAATTCTTACATGATGAGGATGATTTTTCCTTCAACTTCCTCATCGCTTTAACTTGTGTCGATTTTTGGCCCCAAGAACCCCGCTTTATGGTCGTTTACCAACTTTATAGTCAGAAGAATAAAATCATCTTGGGACTCCGTGCCTATCTTCCTGGTTCAGATCCCAGGATTGCGACCGTAGAATCAGTTTATCCCAATGCAAATTGGCATGAGCGTGAAGTATACGATATGTTTGGCGTCACCTTTGATGGACATTCAGATCTTCGTCGGATCCTGATGCCGCAAGATTGGGAAGGTCATCCTCAGCGAAAGGACTATCCTCTTGGGTATGAGGAGGTTCAATTTAGTTTTAACTTCGATGAAATTGATAAGCGTAAGAAGTATGCTCGGGAATAATGGAACATGGAAGCTTGAGGAAATCCTTTATGCAACAACCTGAGATGGAACTAACCCTTGAGGAACTAAAACATCTGATCACCAATCGAGCTATCGAGGGTGAGACCATGGTCCTGAATATGGGACCACAGCACCCAAGTACGCATGGTGTGCTGCGCCTTCTCCTTGAGCTGGATGGTGAGCGTATCGTCAGCTGTGTCCCGGATATTGGCTTTCTACACACAGGCATTGAAAAGAACATGGAAGCCAAATCCTATGAAAAAGCGCTCGTCATGACCGATCGGATGGATTACTTAAACAATCTGGGTAATAACCTGGCATACTGTTTGGCCGTTGAAAAATTGGTTGATCTGGATGTCCCTCCGCGGGCTCAGGTGATCCGAGTGATCATGACCGAATTACAGCGATATGCCTCTCACCTGGTTTATTTGGGGACTCATTTGCTCGATTTAGGTGCAATCACGGTATTCTTTTTCACCTTCCGTGAACGTGAAACTATTCTGGATATCCTTGAGATGTGCTCCGGGCAACGCATGATGACCTCCTATTTTCGTCCTGGCGGCCTCTGGCGCGATATCCCAGATGGTTTTGTGGCAGCAGTCCGCGAGGTTCTCAAAACCTTTCCAGAGCGCATCGAGCAATATGAAAACTTGATCAATGAGAACCCGCTTTACCTGGATCGAACGAAGGGGATTGGTGTGATCCCTGCCGATAAAGCTCTTGGTTGGGGGGTGACAGGCCCGCCTCTACGAGCTGCTGGTGTAAACCTCGATATACGCAAAGAACAGCCCTATAGTGGTTATGAACAATTTGATTTCGATGTTCCTCTTGGTACAAATGGAGATACCTTCGACCGATATATTGTACGGATCGAGGAGATGCGCCAATCTTTGCGGATTATCGAGCAGGGGATCAATAACATACCATCAGGAAGCTTTAGGAGCGATAACAGGAAATTCGTCCCTCCACCTCGATCAGAGCTTGGTCATAGCATGGAGGCTGTTATCCATCACTTCAAACTTTGGACGGAAGGATTTCCGGCACCAAAGGGTAGCGTCTACGTTCCGGTGGAATCTCCAAGAGGGATTCTGGGTTGTTTCTTGGTAGGGGATGGTGGACCAAAACCCTACCGTGTGCACTTTCGCACACCGAGTTTTGGGAATTTACAAGCACTTTCCAAAATTGCTGTCGGCCATCTTGTTGCAGATCTTGTAGCGATTATCAGCAGTCTGGATACAGTGCTTGGTGACATTGATCGATAATTCCATTGAAGCTGTAAGTTGTTGTAGGGATCATTTATTGAGTTCGACTTCAAGTTTATAGGCTTCAAAAATCAGGATATCCATCATATCCAAATAGGAGATCAGTCTTGCTCGCAAAGAAGTATGCAGATGAAATCGCGAGGATCCTGGAAAAATATCCCCCGGAGCATAAACGTTCAGCAGTTTTACCTTTGTTATATGTCGCGCAGAAAGAATATGGACATGTTACAAAGGAAGCAATAAATGAGATTGCTGCAATATTGGAGATTGATCCGACCGATGTAGGATCCCTCGTGGGTTTCTATACCCTTTACTACGATAAGCAAGAAGGAAAATACAGGATCCAGATCTGCACGGATTTACCCTGTGCATTGCGGGGCTCGGAGATTTACGCCCGGCAGCTTTGTGATGCACTGGGAATTGAACCGGGTGGAACAACTGCAGATGGTTTGATTACGGTGGAAACCGTGATGTGTCTTGCAGCTTGTGATAAAGCTCCCATGTTTCAACTTCAGGAGCCTGAGGGCATCCATTATTACGAGAACATGACGCTTGAATCCACGATGGAACTGATTGAAGAACTACGTCGAAGGGCAAAGGATGACTGAATATATTTTGCTACGACATCGTGATGTTCCTGATATCGATCAGCTCGATGTCTATCTTGAGGATGGCGGTTTTGAAGCTTTGAAGAGTATTATCAAACACAAGACACCTCAGGAAGTGATCGATACTGTAAGGCTCTCAGGGCTTCGAGGTCGAGGTGGGGCCGGTTTCCCAACGGGTGTAAAGTGGGGTTTCCTCTCCCCAGATGTTTTCCCGCGCTACGTCGTTGCCAATGCTGATGAATCTGAGCCAGGAACCTATAAGGATCGTGAAATTTTAGAGAGGAACCCTTACCAATTTCTGGAAGGAGTTGCGATTTGTTGCTATGCAGCTCAGGCTGAGACTGCTTATGTCTATTGTAGGGGTGAATTCTGGGATCTTGCGCATGAATTAGAGAAGAAAATTGCGACTCTTGAAGATCGTGGATTTTTGGGGAGAGGTATCCTCAGCAGTGATTTCAATTTAAAAATTTATGTTCATCTTGGTGCGGGTGCGTACATTTGTGGTGAAGAGACAGCACTGCTTGAGTCATTGGAAGGGAAATTAGGGCAACCCCGTCTACGACCACCCTTCCCAGCGGCTGAAGGCCTGTACGCAAAACCAACAGTCGTGAACAATGTTGAAACGCTGACTAATCTGCCGCCCATCATTAACCGTGGCGTAGATTGGTATCGCTCAATCGGTACAGCAAAGAGCACGGGTCCAAAAATCTTCTGCTTATCCGGGCATGTCCAACGCCCAGGAAATTATGAACTTCCCTTTGGCACCACTTTTAGAGAGTTGATATTCGAACATGGGGGAGGTATCCCTGAAGGACGGAAGATCAAAGCTATCCTACCGGCTGGTGCCTCCGCTCCTATGCTTCCAGCTACAGATCAGGTTTTGGATACGCCCATGGATTATGAATCTGTTGTGGAGGTGGGCTCTCAACTCGGCTCTGCGTCCGTGATCGTTATGGACGAAACTGTGGATATCTCCTGGGTGGTATACAAGACAACCAGCTTTTTCAAACATGAGTCCTGTGGGAAGTGTACCCCATGCAGAGAAGGGACTTATTGGCTTTACCACATCCTTCGACGTATTGAGGAAGGTGAGGGGACAAAAGAAGATATATCCTTGTTGGACTCTGTAGCCCAAGGTGTGGAGGGCAAGTGCCTCTGCGCTCTCGGAGAGTTCTCAATCATGCCAATCACTTCTGGGATCGAACGTTTTCGAAAAGATTTCGACGCCCGCACCAAGGATGGACGATGAGCGAAACCAATGTAACGTTGACCATTGATGGCGCTGAAGTCACCGTCCCCAGGGGAACGCTTTTGGTAGATGCTGCAAAAAAGGTTGGAATTGATATTCCTGTTTTTTGCTACCATCCGAAGCTCAAGCCAGTAGGTATGTGTCGCATGTGTTTGGTGGAGATTGGACGACCAGTACGCGACCGTGCAACTGGTGAATTCCTGCGAGATGATGAAGATAAACCGATCATCCAATTTGGATCCAAGCTTGAGACTGCCTGTACCACTGGAGTGGATCATGGATGGGTGGTCCTGGTGAACTCTGAGAAAGCCAAAGAAGGTCGGCAGCAGATTGTCGAGTTTTTACTCACAAGTCATCCACTCGATTGCCCCACCTGCGATAAGGGCGGTGAATGTCCCTTGCAAAATCTCACGATGGCTCACGGAACTGGGAAGAGCCGTTTCATCTACGACGATAAGAAGAAACTTGATAAACATGTTCCGCTGGGAGACCTGATTTTTCTGGATCGGGAAAGATGTATCCAATGTGCCCGTTGTATCCGCTTCCAGGAAGATATCGCCGGCGATCCAGTAATCGAATTCACCAATCGGGGTCGTAACTT
>Ga0180437_10012431_pt1 | contig 10060 bp, 9 predicted proteins | sample SS_ome_4_FD_132410 | JGI IMG/M metagenome (GOLD analysis project Ga0180437, IMG submission 132410) | Hypersaline lake sediment archaeal communities from the Salton Sea, California, USA - SS_3_D_1 metaG | ecosystem: Environmental > Aquatic > Non-marine Saline and Alkaline > Hypersaline > Sediment... | reverse complement strand
GTGCTGGTGACCGGATGTGCGGCCACCGCCTGTGGGCGCGAGGGGCTTCTGAGACCGGAAGCAGCGGAACTCGCCGGGCCAGGGCTGAAGGAGGTGTGCGAGACCGTGGGTATGCCTCCTGTCTTGCACATGGGTTCCTGTGTGGACAACAGCCGCATCCTTATTGCTGCCACTGAGATTGTCAAGGAGGGAGGACTGGGTGACGATATCAGCCAGGTGCCTGCTGCCGGTTGTGCGCCCGAATGGATGAGTGAAAAGGCCATCGCCATTGGCCAGTACTGTGTGGCCAGTGGATTCTACGTCGTCTTTGGGAGGACCTTTCCAACGACAGGGAGCAAAATTCTGACGGACTATCTGTTTAAAGAAATCGAAGAGCTATATGGTGGCAAGTGGGCCGTTGAAGAAGACCCAACAGAGATGGCACAGATGATGATCCGCCACATTGATGAGGCACGAGAGGCCCTGGGCATCCAGGAAGAAAAAGAGAGAGTACTCTTTGACATGGCCATGAGGCGGGACTTGTGAAGCAATGAGACCTTTGCACAACCTGTTTTCGCTTCTTCCTACAAGCTTTTTGACCTATTTGCCGACTTGCTTACTGAAGCCTAAAAACTCTCCGCCGCGGCGCATCAAATCCGCCTCTGGCGGACCCACTGACGTGGGCCGTTCGCTTCGCCGGAATGGGTTCCCCAAAAAGCCTGTAATGGTCGCTCAAAGCAGTTATGAAGAGGTCTCGCAATTGTCAGGAGATGGTAGTAACAGGGTCGATTGGAAGTGAGCCAGGTTTTTCATGGATAACAAAGCAAAGGGAGACAATAGGTTGCACCCCCCCTGCAAGTTGGCCTGTCCCATACACACAGAGGCCCGAGAATATGTCCAACTGATTGCGCAAAGAAGGTTTGAAGAGGCATATTCCTCTATCAAAGAGTTGAATCCGTTGCCTCGGGTATGCGGCCGGATTTGCACGCACCCTTGCGAAGGGGCCTGCAAACGGGGGCAAGTTGATGAACCCATCGCCATCGCCGCTCTAAAGCGATTTGCCTCTGACGGTCCTTGGCGGGGGCGTCGTGATGCTGTGTTGGCTGCCGAACCAACGGGGCACAAGGTGGCTGTCATTGGCTCCGGGCCGGCAGGGCTTTCTGCGGCCCATGATTTGGCCCTCCTTGGCCACCATGTGACCATCTTTGAGGCCTTGCCCGTTTTAGGAGGCATGTTGCGGGTCGGGGTGCCGGCATATCGTCTCCCTAAGGACGTGGTAGACGAAGAGATAGAAGCCATTGCCGATTTGGGCGTGGTCATGAAGACGGGGGTTCGGATTGGAGAAGCGATAAAGGTTAGCGATCTTTTTGACCAGCAATATGGGGCGGTCTTTGTGGCTGTTGGTGCCCACAAGGACCGAAAGCTGGACATTACCGGTGCCGATGCCTTTGAAGGGGTCGTTTCTGCAGTTGCTTTTTTGCAGAGATCCAACGAGGGGCAAGATCCGAAGGTGGGCAGACAGGTGGCCGTCATTGGCGGAGGAAACACGGCTGTTGACTCGGCCCGCTCGGCCCTTCGATGGGGGGCTGACACCGTGCACATGTTGTACCGGAGATCGAAAGACGAGATGCCGGCGGCACCAGCAGAGATTGAAGAGGCCTGCGGCGAAGGCGTCCATTTGTCCGTTCTTACCTCCCCCATTGAAATCCTCGGAGAAGAGGGGAAGGTCACGGCCCTCAGATGCATGGAGAACCGGTTGGGCGAACCTGATGCCAGTGGCCGAAGAAGGCCCGAGCCTGTTAGAGGGTCCGAGTTCATCCTTGACGTGGACATGGTCATTGCGGCCATCGGCCAGGCCCCGGAGTCGTCTTTTCTTGCCCAAGAACTGGAGCTGGACCAGAAAAGTCATCGGATTATCACGAAAGACGCCGGCGCGACGGCCCGTCCAGGTATGTTTGCAGGAGGAGATGCAGTTACCGGCCCAGCTACGGCCATCCAGGCGATTGCGGCGGGCAAGGAAGCGGCTCATGCCATAGATCGTTACTTGAGACAGGAATCACCCCCTGCCCTTGATCCGATTGGGCCGGATGAAAGGGCAAGGGTATCTTCCGCCGTTATCGAAAAGACCAGAACGTTTGAAAGGGCTGAGAAGATCTGTGCGCCCATGGACCGTCGGTTGGAGGGTTTTGAGGAAGTAGAATCGGTCCTGACGGAGGATCGGGCCATCCAAGAGGCCCTCAGGTGCCTCCATTGTTGTCTCGGGGCAAAGATCGACAAAGACAAGTGCGTTTCCTGTCTTACCTGCGTGAGGGTTTGTCCGCTCCAGATCCCAAAGGCGAGCAAGATGGGAGAGATCACCATCGATCCTTTTGACTGCCAGGCTTGCGGCATGTGCGCCCTGGAATGCCCGGTACAGGCCATTGACATGGATCTCCATCCCAGAGGCGACATCGTTGTTGAGATGACTGCGGCAATGAGCAAATCGGCACGCCCAGATCCTTTGATGGTAGGCTTTTTTGATCTCCACGGAAATTTCGTGCCCAGGGACATGGAAAGACTTCGACAGGACCATCCCAACGTCTTGCCTGTCATGGTCTTCGGGCTCAGGAGAATCGATACAGTAGACATCTTAAATGCCTTTGAGTTGGGCGCTCAGGCGGTTTTTCTTGCAGCGTGCCCACTTGAAAACGATCCCTTTCCGGAGACACGAGAGGGGGTGCAACAGCGCATGGCCCGTACCACGGATCTATTGAATGCCGTGGGTCTGGACGGTGGACGTCTTGCCATGTGCGATATGCCCGAGCAGGGCCCGGTTGACAAGGCATTCATCAAGGATCTGGGGGAGAGAGTCAAAGAGATGGCACCGAATCCCATGCAAGCAAAAGAGGATAACCCGTGATTACCTTAGAGCAGAAGAAATTTGAAGACATTGAAAAGATGACCAAGGGGTGCGGACGCCTTTTGGTACTGGGATGTGAGACCTGTGCCGCCATGTCTTTGGCAGGAGGCAAGAAGCAGGCCGAAGCCCTGGCCGCTGCCATTGGCGTGGCCAGGAAGATGTCGGGCGACAAGAGTGAAGTCTTATCAGATGCTGTTGCCAGGCAGTGCGAGCCTGAATTCATCGATCTCACTGAAAAAGATGTGGCCCAATGCGATGGGGTCCTCTCCTTGGCCTGTGGAGCGGGCGTTCAACTCTTGGCTGAGCGATTTCCAGACAAGGTCATCCTGCCCGGCTGCAACACGACGTTTTTGGGGGTGAATGAAAAACTGGGGGTCTGGTCGGAACGTTGTGCCGGCTGCGGGGACTGTATCCTGGACAAGACGGCCGGGCTCTGTCCCATTGCCAGGTGCTCCAAGCAACTTCTCAATGGCCCCTGCGGCGGTTCCATGGATGGGAAATGTGAAATCAGCAAAGAGGTAGATTGTGTATGGCAACTCATCATAGACCGCCTCACCAAGCTGAATCGGCTGGAGATGCTAGAGGAGATCTTTCCTGTCAAGGATTGGTCCCCGGCCGGACACGGCGGGCCGAGAAAGATGGTCAGGGAGGATCTTGAGTCATGAAGTCAGGAAGCAATCTGGAAAGGATATTGGAAAGCGGTCAGTTTGCTGTCACGGCCGAGTGTGGGCCCCCAAAGGGACCGGCACCTACGGTCGTTAAGAGGAAGGGAGACATTCTAAAATTTTGCTGTGACGCCTTGAACGTGACAGACAACCAGACCGCTATTGTGCGCATGTCCAGCATGAGCGGCTGTGTGCTGTTAAAAGAGGTGGGCGTGGAGCCGGTCCTGCAGATGGTCGTCAGAGACCGGAATCGTCTCGCCCTGCAGGGTGACCTTATAGGAGCGGCTGCCCTGGGTATTCGAAATGTCCTTTGCCTTTCCGGTGATCATCAGCGCTTCGGCAATCACCCTACGGCTAAGGGGGTATATGATATCGATTCCGTACAGTTCCTTCAGATGGTCAAGACCATGCGGGACGAACACCAATTCATCAACGGTGAGGAATTCTCAGGAGACACCCCCTTTTTCATCGGGGCGGCAGCCAATCCCTTTGCCGATCCCTTTGCATTTCGTGTCACCCGTTTGGCCAAGAAGGTGAAAGCCGGTGCAGACTTCATCCAAACTCAGGGCATATTTGACATGGCCAAATTCGTTGAATGGATGACGATGGTTAGAGACAGGGGTCTGGATGAAAAAACCCATATCCTTGCCGGGCTCATACCAATTAAGTCCGTCGGCATGGCTCGCTACATGCGAAACAATGTGTCTGGCCTTAGCGTGCCACAGGCGATCGTTGAACGGATGGGCGATGCCAAGGATCCCAAGGAAGAAGGGGTGCAGATTTGCCTGGAGACCATAGAGCAACTCAAGGAGGTTGATGGGATCCACGGCGTGCACATCATGGCCGTGGCCTGGGAGGACATTGTCCCTCGAATTGTGGAAGAAGCCGGCTTGATGCCCAGGCCGATCGTCTAGGGTTTTGCTTTGGGGTTGCTGAGAAGGGGTAACCAATGACCGATGGCCAGGCAAGAAGGGGGGGTGACATGGGAACAAGTACCAAGATTTTGGTTGTGGACGATGACCCTGACATGCGGGAAACCTTGCAGATGATATTGGAGTCTGTAGGATATGCTGTGGCCCTGGCCGAAGACGGGGAGCAATGTCTGTCCAAACTGAAAGAAGAGCCCTTTGATTTGCTCCTTCTCGATCTCTTGATGCCCAACATGGATGGTTTCGAGGTCTGCAAGGCCTTAAAGGACCCTAGGTATGCAAAGTATGCCGGCATGCCGATCATTATCCTCAGCTCAGTACAAGAAGGGGTCAGCCAGCGCCGCTACGAATTGGAAACGGGAGTGCGCCTGGATATTGACGATTATGTGGAAAAACCCGTTGAAAGTAGCGTTTTGCTGGAGAGGGTCGGGAAAATCATTCAAAGAATTTCAAAAGAGTAAGACAAATCATAGAGGTAGCCATGAAGAAGGTCCTGTTAGTAGACGATGACGTGGATTTTTGTGAGGCCACAGCCCTCCTTTTGGAAAGCAAGACCTACGAGGTGATTCTGGCCCACGATGGAAAGGAAGGGCTGGAGAAAGTGCGGGCGGAAAAACCTGACCTGGTCATCCTCGACGTCATGATGCCTGAGATGAACGGATACGATGTGTGTGTCGTCCTAAAAGCAGATCCGGAGTTGCAAAGGATCCCTGTTGTTCTCCTCACTGGCGTGGACCAGGCCATTTTCACAACAGCCTATTCACAGCATATGGGTCTCATGACGGAAGCCGATGACTATATTGCCAAGCCCGTTGAATCTGAAGAGCTGGTGAAACGCGTGGAGACCCTCTTATGCTAGGATTCGTGAGTCTATGTTGATCAAGCCAAGCATAAACATGTTGGTGGCGGAAGACGATATCGCCATGATGCAGAAATGTCGGGAACTCCTCTTAAACGACGGCCACAGGGTTCGGACCGCTGAATCCGTGGAAGAGGCGTTGGGCATCATTCAGAGGCATCCGGCAGAGGTAGACCTCATGCTCCTTTCCCTTGACCTTCCAAAAGAGGGGGGCATGATGCTCATCGAGACGCTCCAAAGGGCTCGGCCCGAACTCCTCATTATGGCCATGTCCGAAGACTGTGGGGAGGAGGCCGTAGAGGCCATGCACGCCGGGGCCTATGACTGCCTTCGGAGAACCTTTACCCCAGAGCGTTTCGGGATAAAGATGGACCGTGCCATTGAGGCCTTTCGGCTGAGACGCCAATTGGGAATATTGACCCGGCAAAGGCAGGCTGCCCTGACCAAGGTGAGCCATGACGAGAATCTCCTGGCCATCCTTCAAAGCTTCAGCGATGGCCTAGTCGTTACCGATTGGCAGACGAACGTCGTCCTGTTCAATGACGAAGCCGCCCGTCTTTTTGGGCTGACTGAGGAGAAAGCTGTAGGGAGTCCTATTTCTGTCTGTTTGGCCTCAGACGAATTGTTGTCCCTGTTTGTACGGGCCATCAAGTCGGACGCTTCCCTGGTTGCGCTTATGGCCGGTGAGGAACCGGTGGTGAAAGTGGGAGAAAAGACCCTTCGCGTTCACGTGGACCCGGTGAAGAACACAGCAGGAACCGTTATCGGAGCAGTGAGCCTGTTTCATGACGTCACAGGTGTGAGTGCCATGGATAAACTGAGGGACGATTTTCTTTCTATGGTCTCCCACGAGCTCAAGGCCCCGTTGAGTTCTCTCTTGATGCAGATTTCTGTGGTCCTAGACGGGTTGGCCGGAGATCTGACCCCCAAACAGGACGATTTGCTCAGCAAGGCCAAGGAAAAGACCAAAGGCATGATTACCCTCGTGAACGACATCTTGGATTACCGTCGCCTTCAAGAAGGCAAATCCATTCAGAAGATTGAGAACCTGGATATGGCTGAGGTTTTGGAGCGGACAGCGGACCTCATGCGCCTGTCAGCAGAAGAAAAGGGTGTGGAGATCACATTCGATGTTGCCGACGATGTCCCGGCCTTTAACGGAGACAGGGGCGGCGTGCAGGCCATCTTTGTCAACCTTATCAGCAATGCCATCAAGTACACTCCGAAAGGGGGCAGGATAGAGGTGTGCCTTCGCAAAAAGGGCAAAGACATTCGATTTAAGGTCATTGATAGTGGTATCGGAATTCCACCGCAGGACCTGAACAGGGTCTTTGAGAAATTCTATCGTATCAAAACCGATGAAACCAAGAGCATATCAGGCTCAGGCCTAGGGCTGTCCATTGTGAAAGGGATTGTGGAGGCCCATAATGGCTTCGTTCACTTGGAGAGCGAGGTGGGTAAAGGAACGACCGTTGTCGTGTCGCTGCCTTCGGAAGCATAGAGTCTTGGAGGTGTAGAATGATCATCGCAGAACAGAAAACAATGGAAGAGATACAGAATATGGTCGCTCCATATCATAGGATCCTGTTGGTTGGGTGCGGTACCTGCACGACCTTCTGCTCTGCCGGGGGGGCCGAGCAGGTAGACAGTCTCGCAGAGGCCCTTGTTTCTGAAAACAAGGAGATGTTCATCGAGAGGACGACTATCCCCAGGCAATGCGCCGAGAGGTTCATCGATCGGCTGGAAGAGAAGATAGGCAACCATGAAGCCATACTCTCCATGGGCTGTGGCAATGGCGTCCAAGCCGTTGCCAGTCGTTTTCCGGACAAACCGGTCTTGCCGGTCCTCAATACCCAGTTTATAGGGGTGGAGAAGGAACCAGGCGTCTGGACCGAGAACTGCCAGGCCTGTGGTGACTGTATCCTGTGGAGAACAGGTGGTGTGCGTCCGGTGACCCGATGCGCCAAGGGCCTGCTCAATGGCCCCTGTGGAGGGGCATCAGAGGGCAAATGCGAAGTCTCCAGGGATCGCCCCTGCGCCTGGCAGGAGATATACTACGCTCTCAAGCGGTTAGACCTGCTGCATTATCTAAAGGAAAAGCCGCAGGTAAAAGACTGGCCCCTGCACCCGGGGAGGGTGGTCAGGGAGGATCTGCGGGAGGTCGAAGCGACATAAAAGGGGTGGTGCTATGAGCTTTAAAGAAGCCTTAGAATCAGGGAAGTTCTTGGTGACTGCCGAGGTCGGACCTGGGAAGGGAACGGATGTAGAGCATTTGCTAAAAGATGCCGAAATCATAAAGGATCGGGTGGATGCTGTTAACGTGACAGACTTGCAGAGCTCGGTCATGCGTCTGGGCTCTATGGCGGTCTGTCATTTGCTAAAAGATATGGGAATTGATCCCATTTATCAGGTCACTTGCAGGGACCGCAACAGGCTCGCCTTGCAGGCAGATCTCCTGAGCGGCTGGGTCCTTGGAATTAGGAACATGCTTGCCCTCACTGGTGACCATCCCACCCTGGGGGATCATCCCCAGGCCAAACCGGTTTTTGATTTGGACTCTGTGACGCTTTTGGAAGCAGCGAGCAAGCTGAATTCCGGTGTGGACATGGCTGGAAAGGAACTTAAGGGGGCGCCCGACTTTTTGTGCGGGGCCGTTGTAAACCCCGGGGCAGACAATGAAGCCGCCCTCGATCTGCAGCTCATCAAGATGGAGAAAAAAATGGAGGCAGGCGCCAAGTTTTTTCAGACCCAGGCTGTCTACGACTTGGATATTTTCGAGAAATTCATGAAGCGGGTGGAGGGTTTTGGCGCCAAAGTATTAGGCGGCGTTATCTTGCTGAAATCTGTGGGTATGGCCCGCTACATGAATAAGAACGTGGCAGGGGTCTTTGTTCCAGAGCCGCTGATTGAGGAGATGAAGGCATCGGAGGACAAGGCGCAAGCCAGTATGAACATTGCTGTTCGCCTGATCAAGGGGATGAAGGATCTTTGCGACGGCGTGCACATCATGGCTATGGGCTGGGAGAGCAAGATCCCTCCCATCTTGGATGAAGGAGGCATATAGAGGCACTGGTATCGCCTCTGTGTTTGATCAGTAACCTATGACAGCGTGTTGGGTGATGGCCTTTGGAGCGGAAGCCGTCCTCTAGGTAATCATCCAACGTGAAGACGTGAGGAGAGGAGTCAATATGGTATTCGAAGCACCGAAGATATCTTACAATGGTGTCATTAAGGAGATCCCTTTGGGCAAAGATGCCAACGGGATCACGGTGGGAGGAGAGACCTCCTATCCCTTCTATCTCTTTGAAGGAAACATGCCGCACCCGCCAGTCATTGCCATGGATGTATATGATGCGACGCCAGACGACTGGCCTCAAGCGATAGTGGAGCCTTTTGCTGATGTCATCAGTGACCCGGCCGCATGGGCCCGGAAATGTGTATCAGCATACGGGGCAGAGATGGTGGCTTTACAGCTGGCCAGCACAGACCCCAATGCCCAGAATACGTCAGCCGAAGAGGCCGTGGAGGTCACCAAGAAGGTGGCTGCTGCCGTGGAGGTTCCTCTCATCGTGTGGGGAAGCGGGAATATGGAAAAGGATACAGAAGTCTTAAAGATGGTGGCAGAGGCTTGTGCTGAAGAAAGCCTTATCCTCGGTCCCGTGGAAGAAGATAGCCACAAGGCCTTGGGCGCCGCGGCCATAGCCTATCAACACACCATAGGTGCTTCTTCGCCCATTGATATCAACCTGGCCAAACAGCTCAACATTTTGTTGGGAAACTTAGGCGTGCCCGACGAGCGTATTATTGTAGATCCCACCGTGGCAGGATTGGGATACGGGTTGGAGTATTGTTATTCGGTCATGGAAAGAGACCGGATGGCCGCCCTGACCCAGGAAGACGAACGGCTCCAGTTTCCCGTTGTGTGCAATTTGGCCAAGGAGGTGTGGAAGGTCAAAGAGGCCAGGCTTAGCATGGAGGAAGCCCCCTTGTTGGGCGATCCTTTAAAAAGGGGTGTCCTCCTTGAGGCTATGACAGCGCTCTTGCTCCTGCTGGCGGGAGGAGATGTCCTCATCATGCGCCATCCAGAGGCGATTCAGCTGGTTAGAGGTTTTGTCAGGGACCTGATGGCAAGCTAGTTTCACCGTGGGCGTGAGCGGTCAAGGGGTCAGCAGATCGCTCATCGACGTTCGTCTATCCCATGGGCCAATGCAAGCCGCTAGAGACTTCACCTCTCATAGCGAGTAGCGAGGCTGATAGACGCTAACCGTTGACTTAAACAGACGAGGAATTGGAAAGGTGTCAAAAATCATCTGTTCCGCAGCGATTCGTGGTGCCCACAAGATTGTGCAACGGGCACAAACCAAGCATCAAGAAGCCATGGAAAAATGGGGACCGGAGCAAGAGATCGGATTTCCCAACACAGCCTATTATCTTCCCATTATCTATGGCATCATGGGCATTGCTGTGAAGAACCTCAAAGATGTGGAAGAGGTCCTTGCGCGGTGCCGGTCTTTGCTGCCCGAGATGGTGGCCGATGAGGTGTGGCTTCCCTATCTGGCACCTGCCCTGGAAGCTGGGATGGCAACGCTGTTTGCAGAAGAGGTGATTGAGGCGATCCGGTATCTTGAGACCCCGGATTTCTATACCAAGACCGAAGGGCCGGCTGACGGAAACCTCTGGTTGGGAGCTGCTGACGATATCATATTGCGCAAACGGGGCGTTGAATTTG
>Ga0180437_10012430_pt1 | contig 10061 bp, 7 predicted proteins | sample SS_ome_4_FD_132410 | JGI IMG/M metagenome (GOLD analysis project Ga0180437, IMG submission 132410) | Hypersaline lake sediment archaeal communities from the Salton Sea, California, USA - SS_3_D_1 metaG | ecosystem: Environmental > Aquatic > Non-marine Saline and Alkaline > Hypersaline > Sediment... | reverse complement strand
TCGCGGGCCATATTTCATCCTCTTCCCGATGTGTCATTCTGAGGAGCGAAGCAGAGCCCGTCCTGAGGGAAGCCGAAGGAAAGAATCTCGTCCCATAAACCAGGAACGGGATGCTTCACTGCGCTCAGCATGACAAGCAAATCTACCACAAGTCTCACGAGGCAGTACGAGGGAAGGTGTCGGTCACTTGCTATGTTTCTACTTCTACAGGGACGGCGCGCCTCTGGCGGTAGACATCGCGTCCCAGCAGCCATAGCGCACCCAGGCCCAGCAGCACCACGACGAGTTTGACCAGCCAACCTAGTATGGGGATGGCCGTAATGATGACAAAGAGTACAACCCCCACTACCAAGGGCCAGGTGCGTCCCTCCGCCCAGTCGGGTTTCAGGCGGGCCAGGATCAGCCGTCCACCCAGAAAGCTGACCACGACCTTGGTGATGTAGGTCACGGCAATGGAGAAGAAGAACGCCAACAGGGCCATGGTCAGGATACCTGTCTGGACCATTGTGCCGGCCAGGCCGCCGAGGGTAATGATGCCCAGGACCACCGCGACAATGATCGTCGCGATCAGGATGACTAAAAGGGCGAGAAAGAAAGCAGCGATGGCGACCACGCCCCAACCCAGGCTGGGCAGTGGTTTGTCCTGCAACGCACCGGCGACCCGCTTCGTCCAGCCGGGGATCACCCAGACCATCAGCAGGCCGACCAGGAGCAGGGTGACCAAGCGCCGCAGATGGCCCAGGAACCAGGCGGCGGCGCGCTGGGCTGGGGAGACGACAACCTCAACCTCAACCTCGATTTCCGGCTCGTGGCGGGTGATGGCACCGGTCGCGACACCGGACGGGATGCTCCACTCGCGGGTGCTGGTGTAGTCGAGTTTCCCGCCGATGCGGGCTCCTTCGTCCACGGTCAAGCCCACGGGAACCGAGGGCATGGCTGGAGCGTCGGGCATGAACGTCATGAAGAACGTAGGCGGTGGCCCCTCCTCAGCCTCACCTATCTCGGCCTTGACGTCCCCGCCGACACTGCCGCTCAACTGCAAACCACCTACTCCCACGGTCAGATCTTGGGCCACATCGCCGGCCAGGAGGGCCTGGTAGCCGAAGTAGAGAAAGTCACCGCCCACAGAGCTACCTTTGTCCTCCATGCTGAAACCGGCGGCTACCACGTCACTGCCCACCTGGGCCTCGCTGTCCAGCGTCAGCGCCATCCCGGCGATGCGGGCATCGTCTGTTACCGTGCCTCTCACCGTGACGCTCTGGCCGCCAGCTATCAGGTCGCCCTCGACAGTGCCGTTGATCTCGATGGTGGTGCCAAACACGATCAGGTCCCCTTTGATCGTGCCATCCAGGGTGAACCTGTTAGCACCTACGTACAAATCGTCCTCGACCACCTCACCGGTACCGATGACGACGGTGTCACCACCGCGGCTCTCAAAGGCCAGAGCCACGGGCACGAGAGTGAACAGAACCAGGCAGATCAGGCCGATAAACCCGGCTCGCTTCCAAAAGCGTTTCTGTTTCATTGAACTCTCCTCCTTTACTCTATTATCTCAATCTCCCTCGTACTGCCTCGTCAGATCTGTGGTAGAGTTGATGCCATTTGGGCCATGGCCACTGCGACTGCCCCCAGCACACCCACGTCGTCGCCCAGTGCGGCCGGGACCACTTTGACTGCCCTGGCTGCCGCCGGAAAGGCCCTCCGCTCAATGGCCCGCCGCACTGGTTCAAAGAGCCCCTCACCCATGTTGGTCAGTCCCCCGCCGATGACGATGAGCTCTGGGTTGAAGAGATTGACCAGGCTGGCCATGCCCACGCCCAGGTAAGCCATAGCCTCCGCCAAGACCTCCCGAGCTTCTATGTCTCCTTGATCGGCCGCCTGGGCTATCAGCTTGGCTGTGACCCGCTCGGGATTGCCTTCGGCCAACTGGGCGATGAGGGTGGGCACGCCCCGCCGCACCATCTCCCGTCCCTCGCGGGCGATGGCTGTGCCCGAGGCCAGGGCTTCCAGGCAGCCCCGGTTGCCGCAGCCACAGTAGGGACCCCACGGTAACACCGTCATGTGGCCGATCTCACCCGCTGTGCCAGTGGTCCCGCTGTAGAGTTGGCCGTTGAGGATGAGCCCCCCACCGATGCCGGTGCTGGCCGTGACGTAGATCATGTTCTGCACCCCTCGCCCGGCTCCGAAGCGATGCTCACCCAGGGCGGCCGCGTTGGCATCGTTCTCCAGGAAAGTAGTGACGCCCAATGCCTCCTCGATAAGTTGTCCGAGGGGGACATTTTTCCAGCCTGGCAGATTGGGCGGGGCGGTCACCACCCCAGTCTGAACGTCAATGGGACCCGGTGAGCAGACGCCGACGGCCATGACTTGTGCAGAGGCAACGCCTGCTTGGCCCATCACCTGACAGGCTGCGTCCACCATGCGCTCAATAACGGCCTCCTGGCCCTCGGCCGCCTGGGTTTCGCGGTAATCCTGGGCAATGATCTTTCCTGCCGCGTCTATCAAGGCAGTGCTGATCTTGGTCCCGCCCAAGTCAATGCCAATAAACAGATTCTGATGAGTCATGCAGCCTCCTCTTCAGAAACCCGGTTTTTTGATTGATCAAGGCGTCTCTGCCTCTGGAGTTTCCAAAAGCAAAGAGCCGCCTGCCCAGATGGGAAAAACCGGGTTTCTCTATCAAAAGCGTCCAATAGTGTATCAAAGAGTATAGTAGAAAGAGGTGCCATAACAGGTAAGGCTCGCTTCATTGTAAGCGGTTATGCCATGCTCGACGCTCACAGCTTCCACCAGGGGCTGGTTGTATCCGTGAAAGAGCCCCACCACGGTCAGGTGGTTCCAATAATCAGACCAGTAGATTGTACCGCCTCCCAGAGGTCGAGTCGGGGTCACGAAGGCCTGGGGGAAATAGCCTCCGCTGAAGAAATCCTCCCAGCCGGTGAAGGACATCTTGGGAGGGCCAATCATCTTGACGTTGCCCTCGGCATACTGGCAGTTCCAGGCCCCCGGAGTTGGTGTCCACTCCCGAGCACCGAGAATACTCCCCACGTACTTTCTTTTCCCTGCTGGCGGCAGCAGCATGAAATCATCGGAGCCAGCCTCTTTTCTCACAGGGCCACTATAATAGGCCTTGAATCTGAAAGAGGGAACGTTTGGCGAATCGACCAGAAAATAGGAAATCCTGACCCCAACCCGCCCTGCGGCCACGTCTCTGCCCTGGATACGGATTTGGGCCCTTTGGAAAGGCATGGCGAAATTAGCATAGTAAACGTCCTCTCCACCCACTGTCGTTATCCCCAGCAGAGCGGTCTGGTAATAGATGTCTTCCGGTGGACGATCTAACGGGCCCCAAAAAGCGGCCAGAGGCAAGGCAAATGAGTCACCGTTCTCATACGTAATCGAAAGGTCCAGGTTATTCCGCTTATCCAGTGGCAGGTCGTGGGGGATGGCAAAGCAAAGTCCTGAGAGGATCCCCGGTGTGTCCAGGTTGATCACAGCCGGCTGATCTGCGCCGATATCATAAATCTGGCTGAATTCTCTAGCGCCGTAGATTCTGGGGATCTCGAGCGGCCTGCCCAAAGCGGATGTCACGCTGTTAACCATGGCTTGCTCTGGAGAACCCTGCTGGGGGAGCCCCCTGAAACTTGGCACAGGCACAGAGGGGTGCAGATACACACCCTTTATCACAAAGAATCTGGGACAACCCGTGCTGGCAATCCTGATGAATCTCCTGAAAAAGAAGGGGTAATAAGTCCCGTTTGCGCCGTTGTCCCGATACCGCCACGAAAAAGGCGCCCGTTTCAGAAAGGTGACCATGGGCATGTCCAGAACGGGGGTCGGTTCATAGTCTACGTAAATCCTTATGTTGCCCATCGCCTGGATGTTGCCCCATTCTTTTGGAGGCACCCCCGCATTTTCCAATGCCCTCTCATGCTCTGGGGCCATCGTAAAGGGAGCCGTATGGGTAAACCACATGAAAGGGACCACCCCTGGCCCCCATAGCTCGGCCATCACATATTCGGGGGTGCCATCGTATCCAGGCTTGACTTTATACTGGTGAAAGTCCCCACTCTTGTCAAAATAACCATAGTGCGGATCGGAGAATGTATCCTCGCGGGTATAGTCCCAAAAGTTCCTCTGGATCTCTGGCGAGTCACCGTCCAGGATGGTTCTCGCGCTGGAAAACAAGACTGAGGTGCCCAGCGGCAGATACAGGGCGGTTACTGGATTGGCCAGACTCTCGATAGCTGCCAGCAGGGTTTCTTGCTCCCTGGCCGTTTCTGCCACGCTCCTGGCTCTCGGGAATCCATGCCAAGGTCCCAGGGCCTGCCCTGAGTGCAATCGAAGGGCCTGCCCTGAGTGCAGCTTGCCCTGAGCCCCGTCGAAGGGCCTGTCCTGAGCTACGTCGAAGGGCCTGTCCTGAGCTACGTCGAAGGATCGAAGGGCCTGCCCAAGAAATAAGGCTCCTGAAGCCTTGAGAAAATCTCTTCTGTTCACTCGCAGCCACGACCTCCTTGTCACTTCAATCTTCTTCGAGGGATATCGCACAACGGAAACCCCTGTCTCCGCTGGCGGCTTCCGGGCGCTCTTTGTTTCGAGCACTGGTGCGGATACTGGGGCGGCCCCAGACGTAGGAGCCCCCCCGGGAAACCCGGTATGTCGTTCCAAAATCGGCGCTGCCAAAGGTACTTCCCTGATAGGCCGCATACCAGTCATCACACCACTCCGAGACGTTACCGGCCATGTCCAGGACGCCGTAAGGACTTGCTCCGGCCGGGTAGATACCCACCGGGGCGGTATAGCGATAGCCGTCGTCGTATCCTCTGACTGATTCTATGAACTGTACCTGCCGATGGTTCTCGTCGGCAAAATTGCCCACCCTGTTCCCATCTTGGGGGAAGGTGCTTCCCCAGGGGTAGGTGCGTCCATCTGTGCCTCGTGCTGCCTTTTCCCACTCGGCCTCGGTGGGCAGCCGCTTACCTGCCCATTTACAATAAGCCTTGGCCCCATACCAACTGACGTGAGTCACTGGATGGTTTTCATGGCCCTCTCTGGGCTGATATTGGCCACCGCTCTCGATGATTTTGCAGCCCTGGTAGTACCAGATGTCTCTGGCAGCGCTGAGGTCCAACCACTTTGCTCCCCCCTCTTCCTGGTTGCCCACCTCGTTGAGAAAGCGACTGTACTCGGCATTGGTTACCTCGTGATTATCAATGTAAAAGCCACGTAGATAAGTCGAACGCTGAGGGGTCTCGTCTTCGTAAAAGTATCGCTCGCAGTCCAGGTCGTTTACGTCCTCGTTGCACAAAGCCAGGGCACGGGCGACGTCGTTCTCGTTGGAGCCCATGGCGAACAGGCCAGGGGGAACATAAGCCATATCCGACAACGAGAAGGTAGGAGTAGGTGTCGGGGCTGGCGTGTCAGTGACCACTCGCGTATTGGTAGGGCTGGGTGCCAGGATAGGTGTCGCCGTCCCGGTCGGTGTGGTGGTTGGTGTGTTGGCGGGCGTTGCTGTCCAGGTGGCCAGAACCACGACCAGAGTTGCGGCTTCTGCCTCCCGCTCCAGTATCATCTGGTCGCTGAGTATCAGGCTGGCGAGGCCGCAAAAGACAAGGAAAACGGCTGTGCCCAGCCCAATGAGAATGGTGATTTGCTGCTTTGTCATCGCGATGAACCAGCTCTCATGTTACACAAAAGAAACCCGGTTTTTCAAAAAGAGCTACTTTGGTTCCTAAAAGCACCCACGGCTAGCCCTCCATTGTTGCTTATGGAGCGCCAAAAACCGGGTTTCTGATCTACTTACGCGGAGTTTAACCCTCTCCACCGCAGCCACAGCAGGCTTTTTGTACTACCCAGCCAGGGACCAACTGGTGATAGAGGGACACAATCTGATCCGCCACCTTCTGCCAACTGTAGCGCCGGGCCCACTGAGCGGACTGAGCACTCAGTCTGGAGCGCAGATCGTGATCCTTGAGGAGCAGGCTGATCTTCCCTGCCAGGGTTTCTGGATCGCGCTCTGGCACGTGGAAGCCAGTGATGCCATCTTGGACAGTGAAAGAGAGCCCCCCTACCTTGGAGGCAATGACAGGTGTCCCACAGGCCATGGCTTCCAGGGCTACCATGCCGAAGGATTCGTAATGAGAGGGCACGACCAGCACGTCGGCCGCTGAATAGTAGGAAGGCAAGGTATCTTGAGCCTGAGCACCGAGAAAGGTGACCAGGTCGCTGATGCCCAGTTCCTCTCGCAAGGCTCGCAGACGTTCCATTTCCGCGTTGATGGTCTCTGGTTTCTCACTGGCATCACCGCCTACAATGCAAACACAAATCTCATCTTTCCAGCGAGGGAAATCCTTGGCTACGATGGCCATCGCTCTAAACAGGGTATCAACGCCTTTGAGGGGTTCGATGCGGCCTACGAAAAGGACCATGTATAGCCGGTCGCATACACCCAACTGCTGCCGGGTTCTCTCCTGGGAGAGAGGGCGAAAGATGTTTAAATCCACGCCACAGGGGACCACGCTGATCTTGCACGGGTCAGCACTGTAGAGCCAGACCATCTGCGCTTTTTCTAAGGGGGTGGCCGCCACCAACTGGTCGGCGAAGGCCATGATCTGGGTTTCGACCTCAATGCGCCGCGAGGGCTCGCGCTCTTCGGGGCGTTGGGCCACGCTGTCTTTCATCTGGCCCAGAGTGTGAAACATCTGGACGATGGGTGTGCCCCAACTGCGGCGCAGTTCACGGGCTGCCCAGCCCGAGAGCCAGTAGTGGCTGTGAATCAGGTCGTAAGCGACACCTTGCTCTTTGGCAAAGCGTTTCACACCGGCCACGAACTCGGGCAGATGGTCGTAAACGAGATTCTTGTCATAGGGAGCCTCTGGGCCGGCCGGGACGTGTATAACGCGGGCGTTCTGTCCCAAGCCCAGGCTGTCCACTCGGGGGACGTCCAGGTTTTGGGAACGGGTGAAAACGTCAACCTGAAAGCCCCGCCGCCCTAGCTCGCGACTCAGATCGCGCACGTAGACGTTCATGCCGCCCGTCTCTTTGCCCCCCAGCATGGCCAGAGGGCAGGTATGAACACTGAGCATGGCAACACGCTGTATCATGGGTGATCCTCCCCACGGACGATGACCAACCGGTATATCTTTGTGTCCCTGGCCCCAAAGCGGTATTTATAGGGCTCGTCGCCCCGCAAAAAGTCGAACCTGGCCCGGCCCAACTCGATGGCGTGCTGGATGCAGTAGGCCAAAAGCACAATGCCCGGACTCAAATAGGCATAGAGCTGGGGGTCGTAGCCCGAGTTGTAGACCAGGATGGCATCCTCGTATTCAAAGTTGAGCATAGAAGCCGCTTTCTGGCCATCTAACTCTATAAAGGCCAACTGCAACCAGCCGCGAGGTTGCAGGGCGTGGGCCATGGCGCGGAAAAAGCCCTTCATTTGCTCGTCCATGAAATCATCCTTGTCAGCGCTGCTCTTTTGATGCAGTTCGATAAATGCCTCGATTTCTTCCAATAGATCTTGGTCCCGGCCAACGATGTACCAGTTGACGTGGGCCTCCCTTTCAATGCGGCGCATTTTGCGTCGTATCTCGTGGCGTTGCTTCTTATCCAATGAGTCCAGATACGCATCCCACGTGGCCGGTAGGTCAATGACGGGACACACGTCCTCGACGATGGTGCGGAACTCGTACCCGTGCTCTACGGTCATCTCTGCCAGGGCCTGATGGGCGGGGGATATCTCGGGGACATTGCAGAGCTCCGCCGCGTCCCAGCCTGCCATTTCCTCGCTGTCCAGGTAGTCCAGCAAAGCGCCGTAGACTTTTCTCTCCCGTCCCTGGGCGACGATGATGTCCAGATAGTCGGAGACATCCACGCAGCCCACAATGTTCAGCTTTCTCTCACCACTCACCGAGATGGTGCGGTAGAGGGGAGCAATGCCAACCAGATGGCCTTGGTCGTCGCGCATGGCGATCAGGAACAGGTCTCTCTCACCAAGATGCTCCCACCAGGTCCTCTGCCACTCCCAGGTGAGGAAAAGGGTATCAAAGGCGCTCCGTTTCAACAACTCATTCCATTCCCCAGCTAGAGCGTCAAAGCCGCTGAGGTCGGTGTAGGTCTCGATTCTCATCCAAATCCTCCCCCTAAAGTATAACAGATTTTGGGGTTTATGACAACCATTTGACCATGCTTTTCGAACCTTCCTCGCCGCAGCGGGCCGTTACTCGCGTTGCTTTTTCGCGGGCTCCATGCTATAATACAGCTCCATCTAGCCCCTGAATTTTCAAACGAAATTCTAACTTTTTTCTAACGCTTTGCTAACAAACGCGTGCTATGATGGTAGCGTGATTGGATCAGGTGCAGCCTGAACGGTTGTCATCCATTTTCCACGTTCCCTCAGGAGCGAAGGATGTTATCTCCACGTCTCGTCAGAAGCATGCTCCGGTTTCTTTTGATCGCCGCTTTGTTGCTGGGCTTCCAGACGGTCTCTGCTGCCTGGTCTGGCGACGGACCAGAGCAAACAGGACCTCCAGCCAGCTCACCGCCCGATAGTGGTCAGTTCGTGTCTGGCGAGGTATTGGTCAAGTTCAAGAGCGATGCCCCCCCGGTCAGCGTACAGGCGGCCCTCTTGGCTCAGAACGCGCATGCTGTGGGCCAGGTACCCGTCCTGGGCGTGCAGCGCCTGACCGTGCCCGAGGGGCAGGAACTGGCCGTCATTTCGGCTCTGCGGCACCACCCACTGGTGGAGTACGCCGAGCCGAATTATATTATCCGCGCCGTCCTGACCCCCAACGATCCCTATTTTTCGTCCCAGTGGGGTTTGACCAAGATCGGCGCGCCTCAGGCCTGGGACGTCACCACCGGCGGCAGCGACCTCATCATCGCCATCGTTGACTCGGGCATTGACTTGGACCACCCGGATTTGAGCGGCAAGATCATTTTGGGCTATGACTATGTCAACGAGGACTGGGACCCAGATGATGACTTTGGCCACGGTACTCACGTGGCTGGCATCGCTGCCGCCTGGACCAACAACGGGAAAGGGGTGGCTGGGGTTTCCTGGGGCGCGCGACTCATGGCCCTCAAGGCGCTGGATGCGGATGGTTCAGGGGGCTATGCCGATGTGGCCAGTGCCGTGATCTATGCTGCCGATCACGGGGCCCAAGTCATCAACCTGAGCCTGGGCGGGGACTATGACTCTCAGGCCTTGCATGACGCAGTGATCTATGCCCACGATGCAGGCTGCGTGGTTGTGGCCGCCACGGGGAACAGCGGTGGAGCGGTGCTGTACCCGGCTAAATACGCGGAGGCCCTGGCCGTAGCTGCCACCGATAGCAATGATATGTGGGCCGGGTTTTCCAACTATGGTCCTGAGGTGGATGTGGCTGCGCCGGGCGTCAGCATCTACAGCACCTATCTCGGCGGTGGCTACACTTACAAGAGCGGTACCTCGATGGCCGCTCCCCATGTGGCGGGCCTGGCCGCGCTGGTTTGGTCCGCTTACCCCAGCTACACCAACGACCAGGTTGAAGGCCGTATTGAGATGGCGGCCGTGGACCTGGGATCGCCCGGCTGGGATCCATATTACGGCCATGGGCGGATTGACGCCCAGGCTGCCCTCTGCGCGCCCGAGCTGGGGGCCAGTCCGCAGAGCGTGGTCTTTCTGGCCGACGCTGATACAGACCCCATACCCTCGCCCCAGACCTTGAGCGTGCTCAACACTGGCTGTGACTCCCTCACCTGGACGGCTACCATCTCGCCCTCTACCATAACCTGGCTGTCCGCCGCTCCTCTCTCCGGCACGGCGGCGAGCACCTTGCCGGGCAGCATCTCCCTCGCAGCGAGCAAGAGTGGCCTGAGCTATGGCATCTACAATGCCCAGGTCGTCATCAGCACGACTCAAACCACGGTGTGGGGCAACCCTCAGACAGTGGACGTGAAACTCGTCTACATGGAGAAACTCTACAAGGTCATCCTGTTCCCCATCTTTAAGAACTCTTGGTAGATCCATGCCCGCCGATTTTCCCTCCAAAGTGGTGGCCGTCATGCTCAGCAGTTGGAGGCTCATC
>Ga0180437_10012429_pt1 | contig 10061 bp, 9 predicted proteins | sample SS_ome_4_FD_132410 | JGI IMG/M metagenome (GOLD analysis project Ga0180437, IMG submission 132410) | Hypersaline lake sediment archaeal communities from the Salton Sea, California, USA - SS_3_D_1 metaG | ecosystem: Environmental > Aquatic > Non-marine Saline and Alkaline > Hypersaline > Sediment... | reverse complement strand
ATCGCCCGCTGGCACGAGGACACGGAATACTTACGGCCGCAGGATACGAACGTGGCGCTTCCGCGGAGCGAGGCGGAGATCGCCGCCGAGCTGGACGAGCAAAACAAGGCGTCTGACACGATCGTCCTCGCCATTCGGACGGTGGACGGCGACGCCCTGATTGGAACGGTGGGCTTCTACGAGATCGAATGGTCCAACCGGGTCGCCTGGCTGGGGATCGGCATCGGCGACCGGGCCAACTGGGGGAAGGGATACGGCAGCGAGGCGTTGGAGCTCGTGCTCCGGTACGCCTTCTGCGAGCTGAACTTCTACCGGCTGCAGCTTACGGTGATCGAAACCAACGAGCGGGCCATTGCACTCTATGAGAAACTCGGCTTCAGTCGCGAGGGCGTTTTTCGCCAATTCGGCCAGCGGGACGGCAGGAGGTACGACATGATTCTGTACGGCCTCCTCCGTCCCGAATGGGAGGCGCGCCGCCGTACCGCCCCGGGGGATTCGGAGCTGGGAGCGCGTGTTTGAGGTCGGAGGAGAATAGGATGTCCAGGGATATCTTGTCTGAGCTCCGTCGAGATCTGCCCGGGGAGGGCTCACGCTGCGTGCAATACACCAGAATGGCGTTTCAGATGCTTCCCCGGATGGAGCGGCCGCGCATCCTCGACGTGGGCTGCGGCAAAGGGGGGCCGACGCTGGAACTGGCCCGGTTGAGCCGGGGACGCGTGGTCGGGCTGGACGTTGATCCGTCTTCCTTGAACACATTTGCGCGAAAGGTCGAACAGGCAGGGCTTTCGGACCGCGTCCAGGCTGTGAGGGGCTCCATGTTCGCGATGAGTTTCCCGGACGGATACTTCGACGTCGTCTGGACCGAGGGGGCGATCTTCGTCATCGGGTTCGAGAGGGGCCTCAGGGAGTGGTGCCGGTTCGTGAGGCCCCATGGCTACCTGGTGGTCCACGAGATGGTCTGGCTGCGCCCGAATCCGCCGCGGGCGATCTACGACTACTGGAAGGCGCGCTACCCGGGGATCAGCACCGTGCCGGAGAACCTGCAACGGGTTCCCGCCTGTGGCTGTGACCTGGTGGGGCACTTCACGTTGCCCGAGGACCTGTGGTGGACCGAGTACTACGGCCCGCTGGAGCGTCGAATCCGGCAGCTTCGGCATAAGTACGCTGCGGACCCTGCTGCGCTGGCGGTGCTGGAGGGGGAGCAGCGAGACGTGGAGCTGTACAAGAGGCACCAGAAATGGTATGGATCGGCCTTCTTCATCATGCAGAAGAGCGATCGCGGGTGATCGGCGATCCGGATGTGCAAGAAGGGCTAATGGGAGCGTTCCGCGCCGTAGGCCGATTCGACCGTCTCCGCCAGCCGCTCCCACGACAGCCGTTCCCGCACGTCGCGGGCGGCCGCCTGGCCCAGCCGCTGCCTCAGCGGCGCGTCTTCCAGGAGCCGCACCACCGCCTGGGCGAAAGCGGGCACGTCGCCCGGCTCCACCAACCAGCCGGTCTCGGCGTGGCGGATCATCTCGCGGTTTTGCCCGACCGCCTCGGCCACGACGGGTACCCCGGCGGTCAGCAGATCCAGCAGCTTGACGGCACACTTGGTCCGGTTGACCAGCGTGTCGTCGAAGGGGTAGATCGCCACGTCTGCCTGGGCGAAGCAGGCGGGGAGGTCTTCAGGGGGAACCCAGCCGCAGTATGTGACGTCGTGCGTGAAACGTGAAACGTGAGACGTGAGGTGTGGCGCGTGGTGCGTGTTGCGTAGTGCATGGTGCGCGGTGGTGAGGTTGGCCTGGGTGGCCAGGCGGAGCAGTTCTTCCTCTTCGCCGAACAGGCCCTTGCCCACCACCAGCAGGCGGGCTGCCGGGATCTGCTCGCGCACGCGCCGGAAGATCTCGACGACGCGGGAGACCGGGAACTCAAAGAACCGGGTGTACAGCAAGATCACCGGATCCCGCCCCCCCGCTCCTCCCCTCTCCATTTCCCCTTCTCTCCTCTCCCCTCTCCTCTTCCCCACCCCATTTGGCACGTAGAACACCCGCGCCGGCTCCACTCCCAGCGCCCACACCAGGCTCTCCAGCGCGCGGCTGGCGACGGTGACCGCGTCGGCGTGGGTCAGGCCCCAGCGCTCCTGCCAGGCGAAGAAGCGGCGCTGCGCGGCGGTGTAGGGAGCCAGGTTGTTCCAGCCGCCGGGTCCCTCCCAATCGTCGGTGTCCACGACGAGCGTGGGTCGACGGGCGTGGGGAAGGTGGGCCAGCAGCCAATGGACCAGGCCGCTGTAGGCCTTGGGCTTGAAGAGGTGCACCACGTCCGGCCGCAACGCCAGCGCCCGGCGCGCCAGCCGCAGCGCGGTCAGCAGGTGGAAGAGGCCGGGGATGCGGGCGGGCAGCGGGATGTTTTCGACGCGGACGCCGCCCTCCTCCCAGCACCGGCCACTGTCCTCGGGGTTCTGCCAGGGGGGGAGGAGCACGGTCACGGTGTGCCCGCGCGCGGCCAAGGCCTGGGCCATCGGCAGCGCCCGCACACTCATCGTGCCCCGCGGCCGCAGGCCAAATGGGCCGATCGCTAGTACGTTCATTCCCATTCCAAACGGCCGGGGGGTGGAGAGATAAGGACCGATTCAGTTTCAACAATCTTTGGATCAACTGTGGTCATGAATGGCGTCTTTCCAACCCTCGGGTACGTAGCCCTCTAGCTCGGGTAGCGGTTTGAGCCTCGGCCTGGGCTCAATGATGACTTCCTCGCCGTCAGGCATACGTACGATCACTTGAACACAACCCTTAACCACGTCCCGCAATAGCTCTTCCAAGGACCGACCTCTGATCTCCTCCAGTGCCAGCGTTTGGGTCATCACAGTCTCCTCCAACGATAGCACCAGGGCTATGCGAGGTTCTTCTGCCCATTGTACCTTGCCGGGTCTGAGAAAGCAACTGACAACGGTGCTGTTCGACAGCGTCGCATTTCGTTCGTAGTCGGTGATTATGAAGATTGAGATTCAAATCAGGTAACCCTGCTTCCGCCCGCGCGGGGACTTCAGCCCCGCGCTGAGGCCTGTCCTGCGGACAGGATACAAAGCCCCCTTCGGGGCTGAAATCCGTCCTGTTTTGGGCGGAAACCAGCCCCGCAGGGGCTTCGTTCCCTGTCCGTCAGGACAGACTTCAGCCCGACGGCTTTAGCCTCGGGCTTCCGCCGAGGGCACCGTTACTTGATTATTTTCTTAATCTTCATCATCGCCGGTTGCGTACTGAAGGCCGAGCAGACATCGTCCAGCTAGTCCACCGTCAGCGTCTTACTCAAGTTGCGCGGGAAGTCCGGGTCGTAGCCCCGGGCCAGGCTGAGCCGGTAGGACAGGAGTTGGAGGGGCAGGACGGCCAGCAGCGGGTTGAACAGCGGTCCCGCCTGGGGCAACACGATCAGGTCGTGGGCGTTGGCCCGCAGCCGTGGGTCCTCCTCCCCGATGGCGATGGCCCGCCCGCCCCGGCATGTGGTCTCGTTGATGCCGCTCACCAATAGCGGCACGTCCTCCGGTCCGGCGACGAACAGGACCGGGTATCCCGCGTCCACGGCGGAGAGCGGCCCGTGCTTGAACTCGGTGGACAGGATCCCCTCGCAGTGGGCGTAGGTGACCTCCTTGAGTTTCAACGCCCCCTCCAGTGCGATGGGGTAGGTCAGGCCGTAGCCCAGGCAATACAGGTCGTCCCGGTGGGCCAGGTCTGGCTCCAGCGCCGCCACCTGGGGCTCGACGGCCGCCAGTGTCTCCTCCAGCAGATCCGGCAGGCGGGCGATGCTGCCGGTGGAGTGGCGCCCCATGCGCAGCGCCAGGAACAGGAAGGCCACCGCCTGGTTGGTGAACGTCTTGGTCGCCGGCACGCTGATCTCGTAGCCGCAGGCCAGCGGCAGGTAGTGTTCACTCTCGTGCATCAGGCTAGAGCCCAGCACGTTCACCAGCCCCATGATCCCCATCCCCCGCTCCCGCGCCGCCTCGATGGCGTTGAGCACGTCCTTGGTCTCCCCGCTTTGGCTGACGAAAACCCCCACGTCGTCCGGCCCCACCGCGGGCGCATACTGGGGGATGAACTGGGGGGCCAGAACCGGGATGGCGGCCCGGCCGGCCAGGCGGGCCAGGTAGACCGCGCCCAGCAGGCAGGCGTGGAAGCTGGTGCCGCAGCCCACTAGGTAGAGGTGGCGCGCCGCCGCCATGCGCTCGACCATCGGCGAGACGTGAGGGGAAGCTCCCAGCAGGTGGATCAATTCCCCGGCCACCTGGGGCTGTTCGTGGATCTCCTTCAGCATGAAGTGGGCGTATCCCCCTTTCACGGCTGTTTCCATGCTCTCGGTGACCTCCTCGGCCTCCCGCTCGATGGGCGCCCCGTCCTCGACCCGGCGCAGCTCAGCCCCGCCGGCCTGCAGGATGACGATTTCGCCGTCCCGCACCCGCAGGATGCGGCGGGTGAGCGGCAGGATGGACGGCAGGTCGGAGGAGACGCACGTGGCCCCGTTCACCAGCCCGACCGTCAGCCCGGCCCCCTTCTTGAAGGCGTACAGCCGGTCTTCGCCCACTTTACCGATGACGAAGGCGTAGTCCCCCTCCAGGTCGTGATAGGCCTGGCGGATCGCCTCCACCATGTCGCATCCCCGGTCGACGTACCGCTCCACCGCGTGGACGCACGACTCGCCGTCGTTGGTGGAGCGAACCGTCATGCCTTCGGCGATGAACTGCCGGCGCAGCTCCACGTTGTTGACCACGTTGCCGTTGTGCGCACCCACCAGGTCGCCATCGGAATCCAGGTGGGGCTGGGCGTTGATCTGGGAGGGGGCGCCGAAAGTGGCCCAGCGCAGTTGGACGATCCCCCGGCGGCCGGCCATCTCGGGGATCTCCAGCCGCGCCGCGACCTGATCCACTTTCCCCACGTCCTTGCGCAGGTCCACCGTGCCGTCGTCCCGTATCGTGGCACAGCCGACCGAGTCGTACCCCCGGTACGAGAGCCGCTGGCCGGCTTCGACCAGGATCTGGCCCAGGGGGCGTTCCTCTTCGACTACGATGCCGAATATTCCGCACATGTGATATTCAGTTCCTCTTTGCTAAGAACGCTGGCAGATCGGTCGGGTGGAGCGCCAGGCCTACATGCATGGCCGCTTTCCACAGTTGCCGATCGAAAGTGGAGAGCATGACTGGTTCCCCCAACGCATCCTGCCACAGGGATGCTGCGGCCAGGTGGACGGCGTCGTAGCCCCGCAACCCGTGTTCCCACGCAAACGTGGCGGCGCGAGTGACTACCATTTCCGTCACCTGGACGCGCATCAGGTCGGGCCACTCCCCGCGGAATACCTGCAGACAGGCGGATGCCTCTTCCTGCGTCAACGCGCCCACGCGCGTCGCTTTCGCCAATGCGGCAGCCACCTCTGCACGGCTGATGAGCGCCGTGCCCACGACGTCGGCTCTGGATATCGCGTCGCCGACTTCCATCGAGCCTGGCTCCGCGACATATCGCTTCACCAATGCGCTGGCATCCAGATAGAGGATCATTCCCGGTCCTCCAGCAGCAGATCGGCCACCGAGCGCTGGCCCCGCGTTCGCGCTACCGGTGCCAGTGGGGCCAGCTTCCGCCCGCTCCAGGCCACCAACCCAGTCTCCGTCAACTCCTGGACCCGCGCCTCTATGGATGGGCTCAATGGTACGATGCGTCCGACAGGCGTTCCTCGATCTGTGATGACCACTGTGCCGCCCGCCTTGACTCGTCTGATGTAGGCGCTCAGTTGCGCTTTCAACTCTCGAATGCCGACGGTCATCTCGGCCATTGGCAAATCAACCTCCTTCTTTATGTGGTCACATTATAACACAAGAGACTACAATCGACAAGCGGTGACTGCCTCAGGCCAGGTGCCAGGCACTTACAGGGTGATCTCTTCTTGAAGTCCTGAGTGAACACAATCAGGTTTAGGCTGGGCGTTGACCTGGGAGGGCGCGCCAAAGGTGGCCCAGCGCAGTTGGACGATCCCCCGGCGGCCGGCCATCTCGGCGAGTTTCAGCCGCAAAGTTGTAATTGGAGGGAGGAAAAGCGCCCAAAATGGCCCATTGTGAGCCAGATTGGGCGTCTAGAGTTCTGTTCAGCGCACCCGCTACACCGTTGCACTCATCCTACTCCCTATGGAGCGGACTTGCGCCCACGCTCAATCTTCTGCGCGAGCTCCTGCACGGTACATTCACCAAGCCAGCGGTGCCGGTCAGCCGTGTAGTCCCCATCCCCTGTCTCGAACTGCTGCAAGAACCGCACCAGGCCCACGGCCCCCAGATCCCGGGACAGCGCGCGCAAACCTGTCAAACGAATCTGTTCCAACGTCATCACGCTCGTGTCCACAGTCAACTCACCTCCTTCAGCCACACCAAGGGGTTTTCCACGCGAACCCGCAATCGTTCAGCATAGGCGGCTGCTTTGTGCAATAGCTTGTCATCCGTAGTCAGAAAGACATCTGCTCCACCGCTTTCGGCGCAGGCAAGATGCAGTGCGTCCAATGCTGAAACCCCCCACTCCTCAAATTGTTGCGCTCGGCTAACCTCTCCCTCTCCAACGATGACTGACCGATGAGCATGCTGGATCAATAGTCCCACTCGTCGCCGCCTTTCAGGATCCGGCGTCTGGGCGATTTCCCAATCAATCACCTCACTCCCTATCCACTACCACGCACCCGCCTCACAGCGTGAGAGGACCATGAGGACAGCTTCCGCTTCCAAATGTATCCGAACCTGGGTTTGGTCATCGAAGGGACGATTCAGGCAACAGACGTCAAGGTATATCGTTGGCACCCAAAGTTCTCCTTGGTGTTTTGGCAGTCAATAGAAGATCCAGTTTCATTATAGCGCAACGGCAGTACCTACACAAGTGTTCAATAACCACAAGCACCCGCACTTACAGTCGCCCGGCGATGTGGTTATCATTCTATTCGATAGCAAGCCTCCGTCCGCCTGTGAACCTATTCCACCGTCACGCTCTTCGCCAGGTTCCTGGGCTGGTCCACGTCGCACCCGCGCCGTACCGCCAGGTGGTAGGCCAGCAGTTGCGTCGGTATCACGTTGACCACCGGCGAGAGCAGCCGCGGTGTCGGGGGGACGTAGATCACGTGGTCGGCCTTGGTCGTGATGTCCTCGTCTCCCTCCGTCGCCAGCGCGATGACGATACCGCCCCGCGCCTTGACCTGCTCGATCTGGCTGACCATCTTGTCGTAGACGTGGTCGCGCACGGCGATGGCGACGACGGGCATGGCCTCGTCGATCAGCGCGATCGGCCCGTGTTTCATCTCGCCGGCCGGGTAGCCCTCGGCGTGGATGTAGGAAATCTCCTTCAGCTTGAGCGCGCCCTCCAGCGCGATGGGATAATTGATGCCCCGTCCCAGGTACAGGAAGTGCTCCCGGTCGTGGAACTCGTTCGCCAGCGACTCGTATTCGTCGCCATGGTCCAGCACGCGTCCCACCAGGTCCGGCAACTGTGCCAGGCTGTCGACGGCCTCGCGCAGTCGCGCGCTGTCCAGCGTGGACCGCAGTTCCCCCAGGTAGCATCCCAGCAGGTACAGGTCGGTCAGGCTGGCGGTGAACGCTTTCGTCGATGCCACGCCGATCTCCGGGCCGGTGTGCATGAGGATGTACCCGTCGGAGATGCGCATCGCCTGGCTGCCGATGACGTTGACGATCGACCAGAGCTGGGCCTCCTTGGCCTGCGCCTCCTCCATCGCCGCCAGCGTGTCCACCGTCTCGCCGCTCTGGGTGATCGCCAGCACGGCCGTGTTCCCGTCGATGATCGGGTCGCGGTAGCGGAACTCGGAGCCGTAGTCCACCTCGACCGGCACGCGGGCCAGTGACTCGATGATGAACTTGCCCACCAGCCCGGCGTAGGCCGAGGTGCCGCAGGCGACGATGACGATCTTTTCCAGTGCCTGCGCCTCCTCCGGCGTCAGCTCCAGGTTCTCCAGCCGCACCCAGCCGGCCTCGAGCTTGGCCCGCCCGCGGATCGTGTCGGTGATCGAGCGGGCCTGCTCGTAGATCTCCTTCTGCATGAAGTGGCGGTACGTCCCCTTGGCCGCGGCCACGGAGTCCCAGGGGATGGTGTACACCTCCGTCGCCACCGGCTCCCCGGTCAGCGTGGTCACCCGCGCTCCCTCCCGCGTCACGACGGCCAACTGCCCGTCCTCGATGAAGATCATGTCGCGGGTGTGCTCCAGGATGGCCGGGATGTCCGAGGCGATGAACGTCTCCCCGTCGCCCACGCCGACGGTGATCCCGCCAGCGTTCCCGGTGCGGACCGCCACCAGCCGGCCGGGCTCCTGGCTACAGAGGAACACGAAGGCGTTGGCGCCCTTGACGTGGGGGAGTGCCTGGCGCACGGCGGTCTCCAGGTCCGCCCCGCCGGCCATGTAGGCCTCGACCAGGTGCACCACCACCTCGGAGTCGGTCTCCGAGGCGAACTGCCGCCCCTCGGCCTCCAGCTCCTGCCGCAACGAGAGGAAATTCTCGATGATGCCGTTGTGGACGGCCGTCACCTCTCCGGTGATTCCGACGTGCGGGTGGGCGTTGCGGCGGCAGGGCTCGCCGTGCGTGGCCCAGCGGGTGTGGCCGATTCCGATCTGTCCGCTGACGGGATCCGCACCCACCAGTTCCATCAGCCCCGCCAGTTTACCGACCTCGCGCCGCACGCCGATTGTGCCGTCCTTCTGCACAACCGCCAGCCCGGCCGAGTCGTACCCTCGATACTCCAGTCGTTTCAAGCCGCCAAGAATGATCGGGGTCGCGTCGCGCGGCCCCACGTAGCCGACGATACCACACATGAAAGCCTCCTGTAGTTGGACGAATGGACGAATGGACGAATGGTCGATTGGTCGGGTGGTCGATTCCTGGTATGAGATGCTTCGGGTCCCCGTTCTTGGGGATGGCCGATAGGGTACGCTGCTGTTGGGCGCACCACGATCTTGTTCGCGCCAACCCGTCGCCCTGCCGTGCGCTCGGCTGCACGGATGGGTAGCGGAAGACCAGGAAAGTTGACCGGCCACCGCCTGCCCGGTTGTCCCGCCGGTTGCCCGGCGGTTTTGCGGGCGGGCTTTTTCCAGAGGGGGAAAGACACGGGGCGTGGCCGCGCCCCGAGCGGCATCCGCCGAAAACACTCGATTTTCCCGTCCCAGCCGGAACGGTTAGCCCCGCTTTCTGCGCAGCGGGGAACCGCCTCCTCGTCACCCGGACCGTGTGCAGCAGCCAAGAATTCATTCGTGGCCTGCTATCAGAAACACGTTCAAACGTGTTACCTCGAACGAACCTGTCTGGACGGGTTTCCTGGTTCTCTCCTGTTGGTATTGGTCCGGGTCAGGCGCTATTTTCCCCCGGTTGGTTTACGTCCTTGGCATCACCTCCTCCAGCCACGAATGAATTCGTGGCCTGCTATCAGAAACACGTTCAAACGTGTTGTTCCGAACGAACCCGTTTTAACGGGTTTCCGGTATCAGCCGTCGAATTCATTCGACGGATTCTCTGGCTGGCACCGGCACACTTTCATTCATTCCTATTTGCCCCGCCAGTAGCGGTAGGCCTCCAGCCACTGTCCGGCTGTCTCGTCCGGAGCCACGGGTTCCACCTGGCCGAGGGGGACGACTTGTTCGTCGCCGCCCGTTTGGACGCGGACCATCACGCCTGCCTCTGGGCTGCTGGTGGGGCCGTCCAGCGCGATCAGCGTCGCATCTTCCCCGGACAGGCGGACCTGGACCGGGAAAGTGACGTGGCTGATCAGCGCCGAAAAGACCCCCCAGAACTCGTCCTCCTCGTCGTAGCAGTGCGCCGTGGCCTCTGTGATCAACGCCTCGAGTTTCGCCTCGTCCATAGGTATTGCTCCTGTCTCAAGCCCGAAGCCCCAATGTCGGGCACGTCCATACCTGCCTTCCCCAGCGGCGGGCAAGAAACCCACCCACAATCTGTATGAGCCTGCCACGCTCGTAGTGCGCGGGCGGAACGGCGCTGAAGCGCCTACTACGAACCTATGTCCGCCTGGCCGGTCGGCTGTGTGTGGCTGGAACCTCCCCCACGTCGGGCAGGT
>Ga0180437_10012428_pt1 | contig 10061 bp, 4 predicted proteins | sample SS_ome_4_FD_132410 | JGI IMG/M metagenome (GOLD analysis project Ga0180437, IMG submission 132410) | Hypersaline lake sediment archaeal communities from the Salton Sea, California, USA - SS_3_D_1 metaG | ecosystem: Environmental > Aquatic > Non-marine Saline and Alkaline > Hypersaline > Sediment... | reverse complement strand
ATTGGGCCAGGGCAGTAGGAAAGTCTGCCGCTTTGTCTAGCCAGAATCTGCGATCGAAACAGCCATACGTTTTAGAAAAGGGATTCCTATCCTCTAAACTGAGGATACGCGGGATCTGGGTTATCGCCTTTAAAGCATAGATGTTCCTCAACTCTTCCATGCCCTCCCTCAATGATCTCAAAAGTTGCTTCTCTTATCCGTTAAATCAGCCAAGAGGCCAATCGCGGCAATCTGTATGGACGCCAATATCGTCACCACCACCGTGACGTCCATAACTTTGTGAAGAACCAGTAAACTATAGAGGAAAATAACAACGCCGAAGAGAAAGAGGGCCAAGCTCACAGGCAAAAATATCTTCAACGGAGCAAAATACATCACCGTCCGTATGATCAACTGAAGAAAGCCCAGGGTGTCTCGGATGGGCCTGATCTTGGATTTTCCCACTCTTTTGTGGTAGCGAGTGGGGACATATTGAACTAAATAGTCATTGCTAAGTAAAGCCAAGGTGATCGTAAGTGTAAAGGAAAAGCCAGAGGGTAGAATATTGTAAAACTGCATGGCAATGTCTTTTTTAAAGACACGAAGTCCTGAATTCAAGTCCGGTATCGGCGTGCCTACCAGATAATTCGCCAACCGAGTCAGGAACCCCTTGGCCACTTTTCGTAAAGGGGAGACCTCGGCATCCTTGCCCACTCGAGCGCCCACCACCATATCCCATTCACCTATACCGCTCGCCAGTTTGGGGAGTTCTTCCGCCGGATACGTTCCATCAGCATCAATGATAGCTATTGTATCATATTTCGCCTTTCGCATGCCCGTCTTCAGAGCCGCGCCGTAACCTTTGTTGAAGGGATGCCGAACTAGTTGGACCGCTCTCTCTTGAATAATCTGGACTGTATTATCCGTAGAGCCATCATCCACCACAATGATCTCATAAAGGATGTCGGCCTTCTCCATGATACTGATGATCTGATCAATCACACTGCCAACTGCCTTTTCTTCGTTATATGCAGGAATCACTATGCTGACAGCAGTCATTTGCACATCCCCCAATCCAACTTGATTCTACCTTTGAACACCACCTATGACTTTCATGGACCTATTTGCAGTCCTTGCAACAGCACCTTATCCTCGTGAGATATTGTATTTTTGCCAACCACTTCCAACCGCTCCCCCGTTTCCACCAAGTACATCCCCACCTCAATCTGATACTCACCAGGGGGAGCTTCGGGTGAAATCAAGATGTCATACTGATCTCGCACAATCTCGCCTGCCTCCCATCTCGATGTGGGGTAGAAACCATCCACCGGCGGGTTGTCCTTCTGTCCCCAAATATCCTGCTGCTCATCAATGAGATGGATGAAAACGGTATAGTCCTGATCCATCTCTTCGATGCATTGCCAGAAAAGGGTCAAGCGGATGCCGTCTCCGGGTCGGAAGCCACTGTCCATATTGTACCCCAAAAGCCGCACTTTGTCACCCAGTATCGCTTCCTGAGGATGTTCTATATCCAACGAGGCCAAGTTCGGTGGTTTGCGGCGCGGCATCTCTATTGGGCCCAATAGTAGCCCCCCTCCATCCCTGGGCTCCAACACCTGATCCTTATAGGGGTCGTGCAAAATGATCTCGATGTGATAGAGTCCGGGTGGCGTACCAGGCAGAACCTCTAATTCGCGTCTGTCCTTGACCTTCTGTCCCGCCTGCCAGGCATTGGTCGGCATTCCATCGTGGAAAGGCCGACCCTCCTGCCGGCCCCAGATATGATAGACGGCGTTGACCAACTTCAGATAGACAGTGTAGTCCTCTCCCATCGCCCGCAGGGCCTGCCAGTACAAAGTGACCGCCAACTTGCCCTCGGATTGGAACCGTTCATCTTCTAGATCGTACCCAAGGAAAAGAATCTGGTCGCCTAGCTCTATCCGCTGGACATGCTGTATGGGGAGGAGGACATCAGGCAAAGGTCTAGGCACCTTGTAGATCCAGGCGTAATCAAGGCCCTTCAAGCGCACGGTGTGTTCTGGCTCCAGAGAACGGAAGTAATTTACTATGTCCGGATTGGGAAGAAGCCGCTGCACGCCATTGAGGTACAGAACGGCATAGTCCACGTCCTGCCAGTAGAGGTTGCGCTTGGACAAAGGCCACGACTGCCCCACGAAGAAGGGAGCAAAGCTCCCATAGTACCAGGAGGCCGCCCTTAACTCGGTAGCGTTGTTCTCCTCGCTATTGAGATAACGTGCTGCCTGGTCCAAGCCATCGCCCCAGCCAACCATGAAGGTCCTGGCAGCCTGACGGCCTCCACCCAGAAGGGGGTTGAAATAGGGGAGGTAATAGGGGTAGTGAGCCAATGTCGGCCCTCCTTGCAATATCAAGACCAACAAAAGGCCCACTGTCTGTAGAGAGACTCTAGGCCACCCTTTCGTCGAGGACAGTTGTCGCGAGAGGAGAGACTTGATTTGCCTGGCCAAGTCATAGAATCCCGCAGCGGCCAGGATATCCAGAGCTGGGAAAATGGGCAGGTTATAGCGGTCACTTTTGTCAGCCCCTAGGGATATCATTGCTGTGAAGGAAAAGACAAAGAAGATGAGAGCCAGCGAAGGCAATTGCTGGGCCGTAAGCGACCGATTTCGGCGTTCTCTCAAACCTTTGAGCCAAAATCCGATGAAGGCCAAAAGCCCGCTCAGCGTCAGCGGCGTCAGCTTGAAGAGTGTGACTACCGGGTAGAAAAGGAGCCCTGGGTCGTGAACAAGGTGACCCATGAAGAAGTTATCCTTGCCATAAGGGCTGGCAGCGCGGACCATGGCCTTGCTGAGCACCTCGGTCACGGTGTTCAGGGGAGCGACCCACATGGCTGGCCATAGTAGCACGAAAAGGAGGCAGGCGATCAGACACCAAAGGGCCAATCCCCCCCCAAAGCGCACAAGCCCCTGCCATTCCAAGACACGCCGCTTTCGGGCCTTGGTCAGATAAATGGCCAAAGCTAGCACACCCACATAAGGCCCCAGGAACAGGGAAGGTGACTTGGTCAGGAAAGCTAGGCCAGCCGTCAAGCCGGAGAAGATCAGACAGCACCAGGACCGCCGTTTTTCAACTGCATGGACCTTCATGTGCAACAAGAAACTCAAGGCAGATAGAATCATAAAGCTAGTCATCAGGGCGTCCTGATGGATCACCCGCGAGTGGGCCAGATAGTAAGGGTCCAAGGCCAATAGAATGGCGCTGAGGAGGGCGATTCTCTGATTGAACAACCCTTTAGTAAAGAAGTAGACTCCCACCACGCAGGCCGAGGTCAACAAGACTGTGGGAAAACGCACGAAAGTCAGATAGTCGACGGACACCGGCTGGGCTGGCAACATAGCCCGCACGAAATCGGCCGGGCCGCCTGGCCAGGCGTCGGCCTGAAACAGGTAATCGGCCACCAGGCCTAACACTCCGCTCCACAGTGTCGTCACCCCTGGTTTATAATGGACCGCCGTTCCCGCGTAATCGCGCTCTAATAAAGCGATAAAGAAGCTTAGAGTGCGCCTTATCCAGATAGACTCGTCGGTTGTTAAAAAGACGTTCAAGCCGATGGCTCTTGGCACCAAAGCCAAAAAGAAGAGGATCGTTCCGCTGATCACATCTCGTCTTAACAGCCAACTCACGCGCTCGCTGGTTTTAACCATCCGTGTCTCTATTCCCACGCTGTGCCTGTCCCTTGTCCCCGGTCCCTTATTCCACAGTTATCTCCGGCGTCAGGAGCACCCTGTTGCCTGTCTCCTGATCCCCTTGAAAAACGCTCAATCGCTTCCCCGTCTGCCACTGATACATCCCCGCCTCCAGGCGGTATTGGCCCGCCGGGATGTCATTGGGTAGGAGGAGATGATAGCTGTCAGCGACGACTTCCCCTGCCCGCCATCCCGACGTCGGATGCTCGCCTTCCTGAGGTTGATTGTCCTGCTGAGCCCAGAGACGCTCTTCGGTGTCTATCAAATGAGTAAAGACGGTGTAGTCCTCCTCTATCTCCGATCGGGCCACCCAGTAGAGCTTCAGATCAACCGCGCCGCCTGGCTCAACGGAAAGGCCATCCACTTCGTAGGCCAGCAACTCGACCGCCTCACCCAGCCTCAGGTCTTGCAGATAGTGCATCTCCCCTCTGGTCTTCATAGGGGCCGAGGTGTACAGAGCCAGCCGCACGTTGCCGAACCAGCGCTCTGTCATCTTGTGCGCGTGCTGATCCAGCCAGCTTTCAATGAAGCCCTGGGGGTCACTCTCCTCCGTCGCCCAGAAGAGGCCGTAGACCACATCGTGCTCCGCCAGGATGGTTTCCAGTTTGGTCGTGGTCTCGCTCTCGTCGAGGGGTTGCCCTGAGGGCAAGGGGTAATAGGACAAACCACCACGATAGTAGTAGCTCAGAACGCCGACCTGCTGGGGGGCATTGAGGATGAGACCGCCACCGGTGGGAGCGGCGGCTTCGAGGAATCTCCCTACCGCCTGAAAGTCCTGATCATTCCCGTCGTATTTCTCCCAGAGACGATATTCAGCCAGAGAGACAAGGCCATCGTACCATGTCTCGTATTCCTCGGAGCGATAATCCACTGGTGGTCCCTCGCGAGCAAACTGCTTGTCCTCGTAGATCAGGACCTTGGGCTTGTCCCTCACCGTGACTCTGGCCATCAGGTCGTAATAATCCTCCACCGACTCTTCGGAGACCCTCACTCCATCGCGCTGGTTCCGTGCTGCATCTTGGCTGAAAAAGAAATACCTGGGCATCTCAAATCCAGGCAACAGAGTGCGAGTGTACCATTCTAGCGTCTTCGATTTCCTGGCGCTGGTTGTATAGCCGCCCCTCAGAGCACCCGTCCGATACAAGCAACTGATGGCCTTCCAGCCGTATCGGCGCGGGATGCCAAAGCGCCCGCTGCCAGGCACCTCAGCTTGCGGCGTCCAATAGAGGGCTACTTTGTTTTCTGGAAAGGTCATGGCATATTCGGGATCAGTCTGGATGAAGAAGATGTAGGTATAGCAGGCCAGCAAGGCGTAGAGCAATAGACAGGCCAACTCCACTCCTCTTCGAACCACCTGGCTAAAGTGAGAGAGGACATAGCGGTAACCTCTGTCGAGGATGATTCCCCCCAGGATAGCCCAGGCTGCGGATAGAGTATAGAAGTGGAGGCCAGGCTCTCTCACCATGAAGCAGTAGACCACAAAATAGATGAAAAACCACAACAAGATGATCCTTTCGTCTACCTCCAATTGCCGGGAAAGGACAAGGCCCATGGCCGCTGGCAGGAAAAGGACGAAGGCATAACTCGCCTGATCCATGGAGACCATGGATGGGAATAAGGCTGATAGAAACAGAGCGACGGCAAAGGAGGCCGACAAAAAGTAGGCCACAGGTTTATGGGACGATCCCCTCACCAGAGCTCCCGTTACCCCGGCGACTAGCAAGACCATCATTAAAGCTACATAGTAGGCAGAGTTATAAAAAATACTGTAGGAGACAAAAGTGTCCAAATTGTTGTAAGGACCTTGCCCGATGCCCATCCTGCTTTGAGCTACATAGGGCCCCGTTTCCTTAAAATGTGGGTGGAGGATAAAGGGCAGGTAAAAGACTGAAAGGATAGCTATCGCGACAGCCAATGAAACGAGCAGGGTAAGGGCATCGCCCCGGATGTCATTCTGAGAAGCAAAGCGACGAAGAATCTCTTTCCTGGTCAACAAGGGAGCTTTGCCATACGAAGAACGAGACTCTTCGCTTCGCTCAGAGTGACATAACCTGCGGAATCTCGGGCCGTATTTGCTGAGATAGATTAAGCCTAGAAGCAAGGCCACGGGCCCCACGTCGTAATGAGTGAGCAGGCCGAAGGCGAAAAGAGCCGCTCCCAGAAACTGGTATCTGTGAGCGAGCCCTCTATCAACAACCCCGTGGAAGCGGTAGAAACAGTAGACGCAGAGAGCCAGTATGAAAACCACGACGCCCTGGTACTGCACCATGCGCGAAAAAGCCAGAGTGATGCCCTCTATGGCGAACAACAGCCCGGCTATGAAGCCGAGACCTGAACCGAACATCTGCCGACCGATCAGATAGGTCGTCATCACCCCCAGGAAGCTGGCCAGGGCAAAGGGGAACCTGAGGGCGAATTCGTCGAATCTCTGCGTAAAGAGGACAAAGGCTATGGTCACCAGTGTCTCCACAGGCCCTTTCCTTTGCAAAAACAGGACATCGTCGTGACCCAGGATGGCCTCCACAGCCGTGGACACTACACCCACTTCGTCGCCCTGGAACTCTGAATAGCCCAGATAGAAGAAGCGGAAGAAACCAGCCACCATCACGAGAAGGATCACCAGCAGCCCCTCCCTAGACAAAAGTGAGCCCTCACCCGCTACCGCCTCCGGCTGGGGGGAGGGTGAGGGGACAAAGAAGTTCAAAAGCAGGAGGAGGAGAACCAATGCATCCAGGGCAAGACAGAGCAAGCCAAGGGTGATCTCCCCCGGCAAGGCGTGCACGGCCAGGACACCTAAACTTGAGAGAAGGTAGCTGGCTCCAGCGCCAAGTAGCACCCTTTCCAGAAGGCAGGGAGCAGAGTTCCCAGACCAGCCGTCACGGCTCCCCAGCTTCGTCGGGAGTCTGCCAGCTATACAGGGAAACAGACAATCTATTAACAACCAGCCAGGCAGGAAGCAAAAGAGAGCGACACCTCCCAGAAAACGCAGGTAGAGGGCATCGGTCCAGAGGAGAACTATGTTCGATAAGATCAGCACGGCTAAGGATGCGAGATGACTTCGCTTTAGCTGTGTTTCCAGCAATACTTTGAACACTTTAGCCTTCTACCCGTATTTCTTGCAACAGGATTCTGGTATCTGATGGACTGCTCCCGTTGTCTGAGATCATCAGTCTCTCCCCTGTCTCAGCCAGATACATACCCACTTCCAGCCAATAGCGGCCAGGCAGGGTCTCAGGTGAAATCGTCAAGTCGTACTGATCGCGCACGATCTCCCCCGTTCGCCATCTTGTGGTCGGGTAAAACCCATCTACCGGCTGGTTGTCTTTCTGTCCCCAAAGGGCGCCCTGCTCGTCAATCAGGTGGGTGAAAACCGTGTAATCCTCATCCATTCCCGCCAGTGCTTGCCAGAAGAGCGTCAGGTGGATGCCATCGCCTGGCCGGAATCCGCTCTCAAGGTTATATCCTAGCAGCGAGATTTTGTCGCCCAGGTTGACCCTCGTGGGATGCTCTATGTCCAGAGCTTCAGCGGTTAGGGCCTCTGGTGGCGATATTTCCAGCGGCCCCAGCAAGAGTGGCTCCCCACCAACCGTTTCCAGGTTCTGCTGACGGTCAGTGTCCCACAGAATGACCTCAATGTTGTAGGTGCCAGGTGGTGTGGCAGGCAAAACCGCCAATGGGTGGGTGTCCTTCACAATCGTGCCCCGCTGCCACAGATTGGTGGGAGGTGTGGGACTGCTGTCCTCCTGACCCCAGATGTGATACACCGGGTTAACCAACTTAAGGTAAACGATGTACCTCTCCCCTATCGTTTGTAAGCATTGCCAGTAGAGGTTGACCTCAACCTTCCCCTCACTGGCCACTTGGCTGTCCTCTATCCCATAGCCTAGCAGGAGGATAGAATCGCCAAACTGAGTTGGCTCGATGTGATCGAGGCCAGCTTTCCCATACTCCGCCTGGGCCTCGTCCAGCCTGCCCAGAGCTTCGTAGACTCGCCCCAAGGCTACGTGCAGGTCTGGCCAGTGGTGGCCGTTTAGCTCGATGACCTTTTCGTATTCAATTGCTGCTTTCCCCATCTCCCCTTGAAACCGGTAGAGATCCCCCAGCAGCTTGTGATGTCCGGCATCGTCCGGCTCAAGCTGAATGGCCTCTTTATACTCTGCTACGGCTTCTTCTGACCTGCCCAGAGCCTTGTACACCTGGCCTAAAGACTGGTGGATGCTCGGCCATCCCTCCGCACCGAGGGCCAGGGCTTTCATATATGCAGCTAGGGCCTCTTCGGCTCTCCCTTGCTCCAGGTAAGCCTCGCCCAGGAGTGTATGGTACCAGGCCTCTTCCGGCCTGAGTTCTATAGCCCTTTCGTATTCCTCTACCGCCCCATCCAAAAGCTCCACAGCCTGATAGGATCTCCCAAGGGCTACGTGGAGGCCAGGCCAACCCTCGTCATCGAGTTCCAGAGCCTCCTCATATTCGGTTATGGCCTGTATCACCTCCCCCTGGGACCGGTAGGCGTCGCCGAGGCGGGCGTGTTGCCGTACTTCCCTTCGACTTGGCTCAGGACAGGCGTCTGCCTCACCGGGTTCAGGCCAGTTCAAGCGGAAGATGCAGTACTGACATGGCAAGCCCCCGTAAGCCAAAGCCAGGTCCCAGTTCGAAGGCAGAGCCAATACGTCAATCCTCATGCTCCCCTTGCGGTAGAGGAGATGGCCGTAAAGCGACTTCCGCCGCGCTAACAACTCTCTGTTGAAGATGATGTAACGTGCGCCGCGTTCCTCCAGGTAGGACTCTACCGTTTGCCACGGGGCCTTATAAGGCACGCTGATGAAATCGTATCTGTCTGCGTACATCCAGGTGGGCAGGGTGTGACCAGGTTCGTAAGCAATGACCGTGCCTGCTTCCACCTCTCTTTCCAGCCACGACATCACCTCCATGCGGTCCAGGTTATTCAGGCGATCGCTTCGGAAGGGGTCCTCGAATTTGAAGGCTACCAGATCTGACCCCAGCAAGGGCAGCGAGAGGGCGCAGAAGGCAACGTAGCCGAGCAGCTTTAACCTGGTATCTCCAACAAGATCGAACTTGGCCAGGAGCCCATTGCCTAGTTCCCAAAGGAACCCTGTCACAACCAGATAGATGATTGGCACCAAAGGAAACGGGAACCTGAGGTCGGCCAGGACCTGAGCGTACCAGGCGAAAGCCAAGTAGAAGAGGATCACCAGGACGGCGGTAAAAATGACCTCCTCTTTGCGGCTTTGCCAATACGAGATAGCCTTTTCCCTGGAGTACAGCGCTAATCCACCCACGATTGCAATAGCTGGTACTGAGACAAATGGAGATTTGAGCCAACTTTGTATGGAAGGTGATTTCAGCCGAAGCAAGACATCTGTGAATATGTGAACCATTTTCCCCATGCCGGCCCATTGCCTGGCAATGATCTCCTGGAAGGTGTGAGTCTTCAGGTAGGTGAAGGCAGTGGGAGGGCTTTGCAGCGCATAGGATTCTTCCCACTCTTCAAGCCACATAGCATGAGTCGTGTTGTAATTATAAAAGGGATTTCGGTAGACGCTGAAATTATAGACCCAGAGGATAGACGCCACGACCACAAAAGTCAGTAGGAAATATAATGTCCCTCTGCTTGCTGGAATTCTCTTGAAAACAATAGCCATGATGATTATGGAAGCCAGGAAGGCAAAGAGGAGCAGCAGGCCAGTTCCTTTGGTCAAATAGGCCAGGCCCGCACAGAATCCAGCCCATGCCAAATAGCGATGCTGTGATTCAGCAAAGCCCTTGATAGCCCAGTACCAGGCGATAAGAAACAGCAGGATCAACAGGGCCTCGGCCAACGCGTTACAAGAGGCCCAGCGAAATTGGTTGTTGATGCTGAGGAGAAACGTAGCGATCAGTCCCACGCCGCTACTGTACAGTCGCCGTCCCAAAAGATAAACTGTCAGGAGCACCGTGAGGCCTATGGCCAGGCTGACGAATTTGGCCTTGGTGAAATAACCCAAATCCCTGGTGGCAAATAGGGAAATCAAGGCCGGATAGAGGGGATGCCTGTTTCCATCGGTCAGCGCCACGCCCTCTCTTATCTTCAACCCAAGTAATAAAGTCGGACCCTGATCGCCTCCACTGGAGTTGGAATTGGCGTTGATGGCTGCCAATTCTGCGGAGACAAAGCTGCTGAGGATCAACAATACCATGACCCAGATTGCTATCTTTCGCATTACGGTGAACCGTGATTCGATGGACTGCTGTTCCTTCAACGCTAAAAGCCCCCACCAAGACTTGTTGAAAAGCTGGGCAATCGCCAACATGTGATATTATTCAGCACTGGTTCTCCCTCGGAGGACAAAGTCAGACCCT
>Ga0180437_10012427_pt1 | contig 10063 bp, 12 predicted proteins | sample SS_ome_4_FD_132410 | JGI IMG/M metagenome (GOLD analysis project Ga0180437, IMG submission 132410) | Hypersaline lake sediment archaeal communities from the Salton Sea, California, USA - SS_3_D_1 metaG | ecosystem: Environmental > Aquatic > Non-marine Saline and Alkaline > Hypersaline >... | reverse complement strand
CCGTGAGAATCAGAATGTCATAATTCGTTAGTAGTCCCGATGTAAGCAGATTACTCGTGCTCTGGACCGTGCATCCAAATCTTTCCATTGTTGAGCGAAAATTAATAAAATAGTACCACGGATTATAGCCGCCGTCTCCGTGCGACAAATCCCAAAGCACATTCACCCCACCATTGGATGCTGCGGTTTCTACGGCATATCCGGGCGTGGTCGTTAAAATGCAAAAGATAAAAATTATTAATATAAGTACCGGAAAATAAACTTTTGATTTCATTGGTGACCTCCCTTTGATTCAATTTGAAAGTTAAATTGCGATGTTTTTTTATGGTACTGGCAAAGCGTCGCAGAGCAACAAAGCTGCATTCCGACAGAGACCAGCGGAAAGAAGGTGAATTGAATTGAAAGCTATATTTGATTTAATTTTCTATTACTCCCCTTATTTATTTATTAGAGATTTCAGGGAAAATATTGAAAATTTAATTCAATTTTTAATCAAAAAATTGTTATTCATTGATCTCAATTAAGCGTGGTTATCCTGGTTAGCCTTTATTTGAGTAAGACAAATTTTCCGGATAATGATCCCGAAAATAATTGAAGGTATCCACTCAAAAAGGCAGGGGAAAGATGCGATGCCCTTTGAAAAGTGCGTCGCATCTTCATTACCACTTCAATCATTTAGCCTGAAATAATCTTGACAATTTTTATTAATTTTAATATATTATTTTATGACTCAATACATTATGAAGTAGGTTTAAAAATGGATAAACAAGCGATTAGCATTGATTATTTCCCCGAAGGCGATATGCTTTCAGTAACCTTTGGAACCATTGGCCGCAAAGGGCAGGGATTCGAATTGAATGAAAATATTTATCTTCGTATCGACTCGCAAACGTATGATCCGCTGGGATTAACTTTATTAAGCTATTCGAAGCTAATAAAAATGAAAAAGCTAACACTCTCTTTCTGGAACGAACTGTCCGAGGAGATGCAGCAGGTACTTTTTTCAATCATGAAGCGGAATTAAAAATTGGAGGCGCAAACAAATGTAGACGGTTGGTTGATTTTATAGTAATCTATTGTAGACGGTTTTAACTGTGAAGGGTAGGGCAGCCGGAAAGTGGGCGGAAAATGGAGTATACTACTTATTGCTCATCAGGGTTGAATCTCAAACCACTTTGTTAGGATTATAATACATTTTGTTAAAGAAATTGCGCAAACACAACCTTCAATCTTAAGAGATCTTCAATATTATTTTGTAAAACATCATACACGATTTGGAGATCAATTTCTACATATTCATGGACAAGCGTATTTCTAAAACCGATCATTTTAATCCATTTTTCTTTTAATTCCTCACTTAAGTACTTATGTTTTGTCAGTATAACAGGAATATCACGGAACCAGTTTACCTCGCCGAGATTTAAATCAGCGATCACATGATTTCCTATATCTGTTATTGCCTCGATAGCTAAATGTAAAAATCGCTCTGCACTACCATAATGTTCTGGATTAGAAATAAATTCCTCAAAACTATATTTCTGTAAACTACGGAGAATATTTATATATTCTTCCAGTTTATTAAGCCGCTTCCGGATAACCTCATGTCGTACCATTTAACAACCTCATTTTATAAGCCTTACGTTGTACAAGGAGAAATGGATAAAAATCCAGATATTTTCGTACCGTGTTGGAATAAAGCGTTCCTCGATCAAAATATTTTTTTTGATAAACCAGCCTATTTTGACGAACAGCCTCATATTCTAATATGATATCATTGCCGTCTAAAAATATTAAATCGACATTGTCAAAACCATGGCGCGCCAATTCAGTTAGAATTAATAACTTTTTCTTTTTTAAAGATTCTGATCCCGGATATATTGCCAGATCCAGATCACTTTCCTGATGTAGATTACCCGCTGCAGTCGAACCGAACAGATAAACCGCCTGGATTTCACCAAAGTTATTAAATATTTGCGATAATATTTTTAAGTCTGGATGCTTCAAAATAGCTTAACTCTTTCAATAGACTTGATATTCTTAAAGAATCTCTCTGCGACCCTCTGCGGCCTCAATCCGTCAATTGACGGATTAGAATGAATTTATCAATATCAACTTAACGTTATAGTGTTAATTACGATTTTTATTAATTAAGGAGAGTGCTTCAGGAAGAAATTTATATAGATTTTTTATCAATGTCAACGAAAAATTTATAATAGTGCCCCAATCTGATATTGTAATCCGTGCATCGACAGCGTAAGTGTTCACAGTGTCAACATGCGACGCACTTTTAGAAAAGTAGAATCTTATTAAACATCATGAAATACAGGTTCTTGAAAAACTTATACCAGATCCTGAAGTGCGTCGCACGTAGCTTTAAAGTAGAAAGGCCAAGATTAAAATAATGGTCGTGGGCTTCCTGAAGGGCTTCGGCCACTTGTAGCGCAATGGCTAACACTACCTCTGGTAGTTGTACCCTAAGCGGTTCCACCAGAAGGTGGGTTATTCTGAACGTATGATGAAACAACTTTTTGAAAAGGTTTCCTGTGTCACGAATCATGTTCCTGGAAGCAACGACAACGTTCATAGGAATCCTGATACGTGCCTCATTCAGACCAAAGGTGTCTGTGAGCCCGACACGAGAATCAGAGAATGCCTGCAAGTTCGCTTCCAAGAGATACAAGAATATATCACTTACAATGAGGCACTGAAGGTTGTATAATCACAAATCGTAACAGCGCACCTTTCAGGGCAATCATTTCAAGCCACCGCTTCTGGCGGTGCTAGTTGACTTTAAACTAATTTGTAACTAATTTTAAATTATTGCATGATGAATTTGGACTATTTATGACGCTGTTGTGTGCTGCCTGTTTTAAAATCTTATTTTATAGTTTATAAGACAATAGATTTACTCTGTCTATGAATCATTAACACTCATTTGCTTGAGTGATAAAAATCCAAGATTTCTTAATTGAATTAAATCTTTGAAGCAATTGGCATAATTCGAATTAGTTCGATGGACAAAATCCCTATCCAGAGAAAATAAGTCAACCAAGCAAAGCCGTTTATTGTAGCAAATATTCCCTGTGGGTCATTTTCTATTAATGTTCCCGTGCTGCTAATTGCTACAAAGCCAATTATTAAACCAGCCCAACCTAACCAACGCTTAAAAACTCCCGTTTTTAGAATAACTATAGCTGCACCAATCATTGTAATTCCTCCATAAGCACCAGAAACAACATAAGCGTAAAAATTTGAAGCTACTCCAATTTGTGACACTTCAGGGGACGCATTGCCACCAAGTAAAGCCAAACCCATAATAAATGCACCGGCAATTGTTCCTGCAGCGGGAGACATAATTGCTCCAGCCCATGTAACTCTTGTCCAAATAGCTGGTTTACCTTCTGCTTTTTTGAGTATTTCACAAAATCCTGCAAAAAATGGAAAATAAAAAAGGAGAAAAGCCAATCCCGCAAGAAAATGACTAAAACGAAACCACTGTCCCTTTTCAGCAAACCACATTACGAAAGTCGAGCTGTCGTTATTGTATGTGGGAGGCATTTTATTAATTCCTGAAGCAATAAAAGATAAAGTCACAAAAAGAAGGCCAGCAATTCCGCTTATTCTCCAGGGTGTTTTTAAGATTTTCATTTCTTTGCCTCCATTCGTTAGGTTAATTTATACTTCTACTTCATATAGCTCAAATAGTTATTATTATAATCGAAACATTACAAAATCGGCAGTTTTCTCACGTTGCACACAACATCGGCTGAGCTAACCGCTCAGCTCGGCGTTGATTGACTCTGTCTTTTTTTTTACCTTTTTGGTTTGCTTACTTCCAATTTTCGTTCTTCTATATCGCGGGCAAATCCACTAATGAAAGTTAAATTTGCTAAAATGACTGTGGAAAATAAAAAAACAAAAACAATATTAAGGATAGTATCAGGATTAGATTGTCCTGGGAAATAACCAAAAATTCCCAGTTGCATTAAAATTAACCATGAAATAGATGTTGCTGTTAAACCATAAATCCATAGTTTAGATAATGCTTTTCTCAATCGTGCTGGCAATATATTTTTCCACCAATCCAACGATTTGTTTATTCTGGTTGCATAAGCCCAGGTCGGCAAAAAAAGTATGATATGCCCAATTCCTCCCCCGACAAAAGTTAATAATATTAAAAGTGATAAGAAAACAGTTGCCCCATGTTTTGCTTGAATATATTTGGCGGACCATAAAATAATTGCCAGACTTACTAATATAACACAGATTCCAGATGCTAGAAAATTGGGAATTATTGTAACGGCTCCTTCAGTTCCATGAATCCAGAATCTATTTGCTTCGCTAATTGCTTCAATAAAGAAACCATTTGTTGGAGTATTGCCCTGAAGAACTTCAAAAAATCCGTGATTTATAAAACCTGCAATTCCAAGAAGCACACCAATTATTGATGCATTAATCCTTGTTTTATGATTATAATAATTCATACCCAACGCCTAATTATTAAATAGGTAATATTTTATACTTTATACACATAACGACATAACTGAGCTGCCAAAACCGCTACACTAAAACTGATACAATGCACAGAAATAGAATTTAACCACAGAACTTCAATTGAAGCACAGCGGTTTTGGTCAGCTCCAGTTAATTGTTAGCCCAAATTATTATGTATAATATTTTCCTTTTTCATCATGCGCCAAAATCTAAACAATAGGTAAGAATATAATATTACAATAATCAACACCCAACTCTTGGACACTATCCAGTATTCAGAAATTCTATGTATATTGAATGAAATCATATCATGTAAAAAATGCCAGGCAATCGCCAATAGAAAATATTTTTTATCTGATTTTATGAAACTAAGTACAACTACACATGTATAGGAGGAATGAATTATTAATCCTACTAATAATCTTTCAAAAGAGTTGTAAATTTTCACCCAAAATCCAAGTTCCAAAACGGATTTGCTATTCTCCAATAATTGAGGATCACTTATTGCATCGGGCTTATATTTTATTATTAAAAATGTTAATAATAATCCAAATCCTACTATAATTGTCTCCATACCATGATGACCAAGTGCATACATAATACTGGAATTCCAATTTTTATTATCCTGGAATATTTTAAATTTACTAAAAACAATATATCTTGCAGTCTCTTCAAATATCCCAGCAGATAGTGATATAATTAGAGTATAGATTAACATTCCTTCTTTAATATTATATGATGTTAGTATCCCAGAAATTGTCTGACAAATAATCCATGCAATAAAGAATGATATTAATCCAATTATGAAAACCTTAAATTTTTGTCCAAGCAATTTTTTCCCAATTAAGCCTAAAACAAATGGAAAAATAAAATATACTATATAATCCATATTATTCTCTCATTTTTATATATTTTGGCTAATGCAAAAAAAGCTAAAACTTGCGGAAATAGAAAATTAGGATTTAAAAAATGTTTTGCATAACGCCCGTACATCGCTATTCCGTGCAGAATAGTTTTTTAAGTCGCTTTCATTATAACAACTTAAATGATTGATAAAGTTTATTATTTTCGTTTTTGAAAAGGACTGTTTGAAAACAGATATTTTGATAATGCATTATAGGCATCTGCCCATGTTTCTTCTGCCTGGTTTCTTTTAACCTTTGTTCTTATATCTATTTTCCCATAGGATACTACTTTGCTTAGGTTATTATCCCATATTACAAATTTACCAAGTTGTATAATTATTTGATCATCTCCCCCTATGAATAATAAGCTCCCATCTATCGGTATTGTGAGATCATTATCATCTTTTTTATGATAGACTTTCATATCTCCCAGTAATATTGTATAATCCTTATCAGCAATTGATTCATTTTGGGAATGTATGGGGATTTTAAGAAGTATTTTGTCTTCATTGCTTTTTCTAAAGCATCCCAATACTCTTTTTGCATGGCTTCTGCATCAATTTCCCTATAAACCTCAATGGGCCGTTGGCTATTTTCAGGCGGTGTCATGACACTGACTTTTGTTGCAAGTTCCGGGTTTGCAAGCGCTTCAATAATGGCAATATCCCACATGACCCATTGTGTCTCATTGGCCAGCGGAGAACTCCAGGTTTTTGTTAAGAGGTATTCTTCCCATCGTTGCACCAAGAAATCCCATACGCCGTTTTTACCTTTTAGCTTTTCATCAACGACTTCCTTAAAAAAGACCAAATTGATGGAGGTGGACGCCGTCATAATCTGCAAATCCAGACCTTTTGTATCAAGCACCAGATTCATCGCGTTGACGTCATTATTAGTATTAAACTCATTTTTGTCCCACACTTTTGTGATTGGATCATAGTGTAATCCCATCGCGTGCACACGTATTTTATTTATAATCGTCGAATCCATGAGGATGGCCGACGCCACATTGGTCATGGCGCCAAGGACAACAACATCGAGGACTTGGCCGTTTTCCATGGAATGAGCGATATTAATTATAATTTGAGCCGCGTCTGACGTCTGCGGCGTATTGGCGTCGGGAAGCGGTAGATTTGAGCCAATGGGGTGAGGGATATGCTGCAAATTCATTAATTGCAGAATGCGTTCATTTTGGTTTTGACTTATCTGAACCGTGTTTTCCGGTGCCTGATTTTGAGTGTGATATTGTGCCGAACATATCGCCTTAACCTGAAAAGAGGGTTCGACCAGCGCTCTGACAATTGCATACTGATCGTCAATTTCATTGCCTGTGTCAGCGTCAATAATAATGCTTCGCACTGGAGAATGTTGCTCCGATTGATCAGATGGTGAAGAAGAAACCAGAAAGATCAGAAACGTCAAAGTAAAAACGGTGTACATATTTTGCTTCAATTATTGTTCTCCTCCACAAAATGACATTTTTATTATTTTGCCTAACATCGGAATTCACCTGCCTTTGGAGCGGCTTTAGCCGCGGAAAAGGTCAGGTGAAATGATTTGTTATAAGATTTATTTTATTTCCAATTTCGGTATTTCTTCCTTAATTTTTTCTATAGGAATCTCATCTATATAGATGTATGATTCTTTTTCGTGAGCTATCGATTCTAACCAACAATTGTTGTTTTTTAGATAAATCGCTAAATCTTCTGGGCGGTCAGGGCAAAGCCAGTTGTATAGAGAATCGGCACTTTCAAGAATTTTTATAGTTTCTTGATTGATTTTATAATATCGAACTTTTGCTTTTGATTTAAATATTTCTGTCCCGGGCCATTTACTGGTATATTCTTCTTTTATAAGATATGGTTTTAGATTTTCTTCAATTTCTTTTGCTGAATTATTAAATTTTAATTGGTCACGCCAGACGAGAGAGAATGATACGCAATTATTGAGAGCGAATTTCAAGAGATCAGAATATACATTTTCTTTTGGTTCTGAAATTATAGCTACGTCTTTTTTTGTCATATTTTTTACTTATAACCTAGATGATTAGCTGCCATTATTAATTATTAGTTTTTTCTAATATTAGAAAAAATATATCCATATTTAGACAATTGTCCAATATTAGAAAATTTCGTTTTTCTATTATTGGACATTTTTTAAGGTGGCTTTCGATTAAGAAATTTTTTAATACGATACATTCTTTCAGTCATTAACAATCCTTTTTTCTAAACCCAGTTCTATTACTGACTTATAGACCAGTTCCCACACTTTTTTCTGTTTATTCCATTTTCCACCTGCCTCTCTAACCAGACGTCGCAATGCAACCTCTCCATAATTAATTTTAATAGGGACAATTTTATTCTGATGAATTTTTCGAGGTGATTTATACCATGGCTTTTCTTCTACTTGCAGAATAAATATCACACCCTCTGAATCCAGTAAATATAAACTTCTTTTATGCGCCGGCTATAATGCTTCCTGCGAATCGCCGCCCCTACCTGGTCCAGCATTTTTAGTTTGTTCCGGATTGTATTTGGTGGTTGGTACTGCAATTTCATTTCCTCCAAAAAGAAATGAAAAGAAAATAAAGGGTAGCTGAAATCACACTCAGTTATTCAAAGTGTCAATGAAGAAGGGCGCATTGTTTTGTCTGGATTGTCAGTTTATTGAGAATAAACTAAATAATTCTAACGTGAATGTCAACCAAAAAATGAAATGTTCTAATTATTGGTTGCAAGTTACAGATTGCGAGTTTCAAGTTGATATTGGGAAGCAAACAGTTTATTGGATATTTATTTTCATTTCACAAAAGTCGCACGAGAATTCATAAAAGTGAATCGCACGCTGATAAAAGCTCTAACCGCATTCAGAAAAGTCGAGTGAGCCTTAATGACAGCCCTTTTTTAACTCCGTGAAACTCCGCTCACTCCGTTTCTCTTTGTAAAGAAAAATAGTGGTTCGGTCACTTTTCCATCGCCGCCTCAGCAATGGCCACCTGGCCTAACGAAATCCCGCCATCATTCGGGGGAACCTGTGAGTGGACGTAAACCTGGAATTTCTCCTGGGTCAAGGCATTTTGGAGGCCGGTCAGTAAAGTTGCATTTTGAAATACCCCGCCACTGAGCACCACCCGCTTCAAGCCAGTGTCCTGGCGTAATTGCAAACAAATGGCGGTAAATAATTGAATCAATGTTAAATGAAAGCGGGCGCTAATAATGGCCGGAGGGGTGCCGGCCAGCACATCCTGAGTCACCTGCTGAATTAAGTGTTGTGGAGAGATGAGATAAATTCCATTTGCCTGGTACCATTCGAAGCGGTAAGGCCGATGTTCACTAGTATCTTGTTGAATCATTTCCAGCGTAATGGCCGCCTGACCTTCAAACGAAACCCGCTCACACAGCCCCAGAATCGCAGATACCGCATCAAAAAGACGACCCAGACTCGACGTCTCCGGGCTGTTAATTCGCTGATTCAGCATTTGGAGCACGATTTTGATTTTTATGGGATCGATTTTTTTTAAAAAGGGTAATGGCAATTCACTCAACTCATCCCCAAACGCCAAATTGAGATAGCTGAGTGCCATGCGCCAGGGCTCCTGAATGGCTGCCTCGGCGCCGGGCAGGGGGACGTAGTCCAGATGTGCCAGCCGGTTAAAATCGGCGCTTTCCACCAGCAACACTTCGCCTCCCCAGATTTTCCCGTCGATGCCGTAACCGGTGCCATCAAACGCCAGCCCGAGCACGGGTCCGCTCAGATTATTTTCGGCCATACCACTGACAATATGGGCATGATGATGTTGTACCGCGATTTTATCGACCGACGGTTGTTCCAGGGCATAACGGGTACTTAAGTAATCCGGGTGCAGGTCGTAGGCAATAATGTGCGGATGAATGTCTAAAATGCGTTTCAGGTGTTCGATGGTAAGTTGAAAGAACTGGTAACTTTCCAGATTTTTCAAATCGCCGATATGCTGACTTAAGAAAGCATTTTGCCCCCTGGTGAGACAGATGGTGTTTTTCAACTCCGCGCCACAGCCCAAAATAGGGGGCAAGGCTTTTTTCAGAAAAATCGGCCGGGGAACGTACCCCCGCGAGCGGCGCAGCAAAGTCGTCTGGTGGGTAAACTGGCGGACGATGGAATCATCGCTCCGAAGGATGATGTCACGATTGTGCAGCAGGAAATAATCGGCGATCTGTCCCAGCCGTCTAAAAGCTTCCTGATTGTCGATAACGATTGGCTCTTCGCTCATATTGGCGCTGGTCATCACCAGGGCCAGTAAATCGTGGTCCAACAATAAATAATGTAAGGGAGTGTAAGGCAACATGACCCCGAAATTCTGATTGTGGGGCGCAACGGCTGGCGCAATTGGATTGGGCTGTTTTTTTCGGAGCAGCACAATCGGACGCTGGGGTGAATTTAAAAGCAATTCCTCGGCCGGTGAAATCAAGGCGTACTCCCGAACCCTTTTCAAATTCAATGACATCAGCGCCAGTGGTTTTTCTTCGCGATTTTTCCGCTGACGGAGCTTTAAAAGTGCGTCATTATCTTCGGCATTCACGGCCAAATGAAATCCGCCCAGCCCTTTCACGGCAACAATAAAACCGGCTTTTAATAATTCAATCGTGGTTAAAATCGGATCGTCGGTGGTGACAGGTTGTTGATTG
>Ga0180437_10012426_pt1 | contig 10064 bp, 10 predicted proteins | sample SS_ome_4_FD_132410 | JGI IMG/M metagenome (GOLD analysis project Ga0180437, IMG submission 132410) | Hypersaline lake sediment archaeal communities from the Salton Sea, California, USA - SS_3_D_1 metaG | ecosystem: Environmental > Aquatic > Non-marine Saline and Alkaline > Hypersaline >... | reverse complement strand
CGCCGCGCGTTATGGCGGGAAGACAAACGCGGCAACCCGTCCTGTTGCGGGCGCCGGAGTCAGCGTCAACGTGATCTGCGTTGGGCCCGGAGAAGCCAAGTCCTTGTCGAAGAAGAAGATGGGCCCGCCGCCGAAGTTGTCGAACAGGTAAACCTGCGCGTTTTCCGTCGCAAAGCCCGCGTCGATCACGAACACCGTGCTGGTGCCGTCGCCGAGCGTGGTCGTGAAGTAGTCACCGCCTGACCCGCCGCCACCAAAGCCTGTGGTCGTGACCAGAATCCGGTTGGTGAGCAGATCGTGGATGTATTCGTCGTGAATCTCCTTCAGCGCCGCCAGGTAAAGCTCCGTCTCCAGCGCGCCGGGAACCACGATGCTCTCATTGGTGTTGACGATCATGCCGTTGGGCGGGATGTACGGAAGGCGCCTGGTCTCTACCAGGTTCTTGACCCGCGTCAGCATTCGCTCGTTGGGCATCGTCAACCTCCTGTGAACATGAATCTAGCCGCCACGATGACGAATGCAATAGCTCCCAGCAGCAGAAGCAGCATGCCGAGCGCCAGTAGGATGATCAGCGCCCCGTTCGTGTTGCCTTCCTTGTTCACCTCAGTCTTCCATGGGCAGCGGATACGTTTCCCCGTCCTCGGCTATCTCCGCCGGCCCTGTTGGCCCGGGCTCGTGCGTAGGCCGGGGCGGAGCGTTGTCGGGCGCGCCGGCCTTGCCGGGTATCGGACTCAGGAAAGGCTCATCCGCCCTGCGGCCCTCGGCCTGCGGACGCTGAGTGTAGCCTAAGGAAGCCAATCTGTCACGCGTCAGCTTCACCACTTCCTTCAGCGGCTTCGACAGATTCCCCGGCGTCTTCAGCGTCTCCAGAAAGTAGTGGGTCAGGGCTCCGCACGGGCGCCCGTTCACGTACGTGTCCGCGCTTGTCTGGTTGCTTTTGCAGCCACTTACGAACCCCACCTCTAATCGCCCACACACGACCGCCCGGGGAGCGGGAGCTATGGATCGACTCAGACATGTGCGCTTCCTCCACTCGATGTCCACGGGCGTCGGGTACATCCTGGGGATCATGTCAGGCGCGTTGGGTACGGGCATGGCTCGGGTCAGATCGCCTGAGTGGCAGGAGTCGTTGACCCACGAGAAGAAGCAGCCCTTCGGGATGCGGCCGAACATGCGCACGAAGTCCTTGTCCGTGAGCATGTGGTTGAGGTCCCACTGAAAGTCAACGGGACACACGGCTTCGAGCATTCCGTCGATCTCGTGGGCGTAGTCACGTGTTGGATACTGCACGCCATGGCCGGAGAAGTGGAAGAACACGCGAGCGCCCTTCCTCACCTTGACCAGCCAGTCGATGCGCTCCTTGATGGCCTGCGTGGTAGCTCGTTCGTCCACGAGCAGACGGATGTTCTCGGGGCTGAACCCGAAGACCTCCACCAGGGCCTCAGCCATGTCGGAGACGTCGTTGACGCAGCCGGCCAGCGGAGCACCGGGGTAGCGATTGATCCCTACGAGGAGGGCTTTTTCTTCTCGTCTGAGTCCTTTGTCGCACATGACAGTTTTCTCCGTAGTGCTCGTTTCCTAAGAATAGCACCTGACTTGGCCAACGGGTAGTCATGATGCAGCGAGATGAAAGCCGGGTTGCGGTATGCGCCGCTGGGGAACTTCTCCATGGCGGAGATGCGTGCCAGGCGCCCCTTCCAGTCCTCAGCCTCGTCCATCATCTGCCTGCGGGTGGCGTCGTCGAAGCCACCGCCCACCTTGCCCACGATCGGGCCCGTTGGGCTGAGACTGTAGTCAAAGCCGCCAGCGGCACCCTCGTACTTGCCCTTACCTGGGAAGACGTTCTGAATCCAGACATCATGCTCGGGCCGTGGCTTGACCTTGATCGCGCGTCCGGGCCTGGCAGCGGGCCACGCCACGACGCCCTCGTAGGTTGCGGGGTGTTCGCCGGACACGATGCGCTCATAGAGGGCCTTCTGCTCTTCAGGCGTCCGTGCGGTCTCAGGCAGCCGGAACTGACGATCCGGCAGGTGCTTCATCAGCTCCTGCAGCTTCTGCATGCGCTCCTCGCCGGTCAGCGTGCCGGGCTCAATCGGCGTCTTGCCCCAGCGCACCACGTCGAAGAGCATGTTCCTCATCTGGACATTCTGTGCCTTCTGCTTCTCCAGCGAGTTGGATAGCGCTGCGTTGAGTATGCCGCCCAGCTCCTGTACCGGTACTGCCTTGCCTTCACGTTCCCCGTACACCTCGCCACGGACGATCGTCCCTTGTAACTCCTTGGGAATATCGACCTTCGCCCCGCCAGGACCGAAGATCTTGTAGGTATAAAGGATCGGCCGTCCCGTCTTGGAGATTCGGTAGGAGAGGGCTTCGATTCGATCACCCAAGAGATGATACAGCGCGCTGGCGCCATCCACTTTCTCCTGAATCATGTAGTTGGGGTCAAACAGCTTCTCCACCTTGTCGGCGGGCACCACGCCATACTTCAGCTTCTTGATGCCCACCTCTTCAGGCTTTCCCTTGAGCAGCTTGGCCGCGCTCACCGGCGTGGTGTTGATCATCAGCCACGCGCCGCCCTGCTGCTTGCGCTGACGGGCGCCTGCCGCGCTCGGCGGCCCGGACATGCGCACCATCGTGTAGAACTCAGGGAAGCGTTTGTGCGTGACCACGAACTGGATCTTGTCGCGTTCGGCCTTGGTCACGATGACCGAGCCGTAATCATGCTTCTTGACCGTGCCCTTGCCGTAGCCTTCCTCGATGTTGCCCTCGAACTCAGCGTACTGCCCACGATGAAGCGGCTGCTGGTAGAGCATGATCTTCTTACCAGGCTCGGGCAGCTCCTTGCGTGTGGCCCACGAGTAGAGCGAAGGCTCTCCGCCTTCCCTGCCCAACCTGACGTCGTAGTGGGGGCCGGCCTTCTGCGCCAGATGACGCTGCACGACCCATTTGAGGACCTCGCCGTGAGGGATCTGCCTGGGATCGCCAAAGCGTTTGGGATCGGGCAGGCCCGGAGCATAGTCCGCTTCGCCCTTCTTCAGTAGCTTGTAACCTCCATAACTGGCAACAGGAACGCCAACCGCAGCCAGTGCGGTGAGCAGCTTGTTGCGCCGTATGGCGCCCAAGAGCCCCTGCTGCTTCTTCCAGTGGCCGTGCAACAACCTCTCGGCAAGCTCGGTATTCTCGGGTGTTAGGCCGTGCCCCGCGCGTTCGGCGAACTCTCGCAGACTCGCCACGCTCTTGCGCGCAAACTCTGGATCACCCTCGGGCACATCAAAAAGCGCCAAAAGCGGCGCTATTCGGCCGGCCACGTCTTTCTGGCTGGAAGGGATCTGCAGCCCAACCTGTTTCCCCTTGGAGAAAAGCTCTGTGCCAAGGGGCACGTCCGTCAGCTTGCTCTTCTTCCAGTTGGCAAGATCCATGTCGGCGACTGCCTCGCCATATATCTGACCGCGCGGGTCATTTCCACGGAAGAACTCCTTACCCATCTGGTAGAAGTCAGGCTCGACGTTTGTGAGATGCTGCGCCTTGAAGTAAGGCAGAGCCGCTTTCTTCTCGATTGTTGGTAATCCTGTGATCTTCTCAGCCAATTCCCATAGGAAATCCTGAGACTTTGGTAATTCCGTGTCATCCCATAGCAGCTCTGCGGCCTTTCTTATCTCCAGACCACGATTGGCCTCTTCGCTCGACTCCTTGAGCACTTCGAGGAACTGCGTGATGAGCTGCTGTTTGGTCTCGGAGAGGTTGGACATGTACTGGTCGGCGCCCGTGTCCTTCTCCACCATGCCCCAGCGTTGCATTAAGCCCCGCTTGGGGTTGGAGAAGTAGCGTCTGACCTTCACAACACGCTCTTCTTCAGGCAGGTGAGCGTGGCTTCCGTGCCGGACCGCTCGCCCTGTCATCTGATCGAGCCTGGACTGGTTCCAGTGCGGCTCCATAAGCTGCATGAGCTTGGTGCCTTTGAGGTCCAAACCCTCCGAGCCGGCGCCTGATACCAGTAAGATCTTCACATTGCCGGAGTTGTAATCCTCCACGATCTCACGGCGCTCGCTGTCCTTCAATCCGCCCGTGAACACGTGATGTGGAACGCCCTTCTTCTCCAACGCCTCGGCCAGCGGTAAGATACCGGATTGCAGGTAGTTGGAGTACACCACGGCCTTGAAGTTGGGATCGCTCTCCAGCCCCTTGTAAAGGTCGCCCAGCATGCGCCTTAGCTTGGGAGAGTGCGCAACCGCCGAGCCCTTCATCGTCTCGTCGAAGGGCATGGGATTGTTGGACAGCTGGCGCACGGCCGAGAGGAATGCGTTGAGCTGGGCGGACTCGGCTTTGCTGGGTGGCAGGTTCTTCTTCACCTTGTAGGCCAGCCCGACGTCCTCATTGAGGAACGCCTCATACATCGCCGTCTGCTCAGGCGTCATCTCGACTTCGATGTCTTCCTCTTCGACACGTGGGAAGTCGCCTTCGAGCGGATGGTAGTCAACACGGCCCTTGACGAGCCGTTTCAGCTCCTGCTGGTTCCTAAGGCGCTCCACCATTCCGGGCTTAACGCCGTGCCAAGTCTTCTGCCACCACGTGGGCCTTACCTCTACATTCTCCACGAACTTGTCACGGAAGGATTTATGAGATCCAGGCGGGTTTCGCCCCTGTGCCAGCACCTTGAGCATGGGCACGAACTCACTGGGATCGTTGCGCACGGGCGTGCCGGTGAGGAACATGACCTTGCCGTGGGCCTTTGTCGGGAGCTTGCTGACTTTCGTGCCTGGCCGACCCATCCGATGTGCCTCATCGAAGACGGTTAGACCGGCCTGTGGCAAACCTTTGCTCACAGCCTTGTTATAAGACCGCACATCGTAGTCTGGTGCGCCCTCTGGCTGGTCGGTGAACTTCGACAGCTCCTTGCGGTAGTTCTCACGAAGCGCAGCAGGCACCACAACTGCTTTGGGGCCCTCGGTTTGCTCGCCTGCGGCGATGCTGGAGAGCGTCTTGCCCGATCCCAAGGCGTGATAGGCCAGAAGTGCAGGCTGTTGCTCCATCTTGGCAACAACACGCTCCTGCTGAGGCTGCATTTCCACCTCAGGCTTCAATGCGGCCTTCTTGGCTCTCTGCTTGGCGATCTTGATCAGGCCCATTTCGGAACCCATTCCCAAATCTAGGGCGCCCGGTCAGGTTTGAAGGCTGCAATGCGCCGGCCAAGGATGTCAGAGTACCTCGTCATGGCGGCGCGCTGCTCCTTCATGCGCTCCTGCTCGTCCTTTGGCAGCGTGGGAAAGATGTCGCCGCCCATGAACGCCTCCAGCCTCTTCGTCTTCTCATCCAACTGGCGTTTCTCTTCAACCACTCGCTCTTGATACGGTTGCATGTCCCCACCCCCTGAATAGTGCACGGTTCAGCCGTCGTCTTCCTCCCACTCGGGGATCTCCACGACCTGACCTGCCAACTCGTGCGTGCAGTCGTCACAGAAATGCATCTTGCCGTCCCTGATGAAGCTGTGACAGCGTTTGTCTCCCGGTTTGTCCCCGTACCTCACCAGCAGGCTGGGATTGCACGTGGGCTTGTCCAGATCGCCGTTGAACTCCCAGCATGGTCCGGGGCCGCCTGTCTTGATCTGATGGTTGTCCTTGCAGCCGGGGCACCAGAACAGGAAGCGCTCGTTGTTCACGAATGCGTGGAACTTAGCCATTGGGCTCGTCCAGGTCTTCCACGGCCAGAACCAGGTGCAGCTTCACGTTCTGGCTCTTCAGCTCAAGAAAGCGCTTGTACTCCTCCCTGATCTCCTTCACGGCCATCTTGAAGGCGCCAATGTCGGTATGCTCCGCGCGCTGCTGGTCGTCGATGACAACACGTTTGTGTCTGGGCATCTCACATCTCCTGTCTGCCTTTTCTATGCTTCGTGTGCAGATGCGCGTCGTCGTGCACTTCCCTGCTGGCCTTCTTGGCCCACACCTGCGTGACTGTCCAAACACCGTCCTTTAGCGTGACCTGCTTTCCCTTCTTGGCAAAGATCGCCGGTATCCAGCTGACCTGAATCCACTCTCCACGTTCAGACGGCCGCCTCAGCTCGCACTGTCTGTGATAGGCGGGCTCACTCAGCCCTCCCGTCAATAAGCCAGTGATCCTCGGGCCGCTTGTTGATCGTGACCTTCTCGGCGTGGTCCACCTTCGCATTGAGAGCTTTCATGATGGCCTCCGGGCCACGGGGTTTCACGTGAGGCGCCTGATCAACCGCGTTGTCGATGATAATGATTCTGGCCCCCGGCTTCAATAGGCGAGAAAGCTCTTTGGTGGTGGCCTCGAAAAGGGCGTCGTCGGTGATGTGCTGGAACACGAGACAGCCCCACAGCAGATCCATCGAATTGTCGTGGTTGAGCAGCTTCGGGGGCCACGCGGCCGTGATGGCCGTCACGTTGGGAAAAGCGCCCCTGACATGCTCAAGCATGCTCTCCAGCATGTCCACGGCCCACACGTGGCCGCAGCTGGCCGAAAGGATGGACAGGAAGCGTCCGTAGCCACACCCGAAATCAAGGGCATCGGGGAAGTAGGCGCCCATGCCCACACGGTCCCAGTAGAGCTGCTCGATACGCTGCCCCTGGCGGTTGTGGTCCTCGCCCCTGCGGCCCACGTAGGACGGGCCCTGGCGGGCCATCTTGGCCTCCCAGAACTGACGGGTCTTGAGCCACTTGTTTTCGAGTACGCCTATGGCCTCCATCGTCGCAGTGCCTCCTCGGTTTTCAGGGCGATCAGATCGGGGTTGGGCTGCCATCCTTCCTCCAGCACGATACACGGGGTTCGGAACGGATTCCAAAAGCTCTCGTAGCGCTTTTTGTTGGTGCCCCTGATGGCGCTGTACCACTGCTTGTCGGTCCACACGACATGGGGCGTGCAGCACAGGCTGGCCAGGTGCATGGGGCCGCTGGAGGGGCCGATGACCACGCCGGTTGCGGCCATCAGATCCACGAGCTTGTCCAGCGGCAGGTTTCGCCTGTCGATGGCGCCCATGGGACACTCGGCCTGGGTGCCTATGGCGGCCACCGTGAGCCCTCTCTCAACGAGCTTCTCGATGACCATCTCGGCATGCACCGGATGCCATGCGTGGGACTTTCTTTTATTTATCGGCTGCCTGACGTGCACAAGCACGTCGAAGCGCTTGTCCGGGGGCACCTTTCGGCCGTCTCCGAAGGCAAGGAAATACTGTGCCTCGATGGGGACCAGCCCCTCGGGCACGAGACTGTGCGTGTTGCCGTTGATGAGGCGGTCCACGAGCCCGTTCACCTGCAGCCGATCGCGCCTGTTGACGTCCTCGGTTCGCCAGCAGTCCTTGGTGCCGTTGAGCGTGACGGGGACGTAGACATCGGCGAAATCACTGTAGAGGGGAGCGTGGCCCGGAGGGCCCAGAACGGTGATGTGCTCGTACTTTCCACGGCGGGCCTTGTCACGTACGTGGGCCTGCCAGGACATGAGTTCCCAGCCGAATTCCCCCACCCATGGTCCGGCAATCAGATCCATTATTTCAACCTGAAACGGCGGGCAAAACGCTGGACGAAACGGAGGCCATGATGGACTGCAAATCCTCCTCCGTTTGAGGCTTTCTGAAGATGCGACTGGAGACCTTCTTGTAGAAGCTCGTATGAAGCTCCGAAGGCCGCTTCAGGACCGACCAGACGATCATGGGCACGTCGACCCGCTGAAGGGCTTCTTGCAACCCCTCGCAGTCGAAGGCGTTAATGATGTCTGCGATCATGAAATCGTAGGTGTTCATCTTCAGACGCCTGCGCAGCACGGGCACGGTGGTGGCATAGTCCACCTCGGCCTTCCGCACGTGCTTTTCCAGGAACTCGCCCACCTTCTTGGCGAACACCAGGTTGGAATCGATTATCAGGATGCGCATTACGGTGCCCCTCTGTGCTTCTCCATGCACTCCTGCCGGGTGATGTAGATGGTGCCGAACCCGGCAACGGTTTCCCTCAAATCTCCCACTTGGTCCTGCGCTTCCCTGATCTGCGTGAACGCACGGTCCAGTCCGTTGTCGTGGGCCGTGGTGCGTTCGGTCCTCTCGGTCTCAATGCGGGCATACAGCCCCTGTGTACGTTCACCGAGCTTCCTGTCAAGATCAGTGACCTGCTTGCGCAGATCCTTGATGGCGCCCCAGGCGATGCCCCACAGCACGGCCACGAGAGAGCCGATGATGCCGAGGAGCGCACCAGCCACCCACAGAAACGTGGTCATGTCAACGTTCATGAAGACCTCCTACTAGCCTGCGGGGGCCATCTGCGACAGCACCTGTTGCTGCCCGATAGAGGCCGCCTGTTGTCGTACGTCTGAGAGTTTCTGCATGACGAGCGCGTGAAGCGTCTCGTTGGTCTTCTTGATGTTGAGCAACTCGGAGCGTCGCACCGGGTAAGGCGCGTTGACCAGCTGCATGGCAATGTTCTCGGCCTGAGCCATCATGTCCTGCGGGGTCACGCCGGGACCCTGTACGCCCGGGGCGCCTCCACCCATGGGAGGCATGGGTCCGGCCGGAGCCCCAGCCGGCGGAGCGCCTGCAGGGGCGGTCTGCATGGGCGGTCCACCTGGCGCACCTGGGGGTGCGATGCCTGCGGAGCCCTGCTGCATGGCCGCGTGAAGCTCCTGCTTCTGCGCCTGGTCCTCAGCGAACTCCTGCATGACCTGCTGAGAGTATTCCTCCTCCTCGAACATTCGGCGGATCTCTTCACGGAAATTGATGCCGAAGGGGGCGTAAGCCGTCTGGCGGCTGATCATGTGGCCTGAAGCCAGCTGAAGCTGAATCTGCTTCTTCTCAAGGTCGTCGGCCAGCGTCACTGGCTGGAGCTTGAGTTTGACCTGCTCCCAATTGAGCAGGCTGGAAAGATTGTTGGCAAGCCACTGAAGCAGACGATCGAGTCCATGAACAAGATGGACCCACGTCCGCTCGAAGAGACGCAGCGCCACGGGCATGGCCTGGATCGTCAGGCTGCCACGGTAAAGCTCGGCCGGCACGCCCTGCGCGTTGAGGAACTCGTCCATTCCCGATGTGATAAGTTCTTGTGGCGAAAGGGACTTACCGTCTGCCGAGAGCATCTCCATCCTGACCGGGAAGGGTAGCGCATGAAGCGATGTCGGGTCGCGCCTGTGCTTCTTGAACATCTCCATGACGCGGTTGTTGAACATGCCCAGATTCATGTGGAGAAGCGGATCGGCCTCTCGTGAGGTGCCCGGAGCCGGCGTCACCACGCGGAAGGGCACGATGTAATCCATGGCGATGGCTTCGTTGTAGCGCTTGAGCACCTGAATGTACCACGCCTGCCTGAAATTGGACAGGATGAGCGGAATGCCCCAGCCTGCGGTGCGGATGCCGGAGGGCGCGAAGTCCTTCATGTGGAAAAGCACGCCCTGGTTGAAGCGAAACATCTCGTTCTTCTTGACGGCCTCGACGACTTCCCACGGCGTGTCTTCGAGATAGAAGCGGTTGCCCTTCTTGATGAAGCTCTTGACGCGCTCGGGGATCTCCCACATGTACTCGGTGCGGTCCGTGACTTCGTTGTGGATCGTGCGGATCTCGTGAACGTTCCAGTGCTTGAGCTTGATCTTGTCCTCAGCCACGGACGTGCGATCGACACGCTTGAATTCGCCCTTGTGTTTGCACTTCTCATTGGGGCATGTGCCGTGAAAACCCCAGTTGTCCCATTTCCACTCCACGCGCTTGATGGGGTACTCGGACTGGCATGCCTGGCAGCGCAGGTGGCGGCGGAAGGGAACCTGAAGTGAAATGACCTCGTTGCCGTAGGTCATGAAGTTGTCGCCGGCACGGGCCAGTTCGCCTACGACGCCCATCTCCTCAAGGGTTTCCTCGTACTTCTCCTTCTCGTTGTCGGAGGCGTCGTGGATCTCGACCTTCGTCAGGAAGTAGCGCACGACACGCTGAGCGGCCGTGCGATAGATGCCCCACGAGATCCAGACAAACTCGGCCCAGCGCATGACATCGTAGAGGCTGCGCGGCATCTGCGTGGACGAGTAGTCGAGGAAGGGGTCGGGAAACGTCTCGGCAAACCGGTTGAACTTGGCGGTGTTGT
>Ga0180437_10012425_pt1 | contig 10065 bp, 10 predicted proteins | sample SS_ome_4_FD_132410 | JGI IMG/M metagenome (GOLD analysis project Ga0180437, IMG submission 132410) | Hypersaline lake sediment archaeal communities from the Salton Sea, California, USA - SS_3_D_1 metaG | ecosystem: Environmental > Aquatic > Non-marine Saline and Alkaline > Hypersaline >... | reverse complement strand
TGCGTCTTTTACTTTTTCACATTCACAGTAGTGTCCCCCACTCTTAAATAGCTTTTTGTGGATAGTAATTCTTGTGCCTATAAGCTCAGAGGAACACAAGGAGAAGTGTGATGAAACGTACGTACAAATTTCGCGTGTATCCAACCACACAACAGGCAACTACATTCACTCAATGGCTTACTACCTGTCGTATGTTGTATAATAACGCTCTTACGGAACGCAGAGATGCTTGGGAAACTCAGAAAAAATCAGTCAGGTATTGTGAGCAAGCTACCCAATTGAAAGTTGTAAAACAGACCAATCCTTTTTTGAAGGCGGTTCATTCTCAGGTACTTCAAGACGTGCTGAGAAGACTAGATAAGACATTCACAAACTTTTTTAGGCGTATCAAGAAGAGGGAAAAGGCAGGTTACCCACGCTTTAAAGGGAAGTACCGATATGATTCCTTCACCTATCCGCAAAGTGGTTTCGCCCTCGAAAAGAACAAGAAGACACTCTGGCTCTCGAAAATTGGAAATATCACAATTAAACTACACCGTCCGATACCTGCTGAAGGTGTTATCAAGTCCTGTACCATAAAACGCGATGTAGACCACTGGTATGCATGTTTTGCAGTAGCACTTCCTGATCCCGCTCCTCAAACTCAGAGAAAAATAAAGAACGCGATAGGTGTGGATGTTGGGTTAAGTAGTTTGTTGACCTTAAATACTGGAAATACCATAGCAAATCCTCGTTGGTTGAGAAACTCGGAGAAGAAAGTAGCCAAAGAGCAGCGAAGGCAAGCGAGGAAGAAGAAAGGATCACATAACCGTCACAAGCAGAATAAAAATCTGGCACGGGCACACCGGAAGATACGCAATCAGCGCAAGGACTTTCATCACAAACTCAGTAGAAAACTGGTCGATTGTTATGACCTGATTGTGTATGAGAAGCTTACAATTACCAATTTGGTGAAAAACCGTCATGTAGCGAAATCAATTAGTGATGCAGGCTGGGGGCAACTTATGCATTTTACAGAGTACAAAGCGGAGGAAGCTGGTACTTTAGTAGAATATGTGAGTGCCTATCACACTACACAACTGTGTAGTCGGTGTGGGAAGCTGGTGCCGAAAACACTGGCAACCCGCATCCACAGCTGTCCTTACTGTGGACTTGATTTAGCGAGAGACCATAACTCTGCTATCACGATTTTACACAGATCACGCTTCTATGGAGCATCACGCTCATTATCATCTTCATCAGGGCAGGGACTGTCCATCGAGCCTGTTTGACATATCCCGTTAGGGAATGGATGATTCAGGAAGCCAACCTACTTATAGGGTGGTAGTTCACTGAATAAGTATTTGTCTACCTCTATTAAAGCGTTTTTCATTTCATAATATAATTTTTTCTACAAAATATCAGTTCAAATCCAAAGATTTTATATTACCTGATGGATTGTAAAGTGCAAAAAATCAGGTAAAAAACATCGCAGATTTGGGAAAAAATGAAACGATTTGTAAGTCTTTCTAAGATTTATCCCATTAAAATGATCCATTATGTTCTTTTTACCTCAATAATCATACCTATCATTCTTTCTATCCCTTTACTTTATTGGTATCAACATGCACCTGAAGGAATGGTTTTTCTAGGGATATATCAGTATGATGAGTTTTACTATGGAGCCTGGTCACATGAAGCCTCTGAATCTTTTGGATTTCTTTTTGCCAATCCTTATGACGCATCATCAAATAGTCCTAAAGTCTATTATTACTTGTATTTCAACTTGCTTGGTAAAATTATGCTAATTACTGGAATTTCCTTTATTCCTTTATGGCATGCTTCACGGATTATACTAGGAAGCATTTTGTTTCTCATTATTTACAAATTCTTAAGATATATATTCCCAGATAATGAAAGAAAGGTCTTCATTTCTTTTACGCTAGCAGCATGGTCATCGGGATGGTCATGGATTCTCTTTATAATACTTATTACCTTTTACAGCGATTTTTACACTGGCTATACTCAGTATAAAGATATATCTAGATTTTATGACTGGTGGATGCCATCTCATTTTACATTGACACTTTACCCACAGTGGGTCTTCCCTTTTAGTTTAATGTTGCTCAGCCTTTATTACTGGCTAAGAGGAACCAATGAAAATAAACTTAATTTCATTTTTATTTCAGCAGCATTTTCTCTCCTAACATGGAGTACACATTATTTTACAGCACTCTCATTGACTGCAATCGTTTTTATGCATGTTATATTAAGTGCTTTACTCAATAGACGTATCTTATGGAAAGAAGTGATCCCGATCATTAGTTCAATTATTCCGCCAGCGATCTATAATCTATATATCACAAGTAAATTCGAGTCAGTAGCTATAGTTGTAGCACAGTTTCGGCAATTAGTTTTTATTATTCCGTTATATGATTATATTCTTGCATGGGGCTTACTTCTTATCTTAGCTATACCTGGAGGATATCTCTATCTGCAAGAAAGAACTAATCAAAGCTTGTTCTTTATTTCATGGACAATTGGAATTTTTGCTCTCTTAAATCACTTCTATATTACTCCATTATTAGGAATTGCCCGTCCTTTTCAACCATCTCACTATGCAAATGCTTTTGCATTTCCTCTTATTGTATTATCTACAGAAGGTTTTTATTTTCTATACAAGAAGCTGATTTCAGGAAAAACGTTTTCTCAAGGAATTATGAAACCAAAAAGAGCTAAACAAATTCTGTTTATTCTATTCTTAACAACTATTCCATCAAATTTCGTCTTCATTATAGACTTGTATCAAGAGCCCACTTACTATGCCTTCATTTACAAGGAAGAAGTGGATGCCTTTAACTGGCTCAATGAAAATACTGATGACTCTGAGGTTGTACTTTGTCTGAAAAAAGCAGGCTATTTAATTCCAGTGTTTACTGGTAACAAAGTAGTATATGGTCACGATGCATTAACACCTTTCAATGATGAAAGAGATCGTATAACACAAAGATTCTTTGATGATGACACTTCTGAACTAGAAAGAGTTGAGATTATTGAAAATTATGAAGTACAATACATATATTTTGGTCCTTGGGAGTCTGATAAAGGATTTGATCCAGAAGCAAGTATATATCTTCAAGAGGTCTATACAAATGAAAGAGTAAAAATTTTTGAAGTACTTATTTAATTATCTCAAAGTTTTGTTTATGAGATATTAGAGTCTTTTACAGATAATATTTTTCAATTGAAGTTTCAAAGACACAAAGAAAAAACAATTGCTCAATGCGAACAAAAAAGAGGGTTCAGATGAAAAGAATATCCATCTTCATTCCAGCGTTTAACGAAGAAGCGTCCATTAGAAAAACTATTGATGCGTTGAGCGAATTATCCAACCATTCAAACTGGGAGATGGAATTGATTGTAATAGATGATGGAAGTACAGATAGAACTGCAGAAATTGTTGAAAAAGCTTTAACTGAATATCCTTTTTTACGTCTTGTTCAAAACGAGAGTAATAAAGGCTATTCAGAAGTAATTAAAACAGGGTTCCTAGAATCTACAGCTGAATTCATAGTATGGATCGATGCAGATCTACAAAATGATCCCAAAGATATTCCAGTTCTTTTACACTATTTACAGCGAGAAAATGTTGGAATAGTTATTGGATGGAGAAAGAATAGAAAAGACTCTTTATTTCGGAAAATTGTTTCAAAGGTTTATAATCGGATTCTTATGCGTCTATTTTTTGGACTGAATTATAATGATATTAATGGAAAGCCTAAAGCATTACGACGTGAATTTGTTTCCAAAATAACAATATCTTCCAAAGGCTGGTTAATTGATGCAGAATTAGTAAAAAAAGCTGAAAATAGAGGGTTCAAAATTATTGAAATACCTGTACGACATCAGCTTAGAGAATTAGGTGAATCAAAATTATCAATTAAGTCTATTTTTAGGACGCAAAAATATATTTTGGAGTATTTTTTGAATCAACGAAAGAAACAATAATTGAAATTGCTTGTAAAAGATTGGGAAACTTATGTCAATTATAGATATGCATATCCACACAAAATACTCTTGGTGTTCTTATATTGAAATTCATGAACTTCTTTCAACCCTTTCACAATTAAACATCGATGGCATAGCTATAACAGATCACGATGAAATTAATGGTGCCAAAATTGCTCAAAAATATGCACAGGAAAAATATGATATTAAAGTCTTTACAGGAATTGAAATTTCTACTTTAGATGGGCATATTTTAGCTTACGGAATAGATGAAATACTTCCATTTGAATTACGTGCAATTGATGCAATAAAAGAGATTCATAAACAAGGAGGAGTTGCCGTAGCATCACACCCTTTTCGAAACGTTTATGGAAGCTTGGGTGACTTGGTTTTTAATCTTGGAGAGGTCTTAGACGGAATTGAAGTTGCTAATGCGATGGATAGTAAACAAGCGAAAGCGAAAGCGCGATCAGCAGCCCAGCAATTAGACTTAACTATGATAGGAGGCTCAGACGCACATTCACTAAAATGTGTTGGACGTTCTGCCACAATTTTTGAAACAACTATTGAATCTATAGAGGATATTGTAGACGCAATTCGGAAAAATCAATGCCGCCCGTATGTTTCTTTCTGAATTATGACTTTTCCTCATACTATCTGCATATTGCAGCAGTTAGATATTTTTATGAAATTGATATTGTCTCTAAAATCTTTCCTAAATCGAATTAAATTTGTTTGCAAAACAAAATGATATATTAAGGTGAATGCCAATATTTCATTTAAAAAAACGGAGAGGTATCTATGGTAACATGGGGCGAAGCTTTCATCTTAGGGATTAAAGCATTTCTCTACGGTTTGATTTGGCTCGTGATCGGTTTTGTGATTGCAATTGTCGGCGGTTTAGGCGCTGCGATTGGTCTCGGTGGTTTAGCTGGAGGAGTCGTAGGCATTGTACTAATGTTTGTAGGGATGGTAATAGCCGTAATCGGACAGATAGCAAGCATTATTTACGTTGTACTTAATAAGTAGCCACTCAAAATAGATCAAACAATAAACGTAAACTACTGTTTCTATATGTGATTTTTTTTAAAAGGCAATTGAGATCATTTTTTTCCTTTTTTTTATTATACTTGTTTTGCGAAATCTTAGATTCAATACCAATGAAATGTAGATGACATAAGACGAACAGATGATTTGTCCAAATATTTTTTTAGGATGTAGTCATTTTTAAATCATAGAAAGAAATACAAAACAACAAAACAATATTTTTCGTGAATAATCATCTTACAACTGAATTAAAAATATTAAAGCTGACGGAAGCTGGAGGTAGCGCATCATGGAGACCATAGATTTAATAAAAGAGCGTTTAAAAAGAGGATATTACACTGCTGCTTTAGATGATTTACAAAAAATACTTGAAATCGATCCTAAAAATCGTGATGCAATCAAATTAATGGAAGCTACTGTCAAGAAATACGTTTGGTATGCTAAAAAGTACGTTAATAAACGGCTTGACAATATCGATGATGAAATAAAGAAACTAAACTTCGATAAAACTCAGAACTTAGCTAGGACACTTCATAATATTAATGTTCGGGTAAAAAATCTATTAGGCACTCTTTCCGATAAACAAAAACGCTTTGTTAAAAATAATAGCAAATGGTTTGAAAAATTTACACCTAAACTTTACAATAAAGAAAAGGTCGCTGTTGCAGCCAGAACCGATTTCTTAGGAAAAGGAGAGTATGGAGAAGATTTCTTTGAGAAAAGACGCAATCGTGTTAAACTGAAATTTCAAAAACTTGTCGATAGACCTCCAGTCAATGAATTGGAATATATTCCCGAAGGTCTTTGTACTCTAAAAGTACGAGTAACTGTGACTGACCCCTCTATTGAAAATTTAATTATAAGGCCTAAGATTACTGGATTTCATAGTGATAACGCAGAATATTCCAAATATGTTTTAGGTGTTGATGATGAAAATATAAATGCCGATCTTCGTCAAAATGGATTGAGGATTCTTTGGGGCGGCGGGTCAACATTAGGTTTTTATATGAAGAATGTAGAGCCAGAGAGCTTTGCTTATTTCTTCGTACGTCATTATCCAGGTGCTAACGGAACTCAGAATAAATCCTATTCAGTCACCCTAATAGCTGAGGAAGAATACAAAAAGAATACGTTAATTCCATCTGGTGAGCAAACTTTTGTTTTCAATTATCCGAAAGATCTCCAAGGAAGACTAGATTATGTAAAACCAGTATATGAACGCATCGCTAAAGACAAAATTGAAATTCGTTTTAGTGGAAACAAAATACCACTCTACTACCCTCGATGGTATCCCATTGATACGATAAAATATGTGTCTTATGATCCAACTGATCTCAATGTGATTCATCACAAAAAAGGCACGGTGGAGGCCTATCTCGCCGATAAAAAGATTGGGAACTTATTTGGGCATATCACTGACGACATCTTCTACGATCCTATCAGAATGGTAGTTCCCGAATTATTTTCGTTTATTGGGGATTCAAGTGGATTGACCAGCCAAGAAGAACACCTAGCATTGCGAATATGGTATTTCTGGGTTGACAAGCGAATTAGAGAGCAGCCATGGTATGAACCGGTCTATTGGGAACACGAACTTCCCGATTTTGAGAGAGTAGACTTTGTCTTCCAGCCCTATGGAGGTTCACCAGGAGGATTTAGAAAGAAGCAGACAATTGTAAAATATATTGCAACAGACGTTCATTGGAAAGAATTCTTTTTAGATTGTGAGGATGCAAAACTGCCTATTGATGTGAAATTTCTCACATTAGGAATCGACGCGGTCCACTGGAGGAAAAACAAGCAAGTTCGTGTTTACTTTTTCCATAAATTGGGCATTTTCTACAACCCTCTGACTGCAGTTGTTTGGAGACTATTTACAGAAAAACAGTTCTACTGTATAAAATGTGGGACACGGTCAGAACCTCCTCTTGAACTTGTTGGTTTGAAAAGCGTTTTACCTAAGCGAATGGGCAGTTTAAACTTTGGTTCAAATGAATACGACCAACTTGTAGACGAGATTTTGAATGGACCCGATTTCGTGTGCCCAGGTTGTGGCGAAGCCATAACGGATCTAGAAAAACTTAATTATATTGCACTCTTCGGCGAGTGGAAAGCCCACGAGTACAATAATCTCTTAAAAGATGTTACTGCTTTTACAGGACCTTCTGCACTTACAGAATTATCAGAAAAGTTCAGAGCCGTTGGAGATACTATAACCTCCTTAGGAACTGCATTACGAACAAATTGTCATGTCCCTGCGCCTAAAGAGGGTCGTACAAGCCACGAGTTATGTTCTAGTTCTATGGTCAAACCAATTCCAACAAGTCTAGAGGATTATTAAAGAGTTTTGCTAGCCTTGGATTGAGATGTCAGTAATTGCGCGGCTGTGAGAGCATAAATCACAGCGCAATTATAGATTTCCTTGATATTAACGAACTCACTAGGACCATGTGAAACAGACAAAAGTCCTGGTCCGTAAGCAAATGAAGGAATACCTTGCTGGGCATAAAAACGAAGTTCTAGTAGACCAGGACACATTTCAATCGAAGGTAATTTGTGTGTAATCATTTTTACGCTTTTAGCCAGTGTCTTTGCTACGGGATGATCTTCTGGAAAGCCTGCTGATCTCCCTTCTTGGAGAACTTCAACTTCAAGATCAATACCATCGCGGCTAAGCCTGTCAAACAGGTTGAATAATCTCTGTTTTTCTGTTTCAAAATCTTCTTCTGGATTCAACCTTCGATCTACTGTGAACGAACATTCAGCAGGTACGATATTAAAGTTTGCACCTGTGCCACTTTCACTTGTTCCTCCAATTAATAGAATGGAGCGTCTGGCAGCTTCTGGCTCAATCTTGAAGTCAGTCTTTCGGGACTCAATATCTGTCTTCAGTTCAAGTAAGGCATTTGCTACAACGAGCATTCGCTCAAAAGCATTTACACCCTGATAATGTAGACCTACGTGGGCAGGTTTACCCTTCACAGTTATACGGAGTGAAATAGCACCACGATGTGCGTTCCAGATCATACCGCGTGTCGGTTCTGGCATAAGCATTCCGATGCCGCCCTTTCCGAGTAAGCCAGTTTCGACAAGATATTGTGATCCTAGTGTGCCACCAGTTTCTTCATCTGGGACAATAATTAATCCAATCCTACCGTTGAGTTCTACATTACACTCCTTTAATGCTTTGATGGCAAAAATCATTGCTGCTAAGCCACTCTTCATATCCGAGGAACCACGCCCATAGAGTTTGCCATCCTCAACATACGGACGGGACTGAGTATCGTTCTGTGCTGGAACAACGTCGTAGTGACCATGGAAGTACAAAGTCCGTTTACCCTTTCCATGAAAACTTAAGAGGCAATAACGAGGAAATTGGTTTCTGTCTGTGATTTCAGGGACGCTGATCACACTGTAGTCTAATCCAATCTCCTTTAATTGCTTAGCAATAATATCAATACATGCCTTATATGACTTACCAGGCGGATTCTCAGTTGGTATGCCTATCAATACCTTGGTAAAATCAAGAATTTCAGTTCGATATGACGCAATTTTATCTAATATTGAGTTCTTAACTGTCTTCTCTTGCATCGTCATTGTATCAAAATTTTATAATTAAAGTCTCTTAAATATTGAGGTGAACCTTCCTGTTTATAAATGGATAAGGAATAATAAATTAAGTAAAGTAAATCTAAAGCGGTGAGCGTATGAGTGAAGCGCTATCATTATTAAAGTCTATTCATAATGAATTAAAGGATCTAAGAGATAAGATTAATAAAATTGATGAAGATCTGCTTACAATAAAAGTTATGATTCTAAAAGAGGAAAAGATAAGTAAAGAGGAAGAAGAAGAAATAAAAAGATTGTTAAACGCACCAGATGAGGACTTTCTTTCGCTTGATGAGATTAAGAGGAAATCAAACCTATGAACTACACAGTTTTAGTAAACAAACAAGTCCTCAAAACAGTTAATTCTCTACCAAAAAGTCAAAAAAAGATGCTCATGGAAATTCTGAAAATAAGTCCTATTCCAACTGAGCATTTTGACATCAAAAAACTTAAGGGTTTTGAAAATGTCTTCAGGGTAAGGATTGGTGAGTATAGGCTTATTTACGCTCTGCTCAAAGAAGACAAAATCATTAAAGTAATTAAACTTGAACCAAGAGGGAGAGTCTACAAATAAAACAAGCGTACGTAATCCGATTGAGTAGTATAATCTTTTCATTTTTTAGACGATTGAATAACCATTTCTCGCTTTCAGATATGATACTAAACCGCCTTCCTGCAGCATTTCTATTAAGAACGCAGGTAAAGGTTTGAGTTCTATGGACTTATTTTTCGTGATATTTGTTACTATAAACTCATCTAAATTGATTTCTAGTTCATCGCCTTCCTGAGCAAATTGAGTAATATCTTTGAATTCAAGTGGTGGCAGACCAATATTAACAGCATTCCTATAGAAGATCCTCGCAAAAGATTCGGCAAGAATTGCACTTATTCCAGTTTCTTTTATTACTAAGGGTGCCATCTCTCTTGAGCTTCCGCACCCAAAATTCTTTCCAGCTATTATAATGTCGCCTTCTTTTACTTCCTTCCAAAAGTCTGGTCTTACCGGCTCAAAGGTATATTTTGCGAGTTCTTGCAAATTGGGAGCATCGCGAATTCTGATTCCTGAAATGATCTCATCCGTGTTTACATCATCCCCGAAGACAAATACTTTTCCTCGAATTACGGTTTTCATTTGAGTTCACCTCTTGGATCTGTGATTTTTCCATAAATTGCGGAAACTGCAGTCGTAGCAGGTGATGCAAGAAATAATTCAGACTTTGGGTTCCCCATTCTGCCTTTAAAGTTTCGATTTTGCGTTGTAAGACATACCTCACCGTCACCTAGTATGCCAAAATTCCTTCCAACACAAGGGCCGCAACTAGCCGGACCAATGATTGCACCAGCATCAGCAAGAATCTTAATATAGCCACGTTCTAATGCATCAGAGTATATTTTATTAGAGGCAGGTATTACAATCAATCT
>Ga0180437_10012424_pt1 | contig 10066 bp, 11 predicted proteins | sample SS_ome_4_FD_132410 | JGI IMG/M metagenome (GOLD analysis project Ga0180437, IMG submission 132410) | Hypersaline lake sediment archaeal communities from the Salton Sea, California, USA - SS_3_D_1 metaG | ecosystem: Environmental > Aquatic > Non-marine Saline and Alkaline > Hypersaline >... | reverse complement strand
TGACACTGGTGAAAGCAATGAATCACTATCTACCGGGAGACATCGCTGTAAAAGCGGCTTACAGGGCTGACGATGACTTCAATGTGCGCCGTGATGCTGTGAGTCGCCAGTATCACTACTATATCCTGAACAACGACACGCGCTCGCCGTTTAGCCGGAGGTTTGCTCTCTTCGTACCCGAGACTCTAGATATTGAAGCGATGAACGAGGCCTGCCATCTTATACAGGGTGAGCATGACTTCGCCTCCTTTGCCAGTTCTCTGGATTCCGTCAATAGCACCGTGCGCAATGTTCTTGAAGTGGGAATCAAGACAGAAGGAGAGTTCGCCGTTTTTCGCATTGTGGCCAATTCCTTTCTACCTCACCAGGTACGAAGCACAGTAGGCGTCTTAATCAAGTTAGGCCGAGGCAAGACAAGCGTCGAAGCTTTGCATGATATAATGGAGGCCAGGAGTCCAGGTTTAGCCGGCCCCCTGTCTCCCCCGTGCGGGTTATGCCTGATGGATGTGAAGTATGCTAGGCCTTTGGGCAACTAGGCCTGTGTTGCTTTGTTGAGTGAAATGAAAACTTACAGTCCAAGAGCCAGAGACATCAAGCGGTCATGGCGGCTGGTTGACGCCGCCGACAAAGCGCTGGGGAGAACGGCTACCCAGGTAGCTCAACTCCTTATGGGCAAGCACAAGCCCATGTATGCTCCTCACATCGATACTGGAGACTACGTGGTGGTAATCAACGCGGCCAAAGTGAAGGTGACTGGCAGGAAAGCGGAACAGAAGATCTACTATAGACACTCTGGATATCCCGGCGGCTTGAAGAGCGCAAGCTTCAAACAGCTATTCAGTCAAGACCCGGTGCGTGTGGTTGAGCTTGCGGTTAAGGGGATGCTGCCTCATAACAGTCTGGGCCGGGCCATGTTCAAGAAACTGAAGGTTTATCCTGGAAATGAGCATCCCCACCAGGCCCAAGTTTCCGTCGGACGCCGTGCAGCCGAAGCGTCCGCGGCGCATCGTCCTGAATCTAAACGAAAGGGACAGGGAAAATCCGGTGGCACTCGCAGCAAAGCCGGTGCAAGCGAAAAGTCGCCAAAGGAAGGGTGATAACTTATGAGCGAGGAAAGTTACGTTTGGGGAACAGGCAAACGCAAATGTGCCATAGCCCAGGTCAGACTTTTCCCTGGCAAGGGGGAGATAACTGTAAATGATAAACCCTATCAGGAAGCATTCACTCGCCTCGAGCATCGCCGAATGATCGAGCATCCTCTCTTGTCCACTGACACCATGGGCAAATTTCGCGTGACGGTCAAAGTGAACGGAGGCGGTCTCAGCGGCCAGGCTGCAGCCATTCGCCATGGCATTGCCCGGGCTCTTGCCAAAGAGAATGAGCTCCTCAAGCCCGTGCTGCGTAAGGAAGGCTTACTCACTCGGGATGCCAGAATCAAAGAACGCAAGAAATACGGACTGAAGCGCGCGCGCAAGGCACCACAATACACCAAGCGTTAACGGCGCTCTCGGTTGCCAACTAGTAGGATACTCGAGCGTTTCGATTCTCTTTCGTTGCTCCAAATAGCAGAAATAGCTATAATATTCGGTGTACTGGGGAGTCGTCTAGCGGTAGGACACCGGACTCTGGATCCGGCAGGGAAGGTTCGAATCCTTCCTCCCCAGCCAATTTCATTCCCGATTTCTACGGTTGCCGCTTTCTGGTTGGAACTCAACCCTTCTGCCGGGTTCAGTTCCGAGACAGAAGCCAACGATCACCCTGCTAAATTCCAGGCGTGAATCTCGATAAATCAGGATCTCCCTTCGCGGTTGAAGAAACCGGCTGGAAAGCTACCGGGCTCAACACAGTTCCCCTATTGAAATATGCACAGCAATTGAGGTAAGCTTAATTAGTTCAGGTCAGATGCTTCTGCCAGAGGCCTGAAATTGCTGCCGCGGCGCGACGGCAAAAGCAGCAAAGAAAGAACATAAACGATGCAGGGTGAGCAGGACTATTACAGACTGTTGGACGTTGCACCAGACGCCAGCACAGAGCAAATAAGAGAGGCATACCGCAGGCTGGCCTTTCAATATCATCCAGACAGGAATCCAGCAGGTTCGGACGCGAGCAAGAAAATGCAGGAAATAAACGAGGCCTACGCTACCCTCATGGACCCCGTCAAACGTAGAGAGTATGACCTCCCCCGGGGATATCGTGGCAGAGTGCCCAAGTTCAGGAAGGGCAGCAAAGTGAAAGTCAGTTCTAACTCTGCTTCGCCGTACAGAGACCGCAACGGGATCGTGGACAAAGAACCTGTCAAGGATGCCTTTCGCTTCTGGTACATGGTGAGATTTGAGTCGAAAGGCTTGCCGGCGGTCAGTCGCTTCGCCGAAGAAGAACTCGAGGCTGTGCGAGGTTGATAGCTGGACCAGCCGGCGATTGTCACCAGACCAGGCTCGTATCCTGCAAAACTCATCCTGCTACTATCGGTATCGTTCCACGCCGGTGCACCCATCACGGTGTCTTGTGACAGTATGAGCAGAAGTTGTGAACTTCTGGCACTTTTTGCTACCATAGGCACGCGTGGCGCATTCGTCTAGAGGCCTAGGACACCTCCCTCTCAAGGAGGAGATCACCGGTTCGAATCCGGTATGCGCTACCAATGAGTGAATCGTCGCTTGCTTTGAGGCTAGGTTTAGCTGCACAACGTTCTCGTTTGTGCAATTTCACCATGTAGGGTCAAACTTGCTGATAAGACCCGTATGCTACTGCGTTTGCCTTCACGCTGAATGCAAACAACGCCCCCCAAGGGAATACCGCTGGTTCCAGAAATGCACGCCGGCCTTTATGATAAGCTGACATCATAGGCGTAATTTCGTTATATACAGTAGAGGAAAGGATCGCCCCCGTGCCAAAGTCCCCGGCATATCTGATGCTTTATAATAGAACCGGGACAAATGCATGAATAAAGGTAATCCTCAAGATGACCATGAAATCCGGCTTGCTGGTTTGTACGAGGAGTACTACGACAAGATTGCACGATATGTTTATGTCCGTATCGGCAACAGAGAAGAAGCTGAAGACATTGCCGGTGAGGTCTTTTTGAAAGCACTTAAGGCTCTAGACTTCTATCAAGAGCGAGGTATTCCGATGCAGGGATGGCTGTTCCGCATTGCGCATAACCTGACTGTAGACCATCTCAGGAAAATGGATAAGCGCACTACGACACCGATTGAGTCAGTGGAGCTACTGGCAAAAGATGATCCGGCGGATACTTCCGAAAAAAATCTGGAGTTTGAGCGGGTTACCGAGGCTATGAAGCAGCTCACCGTAGAACAGAGAGAAGTTTTGTCCCTGCGGTTTTTCGGCGGACTGACTGCGAAGGAGGTCGGTGATACTTTGGGCAAAGCTGAGGGCGCAGTGCGTGAGATGCAGAGAGCGGCTCTAGAAAAGCTGCGTACGATTATGGGAGTGCAGCGATCGTGAACGAAGATTTTGACCGCATACTGGATGAGTGTATAGACCGCATGAATGGCGGGGATAGTCTGGTAGATTGTCTGTCCGATTACCCGGCGTATTCAGAAAAGTTAAGACCTTTGCTCCAATCTACGTATGACGTTCAAAAGACCTACGCTTTTGCGCCGTCGGCTGACGGCAAGAGAGCAGCCAGACAGAAGTTGCACGCAGCCCTGGGTAAACGGCGACAAGGGACAGCAGGTTCGCCATTACTAAGGCTAATTTCGCGGCGTGCATTTTGGGCAACAGCTGCACTACTGGTTCTGGCCATTGTTGGCAGCTTGGTGGTACGATCTGCGTTCAACCCGCCAGCCCTGGTACCCAGCCCAGACGGTAATTTTGCATTCCTTGTGAGCGATGAGCCCGACGATATCAATGACTTCGAGTATCTTGACATCACAATTTCGAGAGTGAGGATGCAGACCTTAGGTTCAGACAAATGGTTAGAGTTCACGCCGGACATAAGAACCGTGGACCTGACCCGGCTTCAGGGAGAACAGTTTCAAGAAATTTGGCGGGGCCATGTTCCAGCAGGGCAGTATGCACGTGTACGTATTTATGTGAGCGAAGTCAACGGCAAGCTTAAGTCAACAGGGCAGACTCTAGACTTGAACGTGCCCGGCGGCATAGTGCATATGCTGGTCCCATTCGAGGTCACTACTGACATGGTTACGATCTATACCTTCGATATTACCGTGATGGCGACCGGCGACGACGGTACGTACATGCTCAAGCTCCAGCTCAATGAAAGTGGAGCCCGGCAGGAGGCGAAGCTGCTCAAGTAAAAGCATGGACAGGAGAGACTGTTTTGCGGCTATCGCAATCCTGCCCATCGTACCAGTAATGAATTACACCTGACGTTTTTTCGAATTTTCCGTTATAAAGTGTATCAAGGGAGCACAAAGGAGGGCAGAAATGAAAAAATACGGAGCTATCTTAGCAAGCCTATTGCTGGTGGCACTGCTGCTGGCAGGTTGCGCCGGTTTGCCCGGGGGAACTTCACCCCAGGAAGACGGGTACATGCGGCTTCTGTTGAGTGATGATGACGATGAGGATACCGCCATCGGGCTGTTCTCTTCGGTAAACGTCACTATCTGCGGAATCGCTTTTCAGCCCACTGGATCTGATGACTGGATTGAGCCAGAGGATTTTGAGCCCGTGACCGTCGATCTGCTGGATCTTGTTGGGAAGAATGCTACTGCAATCTGGGAAGGATACATTGAGCCAGGTATTTACAGCAAAGTTCGCATCTACGTGTGTGGGGCCACGGTAACTCTAACCAACGGTTACAAGATCGATATTCCGATTCCTCCGGACGGAATCGTGATCACAATTCCGATACCTTTTGTGGTCAAGGCAGCGGGACCGACCGTGAATTTTGTCTTTGACATCACCATTGAAGTCGAAGATGGGCGGTACCTGATAGTGCCACGAGAGAGTGAAAGCGGGCCAAATCAGGAATACTGGGAGATATGCGACGGCCTTTCGGATGGAGAGATCGAGTTCAAGGGAACCATCCTAGCAATAGCCGGTGACATGTGGACAGTACGCCTGGGGGATTTGGAATGGTCTGTCAACGTTATCGGGGCTGAAATTGAAGGTACGCCTGCAATAGGACTAATGGCCGAGATCGAGGGCACGATTGATGAAGACGACATTATCGTGGCTGTGGAAATCGAGCTTGTCAACGGCGAATGAATATTGGTATCGACAGTGTGATGCGTGGCTTTTGCACACGTGATCACGTAATAGGAGGAAAGAAGTGAGAAAATATGGAGCTATTTTGGCAAGTCTATTTCTGGTGGCTGTGTTGATGGCAGGATGTGCAGGTTTGCCCGGGGGGACCTCAACCGGGGGAACCGGGTACCTCCGATTTCTATTGAGTGACGATGACAGCGAGGTTACTGCCATCAGTGATTTCGAATCAGTAATCATCACTGTTAGTGGAATCGGTTTTCAGCAGGGTGGTGAATCTGGAGGCTGGATTGAACCAGAGGACTATGAAACCTGGACCGGCGATCTCCTGAATCTCGTCGGGACGAATTCTACTGTAATCTGGGAAGGGTACATTGATGCAGGCTATTACCACAAAGCTTTCATCTACGTGGGTAACGTTACTGGAAACCTAACTCCGGAAGCCGGGGGTGGCCAAGCTGATATTTGGGTGCCTTCGGGCAAATTTCAGATTACAATGTCTGAAATACCATTTACTGTCACCGAAGATGGAGCGATTGTGAACTTCGTTTTCGACATCACCATCATCAAATGTGAAGACAGCGGGCAGTACCTGATACTGCCCCAAGTTGCTGAGAGTGGACCGGACCAGGAATACCGCGAAGTGGGTGAGGATGATTTAGACGGAGAGATCGAGTTTAGAGGAACCATCCTGGCAATAGCCGGTGACATTTGGACAGTAAGCCTGGGGGAAGAGGACTGGTCCGTCAACGTTACCAAGGCTGAAATTGAAGGTACGCCTGCAATAGGACTCAAAGTTGAGATTGAGGGCACCATTGGCGAAGGTGACATTGTTCTAGCCAGCGAGGTGGAAATAGAGGAGGCTGAAGAAGAATGATCTTGCGGACGAAGCAGGTACGCTAGTAGATAACCGAAACACCTAAACCCCCTGACAAGAGAACAGGGCTGAATGGCAATCATTCGGCCCTGTTCATTTCTGTGCCCGTTGTGTGTTGCTACCATTCTCTTCTTGTTCCCTTGGGATGTATTGTAGTCGAGGCTCCTTGGAGTATAATTGAGCTATTCAAAACACAATCATGGGAATCCGTCTTGTTTGGGAAGGGGGAGAATGAAAATGATATTTGGTTCTTGGAAACGTCGTCCCTTCACCAGGATTACAGTATTGTTGACTATTGCAGCCTTAGTTCTGTGCATGAGCGGATGTTTCACTCCATTTCGTTCGTATTACAAACTCACCATCTCCAGCAGCCCTGGGGGTAACGTAACTCATCCTGGCGAAGGGACCTTCACCTATTGGGAAGGAACCGTGATTAACCTGGTGGCCGAGGCCGATACAGGCTACGGGTTCAGCAACTGGACGGGGGATGTGGACACTGTCGCAGATGTTTATTGTGCCTCAACGAACATTACCATGGACGCAGCCAGAAACCTGACCGCCAACTTCACGTTACTGAGCCACAACCTCACAACAGACAGCGCCGCCCATCGCGCCCAGACAGGCCGTCCTAGGTAGGGCCCATTTCCTCAGAATCCTCCCTTTTCACCCTCAGCTTACGAATGCATTATCCGCTACCGGGCGCCTCTCTGCAATGCAAACGCTGTTGTGTAAGCAGTTCTGCGGGCTAGTACTTAGATCTAGCGGAAACTGTAACTTTTGGTCTATTGACCCACACCACCAAGCCACTTAAACTGAAGATAGCCGGGCAGAAAACTGGCAGCTTGAACATAATGTACAGGAGGTGGTGTGGCAAACAGAATCAATTACGGCATATAGGATTCTATTTCAAATCACTGAGAGGAAGGAGGACATAGTCATGAAAAGAAGGATAGTGCTCGTCGTTACAGTTGTAGCTCTGGCTGCGCTCGTACTGAGTACGTCAACTGCAATGGCGGACAAACCACAGAATTCGGGCTCGGGTAAGGACGTGATCGCCCTGAGCAACGGATTTCCAAGCGGACAACATTTCAACCTGAACATACACGGCAAGGACCCGGAAACATTTGTCTGCGACGAAAAATCAGGCGGTAATTCAGTATTCGTCGCCGAGTACGGTGCATCAACCATACAGTACGTGTCCAACAAGAAGTCATCGGTGTACGATTTGACGGTGCTTGACCCGTGCGCCATGCCGGAGCCCTACGGTGATGGGATCGCCAAAGTTCAGATACCCTATAAAGTCATGGTCGACGGCACGCCTATCCCGGCAGACGGTTACTACGTGTTCGCCAGAATCCTCGGGAAACCAAACAACGGCAAGCTGGAACCCGCCAGCAATATCATCCTGTATCCGAACACAGTGGTGGAGGCATGCAATGACACAGAACCACCAAACCCCGAATTCGGGAACTACACCGAATGTCCGGAGGACCCTGAGCTTATGCTGGGTCTGGTCGTCGGAGATAACCTCTACCTGCCTGACCCAGACGAGGAAGTGTTACGCCGATTTGAGGACCCAACAGCGAAGGGAAAGGGTAAGTCAAAGGCCGTGGATATCACCCGTCTGTTTGTCTATACCGGTTGGGTCGTTGACGCGACCCTTGATGTCAATGAAGACGGAGTCATAGACATAAACGATGTTCCGGAAGCGGATTATGATGGTGACCCACTGACTCCAGATAACCGGGACTACAACAATGACGACGCCATTGATCAGGCTGACGTAGAAGCGTGGCTGACTGATATGGCTGCCCTGGATCCGCCAATGGCCTGGTATTTCGCAAACGAGTGGATTTTCAATATTGCCGATCTTGTCATTACCGAGCAGGGACTCATGAATGACGGCACCAAGCTGGTGCAAATAAGGTTCTACCCGGTGGCTACAACAACCTTCGAGAGTTAGCGCCCGAGGCTTGATTTCTCGGAACGTCCCGAGCAGTCTACGTTTGACTGTTAACTCCGATAAGGTCGCCACGAGGGGAGGCCAGACAGTTGGCCTCCCCTCTTGCTAGTTCTCTTCGTGCTTCACTTATGTGAGGGCTCAAGTACAAGTTCACCGGTGCAAATCTGGTGTGCGCTACCAGGTGCCTCTCTGGTCTAGCGGCGCCTGGCCACAGCACCCTACCAAATGCTCTCGTCAATCGGCTCGATGGCCTTGTTGCCCGCCCTGCTGCATGCTAAACTTTGCCCACAAGCAGATGAAGAAACGCGTTTTCTCCGGAGCGCGCCCCACAGGCCGGCAGCATATCGGCAATTACCTCGGAGCGGTACAGAATTACGTCGCCCTTCAGGATGAATACGACTGCGTCTATTGCGTGGTGGATATTCATGCTCTCACCACCCTGGAGAACACGGAATCCCTGCGGGAAGACATCTATGAAATGGTCCTTGACTGGCTGGCGGCCGGCATGGACCCCCAGAAAGCCATAATCTTCGTCCAGTCTCATATCCCTCAGGTAGAGGAGCTTCATACTCTGTTCAGCATGGTGACTCCTCTAAGCTGGTTATTGCGGGTTCCGACGTTTAAGGAAAAGGTGAAGATGCAGCCACACAATGTCAATTACGGACTGGTAGGGTATCCGGTCCTCATGACCGCCGACATCGCCCTCTACAAGGGAGAGGTTGTTCCCGTGGGCGAAGACCAGCTTCCCCATCTTGAACTGGCCCGTGAGATAGTGCGCAGGTTCAACTCCCTTTTCGGCTTCGTGTTTCCCGAGCCGCAGGCGAAGCTCACCAACTTTCCTCTGGTCCTCGGCCTGGACGGGGTGCAGAAGATGAGCAAGAGCTATGATAACCATATTGAAGTAGCTGCGTCTCCGCAACAAATATCCGAACGGGTGATGACCGCCTATACAGATCCGACACGGCAGTACCGCTCTGACCCCGGACATCCCGAAGCATGCAATGTCTTCCGCCTCCACAACTTTTTCACCCCGTCCCGGGTGGAGGAGATTGCTTCTCAGTGTCGCGGTGCTGCTATCGGCTGCGTGGACTGCAAGAAGATACTGGCCCAGAGCATTAGTTCGAGTCTGGAGCCCTTCCGGGAAAGGCGGGCTGATTTGGCCGCCAGGTCCGGTTATGTCGCCCAGGTCCTTGCCGACGGAGCCAATCGTGCCGAAGCTATAGCAGAACAAACCATGAGAGAAGTGAAGGAAAAGATGAAGCTGCTCCAGCGTGCAGACCTGGACCTGGCCAAGTAATGCACAGTCAATACATCAAACAAGTTCTTGCTCGATAGCCAATTTCAATGGTCCAACAAGTACCGGTGACTGCGATTTTCCATACCCTGACGGTTTGGGCACAGCATGACAAGCAGACGGAGAAGAAGACAATCCGAACGTAGGCTGGCCAAGGCCAGCAGACGTACACCCATCACGATCTGGACCATCGTCATCATCGCCCTGGTGGTTGTGGCGGTCGGTCTGAGCCGAACCTGTGGCTAGCTCGCCGCCGCAAGCATAGATTGTCGTAGGTTACGGGCCGGGATTTCCGAAAAGCCCTTGCCGGTCTTGTTTTCCCGCGCAAAATCTAATAAGATAGTGCGCCACGTGTCAAGGTGCGTGCAATGTCTCACCGAATTGGTGTGTAAGGATGAAGGTAGTAGTCGCTAGTATCCTGGTGGCAGGCGTTCTGGCCCTCGCCTTTTCCCTGCCGGCTCTGGCGGGTGAGAGCGAGGGCGTAACCATCACTATGACGTGGACGGAGGGTATTTCCATCAGTCTGGATAAGACACAATGGCCGCTGGGAGAGGTGGCTCCAGATACAGAGTACATGACTGTACCACCGATAGAGTGGTGCACCCTGACCGTAACCGGCAACACTGAGGTCAATACCTCCATCATGGGCGAGGACGCACAATGGGTGGACAATCCCAGCGCGTATGAGTGGATTCTGAGCGAAGACGGCTTCAGCGGAGAAGATGTGTACGGGTTATGGTTT
>Ga0180437_10012423_pt1 | contig 10066 bp, 11 predicted proteins | sample SS_ome_4_FD_132410 | JGI IMG/M metagenome (GOLD analysis project Ga0180437, IMG submission 132410) | Hypersaline lake sediment archaeal communities from the Salton Sea, California, USA - SS_3_D_1 metaG | ecosystem: Environmental > Aquatic > Non-marine Saline and Alkaline > Hypersaline >... | reverse complement strand
GGCGTCATACGCCTTCTGGTCCGACACCGTGAACACGGGCACGCCACGCTCACGCCACGCCGGAATATCATCCCCCGTCATGCTGACTGGCAGGGCGCCGCCGCCGATCGCCAGAAACGCAGCCCCGGCCGGGGACTTGATGATGACCATGTCAGTAACCTCCACCCGCTTGTCGGGTTCACTCGTCGAACCGTCGGGGTCGGTCATGTCGACCGCCTCACACCACGCCCGCCAATACACACCAGGGCAAACCTTCCGCTTCCGAGCCCCCGCCGGGTCAGGCAAGTCGTCGAGGCCGTCGCCGTGCGGCGTCACCCGCCACCCATCCACCCCTTGTTCGGCCACATACGACCGCAGCCACGTCATCGCCCCGTACATGTCCACCGTCGGCGGTTCCTCCGTCGACGGGTCCGGCGGCGAGAACCCGGTCATGCTCATGACGCTGAGCCATTCCCGATCCGGCCCGTCGTTCGGCCCCACCACATCGGCGCCGCCGGCGAACTGCGCCCACCTCAGGCCACGACACTCGAACAACGTCCCGTGCGGGCACAGGTAGTAGCTGTAGGCGCCGTCGGACCAGCCGAGCGTGTCCATGTGGAACCGCTGCAACCCACGCACCCGCCCCGGGCACACGTCGTGGCTCTTGCCCAGCAGGCCCATCGCCGGGCCGTTGTGATGCACCTGGATCCCACGAACCTTCGACAGATCCAACGGCCCATAGTGGCGGGCAGGCGGCCGAGCGCCCCACCCATCACGATCAACGATCACGAGTCACCCTCCCAGCCAGACTGCTTTGAGGTGCGTGTCCTCGGGCGACCCGGCCCGAGCTTTCAACGTCGAACCGGTGTTCTGAAACGTTCTTAGCTCCACGTAATCGGTTGTCGTGGACGTGTACACCAAAGCGAACGGGTGCATCACCATGTCCGGCTCCGACGGCGACTCTTTGCTCGCCGGGGCGGCGTCACGCTGCACCGCCGCAACCTGCGTCGTCCCGTTCAAATAGATCTGAGCGCCGCGCCTGCCTGTCGTGGTCGACACATAACAGACGTTGCCGGTGACCAGCCACAACCCGACCCGTCCCAGCGTCACCCGAGACGGGTTCGTGCCCGTGTCGTGCAGCGTCTGGTTGTCGTACTCCTCGGCGTTGAACGAGATCGCCCCGTAGGTCGTTCCGGTCGACACCTCCACGTCGGTCGACGGGTACACGCTGCACGCCGGCCTGCCGTGCAGGTGCTTGAGGTTGTCGGCGACCTGGGCGTTGTACGTCGCCGACGCGAACGTTCCCGTCGACGCTGAACTGATCGACGACCACGTCGTCGTCTCCGCCGGGTCGGCACCCAACCACAGGCAACTCAAGTTCAGTTCGGTGCCGCCTAGGATGGTCGCGCCGACGCCGTCCGAATACGCCTGCAACACCACTTGATCGTCCGCCGAGGTCGCACGATGCACGGTCACGATCGGCATCTGCTGCTCTGTCTCATTCTGTATAGCGAAAGCGTCGTTGCGGGCCAGCACGGCCGAGTCGTTCACCAGCACCCGGACCTGCCGCCGGGATTCGAACGAGGCGTCGCCGCTGAACCACACGTTGCCGGTGATCAGCCACAAACCTGCACGCTCCAGGTTGACCTTGTTCGGCGTCACGTTCTTCCGCAGGTTGAAATCGTCGACCGTTTCGGTCAGCCACGGCCAACCCGACCAGACGCCCGACGAGCCTTTGATGCCCGAATAGTTCCGGTCGCGGGTCAACGCAGCACCGGGCCGAGTCAACAGATACTCCAAATTGGCTTTGACCTCGGAGTTGTAAAGCCACGTCGGGAAATAGTCGCCAGACGACACGTCCGAAGGTTGCGTCCACGGCATCGGTCAGGCCCCCAGCCACACGGCACTGAACCTTGACGCTGCCGCCGACCCAGCCTCGAACGCCAAATTCCCGCCGCTGTTCTGATACACCCGACACTGCACGTAATCCGTTGTCGTTGTCGTATACACAACCGCTCCAACAGTGAAGTACGTGTCACCTGACGACGATGCTTCGCAGTGATACTGGCCGACGATGTCGGTGCCGTTCACCCGCAGAATTCCGCGCCGATGCCCCACCGTCGACGAACCCGAGAACTTGCACAACGCAACGATCAGCCACCACCCGGCCCGCACCAGCGTCAACCGTCCAGTGGCCGAAACCGTCGAATGAATAGACGCAGTGTCGAACGTTTCGCTGTCCCACGTCACCGTCTGGACGGTGTCATTCGTGATGGTCTGGTCGCCCGACCGGTACACCTCGCACCGAGGCACGCTGTACAGGTGCTCGAGGTTGCCTTTCACCTGCGAGTTGTACGTCGCCGACGCCACCAAATCGCCGTCGGTGACCGGGTTCCCGAAATCTGCTCGACTGATCGCTGTCCACGTCACGGCCCGAAATATCCCTGGTCGAAGCCTTTACCGGCTGTGTCGAACTGGAACAACGACGACGACGATGCCAACCCCAGAACCGCCGACGGCTGCAACGTCAACACGCACACCCAATCCTGCCCCTGGCTGATCTCGTGACGGATCGCCGTCACGAAACAATCCGTTGATCGTTGCGACAACCCCGGCGGCGTCCATTCCACCGTCACCTTGTGGAACAAGTCGAGACTGAAAACGAAATCGCGTTCCGTCGACGACCGCTTCGGTTTCACCGTCAACGTCATCGGAGCGAGCTGCACCTGCGAATACCGGCCGAGCAGCAACCGGCCCAGAGACCGGCAATATTCCTCGGTCTCCAAATGTGTCTTGACGGCCAGCGTCGCTTCGGTCCATCCGAAATCGCCGGCGTCGGTCTCGACGATGTTGCCTTCCCGGTACAGAACCGAGAAGTCTTCGTCGACGTCCAGCGCGGCCGGGTACGGTTCCACGTCGACCCTGGTGACAGCGGTGTGGCCCCACCCGTAAACCAGCGACCCGTCGCGATAGTCCACAGCCGCAGCATCGTCGGACAAGGTGCCCTGAACCGACGACATCGTCGTGTTGTCCACCGACGCGTACCGGTCCAGATACACCCAGCCGCCGGAGGCGTCGAAGAAGAACCAGCCGCCTTCGCTGTCGGCGATCCGTTGGATAAGCCCCAGCGCCGACCCGGTGAACTCCGGCGGGTTGAACATCGGCGGGCCGTTCGATCCCGACGTGTACGTCGACGACTCCGACGGCGACTGCGCCAAATCGCCGATCACGCTGGTGATCTGACCCAGAGCAGTGTTCCCGCTCGTGCCGTCCTCGAGCGTTGTCAGAATGTCGGGCGTGTTGACCGTGTAGTTCCCGATCCACGCTGACGGGTCTGTCACTGTCCACGATGCGACGGCGTCGTTGCTGCCGGGGTTGATCGTGAAACTGATGCTACGGCGGCCGGGCAGGTACCCGTAGAACAGCGGTTTCGTCGCTGCGGCGGACGTGTCGGCAGTGACCCGGATCGCTGCGCCCGGCTGCACGTCCGGGTAGATAGACGCGCCGCTGTTGTCCGGGTCGTACTCCGACGCCGAGTTGTTCAACACGACCCGGCACTGCCCGGTCTTCGGGTGCCGAGCGCCAAGGTCCAAGCCACGGTCGATCGACAAGGCACGTACGTCTGACGTGATGTCGGTCCACGTGGCGGTCGCTCCGCCGTCGGACCACACCTCGTCGAGACGCTGATCGGCGAGTTCGACAGCTAGCCCGTAATCGCTGGTGAGGCTCATCAGTTCGCTGCGCTCACCGCGCGTTCAGCGACGATCGGCACGAAGCCGAACCGGTCCTGGATGTCACGTAGCATCGCCACGAGCTCGTCGCCGCTGTAAAGCCCAGGAGCGACGCTCACCCGCACCATCGAGGTTTGCGACGACATCGCAGAAGGCAACGGCTGGTTGCCTTGGGTGCGGTTCAGCGGCACGACTGCTTCGGGGCCGGCTTCGCCGATCAGAGCGATCGTCGGCCGGTTCACGACCGCACCAACGGCGCCTTGAGGCAACCCGGAAGCGTCGCCGTAGATGATAGCGTTGCCCTTGTTCGTCGGGCTGCCCGAGTGCGTGTTGATGGTGACGTTCGTCGTGATGTTGTCGGGGATGCGGTTCAGGTCGTCGATGTACCGGTTGACTGCGTCTCTCAGCGGCCCGTCGACGTAAGTAGCCAGCGCGGTGAGCGCTTCGACCATCAGATCCGTATCGGATCGGGTGTCGCCCTGCTCCCGCTTCATGTCCACGTAAGCGTCGGCCTGCGACATAATCGCCAGCATGGCGTTATCGTGAGCCTCAGCGGCGTCCGAGGTGACGTCGTTGACGTCGCCCTGCGCTGTCTTCACTTCCTCCAACGCCTCGAACGTGGCCCGCACCGCTTCCCGATAGTCGATCTCGACCGTGAAAGCGTTGTTGACGGCCTCAACGAGCTCGTCCACCGACTCCTTGTAGCTGCGGCTCGCCTCGTTCGTTTCGTCAATCTGTGCACCGGTTTCGTCCACCGCTGCCGAGTATTCGCCGGACGCCCCAGCGGCTTCTCTGATCCACCGGATCATCGTGGCTGTCGTATCAGAGAACAGGTTGCCGGCCTCAACCGTGTCCCGAATGTCGTTGGACAAGTTGACCAAAGTCCGGCTAAACATCTCGTTCTCGCCGGCGAGCAACTGGCCGCCCTCGACCAGCCGCAGCAAGACAGACTCGAGCTCGCTGCCACCAGCCAGCATCGCCGATTCAAGTTCGGCAGCCGAAACCCCAGCGTCAGACATAGCGCCCTGTAGGTCAGGGAACTGGTCTTTCAGCGACTCCAACGCTGCAGCGGCAGAGACCGCCTTGTCGCCGGTTTCCTCAAGAGTGCTATTGAAAGCATCCGCCTGTGACTCGCCAGCGTCCCGGCTGCGCCGATACTCCAAGTAGGCGGTCGTGATGAGCGCCAACGCCCCAGCTGCACCAGCGGCGGCGGCCTTGTGGTTGTTCAACGCCGTCGTCGCAGTGCGAATGTTGTCGCGGAACTTGATGACCTGACCAACCGCAGTCGACAACGCACCGCCAACCAATAGCAGCCCAGTCGTCCACGTCCCCACAGTCGACACCATCCCACCGGTGTCCTCATCCAAATCATTGACGAACCCGAGCATCCGGCTGCCAGTGTCAAGCACCTGCGTCATGATCGGCAGGACACCCTCACCCAACTGGGCTTGGAAGTTCTCCCACTGGGCGTTGAGCCGCTGTTGCGTATTGGTTGCGGAGTCCGAGGTGCGTTCGTAATCGCCGAGCGCGCCGGTGGCATCGGCCTGCTCCACGATCAGATCACGGACCAGCTCGAGGTACTCGCGGCTGCCCTTCTCCAACGTCCCCATGCCACGATCCGCGGCTTCGGCCTGAATGCGGGTTTCGTTGAGTTGGATGCCGAACCGTTCGACCGAATCGAACTCGCCACGGAACGCCGCCCCGATAGCGTCGATCCCTTCCTCAAAGCTGGCGCCGGTGAACGACGCCAAGTCTCGGGTGACCGCGACGATTTCGGTGGTGAACCCGGCGAGCTCGGACCCGGCCATCCCAGCACCACGACCGAACACACCAATCGAACTGTTGGCATCCAGGAACGCCCGCTCCGAAATGCCGAGCGTGTCAACGGCGTCCTCGGCTTCCTGCTGCAGCGTCCCGAACGCAGCCCCGAACGTCTGCTCCGCCCGAGCTGTCTGATCCTCCAACATGCGGGTCTTGTCCGCCGCCAGCACCAGCCCAGTCGCAGCGGCAGCGCCCACACCCATCATCATCCCGCCGACCCGAGTCATCGAATCGCCGACACGGTCCATACGTGACTCGACGCCGTCCTGCAAAGACCGCTTGGCGGAATCCTCCAAGCGGCCCATCGCACGGACGGCGTCGTCAGTGTTCAAATCAACGAGAATCGCGAGACGTTCGGTGATACTCAACGATTCGCCTCCTGCTGCCAAATCCGCCACACAGCGACAAGGTCGCCGAGTCGCTGCCGGTCAGTGTCCGACGGCAGCCAGCCGCACCGAACAGCCATCAACGACCGCCACTGCTCGGCGGTCAGGTAGGGTCCGACGGGCGCACCTCGAACTCCGAATAAGCATCAAGCACCTTGGTCTGAGACAACGCCTCAGCCGCCGACGCAGCCTCGGGACGGTCCAGCCCGCCGCGAGTGTGCAACACGGTTTCGATCACGGCTAACGCCATCTCAGCCGACATGATCGGTTTGATCTGATCCCACCGCCGCTTCGTGACCCGCTCGATCACAGCGCACTCGTGCAAAGTCAACTCGCCCTCGTCGACCGGCCCGACCGGGTCCGGTGTGTCCACGCCCAGCGACTCGACATCCAACCGCCACCGCAGCGACGCCGGCCCGTTCTTGATGCACGTTTGCATCGCCTCGAACACAGCGCCGAGGTCATGATGCCCCTGGGCGATCTCAGCGACCAGCCTGTCAGTGTCCAACTTCCCCACGCCTACGCCTGCCCTTCTTTATCGTGTGAACCCGGCCCGGTCGAAATGCACACCGAGCCCGCCTTCCATCTCCCGACGGACAGCCACCGCAGTGTCAGCCTTGACCCGATCAAAAAACGGCTTCTTCCGGGCGCCGGGATGCACCGTCCACCGGCGCACCTTCCCGTTGTAGCTAACCGCTCGAGGACCCGACTTCGTGATCGGAGCCAACTGGCCAGGCTGACGCTGAGACCGTGTCTTACGGGACCCGCGCTCCGCTTTCGGAGCGATCCGATGCCGGCCGGTTCCGCCCTCAACCCAGTGCAGATTCCCTCGGTACCGGACCAGCGCCTGCGCCTTCTGGCCGCTGACCTGACCCGTCTTGAAATTCACCGACCAGCGAAGCGAACCGCCTCGGCGCACACCGACCCGAGGCGGCCCCTTCAAGAACTCCCGCTTCGCGGCCATCCCCAACGACTTGATGTCGTCGGAGCGGTGCGTTTCCAGCGACGAAGCGAACCGGGCGAACTTGTCGACCAGCTCGCCCGCCGACTGCGAAGTCCCCACCGGCCGTCAGCTAGTCGCTCGGGTCAGCGTGCCAGACCCACGGAACGTAACGCTCTTGTTCGCCGTAGTGCCAACCGACCCGGCCAGCGCAGGCGCCGACGTCACGAACGCCGAACCGCTAAACGACGGGTTCGTAGAAGTCACGGTAGCGTCCTCGGGCTTCACGAGAATCGTGGCGGTGGTACGCCCCGACTGGGCGGTCCAGATCGTGTCCGCCACGTTCGACGCAGCGAAATCGTCACGGAACTCGGCGGTCACCGACCACGAGTTCAGGCCGGCAAGAAACGACTTCCAGTTGACACCCATAGCGGTGTCTTCCTGCTCGTCGGTGTTCATCGTGAGCTGCACCGACACCACATGGTCGGACAGGTCGACGCTGTTGAACGTCAGATGTGCGTTGTCGATAACGAAGGTCGCCATCTCAGTTTGCTCCTAGCTGGTGTGCTTCGGTTAGACCCTCACCACGGCAACGGCGAGGGAGAACGAACCGGTGACCGTGTCCACAGTCACCCGGTAGTAGTCGTCGGTGATCGCTCCAGACGTCTCCACCCAGTACCCGCCCGTAGCGGTCACCGTCTGCGTAAGACGCTCAGTCGCCGACGTAAACCCGGCGTTGTCGTCAGACTCCACGTTCACGTCGGCGGTGGTGCCGGCGGTGAACACATGAATAGACATGGCGAGCTTCTGGTCGGCGGCGATCCCCGAAGCGATCTGAGCGCCGGTGCCGGTCGTGTTGCCGGACACGGTCTGCTTCTCGAGGCCCATGAAGCCCTTACCGACGGGCGAGTCGCCCCGAAGGTTGTATTGAAAACCGGCCATCGACCCGACGGTGCCGCCCCACGGCTGATACGACGTCGAGAAACCCTGCGTCGCATACGCAGTAGCGCCGTCGGTGTCGTCGACTCCGATCGTGACCACACGGCTCGTGCGGAGGTCAGCGAAGATCGAAGCGTCCGGCTCCGCAAACTGCGAGTATCCGGTGAACTGCCCGTTCGACATCAACAGGCCCGGCTTGTACTCCTTGAACCCCGCCGACCCGAACGTCGTGCACTCCACCTCATCGGCCTGGGCGTTCATCTGCAACTGGTTCGACACGCCAGACAGATCCTGCCCGGCAACGTAGAGCTGGCAGGAATCAAGAATCAGGGTCGCCATCGTTCACCTCATCAGGATCAGGGGCAGGCAACGGAGCAACGACGAGGTGCCCCGACTGCAACAGAGCCCGGACGGCCGGGTCGGTTTCGTCGACCTGACGCACCGCGCCTTTCTTGCCGAGCAGGCACCGGTCGGATGCGACCTTGACTCTCATGTTCTGCGCTCCGGTTGCGTAATCACGTACGTTTCGACATCAGCGGACCAATGCGTGCTGCCGGCGATGTCCTGCGTGCCGTAGTTCCCCCACGACGCCGCACCGTTTAGCCGGGCATCCCCGCCGAGCAGCACCCGACCAGCGAACAACGCCCGGTCGATACCGTCCAAGAGCGTGTCAAGGGCGTGCTGGCCGGCCTCGTCGTCAGCGAACGGCGCCACCACCTCCAACACGAACGAGTAGGTCACGTAGCCGCGCCCCATCGTGTCGGTCGTCTTGGCTTGCGGCGTCACCACCACCGCCCCGTCGTCGTTGATGGCGTCCGGCCGGAACCAGAAGACGTGGGCCGGGACGTCCGGGTCGGCGTCGAGGGTGTCGGCGATCGCTTGCCGGATCTCCACCAGCGACGCCATCAGACCATGTCCCACACCCGCACATACGGTGCGAGCATCCGCTCAACGTCAGGGTCCAAACGAGGCACCCGCAAGCCGCCAAACTCCTCGTAGCCGAGCACGCCCTCGGGTGACTTGCGGCGCCGCCACAACCTCAGAGCGGTCATGCGGGTCGCGTTCTTCACACTGTCCGGCACGGCCGCCCACCCCCACTGCGCCGTCACCCGCACCCGAGCCTCATGATGCACCGGAAACGTCAGCCCTGACGTCGCCCGAACCGTCGTGTAAGGCCAACCAGACCGGCCGTTCACGACGCCGTTCAGCGGCTCGAGCTGGTAAGCGGTCGACGCCGTCCACGACCCCGACCCGCCGGCGTCAGTCTCCACCACCAGCCCGCTCGTCGTATGGAAGTCGTCAACGACGATCAGGTCGTTGTACTTCGCCGAATACACCCGGGCCGACGCCGACCCGGCGTCAGTGAACACCCGGTGACAGTGATCCTCGACCGCTTCCTCAGCCGCGTCGAGGACATGATCGAACGAGGTAGTGTCGAAGCCGGACAGGTCGTCTCGGACGTTGGCCCACGCCACGAACTCGTCGACCGTTACGTAGTTCGGCACAACAGCCACCTCGACCAACTAGAGGGGTGCCGGGGCGCGCCCCACCGGGGGCGGCAGGCGGGGGCCAGCAGGGGCGCCCCGGCAGGACTAGAACTCGTAACCAAACCCCGCCGCCAACGCCTCAACCGCCGCCTTATCGTCACCGTCAGGCAAATCCGTCCACTCGAGCAGCGGCCCGTCCGGGTGCTTGTTCGTCCCCGTCCCGAGCTCGTCCAACACCGCCCTGGCATACGGCAACGGCACCGACTTCCCGGCCTTCGCCGCCAACTCCACAAGCAAACCAGGCGTGAACTCCTCCAACCGCCACGTCTGCTCAGCGTGCTTCTCAGCGGTTTCCCACCAATGCCGCACCACCCGCAACGCCTTCACCTCAGGCGCATCGCCAGGGTCGTAGCCGGCCCAGCGGCCACGTTCCTCCTCGAACGGCACCACCCACTCAGGCCGCTCATCCGGCGCCATGAACAACTCGTTCCCGATCATCGACCGGATCACCTTGAGCGGATGCCGCACCTGATGAAACACCCGCCCGGTGTAGTCGTCGAGGTAGTTCGTGGCGATCCACGAAGCGTCCCCAACCAGCGCCGGGGCGTGCACACCGTGCACGTTCCACCAGCCCTCGTGGCCGCAATGCACCCCGACCGACGTCAACGCCGTCGAGATGAACCCGGTGCCGGACCTGCCGGTGCCGACCACCACGAACTCGGGCTCCACCAGCCGGGTCGGCTGATGCTCGAAATACCACTCGTCCAAATCCACCGGCTTGCG
>Ga0180437_10012422_pt1 | contig 10066 bp, 13 predicted proteins | sample SS_ome_4_FD_132410 | JGI IMG/M metagenome (GOLD analysis project Ga0180437, IMG submission 132410) | Hypersaline lake sediment archaeal communities from the Salton Sea, California, USA - SS_3_D_1 metaG | ecosystem: Environmental > Aquatic > Non-marine Saline and Alkaline > Hypersaline >... | reverse complement strand
TCAACTCGGCATCGCTGAGGGGACGGCCTTGGCCCGCATAGGCGGTCAGGGCTGCTTCCATCAGGTTGGTGCCGAAAGAGCGGCCTTCGTAGCGGGGCGTGGTGGTGATCACCGTGCGCACCCCCCGCGCCCGCAGCAACTCGATGTTCTCGGCGGTGGTGGTGTTGGTGATGATGGTTTTGCCTGCCAGGTCCTCGGGCAAATACTTGCGCATGAACAAAAAGTCGCCGGCGATCAGGTCGGCCTCCTGCCAGTAGCGCTGGTACTTGGGCTCGGCTTCTGCGCCCCCGCTGCCGTAGAAGAGCATGGACATAGGAAAATAGCTGACGATGGGGAACAGCAAGCGGGCCAGCCGGCGGTAATCGGCCAGGCCGCGGACGGCGATGGGGATGCCCAGGGCGATCATCAGGTCGCCGATGATCACTTCATCGGACACGTCGGTCACGGCCTCGGCCAGGCCGATGCGGTCCACAGCCACCGGGACAAAAGCGCGGCGGAAATGGGGCCGGCCAGGGCTGGCGCTGCCAGCTCGAAGACGCGCCGCTCCAGCGTGTGCTTCAGCCCGCGACCATCCACCACCGGCGTCCGGTGGACGTCCTGGACCAGCTTTAGCGCGGCGTGCAGGGGGTATTCGCGCTCACCCAGGCGCAGGTACAGGTCAACGCCGCCCACACCGAAGGCATCTACCTTGCCATCCAGCTCGGCGAACAGGCGGCGGGTTTTTTCCACATCACCGTCGGTGCCGATGCGCTCGACGCTGATCGGCTCACCCTTGAGATGGACGACGACCTGCTTGTCGCGGGCGGAACTTCCCAGGCTGACGCTGACGGCTCGTTTCATGGTGCGACTCCTTCCCGCCGCGCCACCACCAGCACGCGGCCCGTCTTGGGTCCCGGCTCGGCCGCGCCTTCGGCGTGGACGTCGTAGATGGCCAGCACCGTCAGGCCAGCCTGCTCCAACAAGGCGCGTATCTCGGCCACGGGATAACCCCGCTCGACGTGGGTCTCCGCGAACCGCTCCCACAGTTCCCCGCGGCGGATGAAACCGTGGAAGACCAGCATGTTGGTCGAGGTCTCGTGATCCCAGCGGGTGCGGCTGACGATGAACCAGTCGCCCGTATCGCACTGGATGGAATCGCGGCTGCCCCACCTCTCCGCCAGGCCAAAGAGGGTGTTCATATCGAAAATGTAGAGGCCGCCACCGCGCAGCGCGGCTGCAGCACAGCGGAACGCGGCTGCCAGGTCAGCCTCCGCCAGCAGGTAGTTGAGGCTGTCGTACATGCAGGTGACAAGGTCAGCCGGCTGGTCGAGGGCGAAATGGCGCATGTCGGCCTGGATGAACGCGATCCCCGGCAGCCCTGCTTCGGCGACGCGCCGGCGGGCCTGGGCCAGCATCTGCGGCGAGCGATCCACGCCCGTGACGCGGCAGCCGGACCGGGCGAACCTGGCCGCAGCGATGCCGGTGCCGCAGGCCACATCCGCGATGTGGTGGATCTCGCTCAGGCCGTGCTCGGCGGCCAGCGCCAGTACCCGGTCGGCCATCCGCCCGGCGAAATCCCCCCACCCGGCGACATCGTACAGTGTGGCCAGTACTTCGTACGGCTCCGTCACGCTCGCCTCCTGGATCACTGAAACACTGAAGGTCGTTGAGCGCGCACCTTTTCGCTGGGGACGGTGCTGGTGACCAGGATGTAGCGGTCGCAACGATGGGTGCCCATGCGCGCCACGGGGCTGCCGATGTCCGCTTCCTGCACGGACTTTTCACTCTTGGCATAGTGCTTGCACTCGACCAGGTAGCGGTGCGTCTCCGCGAAACCGGCCTGGTCGGCCACCGTCTGGGCAGCGATGATGTCCTTGCCCAGGTCGGGACCGCGGGCGACCTTGGCCTCGATGGAGAAGCCCATAGCCTGCAACAGGTCTTCGCAGAGCAATTCGAATTCCTCGGTGTCAATCCGGGTAAAGTCAATGGGCATGGGTTCGCCTCCTATGAGGAACGCTCACTACCGGACACCTCTTAGACAGCCACCGATTGACATCGGCTGGGTTTCTACTTCCTCTTCTTGCGCTTCTTACGCGCCGGGGCAGTGCGCTTATGTGGGGCAGCCTTGCATCGCCGGTCAGGTTGGCCGGGCGTTTTTTGGCGAGAGATGTTGGTGAACCGCACCAATGGGATTGGGTTGTCGTCATCCCCAAGCGGCAAATGCTGTTTCTCTTCCGGGACAGCGTCCAGGTCAACAATACCCAGTACGGCCAACTCGTTACCGATGTCCCAGTGAGGCAAACTATACTGGAGCATGTCGCTCAACGTCTCCATGTTCATGACCACGGTGGGACAGCGGGTGCAAAACCAGCCCATATCGCCGGCAACTACAAAGCTGTCGGCGACCCTTTTGCCATGACGGGTGGCAATCATGTAGGTCTGGGTACTCTGCTGCAAGGGTCCGCCACAGTGTGGGCAGGGGTCAGGCTCGCCTTTAAATCGTTGGTAGATACACTCACGCGGTATCGTGATGTCAATAGGGGTTTCTTCGAAAGGCGATTCCGATCCGGGGGTCGAACCTCGGCGCCAGGGAGTTGACCGTTTCATATCAAACACCTCAAAACAACTCGAAAAACTGGTCGGTGCCCAATCTTGGAATCCAATGACAGGCCAGCCGATCCACCAGCCCCATGGGGCCAACGTCAATCCAGTCGTCAATGCTGCCCAGGTAGCACCATCGCTCGGTGCGGAAGGTGCGCCGCTCCAAGTCGGCCAGGATGAAACGCAGCACCGGCGTGAACTGGGCGCGGCGCTCCATGGTAGGCCGTAGCCGGTCGGCCAGTCCGGCCATACCAAATCCTTCCTGTACCAAAGCAGCGGCCAGTTCCTCCGCATCCAGTCCAACCTGCTCGTAGACCTCGATCCGGTTGTGCTTGACGTTGACGCGGTATTTGTGCGATTTGGGATGCCGTCCCACCGCCGCCTCGACCGCTGCCACCTCCTCCGGCCGGATTAATGCAGGGTGGTCCCTGACCAGGGAGACGATACCGTTGACGCTTTCGCTGATCTTGAACCCTTCCGGTATCTGTTCCACCGGTTCGCCTTTCGGCTCGCGGGCAAAGTAGTAGCGCGGCTTGCCGGTTTTGGTGACGCCCTGGCATAGATAGTAGGTTTTCCCTTTGCGATTGGTGTATGTGATGGGCATACGTCACTTTCATCCTTTCATTGTTCATCTCGATCATCCGCTGGCAAGGTCAGCGCGCCCCATTGGCCCGATTCGTCGTCATAGGCCAGCAGGTCGCCGCTGTAAAGGTCGTACAACCAGGCGTGGAGCGTCAGTTGACCGGCCCCCATCGCTTCGCGGACGCAATCGTAGGTGCGGAGGTTCTCCCGTTGCAGCAGCACGTTGGCCTTGACGGTTTCCAGGTAGTGCGCCTCCTCCGGTAGGCCGGACGCTTCCACCTGGGTGCGGGCTGGCCGGGCCAACTCTATCCAGCGGGCGATGTGGGGCTCGCGGGCCAGGTCAAGAGGGCCCTCCAGGGCCTTGATGCCGCCGCACTGGGTGTGCCCGCAGATGACCGCATGGGGGACGCGCAGGTGCAGGACGGCATATTCGATCGCTGCGCCCACGGCAGTGTCGCCCGTGCCAAAGGGAGGCACCACGTTGGCGATGTCCCGCACGACGAACAGATCGCCTGGTTCGGCGCCCGTGATCTGCTCGGGGATGACCCGCGAATCGGAGCAGCCGATCCAGAGCACCTTGGGTTTCTGGCCCCTTTCGGCCAGCCTGACGAACATCTCCCAGTTGGCTTCAAACTTTTCCCTGAACCGGTGGTGGCCGGTCAACAATTTGCCGGTAGGCATATTTCCTCCCATGTTTGAGGCTATCTCAGTAACCGTTAACAAACGAAGCTCAGAAAGTCATCATTCCCTGTCCAGGCTCCCTCACCCCGCTGTGTACAGGCTCAGAGTCGCCAGTGCAACTGTTCAAGATGTTAGGAAACACTACAAAAAGTGTCCAATCTCAGGGGTTCACTTCGGAGGAAGGACACTGGTTACAGGCACAAAAGCGCTATGCCCAAAACACTGAATAAAGAGATCATCACGAGAGCCAGAATTCGGTTGACAATAGTTCGCAAAATTCGCAATTTGCGCTCTTGCTCTTCTATAGTCCCAGGCCACCCAGTGCCCCCCATGAAGCCCGACCGCTAGGCGGATCCTTTGGCTTGGGGCGTCCAAAACTCCAAGATTCGGGGAAGCACTGTGGTATCAAGAATAGCTGCTGATAGGACCCCTATTCCATACATGGTAAAATCCAGAGGATCAAAGGTTCGGCCGAATATTGGAACACCCAAAAATTGCGCGATCTCCACGGAAGCGCCAACCCCGAACACTAAGGTGCTCTTGACAATCCAGGATCTCAATAGAAGAGAGAACTCGTCAAGACACAACAAGAAGTAGAAAGCGAAAGGAACAAGGATGTCGAGCAAATAGCCGTTGACAAATCCCGGGTATGGACCTCTGTAATTGCTACCCGTGACGAAATGGAGCAGCGCAATCGGGATCACCACACTCACGATGACTACCTTTTTGGAGAGCACTCGATGTATTCCTTTCATTTACACCATTTTCGTCCCAAAATGATCAACTACTATATCATCTATCTCACTCCAGAAGCTACCGGGCTCCATTCCCAACTCTATAGCTATCTCACGCTCAATCGCCCTCGAATCCCGACGTAGCGAAAACATATGCCTCAAGAAACCGGGGCGCTTCTCCTCCAAGTACCGCACAAGCCAGTACCCGCGCACCGCATGATATGCGAAAGTCTCCCCACTCATACGCGATAGCTCTCGATACGTCGGCGGCGCCCCCTTCGGCACAAAGCCCCTCACAAGCTCCAGCGTCTCCTCTCGGATCGTCCGCCTTTCCAAGAAGCGATCTACCGTCACCGTCGCTATCCCTTCGTTGAGCCACGCTGGCAACTTGAGATGTACCGAACAGGCGTGCGTCAACTCGTGGCACGTTACATGCTGCACGTTCACCTTCATATCCTTCTCTTCCACAAACATGCGAACACCCATGCTCCTGTCACTTTGCCCCAACAGGTGCGGTGGCTTCACCCCAATGGCCACTCTCCTTCCATACCGCTGGGTCCAAGCGGCGCTATACGGCCACGTCCTCCGGGCGCGGAAACACCAGAGCGGCATCGTCGCCCCCAGCAATACTCGCCAGTGCCAGGGAGCCGACTGAAACACGAACCCCAACCAAGAGGTCATCACGTAGATACGGCAGTCCTCAGGCGTTTTTAATCCCCAGATGTCTTGAATGAGTCGGATTGCCTTCGCACAGGCGCCGCCAATCAAATCTGCGGTATCCTGTTCGCCCGGATCAAATATCAGGGTAACATGGCTAATCGTTCTTGATTTCAGACAGGATTTCCCCTTTCGCGCTGTAATGTCGCACCGCCAGGCCATAAAGCCCGACGATGGTGAAATATAAAAGGCTGACGAATGCTTTGCACGTTGTAGTATACCACACCTCAAATCAAAAAACAATGGCTGGAGGCAACGGCCGTTGGACGAACGATCTGTGGGTGTAGGGATCAGAAACCAGGTTTTTGGGTTAAGGAAAAACCTGGTTTCTCCAAAGTGTCCGGTAGCAGATATTATGATAGATGATGATACCAAAGAAAAGGGCCAATCTGAGATTGGCCCTCCATTCTTGTATGGCAATACAATGTTAGCCTGAAGACTTACATTGTGCTTAGTAGTCCCAGGACCTTCGTCCGCCCCGGCGACCGCCGCCTCCCCGATCTCCCCGATCAGAGCGGGGTCGCTGAGGACGGGCTTCAGCGACGTTGAGCTGGCGGTCATCGAGGGTGGTGCCGTTGAGCTGGTTGATGGCTGCCTGAGCATCCTCTTCCGTCGCCATCTCCACAAAGCCGAACCCTTTGGGCCGACCACTCATGCGGTCGGTGATGATGTTGACCGATTCGACGCCGCCAACACCAGCGAACAGGTTGTGCAGGGCATCCTCGGTCGTGTCGTAGCTCATATTGCCAACGTACAACTTTTTGGCCATGATTGGCCTCCTTTGTCAAGAGATGAGTCAGCTCCCGGTGGACCACAGGGCCCGCCGGGGGCTGATTTGGTTGGTAAACTGATTAAGGGGACTTAGAGGGCAACTACCTGAGCTGCCCGCAAGCCTTTGGGATCACTCTCGATGGTGAATTCGACGCGCTGGCCCTCTTCGAGGTTACGAAAGCCCTCGGACTGGATGGCGCTGTGATGAACAAAAACATCGTCGCCACCCTCGCGCGAGATAAAGCCGTAACCTTTGGAGCCGTTGAACCATTTTACAGTTCCGGTCACTCGTTCGTTCACGGTCAGATACTCCTTTCTATAAGATTATAGGCCGGAAAGTTTCACTGGCCGATACAAGCGAAATCGCCTGGGCTCGATATAAGCCCAGGCGACAGGAACAGAGAGACCGGTTCATGAACTTAATTCGTCCTACGCCTCATATTATCTCACATATCAGGGATATTGTCAAGTTGGTAGCGATGCGTGCGCAACGGCTTTTCATGGCGCAATTTCGAGTCGGACACGTCCCCGGCGGTCAGTTCGGCTGTGCTCAGCGTTTGGCCCTGCCTGGTGGTCAATGCTTGTTGTGTCACGCTGTCCCCTCTTTGCACGATTGCACCTTATCGAGTACAATACGGGCGGTGAGGGTAAAAGATGTCTGTCTATAGTGCATTGGAATTCCAGGAATACCGTGTCCGCAAAATCGTCAACGTCCACAAGCACGTGGACGGCCCCTGGTTCTGGGGCAAATATACGGCGCACCCTTACGTGGGCTGCCGCAGCGGTTGCGAGTTCTGCTATTCGCGGGGCAGCCGCTACCTGGGGCGGCGTGACCCCGACACGTTCGATACCCTGATCCAGGTCAAGATCAACGCCGTGGAACTATTGCGGAAGGAACTCCCCCGTCTGGAGCACGAGGTGATCTCTGTCGGGGATTGGCAGCAGCCAGCCGAGGACCGCTACCAGTTGTCGCGCGGCATGTTGGATGTGGTGCGCGACCTGGGCTTTCCCCTGTTCATCACCGAGCGTTCGCCGCTGCTGGCCCGCGACCTGGACCTGCTGGCCGAGATCAACCGGGGGGCCTGGGTGGGGGTGCTCTTTAGCATCAGCAACGTGGACCCGGTCCTGAAGCGAGCCTTTGAGCCGCGCAGCCCCGGGGTGAAGCGCCGCCTGCAGGCCATGGCCAGGTTGGCGGGCGCCGGCATCCTGGTCGGCACTTCGATGATGCCCATCATCCCCTTCGTGGGCGACGATGAGCGTCACCTGGAGGACATGGTGCGCGCCACCAAGGACCATGGGGGATCGTGTGTGCTAGGCGGCGGGCTGACTATGGATGGCGTCCAGGCCGAGCGGACGCTGGAGGCGGCCCGGCGGTTCGACCCGACGCTGGAGGCCCGCTGGCGGGAGTTGTACCGCTGGGAGCCGGGAGGAAAACCGAGATACGGCCCGCCGGGGGCCTACAATGCCCGGCTGGGTTTGCTGCTGCGCGAGCTGTGCGCCCGGCACGGCCTGCTGGATCGCATGCCGCGCTACATCGCGCCGGGGCCGTTGGCCGTCAACAAGCGCATCGCCGAGCGACTGTTCCTCAAGACCTACGACCTGGAGTTGGAGCAGGCGAACGACTATCGCATCTGGGCCTATCGCAAGGCGGCCTGGACGGTGGACGAGTGGCCGGAGAGCATTGCCGGATTGTACGAGGCCCGAGGTGAGGTGGGGCTGCGGGAACTGCCGGGGATTGGCAAGAGCTTGGCTGGGGAGATTGCTGGGTGGTTACAAGGAGACAACAACGAATTAAGAAAGACAACAGCGAATTTGGAAGTCGTTTACAAAAAACACACTTAAAAGCACATTCTACCTCTGTGCGTATCACCCATCCTGCTCATCCACTGCGGGGGCAATCTTTTCCTGTTGTGCAGCATCAGAGTAAAGGGCAGGACACACACCTGGTCAAAATCCAACTCGCCGATGGGGAGGGTCGGCTCATTCCGTTGGATTGGACAGATCAGATACCGCCGCCGGTCACTTTGCCTGGTGCTCGCTTTCTGATTGTCAACTTGATCTGCCTGCGCCAGCGGCTGGATGTACTCTTGCCAGCGTCAGAGAAATCGAGCATAATTCCTCCTCAAAATGATACTCGAATCAGAGGGGGAACCGATGAGGACTCAGAACCGATCACCTTGGTCGAGACTGACGGATGCTCAACGAGCACAGATAGTCGCCATTCTGGTACAGATGCTCTTACGCCAACTGGCGAAACGATGGGAGGTTGAGCAATCATGACAGTCTCACACAGCAAGATTCGAGCCGACCACCTTGAGCGGCGGGCGTATGTGTATGTGCGAGAGAAGATGCACCGGCAAGCCGTACGCCTCTCACCGCAAGACTGGGAGGTGACCTTATGGGATGCTTTTCCGGGCTACATCGACCGGGCAGAGTATGAAGCCAACCAAGCGATTTTGGAACGCCATCGGCACCCATTGGCCGGTACTGGTCGCCGGCGAGACGGAGCCGCCCTCTTGAGCGGTATCGCCTTGTGTGGGCTGTGTGGGCGTCGCTTGCACGTAGTCTACAGTGGCAAGGACAGCCAGCATATCACCTACATCTGTGCCCATCGGCAAAGACGGTATGCTGAACCGGTCTGCCAGCGAGTGCCAGGTCGAGAGGTGGACCAAGTCGTCGCTGATGCTGTTCTGGCTGCCCTGACCCCGACCCAGGTGGAACTGAGCCTGGCCGTCATGGAGGAGATAGAACGCCAGCAGGCTGAACTCCGCAGGCAGTGGGAGCTTAGGCTGGAAGGTGCGCACTATGCCACCCGGCTTGCTCAACGACGCCATGAACAGGTCGACCCTGAAAATCGGCTCGTAGCTCGCCACCTCGAACGGCAGTGGGAAGCCAAGTTGCGGGAAGTCGAGCGACTGGAAGCAGAGTTCGCCCGCCAGCAAAGCCGGTCTCCCTTGACCCTGGACGCAACCCAACGTCAGCAATTAGCCGACTTGGTACAAGACCTGTCCAAGGTGTGGCATGCGGAAACCACCTCTTGTGCAGAACGAAAGAATCTGCTACAATTGTTGGTGGCTGACGTCACCCTCACTCGGCGGGAGACCAATGTCCTGGTGCAAATCCGTTGGCACACTAATGAGTTGGATACCTACGAAGCACCTCTCCCCATCCGAGGAGCGCCACCGGTGCCGGAAGCCGTCGTCGAGTGCGTCCGCACCCTGAGCCGAACGCATACCGACAATCGGATCGCAAATGCGCTTAACCAAGCCGGTATCCAAACGGCCCAAGGGAAACCGTTTACTGCCCGACGAGTGCAAAGCCTACGGCGTCGCTACGGCATCCGTAAGTGATCACCCAAGTCAGACCACTAATATGTTTTTAAAGGTGCATTATGAAAACGAATTCAGAATTAAACGAATTAAATCAGACGAATTTGATCACACGCAAAAATTCGTTCTATTCTAAATTCGTTGTAGTGTTTTTGGATGGAGGAGGTGCATGATGATAGCACAAATCGCGGACCAAGTTGGTCCAATTCTCGCCGCCTACGACCCAGCCGTGCCCCATGCCACCGCCGATGCGCTACGCGGTCTCTGGCTCCAGTTCGAGCCCAAGAGCGTGGCGGGCATCAAGGCCGAGCAACGGGAGCAGCAGGAGACGGTCGGCACCCCGGTCGCCGTGCTCAGATCCATCGGCCAGGAGGTGGGCAAGGTCGCCCGCAAGCGCGTGGGCGATTTCATCCCGCTGGCGCGCTTGCTTTGGGACGGCTATGGACGCGAGGGCCGTGTCGTCGCCGTTACCTTCCTGGGGCCGATGGAACTGGCCGATCCCGAGACTATTGTCCCGCTGGTGATGGCGCTGAGCCGCACCTGCGTCACCTGGGAGGATGCCGACCAAATGGGGATGAGCGCCTTGGAGCCCATCGTGCGCAAAAAGCCGGAACAATGGCTGCCCGCGATGGAGCCCTGGCTGGCCGACGAGAACAAGTGGGTGCGGCGGGT
>Ga0180437_10012421_pt1 | contig 10066 bp, 6 predicted proteins | sample SS_ome_4_FD_132410 | JGI IMG/M metagenome (GOLD analysis project Ga0180437, IMG submission 132410) | Hypersaline lake sediment archaeal communities from the Salton Sea, California, USA - SS_3_D_1 metaG | ecosystem: Environmental > Aquatic > Non-marine Saline and Alkaline > Hypersaline > Sediment... | reverse complement strand
TGTCTATTTATCGTACTCGTTCTAGGCATGCCGGATCAGGCGCATGCAAATAAAGATTGGCGAAATATTGCCAATGCTAACGTTATTCCCGACAAAGCATACGCGGATCAGCCCTATATTGTACCTATGAAAGATGGCGGATGGCTCTGTGTCATAACGACCGGCGCAGGTGGGGAGAGCCATGGCGGACAGCATATTGTTTCTACCATCAGTTATGATCATGGCAAAACCTGGTCGGAGCTTAATCCGGTCGAGCCGAGCGTAAAAGAAAGAATGACCTCCTGGGCAAATTCGTATATTGTACCAAGCGGCCGAGTCTATGTCTTCTATAATTACTCGAAGATCACAAAAGGGAACGTGAGCATGGTCGGATCATATTGCTTCAAATACTCCGACGACAACGGCCGGACCTGGTCCAAAAAGCGTTATGAAATTCCTATGCGTGAAACCCGTCTGGATCGCCAACAACCCTATCCGAAAGGCTATTTCTTCGGTTGGAGTATAGATGATCCGATCGTTAAGGACAATAATCTCTATATCGCTTTTACCAAGCTCGGCAGTTTAACCCAAAATCCTGACGACGGTCGCTGGAAGGACTCCGGCGGAGTTCTACTCAAAAGCGACAACATCCTAACCGAATCCGATCCGGAGAAAATCCGTTGGCAGACTCTGCCATCGGGCGATCAGGAAATATGTAATCCCGAATATTTAAAAAAATGCTCACAGCGGGTCCAAACAGAATTTAATCTTGAAGCTCTTTCGCAGCCTGGCAATTTACATCTCGTTTGCCGCACTACCTTAGGCTTTCCGTTGAGAGCCTATAGCCGCGATGGCGGGATTAGTTGGAGCACTCTCGAGCCGATGACCTACTTGCCCGGAGGAGACCAGATTATAAAAACTCCCAGGGCGTGTCCTCGTGTTTGGTGTGACAGCAAGGGCCGCTATTTATTTTGGTTTCATAATCATAATGGCGCATACGGAAATTTAGGCAGTGGCAGGAATGGAAGCGGATTCGAATGCCTTGAGTTCCCTACCCGCAATCCAGTTTGGATTTCCGGTGGAATCGAAAAGAGCGGTAAAATCCACTGGTCACAACCGGAACTGTTGCTCTACGAACATTACGACCACCTTTCACCAACCGGACCACAACAGCATCTCGGCATGAGCTATCCCGATTTCATCGAAGAAAACGGGCGTTATTGGATCACAACAACCAATAAATGGACTGCCGTGATATTTGAAGTTCCGGCCGATCTGCTCGAAGGAATGTGGCGACAAGGCATTGATCACGCTGTTACTCAGGAGGGCCTTCTTGCCACAAGTAATGCCAGAGATACGATGATGAAAATGCCAAAGATAGATGATCTGCAAGGCGGCAGTTTCTCGCTAGATCTTTGGGTAAAGTTTGATAATCTCAATCCCGGCCAGGTACTCCTGGACAGTCGCGACAAGCAAGGCAAAGGACTGTTGATTACGACGACTGATAAAGAGACTCTTGAATTACGTCTGGGCGACGGTCGCAATGTCGCACGGTGGGACTGTGATCCGGATATGCTTACGATCTCTCAACCGCAGCATATCTGCTATATAGTTGATGGTCAAGCAAAATTGCTCACCGTCGTCGTCAACGGTCAATTCTGTGACGGCGGAAAATTCCGGCCGGTGGGCTGGACTCGACTCCTACTTGGCATCACGAACGCCGAGCCAAAAACCAAACATCGAACGGCAAAATTCTCCCAGTGGTGGGGCGACCGTGCGAAAGAAATTCGCGATGTCAACGGCAATAACAAAGCACAACTTGCCCCAAAGCTCAACGGTAAACTGCTCAAAATTCGACTTTACAATCGTCCCCTACGCACCAACGAAGCGGTCGCCAATTACCGTGCGGGTATAGAGTAAAAACAATATTTGTTTAGCCTGTTTCACTACACACCCTGCGGTACATCGTCAGACTGCCACCAAGTGCTGGGCAGCTCATGTGGTTGATCATTCAACTTCTAGAATTCTCTCATATATCCCCTGTTTCCAGACATCTTTGAATACCGGTGGGATCCGCTCCAGAGCCCTTTTTCGAAACGCATCGCGATCCACGTCGATAAATTCGACGCCCGATTCCTCTAGCTTCTTGCGATAATCGGTTTCGGCGGACTCCACCTCCGCATTATGCCACTCGGTTGCTTCGCGGGCTGCTTCGAGAAGAATCTTCTGCTCTTCAGGCGTAAAATGCGTGAGGAAATGCGGGCCGGCACAGAACAGATAAAAACTGATCAAGTGCTTGGTTTCCATGATATAACGCTGTACCTCATGCAGATGATTCCCATAGATCGTTCCGAGAGGATTTTCTTGTCCCTCGACCACGCCGAGCCTCAGCGCCATAAACATATCTGTGAAGGGGATCGGGGTTGTATTTGCTCCAAAAGCCTGCCATGACTTCATATATATTTCCAATTCCGGCACCCGCAACTTAAAACCATCCAGATCATCCGGATTACGGATCGGCTCCGACGTTGACGTCAAGTACCGCGGCCCTCGCATCCAGAGATACATGATCTCGATACCATTCTTTTTACGCATCGCCTCCCGAATTTCTTCGCCAATAGCTCCATTCCAGGCCTTTTCGATATGTTCATAATCACGCCAAACAAACGGCGCTTCGGCGACTGTATATTCCGGCGTGTACCAACCGATAATTGCACAACCGGTCAATATGAAATCGACGCTACGCAATTGTAGTCCTTCTGCCAACACCCGATCATCACCCAATTGCCCACTCGGATAAAGCTTCACACGTATCCGGCCTTCAGATTTCTCAGCCACCTTTTGGGCAAAAACCTCTGCACCACGATGTACCAACTCAGTCGGTCCAGAGACATAACCGACTCGCACTATCTTCACCGCCTGTTCTTCCTGATCACCTGCACAGCCGAGCAGTAGCGACATAAAGCTGCAAAAAAACATAAGAATCAGCTTTCTCATTTACTCAGTCCTCCAAAGCGTTCGACTAAAAACAACGATAGATCCGGCACGAATGCAATGAGTAAGATCAACAAAAAGAGTGTGATATAAAACGGCCAGAGATTACGAAAGATATCTTTCACCGGCACGTCACTCACTCCGGCCATTACAAACAACAGTATCCCGACCGGAGGCGTCAAGAGCCCGACCATGATTGCCAACTGAAAAACGACCCCGAAATGGATGGGGTCAACCTGAAAGTGCTGCAACACCGGTAGCAACAGCGGCGTGAAGATGATCATGATACTGCCCCCTTCCATGACCGTCCCCAAGAGGAGGATCAAGCCCGTGACCAAGATCATCATCATCCAGCGTTGCGAAGCGACTGCCTGAAAAAAGTCAACGAAAACGCCCGGCTCCACATCGCGACTGATCAGGAATCCGAAACATGAGGCACAGGCAATAATAAACATAATCGATGCTGAGCGACGCACTGTGGTCAAGAAAATACGCGGCAAATCACGCATTTTCAACGACCGATAGACGAACAGCCCGATAATGATGCCATAAAACACGGCGATTACGCCTGCCTCGGTTGGCGTCATCAGTCCCCCAAAAATCCCTCCGAGAATAATAACCGGCATCGCCAGTCCCGGCGCGGCGACAAAAAAACTCTCTCGCAGTTCAGCTTTACTAAGCGGCTGGCCCTGTGGGTGACCTTTGCGACGGGCGATAATAGAGCAAACGATAATCATCCCCAACGCAATAATCAATCCCGGAATCGTCCCGGCAAGAAAAAGCTTCCCGACCGATTCACCCGAAACAGAGGCATAGATAATGAATCCGATACTAGGCGGAATAACCGGCCCGATTGTCGCCGCCGCGGCATTAATCGCGGCAGCATAATCTTTCGGATAGCCGTTCTTGTGCATCATCGGAACCATCGTAGATCCGACAGCCGCTGCACTGGCGATTGCCGCTCCGGAGACCATTGCGACAAGCACATTGGCGACAATAACGACATACGAGAGCCCGCCGCGTCGCGAGCCGATTACGGCCAAGGCAAATCGGGTCAGACGATGCGTGATCCCCGCCTCGTTCATAATTTCGCCAGCCAGCAGAAAGAACGGCAGAGCGAGCAAGATCATCGTATCCGCACCGACACAAATCTGCTGGGCAATGACTAGCGGTGACATATTCGTAAAGAACAAAACATAAATCAGCGAGCTGCACCCGATTGCATAAGCGATCGGTACCCCAACGACAAGCAACACCAGCATACAAACAAGGAGGAAAAACATACTATATAATCCTAAAAAAGAATGGTCGGTTAGAGGGACTCATGTGTTTCAGGATCTTCCAACGGTGGATCCTGCACAATTAGTCCTTTACGTAATCGTCCGAGGGCGTAATAGATATTAATCATGGCCGTAATTGGTAGAGAAGCATAAAATACCCAATTCAACGGCAATTTCAAACCGCTAGTCAAGGTCCCGGATGTCCGATAGACCCAGATCCACCCGGCAAGGACCAAAAACAGATTGAATCCCATCATCAGCACTATTGAGAAGATTCCCAATACTCGTTGCACAGACATCGGCATCCGTTCTACAAAATATTCTACCTGAATATGCCCTCGCTCGCGCAGCACTGCCGCCGAACCAAGCAAGGTAAGCCAGACGAACAGATAGCGAGCCGCCTCATCGCTCCACGGCAACGAGTGATTAATGACATACCGAAAAAAGACTGCCACGAGCACGATCGTGACAATCAGCCCGATCTGGACGACCAGTAGCCGGTCGAACCAAGGCAGCTTTTCGATTCCGTTTTTTCGCGATTCTTTCATCTAGAATCCTTCCTTCTTTCCCAAACAACAACCCCCAATATCAAAGCTCAATCATAGGAAATCAAGTGAGAGTTGTCTAGTATATTAAAGCGACTGATTCAATCGTACACGGCGAGAAAGTATCTTTTCCGAATTTCATAATTATAATTTACTCATAGCCATGAAGTCTAAGTTTGTTTCCAGTCGCAAACAAGCAGTTATAGTTATCAGCCAAACAAATGGGGCAGGTCATATACGGTATTTGATTCTCTTTGATATCAAATCGTGTCACAAATTCCACAACTCAACATCTTCAACATAGCGACAAGTCCTGCACTCAATACAAATTTATCCCATATAGTTGTGCAATTCGATGCTTACTCTGAGAAACGCTCCAGCAGCGATTTCGCCTTAAGCACCGTATGGGTTAAGACGGCCGGTGATTCCAGGTCGGAGTAGTGGAACCGATCATATATTGCCTGCAATTGCGATTTCTGCTCTGCACTTAGCTTTGGCTCGATAATACGAAGTTTCTCAAAATCTTCAATCCCGTCACGCAATAGTTCCCAACGAACTGAACTGCGGGGACCGGGATAAATCAGAAACGCATCGCCAGTCGGCCAATGGCCAAAATCGGTATTGATCATTGGCTCCTTATTCCAATGCACAAACGCCCAGCGCAGAAAACCATCCAATTCCTGTGCCCGTGAGTACCAACCAAGCCAGGTTGATTCGGCGGGCGGACTATTGGTGAATGTGTTAGGACGCTGAGGATGACAACACACATAATAGGTCGTGACCCTCCCTGCCTTGCGACGCTTCTCAAACCACGCCCGATCGTTCTGCTCCACAAACTTAATCAAAAAACAATAGTCATAAACATCCGCTTCAATCGTCTCCAGCTTCGTGTTCGCCGATAGCGCTATCTTCAGTTGCGGGGCCGCTTTTTTGAGCAGTTTGATAAATTTGACCATATTCGCAAGATCCAGCTCATCGGTCGCAATGCAAGTCTTATCAAGCCACCCTTTCACCTTGAGATGCTTGGTAAAATCGTTAAGGAACGGTGTCCAGAACGTTTCATATTCCGGCGTCCCTGGCTCGACTTTGATCTGCTTCCGATCTCCCGTGGCAACATCAATGTAATAGTACAGATTCCCCCAGGGAAGCATCGAGTAACAGTTGATTTGCTTTTTGATACCGCACTCCATCGCAAGGTCAACATATCGGTCAAAGAGGGTATAGTCGAACGACCATTTGCCGTCAGGATGACGACGCCACTCGATCATTCCTCCGAATGCATCGTACGCAGGTTGATTCCAAGGTTTGTGATTAATCGAAGTAGTAATACATTTTACTCCGGCATCACCGAGCATAGTGAGTATTTCACGCATAATCACCCAATGCGCCTCTGACCACGGCTCCACTTGATGCAAACGAGCAACCGCCCAGGGCTGCTGCCAGATGTCGAGATGGAACGGCCACTCACTCGGCGGCGGAAGCTTCTGCTTCTGAACTTTCAGGCGAATCGGGAACTCAAGCGGCTCCCGATCCGCAGCACGAACCTCCATTGTTGCTTCATAGATCCCAGGCAACGCATCGGTGGGGATATCGACCGAAAGCCAAACCGGTCGAGTCGTCCCGGCCGCCGCGTCGATTTCTTTGGCGTTATCAAGAATGTCCCCGGTCAACTTGCCATCAGCTAGGACATAGCGCACAAATCGACATTTTCCAATCGAGCCTGGCAACGATACAGACTCTGGACTCTTGAATTCAGAGAGTTTTGCCCGGAGCTGTTTCATCGTCTCGGACGAAAAGGCCAAGACTTGAGCATGAACACGCTCGCCTCGCCAACCGGCGAGTGAAATATTCCGCGTTTGCATTCGACGCTGTAGCAACTCGACCGGAAGCTGATCGCGATCATATCTTTTATATAGCGGAACTGTAAACCCGTCGAGATTTTTCACTTCCGGAAATCGTTGTTTGCTCTCTTCGCCCTCCTTTTCCGGCGGCGTCGGCTCCCACTGATAATGTTTAACCACCTTTTCCGTTTCTGCTTGCGCAAACGCAGTGGCGAGTATGACAAAAACCGAAGCTACTACACGAATCATGAGAATCTCCTATAAATACACAGTACCAACAGAATTTATTCCTCCTGGGTTCCTTCATAAAAAACTGAGAGACGGAGGGATTTCAAAATGCGGTACCAATAAACAATACGATCATTTTCTTATCCGATGCACATCGCTCTCTGCCATTTTAGAATCAATCGGCGATGGCGCCTTCTCCTTTAACCGGTCAGTTTTAATCCGGTGTTTCCACTGCACCCCAATTCTGTATCTTTCAATCAGAAAGAATTTATGTCCGATAAACAGTATAGCCATCTATTCCTTTGACGCTACCTGTTGCACTTGAAAGTCAAATCCGCGAAGTAAAATAATAGAAGAACAAATTGTTTTTTTCAAGCCATGTTTTTTGATCACATGGAAGCACGTTGGGATGGTACCTTGAGAATGCTTACCTCGAGAGGACGAAGAGACATCATCAGTGGCTCATCCTTAATGGGAACCATCCTGTTTTTAAAAAGAATAACTGCTTCCGCGGCGTTGTCGGGCAGTCCGGAAATTCTGACTGAGACGGTTTCCTCTACTGAATTCACCACTATGATGTAAATGTTTTTTCCCCAGGCTTTTGCAAGGAAGTCAATGGAAGAAAAACTAATCTTATCGAGCTTGGTGCCATGGGGTAGGAATTCCCGGGTTTGGCGGGGTCCTTTAAGAATTTCGCAGCGCACGCCAGGCAATTTTTTTCCATACAGAACCATCTGACCGAGCCGTTCCTTACCCGTGATTTGCGAAGCAGCGCGGCAGTACGCCTGCCAATTTTTTTCGTATTGTGGTTTATCTCGTTTGTGCCAATAGGAAAAGATCAAAATCCCCCTTGCCCCGGAAACAATACACTGCCAAAAATCGTGATACGCACCTTCCGGAGTCATTATCTTCACGGGATTGCCTTTTTTCCCACCATAGAAAAGTTCAAGTACAGCTACCGGCGTCTTTTCTCCTTTCAGATAGTTCGCACCGAGTTTAAAGTCGGCAAACTCAATGGCTTTGACGGTAGTTTCCATTCGCCAACGAACCCACGCATGAGGCATGCCGCAATACGTCGTGTACACGCTGGCGGGAATAACATCCAGGTACGGGACATATTTCGCAATGTCTTCGACGGAGTAATGACCGGGGATATACATGTAGTTGGGTCGTTTCTTAGGATCATAACGACGAGTCCATTTACAATAATTTGCAATTAAGGTCATTTCTTTTGTACGCCACCATCGCCTTTCTTCGGGAAGATCCCACCAAGCGATGGAATTGCTGACAGCGAGTTCTGGGATAGTTTGTGCGGCCTGAGCTTCCGGTATAAGCTCAGATTTCCCCGGTAGATGAGCCAACGACAGCATACCGCCCGTGAAACACGTTTGAAGAAAAGCAGATTGAAAGTGATAGGTATGCGCAATATTCCATCCGAAACTCTTTACGCTTTGCATTTCTTCAGCGTCGTGAATCGAATAGAGACCCAGGGGGAACCGATTTCCTGCCGGATAAACAGTTTCCGAGGCAACGGCAAAACCATCCGTAAGCAAGATAAAGATCAAAATCGACCATATTTTCTTTGTATCGATTCTTTTGGATACCATTTACTTTAACTCATTGTATTTTTTATTCAAAATAATATCCTCTGTATTTATTTTTAGAGGGAGCTTCGAATTGAGAATTATTTCTTCTAGGCGGTTATGATCGAGCGGCTTTAAGAACTTCCTGCGTTTTTTCAGCTAAAAATACAACATCAAGCCCTAAAGCTAATAGGTTATAACCTTGCTTAATAGCCTGATGAATTTCATCCACATTGGGACGCACAATATGTCTGCCTGCGCTGATGCCGTGATTTCCGCACACGGCAAGGTATTTATGTAAAGCATCCGTCATATCTTGACATTCTAAACGACCCGTTTGCCCCATGGACCCACTTAGATCCAAAGGGCCGATAAATAGAGCATCCACGCCTTTTACTCGTGCAATATCATCTAGATGCGCGATAGCGTCTTTGTGTTCAATCTGCATTATGATTGCTATTTCGTCGTTAGCATTCTTGATATAAGAATCGAAATCCATGCCATGGATGTTAGCTCTACAAAATCCGAACCCCCGATCCCCTAGTGGGGGATATTTAGCGTTACGACAAGCACGTTTCGCCTCTGCGCCACTATTTATCATGGGAATGATTAAACCACGAACCCCTGCATCAAGGCAACGGTGAATCCAAACCGGATCATTCATAGGTAATCGAGCCACGGGTACGCAATCGAATGCATCGATGGTACGACAAATATTCGTCATAGATTCTAAGTTAATTGCTCCATGCTCCAAGTCCACACAAATCCAATCGAATCCAGCTCGGGCAAATATCTCCGCACACGCAGGATGACCTATTTGCAGCCAACCTCCTAAAGTCAGTTTTTTTTCTAATAAGGCTTTTCGTAATTTATTTTTCACCGCTTTGTTTTCCTTCTAATTTTTATGATTAACCCAGTTGTTATTAAATACTATTAAAATTAAACTACTCTTGCAAGAAAATATTTAAAGATTATATTTCCTATATATATCCCAGATAGCATGTGCTTGCTCTTGGTTTTCCACCACCGTCATAACCGCAAGCCCCTTACGTGGTAGTTTCTGAAATATAAAATTTAGATCCTTCTCGGATAACTTGCCCCAAATCAATAACGGTTTTTTTGCCAATATCTTATAGTAGAATTCGTATAGAGCCTGTGCATCCGGTCCTCCCTCGTCAATATGCAATTCCATAGCCGTAAAGGGTAATTGCAAATAATTGTCAATCGGCAAAAAACCGGAGGGGTGCAAATGCATAATGCAATTAGGAAATGACGAAACGATACGTTGATCGTAAGGAAATATAAATTCCTCATATATTTCCGGAGAAAACCAGGCTACGGCATCTTCCTGATGCCATACCGTGCCAGAAGGAGCCCACATGTTGTAATAGAATGATCCGACGCCTCCATGAAATAAGGGTATATGTTTCAGTTGCAGTTTTCCAAAGGAAATCCAAAAATCGGCGATTTTAACACAAGTACTTCGAATTTCTTCCGGGGCGTCAATGATCTTATAGCAAGCGGATTCCGATCCATATAAGGCAACTAATAAATCTGCAATCCCGCGCATGCGGGTTGTTCCAATAGGCCATTGCCCGGAGCTTCGAGCCGCCATC
>Ga0180437_10012420_pt1 | contig 10066 bp, 7 predicted proteins | sample SS_ome_4_FD_132410 | JGI IMG/M metagenome (GOLD analysis project Ga0180437, IMG submission 132410) | Hypersaline lake sediment archaeal communities from the Salton Sea, California, USA - SS_3_D_1 metaG | ecosystem: Environmental > Aquatic > Non-marine Saline and Alkaline > Hypersaline > Sediment... | reverse complement strand
CGGAGGTCGGCCGGCACGTCCGCATCTCGTGGCGCTTCTCGTCCGCCGGTCGGACCGGGCCGGTTGCAGACTCCCAAGACGCGCTCTTGGCCCCGGAAGTCCTCCTCGTGCAGCCCGTCACAGGGGGGAACACCGTGATCGTCGGCAGTGCCGACGGGGCCGTCCAGGCAATCGACTTGCAGACGGGCAAACGCTGCTGGTGTGCTCTCACCGGCGGGCGTATCTACAGCTGCCCGACCATTTGGAAAGACTGCGTGTTCGTGGGCAGCGCCGACGGCTACCTGTACGCCTTCGGGCTTGAGGATGGCCGGGAATTGTGGCGGCTGCGTATAGCGGCCGAGGCGGGGCGGATGATGCTCTACGATCAGCTCGGGAGCCGGTGGCCCGTGCTTGGATCACCTCTTGTTGTAGGAAATCGGGTGTTTACCACGGCCGGCCTGCTTGAGATGCTCGACGGCGTATGGGCCGTGGCGGCCGATGCGGGCACGGGGCGCGTCATCTGGGAGCGTAGTGATTGGTCGGAAGCCGGCACGCACGGGATATTGGCCGGCACCGCGCAGATGTGCTGGAGCGACGATCGAATCGTGTTCCAGGGCGGGCAGTCTCCCCCGATAGTCCTGGACCCGGAGGATGGCTGTTGCGGTCCCTTGTTCCGACGCAAAGCCTATGGCGGCTTGGAAGTCTCCGCCAGTCATATGCTCAACCGGGGCGCCATGGGACAGGAGGTCGCTGCGCTGGCACCGGGGGTCGTCCTTTTCGGCGGCCGACGCCTGCTCACCGAGGACCACGAGGATGGCGCCTGGCGCAACAGCCTTACCTTTCGTGTCGCACGGCCCAACGCAGAACCTTTCTACGCACGAATGAGGCCGTACGGTGACAAGTCTGCCAGCAATCGTATGCCGGCGTGGGATGCCCGCGACGTGGCCTATCTGTACCCGGCGGACAGGAAGCACGAACGGTTGGCACTGATTCCACGTGAAGCGTTTCTGGACGCGCTGGAGAAGTCTCGAACGGCAGAAGCGACGGCGAGGTGGGACGTGCGCGCGGGTGCCTCGCCGCTAAAGCTTGACCTTAAAGCGATCGCAACGTGGAGTACGGAAGAGTTCGGATACGTATGCCAGTGCAGGGGCTGTGCGTTAAGCGACAACGCGGTCGTCACCCTGGTGGAGCTCCTCGAAGAACGCCAAGGGCCGGAGGGCCCGAAGCGCGACAGGTTCTGGAATGTGGTGGCCTATGCCCGAGGGGACGGCGAGAAAATGTGGGAGATCGACCTGCCGTCGGTCCCCCTGCGCGACGGCTTGGCCATCGCCGCTGACGGGCGCGTGATCGTGGCTCTGAGGGACGGGGCTGTCCTCTGCGTCTCTCCAAACGGGGAATCTGCGCGATGATCAAGCTGTGCACCTTCACGCTATGTTGTCTCACGCTGGCGCGCACTGCCCTTGCCGACGAAGGCACGTGGGCATTTCCCGGAGAGATGGGCCTCGCGAATGAGCGACTGCTCGACTTGAGGTCCCTCAACGAAAACGCCGCCGGGGAGTCGGGCTTTGTCCGGTTGAGCGACGACGGAAACGACATGTTGCTGGGCGATGGCCGGCCGGCCCGGTTCTGGGGCGTCTCTTGCGGCGTCAGCGGCGATGAATTGCCCGCGACCGCACGCTGGCTCGCGAGCTTGGGGGTGAACCTGGTGCGCATCTGCTCCTCGCCCGAGGCGGCCGCAACGCTCAATCCAAAGGAGCCTGGTTCCAATCTCAGGCAGGTCGATCGCAAGGCCATCGATAAGGCCCACCGTATGGTCGCCGAACTCAAGAAGCAGGGCATATACACCATGATCACGCCCTACTGGGTGGCCAAGGGCTCCGACGTTACCAGTTGGAACATCGACGGCTACCGCGGGATGAGCGGCGGAACGGATGGTCTTTGGGGATTGCTGTTCTTCAACGAGAGCCTCCAGGCGGCTTACAAGGGATGGATGAAGGGACTCCTGACCAGCAAGAACCCGTACACGGGCGTGCCTTTGGCATCGGACCCGGCCGTAGCACTGATCCTCCTGCAAAACGAAGACAGTCTGCTTTGGTGGACGGTCAGCAAAATGGCAGCGCCGCAGCAGGAACTTCTCGGTCGGAAGTTCGCGGCTTGGGCGGCCCAACGTTATGGGTCACTCGATGACGCCTTCACCACATGGGAAGGAGCGGCCCTGAAGGGAGACGGTCTCGATCGCGGCGTGCTCGCCTTCTATCACCTCCACGAAGTGACTCGGGATCAGACGGGCGGTCGGGCCGTACGTGTCAATGACCAGGTCCGGTTCTTCGCCGAGACGATGCGTGCGTTCAACGAAGAGATGGAGCGATACCTGCGTGACGACCTCGGCTGCCGGCAACTCATCATCGCCGAGAACTGGAAAACAGCCGACCAACCACGCCTGCTTGATGCCGAACGTTGGGCGTATTGCGCCAATGACGTGATCGCCAAGAACCATTACTTCGGCGGCATTCACCAGGGGCCGCGTGCCGGCTACCGTATCGACCCGGGCGATCTATTGGTGCATCGCTCCGTTCTGACCAACCCCCGAGCCTTACCAGCGAGCATGAAACACGTCGAGGGTCACCCGCACATGGTTACCGAGAGTTCGTGGGTGAACCCGAACCTCTACCAGTCGGAGGGCCCGTTTCTGACCGCTGCGTACATGTCGTTGACCGGTATGGATGGATACGTGTGGTTTGTTTGCGGTCCAGGCTATGGGTATTCGCCCGGCAGGCGAACACCGGAAACTGGCGCTACGCCCGATGACATACCGGGCGGATATGGCGCGGTGCTATATCGCCGCAGCGAACCGCCACGCAAATGGGAGGTTGCGCAGCCCATGCTGGCCGGGATGTTTCCCGCAGCCGCGATCGCTTATCGGAAAGGCTACATCCGCCAGGCTGAGCCGGTCGTGCGTGAGCAGCGTCGCCTGGACAACGTGCTCAGTCGCGTGCCTCCCGGCATCTACGAGGACAGCGGTTTCGACCCCAATCGCGACGAAGGCGTCCAGGAGACTCCTTCCGCGGGCCGCCGAATCGACCCGCTCGCCTTTCTCGTGGGGCCGGTGAGGATTCGCTATTCAGGCGAAACCGAGCGGACTCACGTTGAGGATCTGTGGCGTTTCGTCGATCGTGACGCAAGGCTCGTTCGCAGCGCGACTGGGGAGTTGGTGCTCGACTATGGCCAGGGAGTGTGCACGGTCGACGCGCCGCGCGCGCAGGGTGCCTGCGGTTTCCTCGGTAAGCGAGGCAAGGTGGCGTTGACGGATGTAACGCTTACGTGCGGAAATGAATACGCGTCCGTGCTGCTCGTGTCGCTCGATGGCAGTCCGCTGTCGACGGCACGTTCTGTGCTTGTCCAAGCAGGCACGACGGCACGCCCGACGGGCTGGAAGACTGTTCCCCGAACATTCACACGGAAGACGGCACGGCGAGCCGTCGATGGTGAGCAGATCGAGGCAACCGGGACCGGACCTTGGCGGATCGAGAATACGAGGATCGAAATATCGCTCGGTAACCCGAATCTGCGGGAAGCGATCCTGGTCGACCCGTCCGGTTTTGCTTCGCGTCCGGTGAACCTTGATCGCAAAGGTGGCAAGCTCAGAATGGCGTTGCCCCCGGACGGTCTGTACGTGATGATTCGATGAGCGAGCCGGTCGTAAGACGATTCGACGAACGGTTGGATGTGACCCGGCTTGGCAAGCCGCTGTGATGGTGAACTGGGCCAACGAGATCACGTGCAACGTGGCCGACTTGACGGTTTCGTTCCAGCCTTTTGGTAGTGAGTTCGCCTGCGGCGAGGGCCAGGCCCGCTTCAAGCACTTCCGCTACCGACCGCTGGACGACTGAGTGCAGCGAAAGCGAAAGATGCGTTCCAAAGGGATGCCCCTTCTGGATGCAAGTCGACTGGCATTCTTCAGGGTACTTAAGCTGCTTGGGTGGCATCGACCGACCGCATTCTGCGGTGCTGAGGGTGGCCGATCGGTATCGTCATTTAGACTGCGCAGAGTTGTCGATTTTCAGACCTGACCGCAGTTGTCTTTCGTGCCCCCAGACTAACCGACCTTGGGCATGAACGAAATCCGCTTGGGCACTCATGTCACGCCCTCCTGCTGCAGATAGCAAACGCTGAAGATGCAGTTTTGGCTGCGCGATAGCAGGCGGCTTGTCGGAGCCGGGCGAATCACAATGACGGCGCGTCGACGCAGGCCACCTCGGCAGGTTGTGGCTACCAGCAAGTACATCCTTGGCGGTCGTCCGAAGAATGCAATCGAGGGGTAGCGTGTGGTAAGGGGAGCAGTGCGTCGGTGTCGGGCGTCTTTGAGCCGGGCGTTCTCGCCCGTCGATCGGAAGTGGGAGAAGAAGTCTCCCTGTCCTGCCACAACCGCGTATCCTCCCGCCAGTTGGATCGTGTTCGAGTTTTGGGCCCTCTCGTGCTGTAGCTGCTTTGCCGGTTGCCTGGGATTACAGTCCCGACACTTCGGGGCGACCCTTTCCTTCAGTGTTGCACTGGAGGTGGCCGTGCTGAAATCCAAGACCTTTCCGAAGGTCTTGTCGTTGAGCCAGACCGTGTGTTTGAGCAAGGCGTTCCTGCCGGTCTTCTTCACGTCGTCGGCCGTGCCCCCTTGCCCTTCATTCAGGTCAAAACCGACGATCAGGTCATCCAGGAGCTTGCTACCCTCTGCGGCGGCGTTTTTCCCGGCGGGCAGATGGCGAACGCCCGTTGTTCTCGCTTCGGGCGCATGGTGAGCCTCGCGGCTATTGGCACCGTGTACGCCGTCGTCCGCCGCGACGGCACCGACGTGGATCAACAGGGCGGCCATCAGAACGAAGCTCCAGTGGCGAGTCTTCCTTAGACGATCGGCAGAGTCCGGACCCTTTCCCGGTTGGAAGTCCTCGATCGCACTTCGGCGTGCTTCTTGATGCGATTCAGCCATTCGGATTACAATACTGCCTACCGGCCTGCTGTTTCAGGACAAACGACTCTTTCATTCGACATTGCCCCGTTGACCACCGCCCGCGCGGGGCGCTCTGAATGTACAATCCTACTTGCTTGGCCAGTCTCACGCAAACGCCTGCTCCCCGCCCAAGCCGGAGTCTCGACTTCCCCGGAATCTTTGGACGCGTCGATAAGGTGTTATAATGGCGCCTGAGCATCTTGGAGGAGATGATGAGCCACCGACGAAGGTATACCCAAGAACTCAAGATCGAGGCGGTCAAGCTGCTGACCGAGCAGAGCATGTCGCCTGCCGAAGCGGCCGAGAGCCGTGGTGTCAATCCGGACACGCTTGCCAAGTGAAAGAAGAAGTTCGTTCCGGATTGGACATTTCCCTCAAGACACAATAGAAAGGAGCGGGTGCTCGATGAAGAAGTTATCGACAGTCATTCTAACTGTCGTCGCGGCGACAGGTGGGGTATGGGCGAATGAGCCCGCGACAGCATTGAAGGAAGCCGGCGTCACCGGCGGCCTGGTGGTGCATCTCGGTTGTGGCGATGGGGCGGTGACCGCTACGTTGCGGATAAGTGACGCGACTACCGTGCAAGGGCTGGATCGCGAACCGGCCAACGTTCATAAGGCGCGAAAACTCATCCAGTCGAAAGGGCTCTATGGACCGGTCAGTGTCGACCATCTCCGTGGCAGCGTCCTGCCGTACGTGGATAACCTGCTGCGCGCGTTGGTGGTCAGCGATGCCCAGTCGATTCCCCGCGACGAACTGATGCGCGTGGTCTGCCCCGGCGGTGTGGTCGTCATCGACGGCGAGCTGACCGTCAAGCCCTGGCCGGAAGAAATGGCCCAGTGGCCGCAACATTACAACACGCCCGACAACAACGCGGTGGCGCTGGACCGTGCCGTCGGCCCCCCGCGCCACTTCCGCTGGATCGCCGAGCCCGAGTGGCAGCGGTCGCACCTGGGGCTGCCTTCGATGCATAGTCTGGTCTCGGCCCACGGGCGGCTCTACAGCATCGAGGACCGTGCATCGGTCGAGCATCCGGCACTGCCGGGCAAGTTTACGCTGATCTGTCGCGATGCCTTCAGCGGGATCGAACTCTGGCGGCATCCATTTGCCGACTGGCAACCAACCTACATGTACGTCAAGTACACGCCGACGCAATTGCAGCGGCAGTTGGCGGCCATCGGAGACGAGATCTATTGCACGCCGGGCCTGAATGCACCTATCACCGTGTTCGATGCGGCGACGGGAGAGATTCTCAGACGACTGGAAGGCACGGAGCGGACCCAGGAATTCGTCCATGACGACGGCGTCGTGTACGCAGTTCTGGGAGATCCTTACGACACGCTGGGAACGGAGAAAGCCCCGGGCGGCGCTCCGCTGCTGCCTAACGCTGGAGCCGCCGCCGCAGAGAGTCGAGCCAAGGCCCTGACCATGGGGCCCAGTGCGTTCCGCCGGGAAGCCTATGGTCCGGCAATTTCGCAACCGGTCGATCCCACCAGTTCGATCGTGGCGATCGACGCGAGGCGGGGTCGGGAGATTTGGAGATTGCAGGACGACGAGACGGCGGCCTACGAGGGGGCGACACTTGCGGTTCGCGGGCCCAACGTGGTCTATGCACTCGAGGACTCGCTCGTGTGTGTCGACCGAAAGACCGGCCGCCAGCGGTGGCGAGTGACGGCGGAAAAGGGACCGTGGCTTACACAGAACGCCAAAGGGAAGATTCTAGGCAACCGCAATCCACCCGACAAAAGACCTGGTACGACTCTTGCACTGGTGCTCTCCGATGAGGCCGTGTACCTGGCAGGCTGCAATGCACTCTGGGCCTTCTCCATGAAGGACGGCGCACAGATGTGGGAAGCGCTTACCCATGTCAATCACTTCAAGTCCCCCGACCTGTTTCTAGTAAACGGGGTCGTGTGGACGGCGAACAGACGGGGCTATGACGCCCAGACCGGAGAACTCGTCAGCGACTTGACGCAGGACGTGATCGGACCGATGCCTCATGATCGGTGTTATCGTAATCGCATCACGGCCGACTGGTACATCAACTCGGCGACCGGGGGCAGCGATTTTCTCGCCCTGGACGGTTCCGGCGAGTTCCCAAATCATTGGGGCCGTAGCACCTGCGGCGTTGGGTACCTGCCATGCAACGGCATCTTGTATCTGGGGCCTCACTCCTGCTCCTGCTACAACATGGTCAAGCTGACGGCGTTCAACGCAATGGCCTCCGATCCTGGCACCAAGACGTCCGGTAAGCCGACTCCGCTGAAAGTCGCACCGCGCGTCGGGAAAGGTCCCGTCTTTGCCGAAGCCATCGACGCAGAGCCGTCGGTCGGAGACGATGCGTGGCCAACCTATCGCAGTGATGTCAGCCGAGGAGGCTGTTCCGAGGCCGTCGTGTCCGCGAAGCTCGAACCCAAGTGGCAGGCGAAGCTCGGTTCGAGAATCAGTCCCCCGACGATCGCCGAAGGCAAGGTGTTCGTCGCCGATGTGGACGCGCATACCGTTTGCGCCCTGGATCTCGACACGGGCGAAATGCTCTGGTCCTACACCGCGGGCGGACGCGTCGACTCGCCGCCCTCTTGGTACAAAGGTCGTCTGCTCTTCGGCTCGCGCGACGGTTGGGTCTATTGCCTTCGGGCAAAGGACGGCCGACTGGCTTGGCGGTTCAAGGGCACGCCCGATCGATCGATCTGCGCCTATGAGCAGGTGGAATCCGTGTGGCCGGTCAACGGCAGTGTTCTGATCAAGGACGATATTGCCTACTTCTGTGCCGGCAGAAACAGCTTCGTCGACGGCGGCATGGTGCTGTTTGGGCTCGACCCGGAAACAGGCCAGGTACGTCATCGCCGTCGCGTGTTCGGGCCCTACGGCGAAAATGACTCCCCAATCCACCTGACCAACCAAGAAATCGGCGGCGGTTTCGGGATCAAGGGCAACAAGGCCGACATCCTGCTGGCCGACGACCGGAATGTCTATCTGCGTCACGACGCATTTACGCCGGACCTAACACCGGTTGAACATACGGGACTCAAGACACCCCATCTGATTGCAACGCCCGGCTTCGTTCAGCCGGTGCCGCATCACCGCAGTTTCTGGACAGTCAATACGCAGTTGCTCTACGACATTCCCACGGGCATGGGGCCGAGCTACGGCGATATCCTGGTCAAGGACGGCGTCCGCTTCTACGAAGTCCGTGGCTACGCACCCAGCCGCCATGCCTATTTCGATCCACGCACGGCAGGGTACACACTCTTCGCCGGCGAAATTGGCCCCAAGGGCCCCGGCCTGCATCAGACCGTGAACGAACGATGGAAAACGGACGTCCCGCTGACCGGCAAGGCGATGGCCCTGGCAGGCGACGTCCTATTCGTGGCCGGAACGCCCGTCGCCTTCCCGGAAGACGACCTGTCGAAGGCATACGACGGCCGAATGGGCGGGGTGCTGTGGGCCGCATCGGCCGAGGATGGAACGAAGCTGGCCGAATACAAACTCGATGCCCCTCCCGTCTGGGACAGCATGGCGGCGGTGGAGGGAAGACTGCTGCTGTGCACCGCCGACGGGCAGTTGCGCTGTTTCGTTGGGAAAGAATGAAAGAAGATATGCAATGACCGGACGACCCTTCATCAAAACAACCGCCGTGGCCGGATTGGTCATGGCTCTGACGGGAACTCTGTTTGCAGCCGGAGGCTCATCGAAGAAATCCAACCTCAACGCCCCGACCCCTTTGTACATCGTCCAGACGATGGGCTACTTCAGTCCGGCGGTCATCCAACGCCCATCGCATACGCTTCCGGCTGGCGAGTCGATGACACTCCGATATCGAGCGTTTGTCCATCCCCAGCGATGGGACACCTAGGTACTAGACCGCGAGGCAAAACGATTTGCCAAGTGAATCGCAACATTTTTCAGGAGAAATTCCCCATGTACAACTAGACTCGAGTGAATAGCCAAAGCATCGCCAAATAGTCGACGGCCGCAAACACAAACAAAGCAACTCCAATAAGTGTCAATCGCCACATCTTCTTAAGAATGGCCAGACCCAATAGCGCGCATGCCACACCAGCAACCCCAAAGGACATGGCAGCACACCATACAACAGCGCTCTCAATGGCCGTATGCCTGTTGGACCAACCCCCAGGAAATATCACGAACGCAAAGTAAACAAACGGTGACGCAAGTAACGGAGACAACAAGAGTAGCCCAGTACCGATCGCACGTCGCGACTTCGACGGGCAAGACGGAAAACAAGCGTCATCTGTATTCGGCGATTTATATGGATTGTCCAAAGCGTTTTTCCGCTGGGCTCGCTGATGCCGGACTTCGAGACAGCGATCAAGCCCGAACAACAACTGATTTCACTGAAGAAATACGTGTTGATCGACTATCGACGCGTTCGCCGAACGCGATCAGCCGCCAGACCGAATTGGTCGCTGCTGCTTTCTTCCCTGATCGGTACTTATTCTCCCCAACTGTGCGATCCCCGACTGAATAGACCGAGCGTCTGTATCGAATTCTGATCGCCCCAAACCCAATCTGCAATGCCTATCGTGATTGCCATAGAAGGGATCACTGCGCGTATGGGGTCGGTGTGTTCCATTGTCAAAAGGGGGAGTTTTCCCATAACGACGAGGAGAATGTCGCCTCCGATGTTTGGCCGCGGAAGGGGCTCACGTTTAAGTTGTTTCGTCGTATTCATCGCTCGCTGCAAATCCCTGGAGGCCCAGCGACGTAACACAAGTGCCGCACAAAGTCCGCCAGTCCTGTGGCACCGCAGATGGTCAGGCAGCGGTCAGCCTTCACACCAGTTAAAGGGTGGTTGCGGCTCCGGTGGGGGAGGAGGGTCACGGATCCAGTCGCCATTTATGTCGAAGTGCCCGGGACCCGGCTCAATCGGCCGTGGCGGAGGCGGCGACTCTTTTCGCCTCTCCTCGGCTTCTAATTCTTCTCGCAGCCTCTCGACTTCTGTTTTGTTTCAACGGATTTGGCACAAAACCCGGGTCGGGCTAAGCAACGGTCTCCTCGTCGGTCAATGGCAGCGTAGGCTGCCGAAGTTGTAGGTTTTTCTCCCGGCGGCGGTGCCGGGCCTCG
>Ga0180437_10012419_pt1 | contig 10068 bp, 11 predicted proteins | sample SS_ome_4_FD_132410 | JGI IMG/M metagenome (GOLD analysis project Ga0180437, IMG submission 132410) | Hypersaline lake sediment archaeal communities from the Salton Sea, California, USA - SS_3_D_1 metaG | ecosystem: Environmental > Aquatic > Non-marine Saline and Alkaline > Hypersaline >... | reverse complement strand
CCTTCTCAAGGAAGCCGTCTACGGCCTGACCGAACTCAACCGGTCCCTTCTGCCCGGCGCCCAGCTCGTGGCCAACCCGGGGTGCTATCCCACTGCGTCGATCCTTGCCCTTGCACCTCTCCTCAAGGAAGGGCTGGCACAACTCGATTCCATCGTGATCGACGCCAAGTCCGGGGTCTCCGGAGCCGGAAGGTCCCTGAACCTGCGCACCCACTTCTCAGAGGTAACCGAAGATCTCCAGGCCTACAACCCTGCCCAGCACCGCCACGTGCCCGAGATCGAGCAGGAGGTCTCCGCCCTGGCAGGCAAAAAGACATCCGTCACCTTTGTGCCGCACCTGATCCCGATGATCCGCGGCATGCTGGCCACGGTCTACTGCAAGCCCACCGGGAAGGTAGACACCAAGGGATTGGAGTCTCTCTACGAGGCCTCTTACGGAGAAGAGCCCTTCATCGACGTCCTCACCGAAGGCGAGCTTCCCCGCACCAAGAACGTTTGGGGCACCAACCGCTCAGAGATCGCGGTCCGCTACGATCCCCGGTCCGCTACGATCCTCGTCGTGGCCGTGATCGACAACCTGGTCAAGGGCGCCTCCGGCCAGGCCGTCCAGAACATGAACGTGGTCTTCGAACTCCCCGAGACCTCGGGCTTGGAGTCGTTGGGTCTTTATCCCTGACGGGGCTCCTTCCTGCACACTCCCCAGATCCTCCGAAGCAGGTATGTGGTCGTCCTGGCTGCTGATGGAATGGCCTGTTTCAGCAACCTGCCAGCGCCCAGGACCATGACGACGAGGAAGATGAGTTGGACGAGTCTAACGACCATCCCGGCCGTATTTCCCTGCAGCCAATCTTCAAGCGCGTATTTCATGAGTCTTGTGACTTCGGACGGCAATGCCTGGATTCGGGGAGCAAGGAAACGGAAGAAGAAGACGAGGACGAGGCTACCGAAGAGGTAGGTGCCGACAGCGTAAAGGACGACCCCGAGGCGCGCTGCAGGACGAAGCTCAAGAAGCGGGGCAGAAGGTACTATGGGGTTTCGTGTCAGGCGGCCATAAAGGATCTTCATCAGAATCTGGGATCGGGAACGAAGATTCGGGACCCCAAGGAAATCCGAGCACAGCCAGTAGCCATCGAATCGGAGAAAGGGGTTCAAGCAGAAGAGAATCATGGCGTCGAGTTCCAGGAAGAGAAGTAGCCAAACCTGTTCTTGGGTAAGGTGGAACAGCAGGAATGCAGGGATCGTTAGGATCAACTGAAAATACATGCCGCCGAGGTCCACTACGACCCGTGCCTTCCGCTCCAACCTCCATGCGGGGGTTACATTGGCATAGAACACGGGCAATACCAGGTAGAGCCCCAAACGGATCTCACCATGTGGACAACCGAAGTATTGACAGGCGGACAGGTGACCGAACTCGTGGAACAGGACAGAAAGGAAGACCAGTAGATATCCGATCAGGTAGGTGGAGGCCGGGATGGAGATGAATAGCTCTGTCGATGTCACGTAGGGAAGGTTTGCGTAAACAATGGCGTGACAGACGGCGGAAGCCCACAAAAGGGGAAGAGAGAAGAGGGGACGGAAAAGAAAGGACAGGTGTCGAGTAAGGGGATGGAGGAAGTTGACAGGGATCAGGAGGATTCCTTTCTTGGGTGGGGGTATCGGGGAGTCGGCATGGATGGAGGATGGCCGGTCAGGATCAGAAATCAGGAGGCCATGAGGCATGATGTGTCGATCGATCCAGTGTCGAACCTCTTCCGGCCCGATAGAACGCTTCCACGTAGAAGAGAGAAGCAGGGCAATCTCGTCTACCCTGCGTGATCCATCGAGCAAGATGATTAGCTCGTAGAGCCCGCGGGTGGTTTGCAGCGACCGCCCGTCAGGGAGGAGGATGAGGTAGGTTTCTTCCTTTGCGCTGGAAGAAAACGGGACAATCGACACCTCGTGGCACAGTTTCGGAAAGGAGGGAACTCTACTCATAACAATACGGATGGCATCCGTGGAAGGGTTGACAGTACATGCCGCACGCCTCCGGACAGAGGTACCCTGTGGCAAACTGCCAGCAGAAAGAGCCAAGACATGGATCGACCTCGATACAGACCTGTTCAAGACGCCTCTCCAACTCTTCGATGATGTTGCAGATATCGTCTTTTTCAACCATGCTCTAGCTCCCGTCTACCAGGAAACAAGCACATGCCCAGACACAAGGTTCGTTTGCATGGAGCTCGGACGTGGGTAAGAGGGCCGCCTCCAGTCGGCGGTCCAGCTCCTCGAGGTCAAGGGGGAGGTCCAATCCCCACTGAAGTGGAGGCTGAGACTCTCCGGTGCGACTCGTTCCGCTGCTCGCCGCCTTCTGCATACGAGACAAATCATCCTCCAGGGGGGCAAACGTCTGTGCAAGCAAACCAGATACAGAGAGCGGCATCGGCAAAACAGCCTTCAATCGCTTGCATCTGCAGACGATACTCCATTTCTTCGATGCTCATTAGAGGATCTTCTAGACTCCTCGTTAACGTCTGGAGCTCTTCGTCTGCCATGGTTCCAAGGATCATATGTAGTGGATCAGACAGTGCGACTCACAGACCGCGACACAATCCTGTCCGTCGCATAGACACAACCTTCCGAGACATCCGCACGATTCCGAGTTGACACGCACGGCGGGGTCTCCTTTCTCGGAAGGGGCCCAGCCCGGACGCAGCAGGGCGGTTTCCAGGCGCTGCTCCAGCTCTTCGATCGACAAGCAGGAGGGTTTCAGGGACATGATCGCAGATGACGTCGAGCATTGCTCTTTCGCGCTTCTCTTTGTCACCACCCCCCTCCATCCTGGCAGTAATCATAGCAAAAACTCGAACAGTCGCCGTGGCAGAAACAAAGCTCCCCATCGCAACCGCAAAATCCGCCGGCACACCACACCCCTTCCGCGCAATCTCCGGTGCACACATTCAGGCTGCAGTATTCTTCTTCCGCGGCGGGGAGACGCTGCATTTCGAGTCTTTGCTCCAGTTCGTCCAGGGAGAGACCGTCCAGGATGTCCTTGTTCAGAGAATGTATTGGATTTCGACTCATGAAAAGCCTTCTCAGATGATATCAACGACACAGGTGTCGATCGCGCAGAGAGAACCGCACTCGGCCGCACACATGGTGCCATCACACGCGCACAGATCTGTACAGCCTGAGTAGCCGGATCCACAGTGGACTGTACAATCACTCGGGCAGAAATCCGTGTAGCATGCTACCGCGGGTTCCATGGCAGAGATCCTCTGCATCTCGAGCCTGTCCTCGAGTTCATCCAAGGGAATCTCCTGATAGCAACCACTGGCAATGGATAAGCATTCCCGTTTATTCTTACAGGGCATCTCCCGTTCCTCCCAGTTCCACCACGATGTCGCACGCGCAGAAGACAGGGCACTTTGTTCCGCTGCAACGCATGGTGCACAGATAATAAACGCAGTGGGCATCATCCAACCCTGCGGGCAGGGCGCCGATCTGGCTGTCGAGTCGGGTTTCCAGTTCTTCCAAGGAAGAAGACAGATCGTCCGACGGCAAAAGAGGAATGATCTCTGAAGTTGGTTTTGTTGTCTCATTCACGGGCAGGTCCTAGGCAAACCGATTCTCATTGCTCTCGAGTCCAGACTTCCTGCGGAAAGCACGCACAATGTCAGGACGGCCTCTACACAGTATGTCGCTGACTGGCTGGCGGAGGTTTCCATCGTCGTAGGACTCCTCAAAAAGACGCTTTCCCAAGAAGAGGGATCCGCCCTTCGGCACAGGCCATCCAGGGGATGGCTCTTGATCGGGCAATAGCCATTGGAAATAAGGTATCTTGGGAGAAGGATGAAGGAGAAACCGTTTCAACTCGTCCCAAAGGAATGCCTCGTGCTCCTGGCACCAGGACCAGTCAAGTCTTTCCATGCCTAACTGCTGCCAGGGGGACTGGGTGGGCCAGATTCTTCCGCTGGTCCAGAGGGCGAGACCTGCCACATAGATTCGCTCGAGGCGATCTTTCAATGCACCCCGCATTTGACATCGGTGTGCCGTCATCATGGCCATGAGGATCTCCACCTTCAAAGGCCTTTGGGTCACGGAAAGTGCGGGGTTCCGGTCGTGCTCGAGGAGGTTCACGCCAATGGTCATGCCTTCGTTTTGGTTAACCAGGAAGTGTGGGGGCATGGCCGGCCAATGACCGATGTAGATTGTTTGGGGCCAGGGTGGAGGCAAGACACTTCGGAGTTGACTCAGGGTCGAAGCCGTATGGCTGTGAAGGTCATCGGGCAGTCCGGTCTGCACGACGATTCCGGGACAGGGATCGTCCGCTCTCGACGTGTCGAGGGTTCTCTGCCGCTCACTGGCAAAAGGATGATGTAGGTGGTAGACGAAAAGGGCTAGAAGCCACCAGGCCGTGGTGAGTTCGCGACTCCCATAGAATGAATCGTCCTGCTCGTAGAAGGCATTCGGCGGCCAGGAGCCGTCCGTTTCCTGGGTGCGGATCAGTGTCTCAACCGCCGAAAACAGCTCAGGGCCGTCGTAGCCGGTGGTGAGCAGACAAAGGAGGCTCAAGGCAGTCTCTGTTGGATGGTTCCAGGTCCCTTCGGATCGGTAGCGCCTGAGCAGGTACTCCCGCAACGGCTTCTGCGGCAGCTGAGGTCCCAATGCCTGACAGAACAGGAGCAGGGGTAAGAGGGGGCGACAGGCACCCTGGGCCCGAAAAGAGTCTGAGGGTGCAGAGGAATAGGCATGGGTCCAGGGAACGTAATGCGCACGATGGATACAGTCTTCGACGAGGAATTTCAGTTGTGGCAGGCTGATGTTCAGCGTGGATGCCCTCAAAAGCATGTTGGCCCAGAAAAGACCGTGAGGTTTTAGGGGAAGGCCATCGTCTAACGCTCTGTCCATTTCGAACAGCTCGTCTCGGTGTGCAGTGGCCGGCAGGAAGGATTCTTCCAGGACCTGGGGCAGGTCGGGGTTGGAGGGTTCCGTTTGAGAGCGGGCGAGCCACTGTGAGGCCTTGAAAAGGAGCGGCGACAGACGAGTGTCCAGGTTTTGAAGTGGCCCCACCGCCCTGAGAACCAAGGAGGTGACCATTCGCGAGGGAGCCAAGGCGGTTGAGGGATTCATGTACGGATACGCGGATCTTTCCAGGGGATAGCCGCCGTCGGGGTGTCGGGACCGAACAAGGAACAGGAGTGCATCCTGCAGAAGTGCTTCGATCGTTTCAGCCTCAACTTGCTCGGTGGCCTCATCATGGGCGCTCGTTTGGTGTTGCTCGCCGTTCTTCTTCCCTGCTGTCCTTCGTCGGATTTCTGCAAGATCCTGGCGCATCGTGTGACAGTGACGGAGGAACCCGCTGAGAACCTCGACCCACGCAGGCACGTGGGCCTCACCGGCGAAATCGAGGGCTTCCTGGAAATAGTGCTCAGCCAGTCGAAGATGATCTTCGGCAATCCCCTTATGGTAAAGAACCTGCCCGACTTCCCCCCGAGATGGGCACTCGGCTCGACGAATGCTTTGTTCGAACGCCCCCTCGAAGAAGACTCTCGATAGGAGAAAGGTGAAGTTCTTTTGCTGTAGATCCTCTTTCCAGTCTCGTAGATCGTCGAAGCACTGAAAGCCGACGAGGAATCGGTCTTGGGATTCCATAAGGGGGGCCAACGCACCTGAATCGTTAGAGAGCCAGGACATGGCCAGCAGGTTTGTCTTGATGAGAGCAACCTTACCCGTAGAAATCTCATAGAATTCCTGATGCGTGTATGGGGAGAGCCGGTGATGATGGTGGATCTGTTCCTTCTGGATTGCCCGTGCATATTGGAAGAACCACCTCTGCGTTTCCTGCCAGAACGGGTGCTGCAAGGGGAACAGCGGGAAGAGGATCTCGAAGGCCTTCTGGTAGTAGCTGTCAACGAGAAAGAAATCCTCTGGAGACCATCGTCGAGTCTCGTCGATCTTCTTGTCCGACAGAAGAATGGCCTCTAGGAGGATCCGGTTGGCCAAAGCCAGGTTGCGCAAGTGCTCAACAGATATAGATGGAAAAGCACTCGCAAACAGAAAGGGGTAATAGTAGAAGGGAGAGAACCGTATTCCCCCCTTGTTCCCTTGATCCCTGGATGTACAAAATGGCACAGGGTTGCCTCGGAGCCGGTGTGCGCTCTCGTCGCGGAATACAGCCATATTGCGGGCTATCCGCCTGGCCTCGTCGTCCAGAGATTGGCGAAAGGCCTCTGACTTCTCCGCCCTTGAATCGAGCTTTGTCATATCATCCAGCCACATCCCTACGATTAGAAACCCGAGCGGTCCGAGATGCTTCTGAGCATACTGAGGAACGCAGGTGATAACGGAATAAAACCTCGAGGCACCAGGCCGTTGTCAGTTCTCGGCTTCCGTACAGGACGTTTCCTTCATTGTAAATCGCATTGGGTGCCCAGGAACCGTCGAGTTCTTGGGACTCCTCTAGTTTCTCGATTCCAGGCGAAAACTCGGGACCATCGTGGCCCACGAGCAGCAAACAGAGCAAGGTGAGTGAGGTCTCGGTGGTATTGTTCCAGGATTTCGCAGCCCGGTATGGTGCCAGAAGGTAATCTTGGAGGGCTGTTCGAGGAAGTTTCGTACCCATGGCTTGGGAGAACAGAAGCAAGGGCAGCAAAGGTCTACATACGTTGCGTGTCCATGGAGAGTCTACGGGTCCGAAGCAAACACCGTGGCTCCAGGGGGTGTAGTCCCCTCTTAGGAGACAGTCATCAACAAAGGATGTGATCCTGGGAGGGTTGAATGACTTCTGGGAGCAGATGTAAAGGAGATTTGCCCAGCGAAGACCGTCCAGCATCGGCCCGTGAGTGGGTGCGAAGGAGCGGTCAAGTTCGAGGAGTTCATTACGGCCTGAAGGCATGGGCGAAAAGGCTCCTTCGAGAGCCTTGGGCACGCCTGGGGGCAGGCCCGTCGTCTGCGCCTGATCGAGCCAGTTCGATGCACGGTAGAGAACGTCGTTCACAGAGGGGTCTAGGTCGTTGATAGGCTCCAGGGATCTGATGATGAGGGTGGTAACGAATCTAGAGGCAGCCAAGGGTTTTGACGGATGCATATAGCTGTGTGGCGACTCGGACAGGGGAAAGCCGCCCTGTGGTGCCTGGGAGGTGAGGAGGTAAGAGAGCCCTGCTCGGAGCTGTTGTTCCGCAGGGTGAGAAGAGGGTTCGCCGGCAGGAATGACGGAGACTCGTTTGTGCCTCTTTCGTGCCTGAACACGTCGTTCTTCTCGACGACGAATCTCTGCTACGTCGTGGCGAAGGGCCTGACAGCGGGACCGGAATCCATTGTTGAAACATTTCCACAGGGGAAGCGGAAGGGGCGCTACGGTCGCGGATGCTTTCTGAAAGAAAACTTCGGCCAGTCTGAGTTGATCTTCCATGAGTCCCGTTGCGCAGAGGAGACGGCCGATACGTTCTGGTGGGACATAGGATCCACAGCGGATCTCTTCTGTGAGTCCTGTCTTTTGGATAAGGCGGGTCAACAGGAAGGTGAAGCTGGATGATTGAAAATCTTGTTTCCAATCCTCCAGGTCGTCGATAAGTAGGAGGGCGATGTGATGCTGATCGAGTGAACTGGAGAGACGGTTCATCTCTTCGGTTCGTTTCGAAAGAAAAGCGAGGGCCACGGAGAAGGGTTTCAAAATGGCGGTCTTACCCTTTGCCACTGCACAAAACCGAGGAACTGAATAGGCCCCGATTCGGTGAGAGTGAAAAAGCTTCTCCTCGCGGACATTCTTCCATGTTTCAAAATAACAGTTGTAGAAGTAGTCCCAAAAGGGGTGACCCAGGGAGAAAAGCGAGTAGAGTCGTTTCAGACTCTGCATATGCTCGAGATGGGCTAGGAACAACGATGTTGTTTGGATCGGGAGTTGTTGACCCAGAATGCGGTCATAGGACAGAAGGTGTTCCGTGTAAAGCCTGTCGGCCAGGGCGAGTTCTCTTACCGCGTCTATGGGGATTTCGGTGAAGCAGGTGTGAAAGAGGAAGGGATAGTAGACGTGCAATGGGGAAGACGCTTTCCTGGAACCCGCAAGATTACCATCTCTGCGTGGCTCAGAGAGTTCGCCGTTGCACTGCTGAAGAGCCTCTTTCCAGCGAAGCTTCCACTCTCGGATATCTCTGTAGAGAGCGGCTCCTTCGGTGAAAATGGCATGCCGCAGTGATGATTCCAAGCCTTCGTCTCCTACTGAAAAGGAGTCTTGTCTGTCTGGCGACTCTTCCACTCACTGTAGGCGAGCAAAGCAGCCTTCTGAAAGTGTCGAGGGAAATCAAAGCAGTGCGGTTGGTTCAACCTGCCCGTAGCTTTGTATGCAAAGGCCTCACATCCTCCTCCGCAGAAGAACAGGTACGGGCAGGACTGGCAGTCTGAAATCTGTACTACACTTCGATGGTGCCATTGGTTGAGAGCTCCCATATCGAATTCCAGAAGCCCTGGCCCATAGATGCCAATGCGGTGGTGGGGATGGCCGATTACCTCCCAGCATGGATAGATGTCACCGAACGGATCAAAGAGATACATGGCCATGTTGCTTCCGCAAAAGGCCGTTCTCCAGAAAGGCAGACCTTGCTTCTGTGAAAGGTGTGCCAGAATGCGCTTCTGGACTGCATGCGTCATAACATCTGTCTGGAAAGTAGCAGGCTCGTCGTGCTCCTCTTGCTCGTTCCCGTTGTTCCTGATAGCTTTCCGCATCTCGAAATAGGAGGTGAACGAGTTGCCACCAGCTTTGCCACAGACGCTTCCATGAACCGGAGAACAGTACGCACGAAAGAGGGTGTTTCGGCTCCATCCCTTTTTATGAAAAAAGCTTCTCAGCCATTCGACTCCCTTGGCGTTGCTGCGGTCCACATTGATTCGAACGGATACCGTGGTCCCTTGTTGGATGGCTAACTCGATGTTCCGGACAATGCGCACAAACGTTCCGCCTCCGCCTTGAAGGAAACGCCGTCTGTCGTGGATGGACGGAGGACCGTCAATGGTGACCTGTAAGAAAGAGATCTTCCGGTCCACTCCCAAGAGGTCGCTGTAGTGCTCCAACTCCACGGCGTTCGTGATAGCGGAGAAGCGTCGAAAGCCCTTTTTGCAGGCTCTGTCGTGAAGGAGGCGGATGATCGTCTCGTTAGATTCTTGCAGGGGTTCTCCGCCATAGAACGTCAGGCATCTCGGGCGCCGGACCGATCCGTCTATCCGGTCCATGGCCTCGAGGGCAGCCTCTATCATTTCCACTGACATTCGCGTTTCGAGCCACGCCGTTCCCTTTTTGTGGAGGCCCCTCTCGTAGCAGTATGGACACCGCAGATTACAGCCGTAGGTGGGGATTACGAGGAAACCAGGCGAAGCGTGCTTCCTCATCACGCCGTGGACACGCCTGCCGAGCTCAACGACATAGGCACGCTCGGCTTCCGGTGTTCGCTCCGTGAGATATCCCCTCTTCGTGAGGTGAGACAGCGTGTCTTGGGACAGGGCCTTGGACGGGTTTCCCTTCGAAGAATCCCATTCCACAAGAAGACTTGCTATGCGGGAGGTGACCAGATCCACGGCACCGGAATAGCCATGGAACAGCAAAGACATCCCCGTATCGGGCAAAGGAATGTCAATGAGGTATGAGGTGGGTCTCATAAGGATCTGTGCCTATCATGTTCTGGTTCTCTGTTTGTTCTTGCAGTGCTGCGTACAAGAGATGCTTGTCAGGGAGTCTGCAGAATACGCGGAAGCAGAGATCGCAACCACTGTGGTACAGGCCTTGATGCTGGGTCTTGACCCCGGATCCCTTGTGCGCAAGAAGAGCGAGCAGTAGGCTTGGACCTTTGTTTCGCAAGAGAGTCAGTATCGGATCCGCGGAACGCTTCCCCAGGAGAGAGCGGAGGGATTCTCTTTCCGCATTACCCAAAATGAAAGGGTAATCCCCGTGTCTCACGTCCTGTGCCGGAAGGTTGCAGCAGGTCATGAGATCCCCGTTAGGCAGCAGGACAGACGGCGTGAAACAGCCCGGCCGTAGGAAGCTGGAGGACGTCTTCAAGGGCAAGCGGGGCCGGAGATGGGTGGCTCTGCCAAGGG
>Ga0180437_10012417_pt1 | contig 10070 bp, 7 predicted proteins | sample SS_ome_4_FD_132410 | JGI IMG/M metagenome (GOLD analysis project Ga0180437, IMG submission 132410) | Hypersaline lake sediment archaeal communities from the Salton Sea, California, USA - SS_3_D_1 metaG | ecosystem: Environmental > Aquatic > Non-marine Saline and Alkaline > Hypersaline > Sediment... | reverse complement strand
TCCACTCGGTGTACCGCCGCGTAGCGAACGGGTAACCTGAGGAACCGAATGCGTTAATTGCGCACGTTCGGGTCTGTGGGAGCCGCGGGCGGGTAACCGCCCGCGGCCACCCGGTCCCGATTCCGATTCTGTCCCCGATTCCGAAAGCCAAGCAGAGTCAACAGCAAGCCCGACAACGGTTGGCTCCCCGATCAATGCGTCACGAAGACGGTTCTCGTCTACGCAACTCGTAAACGCCCTATGCACTATAGAGCATAGCTCCGGCAAAGAGAAGCGGACCTGCGCGGTGCCACGGGCCTGCCCGTGCTTCCTGGCCCGCACCCTGCAACTGAGAATTGCCGTTAAGCGTTCCGCGTGAAGAGCCGGGATAAGGACCACTCGCGGCCCAATTATGCTCCGGGCTCGCCTACGCCGTTGGATCTGGCATACTCGGAGAAACGCACCGATGATGGAATCAAGACGGATCGCATGGGCATATTGCAGACGGGTGAGCTGGCCGCGCTGCGGACGGCCTTGTTGTGGACGATCTCTGCCCTGGTGTGGACCTCCGTGGGCAAGCACGTCGGCGCCCTGGCCACCAGCTTCCTGCGGCTGGTGATCACCTGCGTGTTTCTGCTGGCCTATGGGTACCTGTTCTGCGGGCTGTGACCGATCCCCAAGCGTTCTGGACGTTCTTGCCGGTAAGGATCACTTGCAATCTTCGCACCCGCTGCTATTCTAAACTTGTGCCGTTTGAGTTGGGCCCGGCGCGCGCCAGGGCTCGAGCAACCATTCTCTTACTTTCGTCTCATGAAAAGCGTTGTGAACATGTCTCAGCGACGAATCGTCTATCTTGTGATCGTATTGCCGCTCGTCTTGTTCCCGGCTTCGGAACCATCGGCCTTCTCGCAGTCTGTGGCGGACTCGAAAACGTCGCTTCGGGCGCAGCTCGATTTCCCTCTGCTTTTCACGAAGCGGCACAACATCCAGGGCATCCACATCTACGACACGTATTACAAGTGGTTCCCCGGCGGCGGCATCTACGTGCTGCAAAACCCGTCCGACCCGCCCGAGAAGCATCGCCTTCGGACGGTCATCGATCCGAATTCCCCGGAGACGCTCGGCGAGGGCATGTACTGGCAACCCGAACTCTCGTACGACGCCAAGCGCGTGCTCTTCTGTCACAAAGGCACTCCCGGCGGCAGTACGAGCATCTACGAGATCGGAATCGACGGCACGGGTCTGAAGCGGATCACCAATCCGACCGAGTGCGAGCGCGAGTATCACGGCCGGGGCGGCGGCGTCCACGATTTCGGGCCGTGCTATCTCCCGGACGGACGGATCGTGTTCACCTCGAATCGATACAGCAGCCTGATCCCGTGCGCGAACGAAGGATCCGACATCCTGCACGTGATGGAGGCCGACGGCTCGAACCTCCGCGCGATCTCGGTCAACTGCGAAACGGAATTCGACCCGACCGTGATGGAGGACGGGCGGATTCTCTTCGGGCGCTGGGAGTATATCGACAAGACGGCGCTGACCGTGCAAAGCCTCTGGACCATCTATCCGGACGGCAGGAACGAGACGGCGATGTACGCCAACAACATGGTCTTCCCCGAGGCGATCCTCGATCCGCGTCAAGTGCCCGGCGAGAGCGATCTGGTCGTGGGCAGCTTCACGCCGCACAACAGCCCTCCGCGCGGGACGGTGGCCATGGTCGACGTCAGCATGGACAAGAACGATCCGGCCGCGATCCACAACTTCGACACGCCGGACAGGCCGACGAACGACCGCGGCAATTCGTGCGACCCCTGGCCGCTTTCGCGCGACGTGATTCTGTACAGCGGGATGCACAACGGCAAGAACGCGATCATGATGGTCAACCGCAACGGCGACCGCGAGGTGATCTTCGCCGATCCGGCGATCGACTGCCATGCCCCGATGCCGGTCCGCCCTCGGAAGCTGCCGCGTCTGGTGCACGAGAAGACGGACCGGAGGAAGACGACCGGCAGGTTCTTCGTGCAGGACGTCTATGAGGGGATGCCGGAGGTGGCTCGCGGAACGGTCAAGCATCTCCGCGTGCTCGAGGATACGAGCCGAACCAGCGAGACACCGGGTGGAAGCCCCGTCAACCAGACGTTCCTCGTCTCGGCCGCGCTGTCGTTTACCGTCAAGGACTATATGGGAATCGTGCCGGTCGAGCCGGATGGAAGCGTCTACTTTGAGGTTCCCTCGGGTCGCGCGGTCTTCTTCCAGGCCCTTGACGCCGAGGGGCGCTGCGTGCGGAGCATGAGGACGTTCATCCAGGCCGCTCCCGGCACGACCCGAGCCTGCATCGGATGCCACGAGAACAAACGGGCCACGTTTCCGCCCCGGAAGACTCCGCCGATGGCTTTCGGCCGCGCGGTCCGGCAGCTGCAGGACGAGTCGTGGGGAAGCGGCCCGATCGTCTACGTCGAGCAAGTGCAGCGGATCTTCGACCGGCATTGCGTCGCTTGCCACGGCGGCGAGAAGGGGATGGCCGCAGGACTCGACCTCACCGGAGGTTGGACCGAGCTGTTCAACATCTCCTACGAGCACCTCTCGAATCGGCGCGAAGTCCAGTACATCGCACCGATGATCGGCGGAATCGATTGCATGAACGGAACGTCGTACTATTCCTCGACCATCTTGCCGCCCTATTCGCACGGCAGCGGCAAATCGCTGCTGACCGACGTCCTGGTCGACAAGGCGCGAGGGCACGAGAAACGATTCGACCTCTCCCGCCCCGAGCGCGATCTGCTGCTGGCTTGGATGGATTCCAACGGGCAGTACAACGGCACTTGGGACTATGTCTCGCACGGGTTCTACTCCACCGGCTGGAAGGATACGCGAGACAAGCTGCTGGCCACGATGGGGAACGCCGGCTGCATGGAGTGCCATATGGCCCGCAACTTCGAAAACGACTGGTTCAATCTGCAGCGGCCGGAGTTGAGCCGAATCCTTCGCGCTCCGCTTGCCAAGGGCGCCGAAGGGTATGGATTGGGGCTCTGCCGCGACAGGAAAGCCAGCACCGATTTCGACCGGCTCCGCATGATGACTTCGGGGCGATACGAACACGCCGTCAAGCCGCTCGACTCCTTCCCATCGCAGAAGTGGCGCCGGTGGGACGAGAGCGGCGAGCCCGTGGTCTCGTTCAAGTCGCACGAGGACCACGCGTACCGGGAGATGCTCGATATCATCCGGCAAGGGCGCAGCACGGCGTTGGCCTCGCCGCGCGGCGACATGCCGGGGGCGAACATCATCGCCGGGAAGTGGCGAAGGATCGTGCCGCTGCCAATCCCCAAGAACCTCCCGCCGCTGACCGCCGGGATCGACGACGAGGGGTCCGTGACGCTTTCCTGGCCGCGCAATACGCGTACGTGGGGGCTTGCCTTCGAGGTCCATCGTGGCGAGTCGGCCGACTTCGCCCCCTCGGCCGATACGCTGCTTGCCGAGACCGAACTGTTCCGGTGGCGCGACCAGGTGGCCCACCCCGGCAACGTGTATTACGCACTGATTCTACGCGACACGAGCGGCAACAGCAGCGCGCCGATTCGAGCTTCGGTCGTTGTCCCGCTACCGAAACCGCGTGTGGTCAGAGCACTCAACCGACGACACGACCATACCGCAAGCTCAGGTCGGGAATAGACGACCCGGGCGTGGGGCAGCCGACCGTGAAATCGATCTGTTACGGCCATGCTGCGCGGGACGTTATGCCAAGAATCGAACAAGGCCACCCAGCAGTAGGGTGTGGGTTATAAACCTCTTGACACGAAAAGACTTGTTTGGCGAGAATCAGCAAACTGGGAAGTGTCTTGGGTTGAACGGTTTTCTGGCAAGGACGCGTACAGGAACAACTTCTGGTGTGCCGAGGGGAACTCTTCCCAAGCAGTTTCCCCACGAGTCCTAAGCCTGGGCTTTTCGAGCAGGAGCGGCAAATACTATGGATATTCAACAAGCCACAACAGTAGCAATCAATCAATCTGGAGCAGAGAAGAGTCCAGAATCAACTCCTGAGTTCTTCAGCCCGCAATATGGTCTTGAGATCGATGAGTATATCAGACGAGAAGATCGGCAACCCATTTACCATTTAAGTCGTTACCACTGGGCAAAAGGGGTATTGGGCCTCTATTCGCCGGAGAAGATCCTGGATATCGCTTGTGGAGCAGGATACGGCTCTTTCATTCTCGCCAGCCATCTCAATCAGGCCACCGTGTTAGGCGCCGACTACGATGTCAGGGGCATCGAAATGGCCCGGCAGACATACGGGAGAGAGAACCTGTCTTACAGGTTTGGCAGTATGGTTACCTGGGAGTGTGAACACGGTGGCTCGACAGAACCACTTGGAAGCTATGACGCGATAGTCTCTTTTGACACAATCGAGCACTTGCTGCATCGCGAGATTGCATTGATCAGGATTACGCAAAACTTGTCAAGCAAGGGCGTGTTCTTGATGAGCACTCCCTGCGGCCATCAGATCACGCAGTTGGAACCCGAATGGGAGCACCACAAGATTGAATACAGTTATGTTGATTTGCAGAATCTGCTGAAGAGGTTTTTCGGCAAAGTGCTGCTTCCCGAGGAAGGCAATTTGCCCAATATGGAATACTGGGACAACGTTGTCAACAAAGGAAAGCTCAGGTACCTCAATCTGTCAAACCCTGTTGTTTGTGCAGATCCAATAAAGTACTGACCGGCGATACACGTAAGTCTCGTGCCTCGACCGACTCCGAGAGCACGGTGTGCGGAGGGGGCAACCGCATTTCTGCTGCGTAGCCATGGTCATGGGTCGTGGGGGTCAGACCCCGTGACCGTGAGTGAGAAGTGCACAGCGCGTTCTACGCGGCCGCCCGCCGGTCCAGCGCGTCGTCGCTCTCGACGAAGCCGATCCGCTGGGCCACCACCGATTGCGGCCGGCCCTTGACGTTGTCATAGATGCGGCCGATGTACTCGCCCAGGATGCCCAGGCAGATCAACTGCACGCCGCCGAGGAACAGCAGGGCGATCACCGTGGTGGCGTAGCCGGGCACCGGGGCCAGGCCGATCTGTTGGAACTGCTCGCGGAAGAGCCGCTGCAGGAGCGTGAACGTGGCCCCCATGAACGACACCCCGGAGACGGCGAAACCGAAGTAGGTAGCCAGCCGCAGCGGCCGGGTGGAGAAGCTGAAGATGCCGTTTAGGGCCAGGCCCAACAGCTTGCGGAAGGTGTATTTCACCTGGCCGGCGGCCCGGGCGTCGCGCTCGTACGGCAGCCCCACGTGCCGGAAGCCGACCCAGGCCCGCAGCCCGCGGATGAACGGCTCCTGCTCGCCGATCTGAATCATCGCCTGCACCACGCGTCGATCCATCACGCAGAAGTCGCCTGAGTCCAGCGGGATGTCGATCTCGGAGAGGAACGACAGCAGGCGGTAGAAGCCGAAATAGGCCGAGCGCTTCAGCAGCCCTTCCTTGCGGCGCTTCCGCACGCCGTAGATCACGTCGTGGCCGGCCTGCCAGGCGGCGAAGAACTCGGGGAGCAACTCGGGCGGGTCCTGCAGGTCGGCGTCGAGCACCGCGATCAGATCGCCGCCGGCGTGCTGCAGCCCGGTCCAGAGGGCCGCCTGGTGGCCGAAGTTGCGGGCCAGCCGCACCGTTTTCCAGCGCGGGTCGCGGCGGTTCATCTCGCAGAGCATCGACCACGTGTCGTCGGTCGAGCCGTCGTCGACCAGGATCACCTCGTACTCCGCCGGCCAGTCGGCCGCCGCTTGGGCCAGCCGCTTAAACAGCAGCGGCAGCACGTCCTGCTCGTTGTAACACGGAATGACCACGGAGACGGTCGTCCGCCGGTCGAGGATCCTCTGAGGACTGATCAGTTCGGGGAGAGTGCCTGGGGACTGTCCCGATTTTCGCGCAGCGAAAATGGGACTGTCCCCTTTAGCGCGGGGGAGGGTACCTGGGGACTGTCCCGATTTTCGCGCAGCGAAAATGAGACCGTCCCCTTCAGCGCGCCGGACGGCATCCCGGCACGAGTCCTCAGGACTGATCAGTTCGGGCAATTCCATTGCCGGATGATCTACGGATAGGCGCGTTTCGCCGAGCGGCGGCCCGGCTTATGGGTGATATGACGGGTCGCCCACTATAGTGGAAGGCTGGCTGTGCCGGAAGGCCAATCCGTTTGTAGTGCCCCGATTCATCGGGGCCGTGCCGCGGAATCCCGGGGCATGGCCGCATGAATGCGGCCACTACGAACGACGCCGCCGTGTGGGCTGCGGTTAAACGGGAACGACGCCGCCGTGCTGGCGGCGGCTAAACGGGGGCCTAGTCCTCTTCCTCTTCCTTCAGGGCCGCTTTGGCGATGATCTCCTGCTGGACGTTGCCCGGCACCACGTCGTAGTGGCTGAACTCGATCGTATAGCTGCCCTGGCCGCCGGTGATGCTGGAGAGGCTTCGGGCGTAGGTGGTCACTTCGGCCAGGGGGACCTCGGCGGTCACCGTCTGCATGCCGCCGCCGGCCGAGTCCATTCCCAGCACGCGGCCGCGGCGGCCCGACATGTCGCTGCTGATGTCGCCGACGTTGCCCGCGGGCACGGTCACCTCGATCTTCACGATCGGCTCCAACAGCGAGGGCTTGGCCTGCTGGAAGACGTTGCGAAAGACCATCGAGGAGGCGGTCTTGAAGGCCTGCTCGTTGCTGTCGACCGGGTGGTCCTTGCCGAAGTGGACCTCGACGCAGACGTCCTGTACGCGATATCCGGCCACCACTCCTCTCGTCATGCGGTCCTTGAATCCCTTTTCCACCGCCGGCATAAAGTTGGCGGGGATGGAGCCGCCCACGATCGAGTCGATCCAGAGGAAGTTGTTCTCCTCGTCGTAGTGCGGTGTTTTCATCGAGGGGAAGCGTTGCTTGGTGGCATACTCCTCGATGTCGGTGCCTTTGGGCAGGGGGAACATGCGGACGTGGACTTCGGCGAACTGCCCGCTGCCGCCCGACTGCTTCTTGTGGCGGTAGCTGCCCTCGGCGTTGGCCTGAATCGTCTCCCGATACGGAATCTTGGGCAGCTTGGTGTCGACCTCGACCTTGTCGCGCCGCTTGAGCCGCTCTTGGATGATCTGCAGGTGTAGCTCGCTCATGCCGGTGATGACCGTCTCCTTGGTTTGCATGTCGAGTTCGCGGCGGAACGTGGAATCCTCCTCGACGATCTTCTGCAGCGCGCCGGAGAGCTTGGTCTGGTCGCTGCGGCTCTTGGGCGTCACGGCCAGGCCGACCATCGGCGTGGGGAAGTGAATCGTCGGCATGGCCAGTTCGCCCAGCGTGCTGCCGGTCAACAGCTCTTCCATCTTGACCACGGCCACGATATCGCCCGGGCCGGCTACGTCGACCGGCGTGGTCTCGCTGGCCTGCACGGTCATCGGCTGGGTCAGTTTCACCCCCTTGCGCAGCCCGACGACCGGCACCGTGGCGTCTTTCTGCAGCGTACCGGAGAACACGCGAATGAAGGTGAGCTTTTGCACGAACGGATCGATGCGGGTTTTGAACACCTGGGCCACCAGGGGACCGGCCGGATCGGCCTTCACTTCCACCTCGTTGCCCTCGGCGTCGGTGGCCGTCCGCGGCAGCACGTCCGGCGGCAGGGCGCACATGGCCATCGCATCAAGCAGTTCCGCCACTCCGCCGCCCGTCTTGCCCGAGCAGCAGACCATGGGAATCAGGCTCCCCTCGGCCACCGCCTGGACGATCAGCCGGGAGAGTTCCTCTTGGGTGGGCTGGGTGCCTTCGAAGTAGCGTTCCATCACCTCTTCGTCGACCTCGATGATCGACTCCAGCAGCGATTCGCTGATCTCGGCCGGATCGATCAAGGCGCCGCCGGTGTCGTCGGGCACGTTCAGCGTGCTGGCCACTCCGCGGAAATCGGCGCCCTGGCCGAGGGGGACGTTCAGCAGCACGCAGCGGTTGCCGAAGACCTCTTTGATGCCGTCGATCAGGGCAGGGAAATCGATGTTGTCGGAGTCCATCTTGTTGATCACGATCATGCGGCCCAGGCCCGCCTTGCCGGACTCGGCGAAGACCCGCCGGGTGTTGACCTCGATGCCCGCCTGGGCGTTGATCACGATGGCGGCCGTGTCCACGCCCCGCATCGCCCCGATGGTCTGGCCGATGAAGTCGGGATAGCCGGGCGTGTCGATCACCTGGAAGTGTTTACCGGCGTGGTCGAAATGGACTACGGTGGCTTCGATCGAGTATTTGTGCTGTTTCTCTTCGTCGTCGAAGTCGCAGATACTCGTGCCGTCGTCGATGCTGGCCGGGCGTTTCAGCGCACCGGTCGAATTCAGGAGGTTGTCGACCAGCGTGGTCTTGCCGGCCGAGCCGTGTCCACAAAAGACCATGTTGCGGACGTCTTCGACTTTGTGCTTCGCCATCACTTGTTTCCTTTGAAATCCTGTGTAGGGTGCGAAGCCGCCGGCGGGCTGCTTGGAAAGCCGCCGTTGGCTCGAATGTCTTGTCAACCGCCCGAAGCGGCCATCGCGTCCGGCAAGGTCAGGGTCCCCTCGTACAATGCCCGCCCGATGATGCAGCCGGCCATGGGCACGGCCGCCAGCCGGGCCACGTCCTCTTTGGTGGTTACTCCGCCGGAGGCCACCACCGGCAGGTCGACCGCCGCCTGCATCTCGGCCATCGCGGCGAGGTTGGGCCCCGCCATCATGCCGTCGGTGGCGATGTCGGTGTAAATCACGGCCGCCACCGGCTCGCCGGCGAATTGTCCGGCCAGCTCGGTCGCCGCCACGTCGCTGGTCTGCAGCCAGCCCTCGGTGGCCACGCGACCGTCGCGGGCATCGATGCCCAATACCAGCTTGCCGGGAAACTCGCGGCACATGCGTCGAAACCACTCCGGTTGGCGGATCGCGAGCGTGCCGATGACCAGCCGCGTCAGTCCCAGTTGAAGCAGTTCGCGGATCGTCTCCTCGTCTCGGATGCCGCCGCCCAATTCGCACGGCACGCCGACCGCCTCGACAATCGCCCGAACGCTCGTAAGGTTCGCCGGCCGCCCGTCACGTGCCCCGTCCAGATCGACCAGGTGGAACCGCTCGGCTCCGTGCTCGACCCAATGCCGGGCCATGGCCGCCGGATCCTCGCCGAAGACGGTTTCGCGGTCGTAATCGCCCTGCCGCAGGCGTACGCATTTACCCCCCCGGATGTCGATGGCCGGCCAAATCTCCACGCGCCTGCTACTCCCGCTTGCCACCGCCGAAAACGGCAAAACACGTAATTGTACACAGATCCCGCCGGCATGCAAGCGGTTCGCCGCCCTCCGGGGGCAGCACGCCCGGCCGCTCCGGCTACGCCAACTCGGCGAAATTCTTGAGGATCTTCAGCCCCTCGGCCTGGCTCTTCTCGGGGTGGAACTGGGTGGCGAAGAGGTTGCCGCGCCAGATCATCGAGCAGAACGGGCCGCCGTAGTCGGTCTCGCCGGCGATCACCTCCGGGTTGCTGGGGGCGACGTAGTAGGAGTGGACGAAGTAGAAATACGTTCCCTCGGCGATTCCCTCGAGAATCGGCGGGCGGCGTGGGATCGAGAGCTGGTTCCAGCCCATATGGGGGACCGAATACTCCGGCGGTAACTCGAAACGGACCACTTTGCCGGGCAAGACGCCGAATCCCGGGTGCTCGCCGTGCTCGTAGCTCACCTCGAACAACAGTTGCAGCCCCAGGCAGATGCCCAGGAAGGGTTTGTCGGCCTCGATCGCCTCGAGCACCGGCTCAAGCAGCTTTCGCCGCCGCAATTCGGTCATGGCGTCTTCGAACGCCCCGACCCCCGGCAGCACGACTTTGGCGGCGGCGGCCACGTCGGCCGGATCGCTGGAAACCACGGCCTGGTGGCCGACTTTCTCGAAGCCCTTCTGCACACTGCGAAGGTTGCCCATTCCGTAGTCGATGATGCAGATCAAGGTAGGAGGTCAGGGGTTTGAGAGGGGGACAGTCCCATTTTCCCTGCGGGAAAATTGGGGCAGTCCCCAAGTTACTCTTCGGCCGCCCCTTATTGACCCCTGCATAGCCCATCAACGGAGGGCTTCCAACGGAAGCCCCGTTTTGC
>Ga0180437_10012415_pt1 | contig 10071 bp, 9 predicted proteins | sample SS_ome_4_FD_132410 | JGI IMG/M metagenome (GOLD analysis project Ga0180437, IMG submission 132410) | Hypersaline lake sediment archaeal communities from the Salton Sea, California, USA - SS_3_D_1 metaG | ecosystem: Environmental > Aquatic > Non-marine Saline and Alkaline > Hypersaline > Sediment... | reverse complement strand
CATCCACGATGGCCAAGACCTGTGCCACACCGGCTTTGCAGCATTCCTCGGGTTCATGCAGCGCCACCAGCCACAGTACCTGGTGCACGGGCATAGCCACCTGTACAACCCACTGCAGCCGACAACGACGCACTATGGCAGCACTGTGGTGGTCAATGCCTTCCCTTATCGCCTCATCGAGGTCCACAAGCGATCCGACCGGAAGAGAGAGACCTCACCGCTAGGCTTTCGACAGCCTGGAATGCGGTCGTAACGCTGGACCCACTGCCGCGATACGGGTCGAGTGCTTTGATCAATGGGATCTGCTGCGTGGGGCAACACAGAATGCAGAAGCAGCTGCGTCGTGCCTAGTGGCGGCCTCTAAGCGGATCCTCAGAACCTGACAAGGAGAGAGCGAGGCATGATAGCGGGCAAGCGTGTGGTGTCGGTCTTTGGCAGCTCGCAGGCACAAGCAGGCGATCTCGCCTATGAGGAAGCCCTGGTCGCCGGCAGGCTACTGGCGGAGGCAGGCGTCATCGTTTGCAGCGGGGGATACGGCGGCGTGATGGAAGCCGTAAGCCGCGGCGCTCAGCAGGCAGGAGGCCAAGTCATCGCTGTGACCACCGACTGGTTCTCCGGCCTCTCGGTGAATGCCTGGGTCGATGAGGAGATTCGCACCGCAACGTTCCAGGAGCGGGTCAATAGAATCATTGAGGTAGGAGATGCCTACCTCGCCCTGAAGGGCGGCATCGGCACCCTGACCGAGATTAGCATGGTTTGGAGTCTCCTCCAGACGCGCTCCATCCCCGCCAGACCGATGATCCTGCTGGCCGACCCTTGGCAGGAGCTGCTCACATTCTGCCAGGAGAAGCTGATCATTCGCAGCCACGACTTGGATTACCTGCGCCTCGCTGGCTCGCCGCCCCAGGCGGTTGAACAAGTGCTGGCAGCGCTCGGATCGGAGCAGACGTGACCAAGCAATCGCACCTTCTGGGCATCGCCGACCTGCTGATGCTGGGACTGATGGTGATCTGGGGGGCCAACTTTACCGTTGTCAAGTATGCGGTCTCAGAGCTGCCCCCACTGGCATTCAACGCCCTGCGCTTTGGCGGTGCGTCACTTCTGACCCTGTTTCTAACCTGGCTCGTGGAGAAGGATCTCCGCATCGCGCGACAGGACTGGCCCCTGCTGCTGTGGACAGCCTTCTTCGCTAACTCTGTCTATCAGATGCTGTTCATCCAAGGCATCGCTCGCACGCGAGCCAGCAACACATCGCTCATCCTGGCTACCACCCCTATCTGGGTCGCCCTGTTGGGCGTTCTGTCACGCTCCGAGAACTTGACGCGCCGCAACGCAGTGGGGGTCGTCATCTCCTTTGCCGGGCTCTACCTGCTAATCGGTGGCTCCGGATCTGGGCTATCGCTGGGTCAGAACACCCTCGTGGGGGACGGGCTGGTGCTCACAGCCACCCTGATCTGGGCCGCGTACACAGTTGTGGTCAAACGGCTGACCCGCCGCAACTCGGTCCTACGGGTCACTGCCTGGATGCTGTTCTTCGGAACCATACCGTTGGTCCTGCTCGGACTGCCCAGCCTTGCAGCCCTGGACTGGGCAGCCGTGTCGACCGAGGGCTGGTTGGGACTGGCATACTCATCTGTGCTGGCCATCGCCCTGGGCTACATCATTTGGAACACCAGCGTCCAGCGCCTCGGCAGCACGCGCACAGCCATCTACTCCTACCTACAACCGCTCGTGGGCGTGGCTATTGCCTGGGCTGTGTTGGGAGAATCGATGCGACCATTGCAGGCCCTCGGTGCCATGGGCATCCTGGCAGGCGTAGCCTTGGCGCGTCAGCAGCCGGGCGGATGAACCAATGCAGCAGTCACAGCGCCCACCGGCGCAGGCCGACCGATGGGGCGAAAGCGGCTTCCGCGAGATGCGCTGGCAGAGCCGCGTGCTCAGCAAGCAAATGCGCTCGGCATTGTACCTCCCCCCAGGTGCTGACCAGCCCGGGAAGCGCGGCTTTGCGACACTATTCCTGCTCCACGGGTCGGGACACACCCACCGTTCGGTGCTCAGCGAGGTCAGCCCGCAGGACCATGTCGGCCTATTGCATGACACCATTGTGGTCATCCCTGATGGAGACCAGGGTTGGTGGCTGGACAGCCCCGCTGTCCAGCATTCCCAATACGCCCAGTACGTCCTGGAGCTCGTGGAATGGGTGGACGGACACTTTGCCACCGCGCGCCACCGCGGCGCACGTGGCATCTGCGGCTTTAGCATGGGTGGCTATGGCGCCATGTCCTTGGCCGCCCAACACTCTGCCCTGTTCGGTTCGGCCTCGTCCCTGATAGGCACGCTCGACATTGTGCAGATGTTTCCAGACTACCACCGCTTGCGGGTGTTGTTGGGAGGGGAGATCGAAGCCTGGCACGCTGCCAACCCGGCATGCCATGCACCAAAGCTTGCCGGCACGGCGCTGTTCTTTTGCACTGCCGAGCGGGCCTTTGACCTGCCGCAGAACAAGGCCTTTGCCCGCGCGCTTGAGCATCACGCCATACCTTTTACCTTCAAGACCTACCGCGGCGAACACGACACCGAATTCGTGCGGCAGCACCTGGACGAGTGCCTGGCATTTCACCGCCGGGCATTTGACCACGCCCAGGTGCCAAGCTAGAATCGGGCCGTTTGACCGCGCCGGTGCACCAGCCCAGTCACTTTACCTGTAGCGGACATGGGCGCATCCCACACCACGCCACCTCAGACAGGTACGCTCGCGGTCAGCTTCTGACCGACCTCCCGCATGAGTGAGGGGGAGAATTGAACCTCAAACAGCTGGCAGCAGCAAGAGCAGTGGAGTCTGTGGAGAGCAGCATGACCCTCGGCCTGGGCACCGGCTCCACCACGCGATACGCCATCGAGATGATTGGCCAACGGCTGCGCGAAGGAACGCTCCGCCACATCGCCGGCGTGCCAACCTCCAGTGGCAGCGCGAGGGTGGCGCAAGAGGTCGGCATCCCGCTCACCACACTGCAGCAACACCCCAGCCTCGATCTCACCATCGACGGCGCCGATGAGGTTGGACCCAACCTTGTGCTCATCAAAGGGCAGGGAGGTGCGTTGCTGCGTGAGAAGATCGTAGCCCGTGCATCACGGCGGGAGATCATCATCGTCGACGAATCCAAGCTAGTGCAGGTTCTGGGCACCCATGCCCCCCTCGCCGTCGAAGTGATTCCCTTCGGCTGGGACACGTACTCACAAAGGCTGCGCGGTCTCGGTTGTGACCCGCTGTTGCGCATGCGTGAAGCGCAGCCGTACGTGACCGACGAAGGCAACTACATCTTGGATTGCCACTTTGAACGCATCGATGATCCCGTGGCGCTTGAGGCCGAGCTCAACCTGATCCCTGGCGTGGTGGAGAACGGGCTATTCATTGGCCTGGCTTCGCTCGTGCTGGTGGCCTCGACAGCAGGGGTCGCCGAGCTGCTGCCGTAGCGCAGCTCTCCGCTACCCGCTGCCGCTGCTTCCAGGATCCAACGCAGGACACCGGGACCAGGGGCACCAAGATTGAAAGGCAGCAAGGTTTGCTTATGGGTTGGTCTTCGACGGTAGGCAGCATACGTGGCATTGAGATCCGCATCCACGTCAGCTTCCTCTTGATCATTGGCTGGGCAGCCTACAACTGGGGCATCGTTTTGCGCGGCGGCTGGTCGGGCGCGGTCTACGGCGTGGTCTTTACCCTGATCGTCTTCCTCTGCGTGGTCATTCACGAGGTTGCGCACAGCTTGGTGGCCATGCGCTGTGGGGTAAGAGTGCACGAGATCGAGCTATCGCCCATTGGCGGCCTGGCGAGAATGGACGAGATCCCGGATACGCCATCGCACGAGCTCACCATGGCCTTGGCTGGCCCAGTGGCGAACCTGCTGCTTGCTGTGCCTTTAGGAATTGGGGTGGCATGGCTCGTCAGCAATCACCCCATCAGGAGCCTTGGCCACCTGCTCTACTTGATGCGCAAGCCGTCCTGGCAAGGCTTTGTGATCAGTCTGTTCGCGACGAACGTTTTCCTCGCCCTCTTCAACCTGTTTCCAGCATTCCCCATGGACGGAGGTCGCGTACTGCGTAGCCTGCTGAGCCTGGCAGTTGGCCGCGGCCCGGCAACCCGCTGGGCTGCCAGCATGGGCCAGTGGCTCGCCGCCGTCATGGGTCTGGTGGGGCTGCTCATAGGCAATCTCATCTTGACCCTGGTTGCCGCCTTTGTCTTCGTGAGCGCCCGCCAGGAGCAGAGACTCTCCGATTTGCAGACATTGCTGGGTGACATGCCCATCAGTGAGGCGCTCAGCTCCCAATTCGCGACTCTCACAGCGCAGGACACACTGGCTACCGTACTGGAGCAGGCCAAGCGCGGACAGTCGGCGCCCTTTGCCGTTGTGGATGGATCAAGACTCGTGGGAGTCCTCACTGCCAGCGACATCACCGCAGCGCTTGAGGTCTATGGTTCCAGCGCTCTCGTGGGACACATCATGCGGCAGGAGTGGCCTCAGGCGTCGCCAAGCGACAGTCTGGCAACTGCCCGTCAGCGGATGGCACGCTCGGGACTAGAGGCGATACCGGTTGTAGAGGACGGCCAGCTCCTGGGGATGGTGACAGCCCAGCAGATCCAGCAACTCTATGAATTCGTAGCAGCCCAGCAGCGGCAGCCGGGCCACGGCCGCACTCCCTAGCACAAAGCTTCGGCCCGCTGCCTGGCCGCCTCGCTACAGGCGGCCCATGCCTAGCAGGTGACGTGGAAGAGGCCGATCACTGCTCCCTCAGCATCGTTCCACTGCTGAATGGCTTCGGGCGTTGGCACAAGCCGCACCTCACAGCCTCGGTGCGCAAAAAAGGCCGCTGACTCACTGTCGAGGCTCACCAGACCGTGTTGTCCTGAGCCAACGATCAGAAGAGCAGCCCCCTCCTCGAACACATGCCGGGCCTCGGCCACAGAGATGCGATGCGATGTGCCGTAGACGCGCTTGGAGAGCTTCTTCTTGCGCTTTTTCACGGCACCATCCAGCCCGATGACCACGTCATGGTCAAGCCTGTGCCCATCAATCGTGATCGAGCCAAACTCAGTCGCGTCAATCTTGGGTCGCATCAGGTCTCCACAGCCACCGTGCCGGGTCGAGCCACCTTGAGCTAGCCAAAGCGCCTTCCGCTGGCAACTCGCTCGTCCGCAACCAACTGCAGCTCATCAGCTGCGGAAGCCGCCATGCGATCGATCAGGATAGCCGGCGCAGTGGCCTTGATGTGGTCTTCCAGCTCCTGGGAGATGCCGTACTGGCAGTCCGCGCTGCCCACCAGGGTTATGTGGTGGCGTGCGCCGTGCACAATCATGGCATCATCATGGCTCTGACCGTTGGTCACCTTGTAGCGGTCGAAATAGCGCTCCAGCGCCTGGCGCCAACTGTGCGGGACGTTGTGGGCCATCAGGACATAGTGGCTCTCATAGCCCGGCGGCACCACCACCGCCGCAAGAGCATCGTGCAAACGGTGGGACAGAGTCTCGCCATAGTCAAAGTCATTCCAGTCTGGGAAAGGACCGCTGGTGAAGATGAAAGCTGCCTTCACGTATGGGTCCTTTTCCAGCTCACTGTCGTACCACAGCAGCTGTTGCCAGTATTGCTCCTCGCTGGCAAAGGTCTTCCAGCCCTTGCGTGGCTTGGGCGGGCTGGCCGCGCCCCCGTCGATGCCGCACTCGGTGATCAGCAGGGGCGGGATCACGCTCGCCACAGCCCTCCACTCCTCCATCGTGCGCCGGTAGCGCAGACAGTGCCAGGACGCACCGGACTGCATGGTGGGAGCGCCGTACTCGTGCAAAGCGACATAGTCCAGCTGCGGCAGGCAATCCTTGTAGTGCTTCGCCACGTCCATTTCCGGCCATCCCTCGGCCAGACTCAACCCAACGGTTCGGTAATTGTGGTCCTTCATCAGCTCGGCCCAGCGCAAGGTAAAGGCGACAAAGGTCTCGATCTCCTGCTGGGTCCTGGGATGCGGCTCATTTACGGCTTCCCAGGCGTGGACCCAGGGCCGTTTCTCGTAGCGCTGCCGCAACAGACCGAAGTACTCATCGGCGCCGGCCCGCCCCTTGCGCCATAGCTTGTCCTCAGCCTGATCACCGTTTCCTTGCAGGGTGAAACGTCCGATCACCTTGCTGTTGGGAAAAGGATTCTCCTCTGGAGGGTCCATCACTTTGACAAACTCTGCATTGACCAGGGTCTTGGCCCAGGGGGTCAGTTGCTGGAAATGCCAGCTCAGCTTCACGGTCTGCCTCCTTCCTGCCATTCTTCGGCCAAAGCTGACGCGCTGTGCTGCTTCAGGCTGACTCTGTTGCCAGGACAGCCCGGCGCACGCCCGGTCCGATGCGGCCCAGCTAGCCGCAGCCTCAAAAGCAGAGTTTGGCCGCGACTGCCGGTGGGTTGGGCCATTTCAATGCCCGCTGCCGGCGGACGTCCAGTCGGCCGGGAGCCACAGGGATAAAGGAGGAGTGGATGGCGTAAGTCCCGGGTCAGGCGCCGGTTGCGGTGACACCGAACGACCAGTTATAGTATACTCCCTCTGCCTCTAGAAGTCAATCCCAACGGGTTGGGGTGACATCTTGGCTGTGCGGCCTCTTGGCCCTCGGCCCTTTGCGCCGCAGTCGCTTTTCGACTAGAATGGCTTACCACTCGCCGAGAGGTGCAATTGGCTTTCCTACAGTCCCCGGTGACAGCTCTTGAACAGGATCTACCCCCTGAGGCGAAGCAGCTGGCGCTCACCATTCTGCAAGCCGCCCTTCAAGCCGTCAATCCAGGTCATGCGCTCAAGCGGGCGCTTCAGCTGCAGGGCGACATCCTTCACCTTGGGTCAGCACGCTATGACCTCGCTGCCTACGAGAACATCTATGTGATCGGTGCCGGCAAAGCCAGCGCCGCCATGGCCGAGGCGTTGGAAGACCTGCTCGGCGAGCGCATCAGTGGCGGATGCATCAACGTCAAGGATGGCTACACAGCCCCGACGCGCATCGTCCAAATCCATGAGGCGGGTCACCCCGTTCCTGATGAGCGGAGCGTGGAGGGCACCCAACAGATTGCTGCCATTGCACGGTCTGCTGGCGCGCGGGATCTGGTCTTTTGTCTCCTTTCAGGCGGGGGCTCGGCCTTGATGACGCTGCCCGTCGAGGGCATCACGCTGGAGGACATGGGGCAGCTGACGAACCAGTTGCTGCGCAGCGGAGCCACCATCAACGAGATCAACGCCGTTCGCAAGCACCTATCGCAAATCAAGGGCGGGCGCCTTTCGCAACACGCTGCGCCAGCACAGGTTATCAGTCTCATACTCTCCGATGTCATCGGGGACCCTTTGGACGTGATCGCTTCGGGGCCGACAAGCCCGGACTCGACCACCTTTGAGCAGGCCTTGGCCGTGTTGCGCAAGCATGGTTTGCTGCAGCAGGTGCCAGCGGCCATTGTCGGGCACCTGCAACACGGCATCGAAGGCAGCATCCCAGAGACGCCCAAGGCGGGCGATGAGGTCTTTGAGCGCACCCACAATGCGGTCATCGCCAGCAATGAGCGTGCAGCTCAGGCTGCACTGGACACGGCTCGTGAGCTGGGCATGAATGGACTGCTGCTCTCGACCTATGTAGACGGCGAGGCCCGTGAGGTGGGACGGGTCTTTGGCGCCATAGCGCGCGAGATGGCGACTTCGGGACGCCCTGTTCCGCGACCGGGATGTGTGGTCGCCGGGGGCGAGACAACAGTCACCGTTCGCGGAAACGGCTTGGGAGGGCGAAACCAGGAACTGGCCCTTGCCGCGGCGCCCTCGATCGATGGCCTGCACAACGTCGCCGTCATCGGCTTGGGCACCGATGGCACCGATGGTCCAACCGATGCAGCGGGCGCAATCGTGACAGGGCAAACGCTCAGTCGGGCTGCGAAGAACCAACGCTCGCTGCAGGCCGCGCTGATGGACAACGATGCCTACCGCTTCTTCGCGGCACTCGGAGACCTGATCATCACCGGACCCACCAACACGAATGTCAATGACCTGGTGTTCGTGTTTGCTTTCTAGCTTTGGAGCCGCAGGGCTAACGGCCAGACAACGGACCTTCGTCAGCCTGTGTCCGCGTGGCACAGGCACGCAAACAGGAGTCCCGTTCCATGCTTAGAACAAAGATCGTCTGCACCATTGGCCCGGCCAGTCGCTCCCCGGAGATGCTGAGAGCGCTGGTCACCAGCGGGATGAACGTGGCGCGCCTGAATTTCTCCCACGGCGACTACGAGGTCCATGGCGAGAACGTAAGCCGCATCCGCGACGCGGCCGAAGAGGTCGGTTTGCCTGTGGCCATCCTGATGGACCTGCAGGGTCCGAAGCTGCGTGTCGGGCAGATGGAGGGCGAAGGGGTACCCCTGCGCCAGGACGAGGAAGTCACGCTCACCTCCAGAACGGTTATCGGCAAACCCGGGCTGGTGCCCGTGCAGTACAAGCAGCTGCCCACGCTGGTCGAGCCGGGCGACCGCATTCTTCTGGACGATGGCCTCTTGGAACTGGTAGTGATTGAAGCCTCTGACACCGACATGCGCTGCAGAGTCGTTGTTGGTGGTGTGTTGCAGAGCAACAAGGGTCTCAACCTCCCGCGAGCGCACACCAGCATCCCGGCTATCACCGAGAAGGACAAGAAGGACCTCTTGTTCGCACTGGAACAGGGCGCGGATTGGATTGCACTGTCCTTTGTGCGCAACGCCAACGAGGTGATATCGCTGCAGGAGATGGTACGCAGAAACAGCCCCTTTGGGCGGCCGACGCCCGTTATCGCCAAGGTCGAAAAGCCTGAAGCCATGCAGAATATCGACGCCATCATCGCTGCAGCGGATGGCGTCATGGTTGCCCGCGGCGACCTGGGCATAGAAGCCTCGCCAGAGGAAGTCCCTCTGATGCAGAAGATCATCATCCAGAAAGCCAATGCAGCTGGCCGGCCAGTGATCACAGCTACGCAGATGCTGGACTCGATGATGCGCAATCCCCGTCCGACGCGCGCCGAGGCCAGCGATGTAGCCAACGCCGTTCTCGACGGCAGCGACGCGCTGATGCTCTCGGGAGAGACCACCATTGGCCATTATCCACTCGAAGCGGTCCGCACCATGGCCAGGATCATCGAACGAACCGAGGTCGAGTTGCACCAACGTATTGCCAGAGCGCCTTCGCTGCGCTCCAGAAAGGGGAGCATTGCCGAGGCGGTCAGCCACGCCACGCGCGAGACGGCGCAGGATCTGGAGGCTGCCGCGATCATTACGCCGACCGTCTCGGGGCACACTGCAAAGATGGTCGCCAAGTACCGTCCCCAGGCTCCGATCATCGCCGTGACCCCCAGTCCCATGGTACAGAGGCAGCTCTGTCTCTACTGGGGTGTGTACCCCTTGCTCGCCGAGCGTACCGACAACACGGACCAGATGCTATCCGATGCGGTCAACACCGCCCGTGAGCGCGGCCTGGTCCAGTCCGGTGATCTGGTGGTCGTGACTGGCGGAGCTGCGGGCAGCGCCCCAGGCACGACGAATCTGATCAAAGTACAGGTCATCGAGCGTATCCTCGCCACAGGAACTGGCTATGGGAGCAAGATCGTCCACGGTCACGCGCTGCTCATCGGAGATGAACTGCCTGACGAAGACCAAATCAGGCCCAACGACATACTCGTCGCCAAGATCACCACGCGTGAGTTCGTTCCGCTGGCCCAGCGATCTGCAGGATTGCTTGTTGTCGAGGGCGGGGAACGTTCCCATGCCGCGCAGATGGCGCTGGAGCTGGGGCTGGTCGCCATCATTGGAGCAGAGGATGCCTGCTCAGTGTTGGACGACCGACAAGCGATAACGCTCGATCCCGTGAACGGCTTGGTCTACGAAGGATGGATCACCAAATAGCTATCCAGCACACAACGACCTGTTGTTACCACTAACTGCAGCCTACCCGGACAGTGCAATACAAGGAGGAAGGATGAACAAGAAGACTATCAAGGATGTCGACGTCGCTGGCAAGCGAGTGCTAGTGCGCGCTGACTTTAACGTGCCTTTGGACGAT
>Ga0180437_10012414_pt1 | contig 10072 bp, 3 predicted proteins | sample SS_ome_4_FD_132410 | JGI IMG/M metagenome (GOLD analysis project Ga0180437, IMG submission 132410) | Hypersaline lake sediment archaeal communities from the Salton Sea, California, USA - SS_3_D_1 metaG | ecosystem: Environmental > Aquatic > Non-marine Saline and Alkaline > Hypersaline > Sediment... | reverse complement strand
GCGACTGACATGCTTATCGCCCGGAACAACCAGACTCACTCCCTGAACGCCTTGAAGCTGATCACCGTACCGGACGGGAAGACGGCGGTCCGGTTGGACGTTGATGCTGCTTTTGCTGAAAAAGCAGGCGGCACGCTGCACTGGCTTCATGAGCTGGAGGAGATGGCCACCGAACGGCGGGTGTCCGATGAAGGCGTGGAGGATGCTGTGGATTTGTTGTTGGCGGGGGTGTGAGGGGATCCGTGTCGTGGTCTGGGAAGTGTCTGTCACTTGGGCAATTCGGGCACTGTCATCAAGAATTCAGGTCAGCAAGGACAGTCAATCCTCCGCAAGGAGATTCAGCAGATTCTACGCGGATCCCAGATGCCTTCAGCGCGGCGGGCCGGCCGCTAGCCGAAGCGACGCGGGATGAGCAGGTCTTTGTATTGAGCGGGCGTTACGCCGAGCTTCAGCAATTCGTATCCGGCGCGGGTACGATCCGGTTTCAGCGAATTGGTGTCGGCCATGCACTGTTTCCAGTACTTAATGGCCAGATCGGTTTTGCCTCGAAGGCTGAAATACTTGCCGAGACAATAGTCGAGCGTCATCCGGTGGCCGGGCGGAATAGGCACCGGGTCCGGCGCGGCGCCCCAGAATTCAATGGTCTTGAGATCCAGTTCCCCCTTGCCGTCGCCGGCGAAATCATTGATGATCTGTTTGGCGAGGTTCACCAGCGGCGTCTGCGGTTCGCCAGGGCGTCGGACATTCCTTGCCGATTTGACGCCCTGAAGTGCCGCGTCGCGCGTCTGGGAATCTTGAAGTTGATCGGCCAGCAGCGCCAGCCAGATTCCATTGATCGGATCCCCGCTCTTGGCGAACAATGCCTTGTGTATCTCCAGGGCCTTCTCCGGCTGGCCCTCCATCTCGAAGAAGAATGCCACCCATGCCGAACGTTTCTGCTTTTCCTCGGGTAGTCCGCGAATGTAGTTTTCGGCGGCCTGCTTGGCGGCGGCAAAATCGCCTTCGCCGGTACGCTTGCAGAAGAAGTACCAGTACATGACACACTCCTCCTGTCGTGCGGCCATCTCACGATACAGCCGCTCCGTCTGGGACCAATCGTGTACGGCTTCGCAGCATTCGGCCCCATGCGGAATCGCAGGTGGGATTCCAGCCTCTGCCGCAGCTAACATGAGTGGCTTGGCGTCTTCCCAGCGGCCTCTTTCCATCAGATCAGTAGCCACGTCGTGCCGGACCATGTCCAACACATACCCTTCATCCGGCAAAGTGCGAAACAGCTCATCCAGTGCTGCCTGCCACTGTTCCTTTTTTCCTTGATATACGCAAGCCCGCGCAAGCAGCCGATAGCCGAGTGAAACGGGGGTCACCCGAGTCGCCTGTCTGAAGAAGCGTTCCGCGTCGGCATAGCGTTCAAGTTCCAGGCATTTGACGCCAAGCCGCATCAGCAATTCGAAAGAATGCCTGATCTGCGGCTCCCACTCGTCCAGCTTGTCTTGGGCTTGGTTCCAGTCACGGACTATCAGATAATACTTCACATAGAGAGAATGAGGACTGACTTCCTCCAACTGTGCGATCGCCGTGCTGCTGGCTTGTACTATTCGGGTACGCCAGATCAAGTCGTCGGCTACCCAGTCGGCGTTGCCGGAGAACGCGAGCCGAAACGCCTCGGTGCTTTCCGGTTGGCGCTTGCGCATGTAGTGGTAGATTGGGTAGGCCTGGATGCTATAGCCGTTGGGCTGGAGTGTCTTCAGGGCCGCAATGCCTTCGTCTTTCAGGGCCGCATCGGCCAGAAACGTCTTCAGCAGAGGAGCGTATCGATGGCAATTCAAGAAGGGCAGCATCGGTTTCAGCCGGTCGTCGATCGGCACCATCCTGTGCTCTTTCGGAGACTGGGTGTAATAGAAGGCATGGACCAAGGAAACCTCGCGAATCAGTGCGCCCAGGCTGGCCCAGGAAAGCTCGCCCAGGTCACCTTCGTTTGCCGCGTCGGCCTCGAGTGCGGCAATGGTTTGGGCACGAATCTGCAGTTCCTGCTCTTCCTCCAGCGCAAATCTCGTTTGATTCGCCGTTTCAGCCACGCGCCGTACATCCGGAGGAAGGTGAGGCATCGCAGCCAGGCGGCGATAGAGGTTCGCTCTCAATGCGGTCGCGGCGTCGTCTATCGCCATGGAACGTTTCGTCCATTGTCGTGTATATTCGTGAAACCCTTGTCGCACACGAAAGCACTCCGGCAGGACTTTCAAGATCTGCGATTCTCTTTGCGGCGAAGTGTATTGGAAGCCGACTGACTCCAAAACCAGATAGGCCAGCAGGCGTGTTAGCTGCTTGTCTTGCACGTCGGCTCGCGAAGGCATCAGACCAGGTACGTCATAGCGGCAATAGGCGTCGATCCTCGCCACCCAGCCGGGCTTCGGCGGATCCGGACTGCCGGGCGGTGTCTGCAAATCCTGGAGAGCCAACGCGTGCAATCCGGCCATGGCCAGGGCGTACCCGCGGTGCCATCGTCCCCAACCGGGACGCTGTGGATCGGTGGCGATCAGGCGCTGGGCATACAACAACGCTCGGGCCTTGAACACCTTGTGGGCCGGAGACCAGAGATACCCGCTCATCATTCCCATGTTGGAGTAGGCCCGGACGAGCGCACCCAGCAACTGCGGCGATTCTCCACCCGTGCGAATCGCCGCATGCAACTGGCGAATCGCCTGAAACTGCGCAAGCAGCGTCATCTGTCCGAGTAGTCGCTGGATCTCAGGAGCAACCTCGGCGGAAACGGCCTTCCCATGCGGCTCGCCTTGAAATCCAGATCGTTCCAGTGCAGCGGCAAACTCCGTGCGGCTGTAACGTTCCATTTGTTCCAGCAAGTGCAGGTAGGCGTCGGCGCCGTCACCGGCAAGATCGAACTTCGGAGTCAGGTCGAGGACCGCCGTTTGCGCGTTCGCAAACCCGCGCCGCAGGCGCACTCGGGGTCCGTCTGGTCCGTCATCTTCCAGGGTCAGGTCGAAGGGTGCATTCTCGCCTTCGGCAGGCACAGCGTCGCCGAGGCAGGCATCACGGACTCTCAGTCCCAGTTGGCGACCGGCGGCTATCACGAATGCCTGACGGATCAACTCCCGTGCCAACAATCCCCGAAACTCGTCCAGAGGGTCGACGTGCCAATCGACACATCGGTCCACGTAGACCGTCGGTACGTGGCCGCCGAGAAACTGCTGATCAGCCGCGGAAAGCCGTACCAATGGCACCTCGACAACCTTGCCGTCGGCTTTTTGCAGGCGAACCTTTCCCGCCGCCAACCCGAGAAACGTGGCTTCAGTGCTGAACTTGCCCGTGCTGTCGGTCCACGTCCGCAGCGGCGCGCCGACGGGCTGAGGTTGTTCCGTCCGAGCGTCAGCTTCCGCGGTATCGCTGTTTTCCTGCGCGACCGACTGCTGCGAGCTTTGCCCATTTGCGGTGAGCGCAGGTTCGGCGCCCTCGCCCTGCCGAACTTCTCCATCGGCAGCCAACGCGGAGGTCGCATCGCCGGAGGCGTCGAAGACGGCTTGAGCAAGGAATCCGCGACCGGAACCTCCGCGACCTTCGGAGTAGTAGCCGACGATTACCCCGAAATGATTGCTGGGCGCGACGAACGCCAGTCGACAGTCGCCGGGCTGGATGATGTGCGTCTCTTCTCGCGGCGAGGCGCTCAAACGGTTGCTGTAGATCCAGGGCACTTCGCCGGCATAGGTGAATCGTTTGTCGCTGAGCTTCCCTCGCCACCACCGTTTTCCCACCGCGTGAACCGTATCCCCGCAGAAGGCGATGTGCCCCTCATGGATTCGGTCCACCACCACCTTTGGCTTCAGATCTGGCAATCCCATGCGAAGCAGGCAAACGAAGTGATGGGGCGGAACGGAACCCGAGTAGTACATGGCGCCTTGGGCAAGACAAGCGCCTTGGCGCATGGGCCACGATTCTGACATGACTTCGACGGACAGCGTCTGTGGATCGACGATCAACGGATGTGCGTAAAACGGTGTTCCTTGAGCGCCGCCAATGAGGACACGTTGCTGGCGGGCGCCGCTGTCGTCGGGCGGGCCAGTCAGGGTGTGCATGTAGCCGGGGCGAAATCGTGTGGCAAGGTTTTTCCATGCCTCTCGATCGCCCTTCTTGTAAACCTCGCGCGCTTCGTGGAATATTTCGACCTGATGTTTGCCGCCGGGGTCGAAGACGACGTTGGCGATAAAGGTGCGACCGAAGTAGCCGGCCACGATTGCCCTGCCCGGTTCCACCGCCGTGGCCGTAACCGAGGGCGACTCCGTCTCGGTTCCCGGTATATCGGCCGGGCTGACCAATGGCAGTCCGTGCTCGGACCCGATACTCCAGGATTTTTCGGAGACGGGATCAATGACGACGAGTTGCGGAGCATCCTTGTGGCTATTCACGGTTACCCAGAGATAGCGGCCGCAGTAGGTGAGGCTGGACAAGCGACTGTTGCGCACCCGGCTAAGCCAGATTTGTTTCGCGCGGTCCTTTCGTGCGAGCTTGTATATGTTGGCGCTATACGACCAGCCGACGTCGATCCCGTTGTCCAGCGGCAGCCAACCGGCGCCGTTGCCGAGAGTCAGCTTGCCGCGCCTTCCGTACGCAAACATACAGTCGATATCCAGCGGGCGCAACTCCAGGCAGGGCTCCGCCGTCGGCGGCACCTCGATAACGACGCCACGGGCTTTTGGCTTGTCTGCCGCATCCAACTCGGCCAGCATCTTCCCGGCCACTTCACGGATGGTAGCGTTTGCCTGCGGCAGGGAGCGGAGTTCGTTGAGAAACCGCCTGCCGTCCGGTGTGTCCAGAAAGTCCACTTTGTGGCCGCCATAGGCAAACATCCGTGCCATGGGCTCGGCCGAGGGTTGGTCCTGGTGCTTGAGGATCATCCGCTTGCGTTCTGCGTATTGCTCATTAGGTTCCAGCGTCTGCAAAGTCTCTTCCAGCGCGAAGCGGCTCTCTCGCCACCGGCCGGCCTCGCCCAAGCGTTCCGCCAACAGGCGCAAGAAGTCGTGCTCGTCGCGGCGAAGTTGCTCGGTTTGCCCCTGAAGGTCCTCGTCCTTGATTTCCGCCCATCGAACATGATCGTAACCACGGCGCACCTCGACGATCGCCGAACATAATTCGTGCTCGTCGCCACCCAAGCGGAGAAGGGCTTCCAGGTGCTGCAAACGTCGGCGGCGATACTGAAGAATCTCTTGCCACCTGCCCCGCGTCTCCGGCCATTGTTTTGACAGAAGACACAGCACCTCGATCGCGGCCTCGCGCACTTCGGTCACTTCCGGCTGCAAGAGAAGACTGGCTTCGTACAGCGTCAAGGCCTCGGGCCAGTCTCCCAGTTTCATGAAACCTCCAGCCTGTTGTGCGAGTTGCCGGGCTTCGAGCGCGGCATCGGTCGCCGGCGTGCTCGCGGCGTCGCCCGAAACGGCCCGTCCGGCAACCTCCTTCAGAAAGCCCGGCACTGCCGCGGGCGCCAGCGTCTTCTGCAACTCGTCAAGCTGCCCGGTCCCCCGCTTCCATTGCACCTTGACCGTCACCTGGAGTTCCTCGCCGCGGCCTTGGTGGCGATACTCACCCAAAAGATAGACCGGCAAGCGACGGTTCGGCCGCTCACCGGGGGCGGCCAGTTCGTATTCGCGCGCCAGGGCTTCGGCCTCGGCCAGTTCCACGACCAGAATTCCCGGTTGCCCCAGCAGGGTCTCCTGCATCAGCTTGGCGTAAGCCGTCTTGAGATGACCATGTTCGTAGGTCAGATCTTGACTGACAAACGGTGGCACCGCGTAGATCTCGCGGATCGTTTCGCCGTGTTTCTGCAGCGCCTGATCGAGAAGCTTCACGATTTCCTCGGAGTTCGCTTCGGCGTCGTTGGAGAGGGGAACCCGCCGGACCAACAGTCGCAGCCCTCCGGACGTTTCGGCGACGACCACTTCGGCATACGGCCGATTCTCCTTGGCGCCGGTCCGCAGAAAAACGAGGACGTCGGCCTTGAGCACTTTCCCCAGGGCGGCGCGGGACGGCCCGGCGTCTGCGCCGAAGGCCGCCTGCAACTGTTGCTCGGCAAGGACCTTGTCAATCTCACTTCGTTCGACCCAGGTCCGTCGGGAGTCGTCGAGCAGCTTTGCCTCCACCAGTGCCGCCAGCGGTGACTTGTGCACGTCGATCAGGGCACAGCTCGGCTTGACCTGGCCGGCGCCTCGCGCTGCTCCCGCCGTTACGACGAGCGCCCCCAGCATCACTAGAAAGCCGCATACGAGTCGGCTGCGGCAAGCCGAGACCGCAAAGCGATCAGGCGCAATCATTTCATTCTCTTGTAAGATGATCATCGTCAACTTTCAAAAAGTACTTTGTGTGTGCCGTCGCACGGCAGGCACGAAGTGCCGTAATGCCGGTATTAACACGAGCGTTTGTTTATACCCCGCTCGATAGCGCCACAGAGAATCGCCGGACCACTACGCCGAGATACGATTGCCCGGGGTGGAATGACCATAGTCTACCAGGAAAGTGACAGATCGGCAAGTTGGCCGCGCGAAGACGCCTGCCACGAACCCATAGCAGGCCTGACTCATTGACGGGCAGGTGGTTAGATGGCAATTGCGCCCCAGACACGAGTGCAGCAGGCGGATCAGGGACGCGGCGGCTGCGCCTTTCGGCCTCCCCGATTGTCTCCGTCGGCGTAATCACCTCAACAGCCAGAACGCCCCCACAATTCCCAAATTCCTCCCCACACAGCGCTTGAAGCCTGTTGGCCGCTTCGCCATCGTACGAGAAGCTATGGATGAGTGACAACCTGTTGTTGCTTCATTGCCGCGACACGCTGTTCTCACGTGCGCAAGACGCTGCGGCTGGACGTCCGCAAGCTCGAAAGCCTCACCTCACGCACGGCCCATCGGACAGCTGCCTCGGAGAATCTCAAACTGGTGGGCGAGTCGGCCGCCGGCCCGCCGGCCGCCGCCGGTTCCAGAAACACTTCGCGAATCGGCGTGAAGAAGACCAGCGCAGCCGCAGCGGCCAGGTGCAGCAGCACCGAGAGGGCAAACCAACCCGTTTGGTCGCGTCGCGGGGCGGACTGTGCGGGGTTAGTCGGCTTTTGTGCCGGGTCGGACATTCGTCAATCAACGGCGCCATCTGCACCTCGACGCCTTCATCTTCCTGCAGATCAATTTGCATCGGTCACACTCCTCTCGCATGCCGGCGCGTCGCCACCAGACCCTCCGACGGTCTCCGAAAGGCGGGCCTGCGCGGTGCGTTTCATACCTCTCGCCGCGGGTTGCCCGTTTTCGCCGGCGACCACATCGAACCATTTCGTGATCAGCACGCTGACCTGCTCCTCCAACTCGACGCCGTAGACGCTGATCCGGCTCTTGAACCAGTGGTACAGCACCAGCGCCGCGATCGCGATGGCCAGGCCCTGTTTTTCAGACCCATCGCCTCCAGTTGGTCGAACTCTCCGGCGGACCACATCCGGTCGGCCCGGGCGACCAGGTTCGCGGGCACGATTCTGCGCCGGCGCTGTGGGACCAACCGCTCGAAGGCGCAGGCAACGGCAACCACCGAACAGAGCAGCAGAAAGATCATCGTCCTTCCGCCCTGCTTGAGTTTGCGCAGGAACGCCTCGCCGGTGGTTACTTCATCCTCCTCGGTTCGCTTTTCGTTGGCGGCGTCTTTTTCTTCCGGCGCCGAATCGGGCTCAACGGATTCGACCACCTCGACGACTTCGGCAGCTTCGATTTCGGGTGCATCCGACGCAGACGGCTGGGCTGCCCGTGCACCGGGCGCAAACAAGGCCGGCAGAAGCGTAAGAAACCACAACGGGCGAGTCACACCATGCATAATTTACCTTTTCGGGTTGGTTTAGGAGTTGTATCGTAGCGTCCCATTGTAGCACGACGCATGAGAAGTTGAAAGCGTCAACGCACTCCAAAGATGCACAGTCTTGGCGCGAAAGGCGGTTTTGCCGTTCTCCGCGAAGCGGTCGGTGCGTTGATTGACGGCGTACGCGGCGGTGTGGTAGATTGTGGGCGTCGTTTTCGATTCGGTTGTATCGAAGGTTCGCGAATGCCGCGATGACACGCGAGAAAGGAAGAACCATGTTCGCAAGACAGATCACCTGGTTGTTGCTCGGCGTCGGATGTTTGCAGTCCCTTGCCGGCGAGTCGGTCGTCGGGGCGGATCGCTACGCTTCCCGGCAATCACGACCCTACAATGGCCCGTATGAAGGAAAGTATCTCGACCAGATCGCCTTTCCCATGGGCGGGTTCGGCGCCGGGATGGTGTGCCTGGAGGGCAGTGGGTGCCTCTCGCACGTGTCGATCCGCCACCAGCCGGAAATCTTCAACGAACCGAAGACGTTCGCCGCCGTCTACGTGAAAGGGTCGAAGGAAGTCGCCCGCGTGGTTGAAGGACCGGTTCCCGGCTACAAGATCCTGCTGCCGCGCGGCGGTGCTTGGAGCAGCAGCGGCAATGGGGCGGGCGGAACCACCTACGGTCTGCCGCGATTTCGTGATACCGAGTTTCTGGCGCGATTCCCGTTCGCCCAACTGAAACTGAGCGACCCCGCCGTGCCGCTGCGTGTGGAGCTGACCGGCTGGAGCCCCTTTACGCCGCCGCAGGCCGACGACAGCTCGCTACCGATGGCGGCGCTGGAATACCGGCTGACCAACACGACGAACCAACCATTGCGCGGCGTCTTCTCGTTCCATTCGGAGAACTTTGTTGACGCCGAGGGCGACAATTCCTCCGAGGTCCGTCCGATCGCCCATGGCTTCGTGCTCGGCCAACCACCGGTAGAGAACGAGCCGTGGCAGGAAGGGGCGTTTTGCGTCTGGTGCGACGATCCGGGCACCAAGGTCGACTGCGCCTGGTTCCGCGGCGGTTGGTTCGATTCGGTAACGATGCTCTGGAAGGCCGTGTCTTCCGGCGAAGTCGTCAGCCGCAGTCTCCACAAGAACGGACCGCCCAGCACGGGCGCCAGCCTCTACGTACCGTTCGGACTCGATGCCGGAGCGTCGAAGACGATCCGCCTGCTGTTGGCCTGGTACGTCCCGCGGAGCAACCTTCGCCACGGCGAGCGCCCCGCGGCAACAAGTCCGCAGGCCCCGCAAGCGGATGAGTGCTGTGCCGATGGAACCTGCTGTCTGGCCGACCCGCCGCCGCAACACTACATTCCCTGGTATGCCACGCGTTTCACCAGCGTGGACGAGGTGCTTGACTATTGGCGCGAGAACTATGGGCGTTTGCGGCGCAGTTCGGCGGCGTTTCGCGACTGTTTCTTCGACACCACGCTCCCGCCGGAAGTGGTCGAGGCCGTCGCGGCCAACCTGTCGATTCTCAAAAGCCCCACCTGTTTGCGGCAACACGACGGCAGTTTTTGGGGCTGGGAAGGTTGCCGCGATACGGACGGCTGCTGCAGCGGGAGTTGCACCCACGTGTGGAACTACGCCCAAGCCTTGCCGCACCTGTTCCCCAGCCTCGAACGGTCGATGCGGGAAGCGACGCTGTTGGCCTGCCAGGACGAGCGCGGCCACCAGACGTTTCGTACGCCCTTGCCGATCGGGCCGGCGGGACACGGATTCCACGCGGCCGCCGACGGCCAACTGGGACACGTGATGCGCGTCTACCGCGAGTGGCGGATCAGCGGCGATACGGCCTGGATGGTTCGCCTCTGGCCGCGGGTCAAGCAGAGCCTCGACTACTGCATCGAAGCTTGGGATCCCGAACATCAAGGCACGCTGCGCGAACCGCATCACAACACCTACGACATCGAATTCTGGGGGCCTGACGGAATGTGCACCAGCATGTACCTCGGCGCCTTGGAAGCCGTCGTTCGCATGGGCGCCGCGGCCGGCGACGACGTATCGTTCTACAAGCAGTTGGCGGCCCGCGGGCGAAAGTTCATAGATGAAGAACTGTTCGACGGCGAGTACTTCATCCAGAAGATCCAACTCGAAGGACTCCGGGCGACCGATCCCACGTCGATCAAGGGCATCAACATGGACTACTCGCCCGAGGCCGTGGCGTTGTTGCGCAAGGAAGGGCCGAAATATCAGTACGGAACCGG
>Ga0180437_10012412_pt1 | contig 10072 bp, 7 predicted proteins | sample SS_ome_4_FD_132410 | JGI IMG/M metagenome (GOLD analysis project Ga0180437, IMG submission 132410) | Hypersaline lake sediment archaeal communities from the Salton Sea, California, USA - SS_3_D_1 metaG | ecosystem: Environmental > Aquatic > Non-marine Saline and Alkaline > Hypersaline > Sediment... | reverse complement strand
CGTCGTCACCACGAGTGACTACTCCAAGAACCTCGAACTCGCCTGCAGAAAGATGGGAATCATCTTCTACGCGCGAAAGCCGCTCAACTTCGAAGTCATAAGATGGATAGTGAAGAGGCACATGAAGCCTTCGGAAGACGAAGAGATCTTCCTGACGAAATCTGCTCAAAGGGGGTAGGCGTGACCCGCCTGGCTGCATCACAGAACAAGACGGGGCAGTCTTCCACTACACATCTTGTTTCCAGACTGATTGTCGAGCATTTCATAAGTGGGTCGAACTTCACACTTGACGGCGCCTTTCTCTTCATCGACGAGCATCGCGCAGGCAGATGCGAGCTTGTCGCGAAGTCGTGCACTCCCCGGCTCGCTGTCCACTCCGAGGTTCTCGCCGGACTGGACCCGATACAGATGTCCAGGTCTCTGGGTATAACCGGGTGCGAAACAGAAGTTGTTTCCATGACGGCAAGGGAGTTGAACTGCTGGCTGCCCAAAGACGCCGGTCTCGCCGAGCCGTACCACACTCTCTTCTTTCACATCGGGACGGACAGCTCGAGCGAGGCGGTGCTTCTGCTCCTTAAGCGTGACTTCTTCATGGATGAGGAGAGAACAAGACTGGCTGAGCTCGTGGACGCGTGCGGAGAAGCGCTGGTGGCCAAGCTCGAGCATGACAGGATGCAGCGCAAATCAGAAGAAGCGGCCAGTCTCATCTCTGTCATCAATGCGATCAACTCTGCTATAGATCCTCAGCACCTCTTCCAGCTCATCATAGAGAAGGCTGTGGAGATGATCCCTCACGTGGATGGGGCGGCCGTGGTCACCTTCGACGGTGACGGGCGAGAATACCACCTTCGCGCGGGCTACGGATACTACAAGAACCTCATCGAGGAGAAAAAGACGGATTTCGACATCTCCGAGAAGATGAAGGAATCCGGCACGCCCTTCAGAATCTCGCCGACGCTGGAAGATTCCGATGCCCGTCTTGCTCATGCCGGGATAAAGTCGGCGATCTGCGTGCCGATCAACGAACACAACAGGAAGATAGGAGCCATACTGCTGGAGAGCAGCGAGAAGGAAGACTGCTTCAGTGAGGAGAACATACCTCTTCTGCGGGCGTTCGCCGACAGCATAGGCTTGTCGATCACAAAGCTCCAGTCGCACGAACTCCTCAAGGAGAAGTACTCACGACTGGAAGAGAACACCCAGATGATGGCTGTCGCCTACCCCCAGCTGCTCCAATCGGAGAAGCTGGCTACCGTGGGAGAACTGGCCAGCTCCATAGCGCACGACATAAACAACCCGCTCATGACGATCATGGCAAGAACGGACATACTTTTGAGCAGAATAGACCCGCGTGACCCAATGTACAAATCGATCGAGATCATCGAGAAGCAGGTTGACAGGATCGCCAGACTGGTGAAGGGGATGCTTGGCTTCGCTCGCATGTCGCGGCCCGAGTTCAAACCCAATGACATAAACCAGTGGGTGAGCGAGTCCATACTACTGACTGAGAACCACCTGAAGAACAAGAACATAAGGCTCAAGAAGTCCCTCGAGGCCAGGTTGCCTCCGGTGCTCGCGGACAAGAACAAGCTCCAGCAGCTTTTCTTGAATGTAATAACGAACGCGGCACAGGCCATGACCGACGGTGGGATACTGGACATTTCGGCAGAGTCCGGACTGGACAGACTTGGCGGCAAGAGCGTTCTCATATCCTTCAAGGACACGGGCTGCGGGATAAAGGCCGAGGATCTCAGCAAGATATTCGACTCCTTCTTCACGACCAAGGAGGCCGGTACCGGCCTGGGACTGGCCATCGCCAAGGGCATTGTTGATGAGCACGGAGGAAGCATCACGGTCGAAAGCGTTGAAGAGATCGGCACCACGGTTACGATTCTCCTCCCCCTCATGACCGAGAAGAGGGAAGGGCGCGGGCAAGTTGTAAGGAAAGGAGATTCCTGATGCCCAAGCGGGTTGTGACCATGCACGAGCTGGAGACAACAAGGTGGACTCTTGAGCGCCTGGGGCAAGCCACGCCCGATGAGGTGAGACAGATTCGCGGCATCATCGCAAAGGAGAACTCGGGTCCGCGGAAGGACCTGTACAACACCTTTCTGACGAGACTCCTGTGCAGCGTTGATGCAATCAAGGATGGAGCCACAAGCAGGAGGATGCTTTGAGAAGAGCGACTACTCCAAGAGCGCATCTGAACCTGACCGACAGGTTGATGGTCGAGAGCGCTGACGATTCGAAGTGGTTGGCCAAGAACTACTCCAGGCTGGCCAGGCGGTACCCCGAACAGTTTGTCGCGGTCTTCAACAAGAAGGTCGTTGCCTCTCACGAGGACATAGCTCAGCTAATGAAGCTCGTGGAGAGAAGGTTGCCCACGGCGACGAGGCTCGTATCGACAGAGTACTTAACCCGGAAGAAGGCGACGGTGATACTTTGAGGATAAAAGGCTACTTCAACGCTGACGGGTCGCCTTTTGTGGATGTCATCGTCTACAGAAGACGCGCCGGTCTGGCAAGAAGGATATCTTTCCTCATAGACACCGGAACTCCAAGGACTGTGATCAGTGAACGGGATGCGGACAAGCTCGAAGTAGGTCCCACGGAGATGGAGAGAATGGATGCCGACATGCTGGGTATAGGCGGATTCACCCAGATATTCAAGCTCACCGACCTGACGTTCTCGTTCATAACCGAATGCGGAGAGCACCAGAGAGAGGTCGGTGAAGTACTTGTGAACAAGCACGATCACATACCCGAGAAGTACAAGAACCAGATCCCGAGCCTTCTGGGCAGGGATGTTATGGGGCAGTATGCGCTCGTGCTGGATGGGCGGAAGGATATTGTGCTTCTCAGCGATGAAACCATGACCGAAGACGATGTGTTTGAGGAGAATTTCAACTAAGTGGGCAACCGCGTATGAGAGGAGGTGATACGCATGAACAGACCGAGGCCGGTCCTGACCACCTATGAGCTCGAACAGGTGGCCAACATATTTCACAGGCTCTCCACAGCATCACAGAAGGAGATCAACTACACGGAGAACTACCTCAAAGACTGCTGGCCTGGCAGCGACCCGGAGTGGATCGTCTCTTTCTACGCCAGACTCGTGGAGCACGCCCCGACGTTGAACCGTTAAGGGAGCAAAAGGGTCCGCGGGGGTACCCGAGAACCCCCGCGCTCTATTTCGCAAGATCTGGAGGTAACTGAGATGAACAGACCGAGGCCGGTTCTGACCACCTATGAGCTCGAACAGGTGGCCAACATATTCAGCAGATTGTCAAAGGCGGACGAGAGAGACATCAACTATACCGAATACTACATAAAGGACTGCTGGCCTGGAACAGACACAATGTGGGTCGTCTCTTTCTTCGCCAAGCTCGTAGAGCATGCCCCAATGCTCAATCGCTGAAGGCAGATGAGGGGTCGCGGGGTTTCCAAGGAAGCCCCGCATGCTCCCTCTGCTGGGAGTGACATGCCCCTGCGAGGTGTGAGATGAGAAGGAAGAATCCAATACTGACGGCGTATGAACTCGAGCAGATGGCAAACGCGATAGGTCGGATCGCTCAAGCCTCTCCCGGAGATATCGATCTCACGGAGACTTACATTCGCGAGGCTTGGGGTGAGAGGGATTGCGCTTGGTTGGTATCGTTTTTCGCAAAGCTCGTTGAGCACGCCCCGTCGCTCACTAGCTGATGCGGCCAAGGGGTTTGGCGGGGTTCCCCAGAAAAACCCCGCACGACAATAACCACTCTAGCGGCCCAGGGAGGAGTGATGCAAAAACCGACCGTTCTCATAGTGGACGACGAACCCGACATCAGAGATGCCTTGGAGGATATTCTCAAGGATGATTACCAGGTCTCTGCGGTAGAGGATGGGAGGGCGGCTATACGGTCCCTGGAGCAATCAGAGTTCGACGTGGTTCTCCTGGATCTCAAGATGCCCTACCTCACCGGTCTGGACGTGCTCAAAGAGATTCGGAAGAACAGACAAGAGAGTTCAGTGATCATGCTGACGGGATATGCCACGGTCGAGACCGCGGTAGAGGCGATGAAACTGGGCGCGTATGACTTCATACGGAAACCCATAGGCATGGAGAACGTTAGAGTAGCCGTAGAAAGGGCGATCGAGCGGAAGTCCCTAATAGATGAGAACAGATATCTACACAGGCAACTGGAGGATGCTTTCTCCTTCAGCCAGATAATCGGGAAGAGCAAGCAGATGCGTCATCTGTACGCTCTCCTGAGAAAGATCGCGCCTACCAAGACCACCGTGCTGATACAGGGCGAGAGTGGAACAGGGAAGGAAGTAGTGGCAAAGACAATACACTACTCCAGCCCAAGGAAGGACAAGAGGTTCATAGCGATCAACTGCGGTGGTGTTCCGGAGACGCTCCTGGAGAGCGAGCTCTTCGGCCACACAAAGGGCGCTTTCACAGGGGCTGACAGGGCAAAACAGGGCCTGTTCGAGGCCGCGGAAGGGGGAACGATATTCCTGGACGAGATCAATACTGCTCCTGTCTCCACACAGGTGAAGCTGCTCCGTGTCATCGAGGACAGCAAGTTCATCCCGCTGGGAGGCACAAAGGAAATCTCCGTCGACGTGAGGATAATGGCTTCCTCAAATGTCGATCTTCACAAAGAAGTATCGATCGGCACCTTCAGGCGCGACCTCTTCTACAGGCTGAACGTGGTGAGGATCTTCCTGCCGCCTCTCAGGGAAAGGAGAGAGGACATTCCGCTTCTCGCTGAGCATTTCCTGGAGAAGTACTGCCAGGAGCAGCAGAAATCGATAAGGGGTTTCTCGGGAGAGGCTTTGGAGCTGTTCTTGAGGCACGACTGGCCCGGGAATGTGAGAGAGCTCGAGAACGCGGTGGAGCACGCGGTCACTCTGTGCGTCGACGACACTGTGGAGGTCATCGACCTCCCCACTTCTATAACTTCACCCGCACCTGAGCAGACCCTCTCTGCGATCAAGTTCCCCTTCAAGAAGGCCAAGGAGGCGTTTGAACGGGACTACATTGTAGATATCCTCAAGGCGAACGGGGGGAACGTGGCCAAGTCGGCCCGGATGGCTCAAATAGCGAGGCAGAACCTTCACGAGAAGATCAAGCGGTACGGAATCAACCCGAAGGAGTACGCCAGCGTATAGTCCGCAGACGCCAGAATCCTCTGTCGCGCGCATCTTCCGCGCGCGCGATGACAAAACCTTGCTCGGTGGCACCACGAAATGGTGGTAGACGGCAGATATCGCGTTATTGACAGGCTGGGGTCGGGAGCCGCAGGCAATGTGTACCGAGTTCTGGACCTCACCGAGAAGAAGGAACTGGCGCTGAAGCTGGCAGCCTCCGATCTCAACCAGGAAGAAGCCCTCACCTTCCAGAAGGAATTCCACGCCCTCAGGGCTCTCTCCCACCCGAACATAGTCCGAGTCTTCGACTTCGGGGTCACGAAGGACGGACGAGCCTATTTCACCATGGAGCTCCTGGAGGGCGAAAGGTTCGACAGAACGCTTGGCAAAGACGTCGAGTTCGCCGTCCGCGCAACCGGCAGGGTACTGGCGACACTTGACTACATACACAGCAGGGGCCTCGTCCACTGCGATCTCAAGCCCGAGAACATCCTGATTCGCGGCACTCGAGAAGCACCCGAGGTGAAGCTTCTCGATTTCGGACTCGCCTCCAGATCCGATGTTCTTGGGTCCAGCGGCGCGAGGGGAACCTTCGCCTATATGGCCCCGGAGATGTCCAGGTGGGGGAAGGCCGATCAGCGCGCGGATATATATTCCCTGGGTGTGGTTCTATACGAAGCGCTGAGCGGTCGGAATGCTTTCGAGGGGGAAGACCCGGTAGCAATCGTCAGGGCACACCTGAACAAGAGCCTGGAGCCCCTCTCCAGGATGAGAGAGGACGTCCCCGAGGATCTGGATCGCATAGTGTCACGTATGGTTGAGAAGGAGCCCAGCCGCAGGTATCGGAGCGCCGCGGAGGTACTGACCGCGCTCAGCAGGCTCCTGCCCGGCGCTGTCGGGGGAACAGTACTCGCCTCCACGCCGCAATTGCTCACAAGTGAGTTGATAGGAAGGGACTCCCACCTGTCGAGATTGACAGCGATGTTCCAAAGGGCCGCAAAAGGTCAGCCTTCCTGCTGCCTTCTGGTGGGTGACAGAGGAACCGGCAAGTCCAGGCTGCTACAGGAACTGAAGGGGGTTGCTCAGCTGGAAGGCGGACTCGCGTTAGTGGGCACGTGTTCAAAGGCCCAGGGTGAGCCACTCGTCCCCATGAGGTCCATATCGGACCAGGTGCGAATGAGGGGACATTCCATGAACGTGGAGTTCGGACCGGAGGAGATGAGCGCGCTCCTCGATGGCAAGCTCGAAGCAAGCATAGTATTCGCCAAGATCTATGAATCGTTGGCGGTCCTGCCAGAAAAGGAGAAGAAACCTGTCCTCATCGCGATAGAGGACTTCAACTTCGCCGATGAGATGACTCAGAAGATGACCGCGTTCATCGCCCGGAGTCTCAAGACCGAGCAAATACTCCTCATAGTCACAACGGAGACAAACCAGTCGGGCGACACCCTCGAGAAGAATCTGCTCGCTGAAGCTCCGTTCGTGAAGTTTGAAGTCGGCTCCCTGAAGAAGACCCAGACAGCGCTCATGATAGAGCAGATGCTGGGCAGCGACCGGGCCGTCCCTGAGCTGACGGACTGGACATACGACCACTCCGACGGCAACCCGCTCCTGATCGAGGAGATTCTCAACACCGCCGTGTCGAAACAGGCTGTGGTCCTGATGGACGGACAGTGGGTGGTTAATGGCGAGAGACTGAAGGAGATAAGGATCCCTGTCTCGGTCGCCGGGATAGTCGACAACTGGCTTCAGAGGCTGAATGAAGGGGAGTTGCAGCTTCTCAGGGACGCCGCCGTTCTGGGGGAGGTTTTCGACACAAGGCTCCTCCAGGAGTTCACAGAGCTGGAGCAGGATGAGTTTTTCAACGCTCTCTACATTCTCGAGAGCCAGAACATTCTGCTGTCGTCCCAGGAGACAGCCAGACTGAGCTTCACGCACAAGTGGGTGCGGGACATCATATATGAGACCTTGTCCGAAGGCGAGCGAGGAAGGCTTCACGAGAGAGCACTCCGTCTTCTCGAATCGCTCTACAAAGAGGACGAGCGGCCGATCGACTCCCTCGCCTATCACGCGCTCAGAGCCCGCGCCGTGGACGAAGCTGTCCACTACAACACTCTGGCCGCCGAGAATGCGCTCAAGATCCACGCTCTGAGAAACGCCCTCAATTACTACCAGGCAGCTCTGAGCGTGCTTCCCCCGGATCGTGAAGGTACCGGTCCCGCAATACTGGAGTCAGCTGGGGATCTCCACAGGACGCTGGGAGAGTATGACAAGGCGCTCGAGAAGTACGAAAAGGTCGTCTCTCTGACCGGCCCGTCCCCGAGACTGAGCATCAAAATAGGAAAGACTTACGTCAGGATGGGACAGAGTGGTAATGCCCTCGCAGTCCTGGAATCCGCCCTCAACGGGACCCGAGGCGAAGACATGAATCTCATGGCCACGGTACTGAACGAGCTGGCCCTCGTCCATCTCGCTCAAAGTGAGACCGAGAGAGCCGATGAGTCCGCCCGGAAAGCCCTCGTGGCCGCCCAGGGGGCCGCAGATCGAGGTGTCCTGTCGTATTCCTATCACATACTCGGACTCATAGAGCTGAACAGGAAACGCTATGATGAAGCGATCGATCACACTCTTCAGAGCCTGGAGCTGAAGAAGGAGATGAACGATACGAAGGGGATGGCGGGCAGCTACATCAACCTCGGCATACTGTACTGGAACAAGGGGCTCTACGACAAGGCCGTCGAAAGCTACACGGACAGTCTGAAGCTGGCGGAGCGAACGGGCGACATAGCACTTGGAGCGCGGGCTCACAACAACATCGGTCTCGTGGAGATGAGGCGGGAACACTGGGAGGAGGCGGGTTCTCATCTCAGGGAATCCCTCGCTGTGTTCGAGAGACTGAATGATCGCAGCGTGCTCGGTCACCTCTATCTTAACCTTGGCTCGGTGGCAGAAAAACAGGGAAGATGGCCCGACGCCCTCTCCCTCTATGAGAAATCGATATCAGTATTCGAAAAGATGGGACAGCTGTCAAACCTGGCGACATCTCTCCAGGATGCTGGCAAGTTGCACCTGATGATGGGGAATATGGGTGATGCTGAAACCAGGCTCAAACGGGCTCTCAACCTGGCCGAGAAGTCGGGGGACGCGGTGGCGCAGGCCTCCGCCCTTCTCTACCTCGGGTATTTCCACATGGAGAGCTTCCAGTGGAAGCGGGCTCTTGACTGCGTTTCCAGAAGTCTCGAGATGTATGGCGAGAGAGGCATATCCCATATGCTCCCCACAGTCAAATCCATACTCTCGGAGATTCACACCGGCAAGGGTGAATTTGTGAACGCCAGGCAAATCGGAGAGGAGGCCTTGACTGAAGCGATCGAGCAGGACAACCTCTCCCAGGTGGCGACATCCCACTACGCGCTCGCACTGCTCTCGGTCGCCCTTGAAGACAGGCGGTCTGCCGATGACCATTTCGAGAAGGCGATCGAGACCATGAAGAACCTCGATCAGCGGTATGAAATGGGAAGGGCTCTTCTGGAGGCTGGCAAATGGAAAATACGTCTCTGGAGAGAGAGCAGGAAGAACGAGGAATTCGGCGCAGCGTGTTCATTCCTGAAGGATGCCGAGGTGATATTCAGGGATCTGAACGCGAGAAGGGATCTGGAACACGTCCACGAGGCCGGCGTGGACCTCGTTGAAAAGCTCTCCGTGGAATCACTGGCTCCCTCCGCAAGAGAGGACCAGCTGAAGACCATATACGAGGTCAGCGAAGTCATCAACTCAATCTTCAACCTCGACGACCTGCTGAACAGAGTGATCGATCTCGTAATACACCTTCTGGACGCGGAGAGAGGCGTTCTTATGCTGATGGACGAGAGGAGCGGAAGCCTCAGGGTCGCCGCCGGGCGCAGGATTGACAGCTCCACTATAGAGGACGCTTCACAGATCTCCACTTCGGTCCTCAACCGCGTCACCAACAAGAGGAAACCTGTCATAAGCGGAAACGCCCTTGTTGACCGGAGATTCAGCAGGTCGAAATCGGTGCTCAACCACCAGATAAAGTCTCTACTGTGCGTGCCCCTCATGGTGAGAGACAGAGTACTCGGCACGATCTACGTGGACAGCCGCGTGTCACCGGACCTGTTCACAAAAGAGGACGAACTGTTCCTTGATTCGCTTGCGAACCTCATAGCCGTGGCCATAGAGAACTCCAGACACCACAGAGAGGTGCACGAGGAACGTGATCACCTCAGGCTGGAGGTGAAGAAGAGATACCACTTCCGGAACCTTGTGGGTGCCACCGAACAGATGAAGAACCTCTACGACCTCATAGAGAGAGTCGCAGACTCAGATTCGAACGTGCTCATACTGGGAGAGACCGGCACCGGAAAGGAACTGGTAGCAAGAGCCATTCACTACTCCAGCAGAAGGGCTGATAAGAAATTCGTCACAGTGGTGGTGAGCGCGCTGCCGGAGACCCTCCTCGAGTCAGAGTTGTTCGGGCACAAGAAGGGGAGCTTCACGGGCGCGGTCGCGGACCAGAAAGGCCTTTTCGAGGAGGCTGACGGCGGCACGATCTTCCTGGACGAGATCGGCGATGCCCCGGGTTCCGTCCAGTCGAAGCTCCTGAGAGTCATCGAAGAGGGAGAAACAAGACGCGTGGGCGATACTGTCTATAGAAAGGTCGATGTCCGGGTGATTTGCGCCACGAACAGAAGACTGACAGAAGAGGTGAGAAAAGGCAGGTTCAGGGAAGACCTCTTCTACAGGCTGAATGTCATAAACATTTCGATCCCTCCTCTCAGGGGAAGAAAGAAGGACATACCGCTGCTCGCGGAGCACTTCCTGAAAGTCTATGGAGATAAGACCGGCAAGAGACTGACAGGCATCGACAGGGAGGCGATGGACTACATGCTCAATTACGACTGGCCCGGCAACGTCCG
>Ga0180437_10012411_pt1 | contig 10072 bp, 9 predicted proteins | sample SS_ome_4_FD_132410 | JGI IMG/M metagenome (GOLD analysis project Ga0180437, IMG submission 132410) | Hypersaline lake sediment archaeal communities from the Salton Sea, California, USA - SS_3_D_1 metaG | ecosystem: Environmental > Aquatic > Non-marine Saline and Alkaline > Hypersaline > Sediment... | reverse complement strand
TTCACGCATTACGGGATCATCTCCCATTAGAGGCCGCTATATTTAACCCTGTTGATATCGTTGGAGATGCCGCACCTGATCGTTATAGATTCACTTTAGAAAGCATTTTTGGTATAAATAATGGTGCACTAGAAAACGAAATTACTACCGAAGGCGCTTTAATAATAGTAACTCCTCAAGCTCAAACAAAACCAACTGAAGTTGCAAAGTTGGTTCACGAATTAAGTTCAAAGTATTTAACTACCAAACCAATCGTGTGCTCATTTATTGGTGAGAAATCCATTGCTGAAGGAAGAGAATACCTAAAACAGAATCGGATCCCTTGTTATCATTTTCCCGATAGAGCCGCGCATTCTCTTAAAACATTAATCAAGCGTGGTGAATTCCTAAAAACAACTCCTCTTGACGAATTAGAAATCCCCACTTTTGATGTGAATAAAGAAAGAGTTCAAGAAATTTTCGATCTTGCTCGAGATGACGGGCGATCCGTGCTATTGAGTTATGAAACTAGCGAAGTATTTGATTGTTATGGAATAAAAGCTCCAAAAACTAGATTAGCTCGAACTCCTCGTCAAGCGGAATCATTACAAGAAGTCACTGGGAAGGCAGTAATGAAAATAGTAAGCCCACAGATCATTCACAAAACTGATGTAGGTGGAATTGCTTTAAATATTGAAACCCCCCAACAAGCATATGAAGCTTTTATTCAAATTATTGATAAGGTTAAAAAATTTGGGCCTGCTAACGCGAGAATATACGGTATAGAAGTTCAAGAGATGATTGATTTTAAGAAAGAAAAGAAAATAAACGAATTAATACTTGGAATGTCACAGGATCCTCAGTTTGGACCTCTTTTAATGATTGGCACGGGAGGGATTTACGCTAACTTCATGAAAGACGTGTCTTTTACGCTCTCATACAAATTTACTAAAGAGGATGCTAAAAGAACTCTACAAAATACAAGAATATATAGCTTACTGCAAGGAGTAAGGGGGGAATCTTCTTCTGACATAGAAGCTATAATTGATGTTTTACTAAGATTATCTCAATTAGTAAACGATTTTCCAGAAATTGTTGAGTTAGACATTAATCCCCTTTTAAGTTTTGTAAAGGGTTATAGCGCTGTTGATATTAAAATCACGATTCAATGTGATAGGCAAGCGTGTGAAGTAGTAGAATAATATAGAATAATTAAAAATAAAAATAAAAAGAAAAAAAAGTGATAAAATTGGCAAAGCCTATTTACCTATGCTCGTTAAGAAGGCGTTCAGGAAAAACATTTCTAGCAATAGGAATGCTCCAAAAGCTCCAAAAGGAAGGAAAGAAGGTCGCTTATTTTAAACCCATAGGAGTTCCGGTTGGGGCTCTCTCTGATAAGCAAGATTATAGAGTTAGATTCATAATGGATCAAGTGTTTAAAACTGATTTACCTTATGAAGCCATATCTCCTGTGTCTATTCCTTCTAGATATTATATCGATGCTATAGACGCGAGTAAAAGAGAAGAATGTACTAATACCATTAAAGAGGCATACGAAAAAATTTCTAAAGATGTAGATTATGTTATCATTGAAGGATGTCCTACAATAAGGAGTTTCGTAAGGGTTGGAATTGACGATGTATCAATTGCTCAAGCTTTAGGAATCAATGAATTAGTATTTGTACAAACAGACTCATCCGATAGAGTAATAGATAATTTTTTCTTCACCAAAAATTACTTCAAATTTAGAGATATTAACATAAAAGGACTCATATTTAACGCCATAGATTTTGATTACATCCCTCGGATTGAAGAATTATACGAGAATCATATTAAACGTTATGATATTCCCATAATTGGTATCATAGAAAAAAGCATGCAACTATTAGCACCCAGGGTTTCCGAAATACAAGAAGCTATTGGAGGCGAACTTATCAACGACGCTGCTTCTGCGGGGTTACAAAACTGGGTGAGAACATATATCGTTGGTGCAATGAACACTCAAGCAGCTCAAAAATATCTTAGACAAGCAGAAAGCGCAGCAGTAATCACGGGAGGAGATAGAGCAGATTTAATCCTAGCAGCATTGGAAACGGATGTGTCGTGTTTAATTTTGACGGGATTCATTCAACCAGATACAAAAATCATTACAGCTGCCAACGATAAAGGAGTTCCAATACTTCTCAGTCCTTCAGACACCTATACGACGCTAAGAAATATGGAGAGAATGGAGACTCGCATTCAAGAAGACGAGCTTGAGATAATAATGGAATTAATTGAAAAGAATATAGATTGGGACCTTCTTTTAAAATAGAATTATTTTAAATCCTCAGAAAAAAGTGATATCCTCCACTTTTTTATATCTCACATTTTTTAATAGTGTATGTTCTATAATGATCAGTTTTATAAAGTATCATATTCAATACAAGTAATATAAGAAATTAAATTAAAAAAATCAAAAAAAAGTAGATAAACCATGGCTGAGCTTATTGGTGCTATTATTGTATTTATCATAATTTTATTGATAATGACAATCTTTCTCAAAATAGCATTGAGTATTGTTGGTGCAAAAAAAACAGATTTCGGAGAAGTATTCATTACAGCAATTATCATTGCGATTGTATTTGCGTTATTCTCTGTTTTCGGAGGTATAATAGGACTTTTATTGTTAATTATCGGAGTGATAATAATTATTTATATCATAGGAGAACGACATGATATTGGATTTTGTCTAGCTATAATCGTAGTTATATTAGCTTGGGTTGTCTCTATTATAGTTTATATAATAGTAGCTTCGATTTTATTACTTTTTGGAATTGCTCTTGCTGCTTTAATTCCTTAATTTAATAATTCTTTATTTTTTTTTATTTCTGATTCTTAATTAGTGTCATATGTAAGTATGATTCTAATGATGAAAAGTATAAATATCTCATATCTTTATATCTTATACGCTATAGAAAAAATTGATTTAAATTTAAAAGGGTTAGAGATGAAAATGAAACTATTAAGAACACCAGATGAGAGATTTGAAAATCTAACCGATTTTCCCTATGAACCTCATTATGTAGAAGTTGAAGAAATCAGAATTCATTATGTGGATGAAGGTCCAAAGGATGCTGAAACAATATTATTAATGCATGGTGAACCCTCTTGGTGTTATCTCTATCGGCACATGATACCCATTCTAGTGGAAGCGGGATATAGAGCTATAGCGCCAGATTTGGTAGGATTTGGAAGATCCGATAAACCAAAAAAACAAGATGACCACACATACCGAAAACACGTGGAATGGATAACAAAATGGGTAAAATCAATAGATCTTCAAAAAATCACGCTATTTTGCCAAGATTGGGGATCATTGATTGGTTTAAGAGTTGCAATCGAAAATCAAGAAAGATTTAGCAGGATTGTTCTCTCTAATGGAGGCTTGCCGACTGGTGCACGAACCGGGGGAGAAGCATTTATGAGGTGGCGGGAACTTTCCAGGACAATGCCCGTTTTCGATCTAAAATTCGTAATGCAAGGCGGTACAGCTACTAAAATATCAAGGGATGTTATAAAAGGTTACGAGGCACCATTCCCAGACGAAACCTATAAAGCCGGACCACGCATAATGCCGTCATTGGTCCCAATTAGTACTGATGACCCCGAGCACGAAGCAAATAAAAGCGCAATTGAACAATATAAACAATGGAAAAAACCTTTTTTAACAGCATTTTCAGATAACGATGCGATTACTAAAGGAGGTTATAGGCTGTGGCAAGAAATTGTTCCAGGTGCTCAAGGACAAGAACACGTAACAATTAAAGGTGGAGGGCATTTTTTACAAGAAGATAAAGGCCCCGAATGCGCCAACGTAATAATTAAATTCATCAAGGCTAATCCAATATAACCCATTTTTTTTAATGAAAAATCTATTTCTTTCACATAGAATATATTAACTCTGGTTAGTATATATTATACAATATCGATCAATAGAATGAATAAAAAAATGATTTTTCAAGTTGAAATAGTTATTGGAACAATCCAAATTATTCTTGTAGTGTTTTTAATAATTACAATTATATTTTTAAGCTTATTTATTCGAGAATTCATTAAAACTAAGCATAAAATGTTTGGGTATCTTACAGTCTTCTTTTCAACATTCTTTTTACAGACTCTATTTCAAACTGGAGAATTAACATTTCAAACTGAACCTCTGTTGATCTTAAGTTATGTTTCCCAAGAAGTATTTCACATGCTTGTACTTTATTCAATAGTTGTTGTACTCGAAGTTTATGAAAGGGATGTGAGGTTGTCAATCCGTCAAATAATTTTAACCATTCTTATTTTTATTACTATTGGGGGAATGGTTAGCACGCCAACATTTACAATTGATAGGAGTCAGGTTTTTCCAGTTAGTTTTGCACAAGAGGAATTACTATTAATTTTTCAAGTAATATTTGATTTAGCCGCTGGGATTTCTTTAATTTTAATGTTATTTAAAAACTATAAGACTGCATGGTCCGATAAGCAAAGAACGATAATTATTTGGCTTTTTCTTGGAGTTTTTTTTTCTATCATTCTGCCACTTATTGGATATATATTAATTTTAATTCTGACTGAGATTTCGATGGATTTAGTATCATTCTTTCTTTTATTTTTTTTAATTACCATGAACTCAGGTGCGATAATAATAGGTGTTGCTTTCTTGAGAGTAAAAAAGGAACCTTGGCTTCTGCAAAGACAGAAAGTCCATCTTATAGTGGTCTACTCAAGAGACGGCATTCAAATTTATTCGAAAATATTTAATAAGGCTTTATCAGAGAGTAAAACTGCACTTTTAACTAGCAGTTTTTCAGCAATTACCTCGCTATTTCAAGAAGCAACTGAAACCGCAGGAGCAGTAAAATCAGTGTTATTGGAAGATAAAGAACTCAGAATAATCAATAAAGAATACTTCGTATGCGCGATTCTAGAGGATTACAGCACCCAAGCGTCCGAGAGTGCTCATGAAAACTTCACAAAAGACTTTGAGATATCATTTAAAGATAAATTAGAACAATTTGATGGCGAGGTGTCTGCTTTTGAAGCCGCTGACCAAATTGCTACCAAGTATTTTTCATAAATTACAGGTGGTTTTTACTAATAAAATATGACTATGGTACCAAAAAGTCTTGAACTTCTTCCAGGTATTTCTCAAACTGCTCTCGACGGATGTTATGACCCGCACCTTCAATCTTGACCCATTTGCAATCCTTGCTTAAATTCACCATATCTTGCGCCATTTTATCTTTCGTAATTCCCTTATCTGAGGTTATCAAAAGAATTGGACAAGAAATGTTCTTAATGATCTCTTTCCAGTCGCGAGCGTCTTCTAGTAACCCTACGAGTATTTTTGGATTCTTTTCCCTGAAGAGAATTTTCGACTCTGCCCATGGCTGAACTTCCTCGTCAGACCACGTGGGACTCCTCTTGTGGCAGCTTTTTACTAAATCTTCGTATGTTCCTTTAAATAAACGGGGGAGAATGATCTTTGCTAAGAATTTATATAATCCCTTCTTGAGTTTTGACATTCCTTTCGTTCTAAAAGCAGGATCCTCCAAGATGATTCTACTCACTAATTCGGGATAGTTTGAGGCGACCATTGTTGTCATTGCTGCTCCCATAGAATGTCCCATTATTTGAGTGCCCTCTAAATTAAGATCTTTAATTAATCTTGCGATATCTTGGGCCATCAAGTCGTATGAAAACTTAGCTTCTGGGGTTTCTGTTAGACCATGACCTCTTGCGTCTGGCATTATCACGCGATAATCTTTAGATAACTTTTCAGCCACGGGAGAAAAGCATAAACCATTGTCCATGGCTCCGTGTAATAGAATTACTGGCTTTTTATTTCCATTCCCATAAAAAAAATGGATTTTATTATCGTCGTATTTTATATAATCAGATTTCCATTCCATTTTATTTTAATCACTTTTTTTTAATTTATTTATTAATAAGTTAGACCGTGTCCAAATTTATACACGGGATCTTTTGAATCGTACGGAACATCTTCAAATTGATTCCTTACTGCCTCCATGCTCCTGGGTAATTCAAAAGGCAATTTTCCAGTTGGTTTAAAATCACCGAAAATTGCTTCCAATACAATTCCTTGTTTTACGCTAAAATTCCCTATTATTGCAGCTGCATTTTCATCTAATTCAGGAATCACAGCAGGTCTATCCAAATAGATATCAATAATAGCTGCGCAAGACGAAGTTATCTCTCTTAAATGTTTTAATTCCTTTTCCGAGAAGTTTAATTCACCATGATTGAACACTATATCGAAGATTTCTTTTATTTTGCCCCGATGTGGAGTTTTAATTCTTAATAATGCAAAATCGGCATCATCAATAGATTTAACTATAGTAGCATATTTCTCAACTTCTTCCTCGTTAAAACCTTCGATATAGACTTTGCAGTTTTTCGAAAGGGGTAAAGTAGGTTTCCCGTTGTTAACTTCATTTTTTAGTAGTACTAAAGATTTCCTCATTGCATCTCTCCCCGCTTTAACAAAATCGGGGTGTCCGCGCGTTTTTAATGCGTTTTCTAAATCGATGTATGGATTATCATATAACCCTAATTCAAAGCTTAATTTCAGAATACGTCGGACTGATTCGTCAATTCGCGCTTCGAAAATTCTCCCGTCCTCGACTAATTTTAAAAATAATTCAACGCATATTTCTCCGCCAAGGACATCGATTCCCGCGTTAAGAGCCTTTTCAGCTCGTTCTAATGGGCTCAGATGTTCTACACCCCAACTCATTGATGGGAAAACATTTAAACCCAGCATTTTAGTCGGTTTTACAATATGATAGTCAGTATGTACAATTCCTTGAAATCCATATTTTTCCCTCAATAATGTAGTGGTCACGTCCTTGTTAAAATTAAACCCTACTTCTTCGATGTTTTTGACGCCTAACGGTCTCCCATAATAAGGCATGACCGCTGCCACGCCCACTTCAAACGCTTTTTTAAATGGACCTTGGTGATAGTCAAAATTATCTCCAGGATAAACTTGGTCTTTCCCATATGCGCAATGGGGGTCATCTCCATTTTTTTGAGGCCCTCCGCCTGGAAAATGTTTAACACAACACGCAACGCTTTCTTTTCCGATTTTATCTCCTTGGAAACCTTTAATGTATGCTGTAACCATTTTTCCTGCTAATTCTGCGTCTTCACCGAAAGTTCCATTAATTCTAGGCCATCTTGGTTCCGTGGCCAAATCTGCCATTGGATGGAGAGCAAATCTTATTCCGAGCGCTGTGAGTTCTTGACGGGCGATATTACCGAATTCTTCCACCAAATTTTCATCTCGTGTAGCTGCCAATCCTGTCGGATGGGGCCACAGTGATTGTCCTTTAGTACCCGATAATGAGGCAAAAATATTATCTGCTTCCAATAATTCATGTCTTGGATCTGAACAAACCAGCACTGGAATCCCTAATCGTCCCCTCTCGGCTAATTTTTGAAGTTTATTATGCCATTCAACAAAATCAGGAGTACGCCTCCCTCCCTGACAACAAAATGTCGTTATTTTTTTCTCATGGATGAGTTCGCTCGTGCCGACACTTGTGATTATCGATGATTTTTCCTTTAAATTGCTCTTTTTACCAATGCCATTGTGTGGGCTGAACATTTGTCCAACCTTTTCTTCTATAGTCATTTGACTTAATAAATCCTCAACACGAGCCTCAATTGGTTGCCTGATATCTTCGTAGATATCCAATTTACCATTTTTATTAAGATCACGATATTCAAAACCATCTTCTTTTAATAATGGTGCTTCAGGACCTAAATTTTCGTGTATTCTCTTAACTTTTTTTGAGTTCTGTATCCTCTTGATAATCCTTGGAAGAAAGAAAAATACCATAGGAACCAATAGAGCCAAAATTCCAGCGACTGTTGGTGGAAGGAAGAGAGAAAAAAGCATCCAACTAATTACAATTAAAAAAACTGTAATTAAAATAATTTCTATTATGAGCCATATAAGCACTAACATTTGCATCAGCTTTTATCCGAGTATTATATTATTAAAAATTTTTTAAAAAAAAGGTTTCGTCATTTCGTGTTTAAAATTCAATCTTGAAAATGTCAATATGCACTGTTTCTTTTATGTGTTTTACGATAAAAACCAGCGATACTAAAATGGCTGGTATTCCCATTAGTTTCAGTCAATTTTTTCATTCCTTTTTTTTAATAAATTCTAATAGTAAAAAACTAAATATACAATATGTGGAATTTATATTTAAAGTTTAAATATAATTTGGATTTAATAATATTTAAATATATTATTTTTTTCTTGAAATATGTATTAAAGGGATAATACCAGATAGATCAAGTGTTATATTTTAAAATAGAATATCTTCGTATGTGAATAAACATGAAAGAAAAACCAATCCAATATAAGGAACTAAGAGTTCGAGTAAGCGAATTTGATTTAGATGTCATAGATGCCTTTTGTAAAATCACGAATCAATCTAAAACAAACGCCGTAAAACAAGCGCTTAAAAACTATATTTATCTCAATGTTGAGAATAAAGAAAGGCCAAACAAGAAAGTATTATTCAGTCAAAACATGCTTAAACCATTACTGGATAGCGCTGACGAGTCTTTGATAGAAGAAATTGCTGAAATATCGTTTCAAAACGGTATGTCAGATTCTAGATTATATTATGATGTTCTCAATGCTCTAAGAGGTACTGAAGAGGATCTTACTATTGAACGAAGAGTTGAAGGTTTAATTAAAGGAGTTTTTTCTCCTGAGGCTCAAAATTGGTTTGAAGATATAAAATTTGGATGGAATGGTAAAATACTTATTGTAGGAGGCAAACATAACCTTGGTTCCAAGTTTTCTTTATTCATCAAACACCTCATGGTTAAATACATGAAAGCATATGGTTATAAACTTCAAAAAAAGGAGTTCCGCGAGGTTCAATCGAAAGAGAACGAGAAAATGATATATACCGTAATTTTGTATTTTATTCCTTGAGATATTATTTCCTTTTTTCTATAATAAGTACCGAAAAAACACCATTTTTCAAGCATTCTTCCCAAAAAAGTTGTTTTTCCAAAAATCTTGACTGAAAGTTCATCATTTTCATATTTTTGATCGATCTCGATCTTTTTGATCATACATTTTTGAAAAAAAGAATAATTCTAAAATAAAAAATTAATGTTGTGAAAACATATATCGACTTTCGCTTTTCCGAAAAAATGTACGTAACACGCCGCGCAAATATTCTAAAATGATCACCCTTATATAGGAAAACTTATATTTGTTACTTAAGAATAAAAACTTTTATGAGGTAGATAAAAAATGAGCAAAATCGAAAACGATATAGATCAAAGCTTTGAGAAGTATGAAAAAATCAGGGAATGCTTGAGTGGTTTAAGCGAAATTATGAGCATTAATTTTCGAGAAAACAACATTTATTATCAATTAGGAATGGATAACCTTAAGGCCTTACACGAGAACCTCGTTGATATACTGAAAATGACTCATGAGCCCCGTAAAGTAAGAATGCGAATTCGAGAAATTGAGAATAACGAGAAAGAACTCGGAAACGAACTATTATTATAATTTTTTTTCTATTTTTTTATTTTTAAAGACTCTGTACGAGTATAATAAAAATTTACAAATCCTAATCATTAATAGATTTAAACGATAAACAATTTATCTTAGCATTCCTGTTAATTGATATTAATTTTTTAAGCTACCAATAATTATGTAAAAGCCATGTACTGTAAGAATTGTAGAGCAGAAGTAAAAATTGATGGATCTAAATTCTGTATTCAATGTGGCGCTCTACTCTCTGAAGCAAGCCAGACTATTGAAGGTGAAAATAAACCACGCAGTAGATTGTTAAGTCTTGACTTTTTCAAGGGATTGACGATTCTTCTCATGGTATTCGTGAATACAGTCGGTCAATTTACATATACGCCCTCCTGGACGAAACACGCAGTCGATTTTGGCCTTACATATGTGGATTTGGTTGCTCCCTTTTTCGTGTTCATGATGGCACTTAACTACAAATCGTCGTTTCTACGTCGCATGGAAGAGTTGCCCAAG
>Ga0180437_10012410_pt1 | contig 10072 bp, 9 predicted proteins | sample SS_ome_4_FD_132410 | JGI IMG/M metagenome (GOLD analysis project Ga0180437, IMG submission 132410) | Hypersaline lake sediment archaeal communities from the Salton Sea, California, USA - SS_3_D_1 metaG | ecosystem: Environmental > Aquatic > Non-marine Saline and Alkaline > Hypersaline > Sediment... | reverse complement strand
CCGACCTCCTTTCCATGTCCTTTTCCTGACGAAGAGATGCAGAAAACGATTAATTGCTTCTTTAAGAGAAGATTAAATACTATCTTCGTATAGATAGAAATGTGAACACTTTAACATCACAGGTTGGCCAGGTACAAGATTTTTCATCCTTTCTTAAATTACAATAGGGGACGTTGTTTACAAATTGTACAAATTTATATATTATGTTTCTCCTTTGATCAATAGCTGCTAGAGAGGATGCTATGCCCCGGGGAGCACGACTAGATGCGCCTGGCACGCTACACCACGTCATCGTGCGTGGCATTGAGCGGAGTAATATTGTCAAAGACGACCAGGATCGCGACAATTTCATCTCTCGCCTTGGTTCATTGGCTAAGGAAACGGGAACTGCCATTTACGCCTGGGCTCTGCTATACAATCATGCCCATATCCTGCTTCGCAGCGGTGCGGCGGGTCTGCCAACACTCATGCGGAGGCTGCTCACCGGTTATGCCACGTCCTTTAACAATCGTCATCGACGCTACGGACATCTATTTCAGAACCGATATAAGTCCATCGTTTGTGAGGAGGATCCGTATTTCAGAGAACTGGTCCGCTACATTCACCTGAACCCCCTTCGCGCCAAGCTGGTTGATTCTCTCGGTAAATTGGAGGGCTCTAAATGGTGCGGGCATGCGGTGGTTTTGGGCCGTCGCAGCAACGACTGGCAGGACAGAGACTATTTACTAAGGTGGTTTGGCAACAAGGAAGGTGAGGCTCTTAAGGCATACCGGGAGTTCGTAAAGCAAGGAATCAATCAGGGACGCCGGCCGGAGCTGGTCGGCGGAGGATTGGTCCGTTCCATGGGCGGCTGGTCAGTTGTGAAGGCCATGCGGCGCTTAGGTGTCAAGGAAATGGGAGATGAGCGCATATTGGGCAGCGGGGAATTTGTCGAGCAACTCCTCGAGGAGGCAAGTCAAAAAATCAGGCATCAGATACCCACCCAAGACTTGGTTGATCGTGCCGAGAAAGAGATACGAGCTGCCTGCAAAAAAGAGAATATTGAGGTGACTGTACTTCGATCAAATAGCCGAAGGCGTTCTGTATCAAGGCTAAGAGCAAATCTAGCTATGGAGCTCGTGCAGGAGCTAGGGCTTTCTTTAGCGGAAACCGCTCGACAATTGGGTCTATCCACCTCCGCAGTTGCACAGATATTGAGAAGAAACAAATAAGTACAATTTGTAAACAACGTCCCCCATATATGACGGAGCAGAAACCTTTGTTTTTGTTAAGGTAGGGAGAAGGTAAATATTACGTTGGAATGCTTTATTCTGACTCCTGAATTCTGGCTCCTGGCTCCTTGGAGAAACTAGTTAAATATACATAACCATTATGGTTAGATCTGATTGATTCTCCTCAAAGTCCTTAACGAAACCTCTCAGAGAGGCGATCTCGTTGAAACCTAGCTTTCTAAATATGGTACGGGTTTCCACCGAGGTGGGTGCGATCTCTGCGGTGAGTTGCTCTAGACCAAAGTAAGCAGCTATCTCTATCAATTCTTGAATAAGACGAGTGGCTAAACCCTTTTGCCGGTATTCAGGATCATTGGTGATACGGATTTCTCCTTGATGTTTTGTCCAACCAATCTGATTGAAATGTACGGTGGCATTGGCCACAATCCGTCCCTTATCCAGAGCGAGCATTGGCAAGACCACATCATAGTCCAAATCGTAAATCCAGTTTTCAATTACCTTGGGGTCGGTAACGTCATCCTTCAAGCCCATTCTATCCTTGGGGGGTATTTTCAAAAAATACTCGTGCAAAGCCTCCTGGTCTTCTTTTCTAAGAGGCCTTAGAGTGAGTTCGGTTCCATCCCTCAAAGTTGCTTTCTTGGGATATTCATAAAGAATCATATTCTGTTAACCTCCGCTTTTTGGAGTTTGTAACCTGTGACCATTGCAAGTGCTTTGTATAAGCTAAGCTGGTTGTTTCAAATTCGAAATCCTAAGCACGAAATTCTAAACAAATTCAAATTACCAAAATCCCAAATTTAAAACCATTTGATCTGTCCCCTGGTTCAATATGATATCAAGCGAGCAATTGCCTTTGGCAAATTTGAATTTAGAATTTCGGATTTGTTTAGTATTTCGATATTAGATATTCGGATTTAAATGATCCGCGTGCTTAGAATTCCCCATTTTAAACTATCGACCATTGAGATAAGTCGACCCGCTTATGGATCCTAGTAGTGCCACTCCCGTTCTACTATGCAGGCAATACCCATGCCGGCGGCCAAACCTACCTTAACCTTCCTCCTTTGCATCTCATAGAGAAGGGTTGTCAATATCCTCGCCCCACTGGAGCCCATGGGGTGGCCCAGGGCAATGGCACCTCCATTGACATTAACTATTTCTGGATCAAGGTTCAATTCTCGCAAGGATACAATAGACTGAGCGGCGAAGGTCTCATTCAATTCTACCAATTCTATCGGCCTGTCGATCCCTGCCCAGACTTTATGGAGAGCGCTTCGGACCGCATAGATGGGACCGTAGCCCATTAACTCAGGTTCGGACCAGTGATAATCATAGCCAGTTAGTTTGGCCATTGGCGTAATCCCCATCTTAAAGGCTTTTTCCGCGCTCATAATTAGAAGAGCTACAGCCCCATCAGCTACCGCTGAGCTGTTCCCTGCGGTTATGGTCCCACCTTTACCAAAGATAGGCTCCAACTGGGCCAAGGTCTCAGGGGTGGCGCCGAATCTGGGATTCTCATCTGTATCACAAGTAAGTGGGTCTCCTTCTTTCTGGCGGACTTTGACAGGCACTATTTCATCCTTGAAACGCCCGGCAGTAATTGCTGCTTCTGCTTTTTGATGGCTCCTTGCGGCGTATTCGTCCTGTTCCTTCCTGCTGATGCCGAACTTTTCTCCAACATCTTCAGAGGTTATACCTTTCCTGCTATCTCCAAGGGAGCACCAAAGGCCATCTCGAATCATTATGCCAATGGCACCCTCGGACTCTGTTGGAGGTGGGCCGGAGGTTTTCTGCAGTAAGAAGGTTGCCTCGCTCATGTTTTCCATGCCCCCAGCGACCACAATTTCAGCGTCGCCGGATTTTATCGTCTGAGCAGCCAGGAATATCGACTTCATACCTGCGCCGCAAACCTTGCTCACCGTAAAAGAAGGGCTATATTGGCTTATGCCAGCACGGACTGCAGCTTGTCCTGCCGGATTCTTGCCTAGCCGAGCTTCCAGCACGTTACCCATGATCACCTCATCAACCTTATCAGGCCGAATCTTGGCTCTGGCGAGGAGTTCTTTTACCACAATCTCTCCTAACTCAGCAGCAGGTAAGGAACTCAGCTTGCCTCCGAATTTACCTATGGCGGTGCGAACAGCACTGACTATTACCACCTCTCGCATATACGCTCCTTCGTCTCCCCTAATCCTGACGGCTTCGTAAAAAGTCCATCTGCGGTGTTGCGCTTCATCTTTCGTCACTGCGGCGCGCGCTTAAGTGCGCCTCATTCCAAAAGATTTGCGCGCCTTGCATCTGGAGCTTTTTCCTGTGCCGTATCATGATAGTGTTCATACGACAGCATTAATCCTGGCTTAGATCCTTAACTAGGACAGCAATATCTTGATAATCGCCTCGATGAACATCTTTGACAAAATTCTTCAGGGTGGCTACCTGGGTGAAGCCATTTTTTTCAAATACCTTGATGGCATCGGTCTGGGAGGCAATGACCCGAGCCGAAAGCTTGTCCAAGCCAGCCGCGCGGGCGAGACTTGACAGTTCCTCTACCAGACGAGACCCCAAGCCGCGCTGCCTTATCTCCGTTGAGATAGTGACCCGTATTTCACCCACGTGCTTTTCCCAGCCAGTGGTTTGCCTGTGGAGAGTGGCGTTTGCCAGAATCCTGCCTTCATACTCGGCCAAAATCGGTAGAACCTTGTCATAATTGATCTCTCGACACCATTTCTCAACTAATCTTCTGTCAGTTGGATCGTCACGCAAGTATCTCAGGTCCTCTTCAGGAAGGGAGACAAAAAACCTGTAAAGACCCTCCAGATCGTCCGCGATCATCGGCCTGAGGCTGCAACTGAAACCGTCTTTCAGTTCCACCTCTTTAGGATATTCTTGCAGCATATCTCCTCCTCAATATTACAAGGTCCCACGCTCAGTAGAGGTCATCACTATTTAGTGGTAATGGGAGTTTAATTTTACACGAATTTGATTCGAAGAGTTAACAAGGTTCACCTTACGTGTCAATCAGAAAAAAGCCACCATCACCCACTTCAACCTCTAAGTTCCGTAAGATTCCTCCAGTGAGTAGAAAAGAGCCGCAACAGAGCAAATGGCTCGATGGAAATCTTCAAGAGAGAAACGCTCGTTGGGCGAATGGGCCCCGTCATCTGGGCTACCCCATCCCAAAAGAAGAATGCTATCACAGTCGAGCACCTCTTTGAACAGGCCCACTATGGGGATAGAACCACCTTCTCGAATGAATACTGGTTTCTTGTCAAAGCCAAATTCGATGGCCCTGGCAGCAGCTTCCATGGCTGGTTGGTTCCGCTCAATCAGGACAGGATCAGATCCGTGCATTTCAGAGATCTGTATTTTGACAGGAGATGGTGCAATGGAGTGAATAAAACTCTTGAACTGTTCATTGATGGAGGATGCACGCTGATTGGGAACCAACCTCATGCTCACCTTGGCTCCGGCTTTGGCAGGGATAATCGTTTTTGCCCCTTCTCCTGCAAATCCACCCCAAATGCCGTTCACATCAAGGGTAGGACGGGCTGTCTGCCGTTCCACTATGGAGTAGTCAGGCTCACCTACTAATTCGTCAACTCCAAGATATTTTTTCAACCGCACTTCATCTACAGGCAAACTGGACAACTCCTGCCGTTCTTCCGGTCTGAGTTCTAGCACCTGATCATAAAAGCCAGGTATAGCAACGGTTCCGTCACTATTCTTGAGACGAGCCATCATTTCGGCGAGTACCTGTACCGGATTGGCCACGACTCCACCAAAGCTTCCGGAGTGGAGATCGAAGCGGGGGCCTTGTACCTGGATCTCCAGATAGCTAAGTCCCCTCAATCCGTAGGTGATGGCAGGTATGCCGGACGCGAACTGAGAACCGTCAGATATAGCAATGACATCGGTTTGTAGGTGTTCTCGGTTTTTTTGCAGGAACGGACCAAGATTGGGACTGCCAATTTCTTCCTCTCCCTCAATCAGCACTTTCACATTTAGGGGGAGTCTGCCGGTCACAGAAAGCATCGCTTCCATGGCTTCCAGATAGGTAAGGCATTGTCCCTTATTATCAGTGGCCCCGCGGGCATAGATGTGACCGTCCCTGATACTTGGCGAGAAGGGAGGGGTAGTCCATTCATCCAAAGGATCGGGGGGCTGTACGTCGTAATGTCCGTAAATAAGAATTGTGGGCAGACTGGGGTCAATGACAATATGTCCACAGACCACCGGATGCCGAGCAGTCTCATGAAGTTCCACATGGAAACCTAGTTTCTGCAGCTTATTCAGCACCCACATGGCAGCTTGACGGATATCTGCGGTATGAGCCGATTCGGTGCTTACGCTAGGAATCCGTAGAAACTCGGCAAGCTCTTCCACATACCGTTGACGGTTAGCGCTGATCTCATCTAATACTTTGGCGGGAACCATAGCCATCTCCATTTCATATTAAATTCTATCCATTCCGAAAATTTTTTTCATCCCAATACAGTCACAATACAACTTATTGGACGAAAGTTTTTAACTTAAACCTATTTACTTTGTCGAACCTCTATTGTATCTGTTCCTGATCTTCAAAAGCAAAATAACCAAGCCTTTGCACAACTGGGCAATCGATGCGCAAGATCTAATTTGTGATGTGGAATATGAGATATGAGATGTGTGATAGCAAATGACTAGTGAATAGGTGAGGGATCCCACATCTCACATCCCAGATCGCACAGCAACAGTCTCGGAGACTGTTACGAATTTTGAATTGCAATTTGATAGTTTCCTCGCTGCAGGTGCTGGTGTTTCTAGTACCAGGATGAAATCGGGAGACTTGACTCGCATGTCTAAGTGGACCTGGTTCGTTGTATTTTTTAGTCGCTTGATGCTTAATCTGGCTGTTCGGGTAACCTACCCTTTCCTACCTGCAATAGCCCGTGGTCTAGGCATTTCATTCCAACAAGCCGGAATTCTGGTTGCGGCGCGACACTGCGTAGGTCTAACAGGTGCGCTCTGGGGTGTTGTTTCCGAACGCAGGGGATACGGTTGGGGTATGATGCTCGGCTTGACCACCCTCATCCTTGGAGCCTTAACTGTCTCTTTTTCTAAAAGTTTTACCATCGCCCTTGTGGGTTTTGTCTTAATTGGCATATCAAAGCCTGTTTATGATCCAAGTGTTCAGGCCTTTGTCAGTAGTCGCATACCCTACTCCAATAGAGCCAAGGCCCTTGGTATCCTCGAAGCATCCTGGGCTGGTAGCTGGCTCTTGGGCATACCGCTGAGCGGCTTGCTCATTGCTCACTTTGGCTGGCAAAGCCCCTTTAGTCTAATCTCAATCTCCACCCTATTAGCAATCTTTTGGACGACCCGCCTAGAGGACGTCACTTTAACCAACCAAGCTTCAATAAAAAATGCTGAGCAGAATCTTTCGGCTCCTTCAGAAGTACCCACAGGTAAGCTAGGACCTATCCTAATTCTGGGGGTTTCTCTTTTAATGGTCTTTGCCAATGAGAATATGGTGATTGTCTATGGAGCATGGCTGGAAGAGCAGTTTAATCTTCGAGTACAAGAATTGGGCTTTTTCTCTATCTTAGTAGGTGTGGCTGAACTGGGGGGAGAACTTACTGTTGTGGCCCTAGTAGATCGAATTGGCAAAAGGAAAGCGATACTGGGTGGACTTGCCCTGACCGGCCTTAGCTACGTTGCTTTACCCTTTTGTCAGAGATCCATATATTTGGCTGCAGTAGGTCTGGTCTGCATGTTTTTTCTTTTTGAATTCACCATCGTCTCCATTTTTCCCTACGTTTCGGAAATGGTTCCAACGGAACGAGGAAAGTGGCTTGCTTTCAACTACACTGCCCTGGTTGTCGGTCGATTGTGCGGCGCCCTCTCGGGACCCTGGCTCTGGCAAAGAAGCACGAATATTTTATATCTGGTTATTGCCTCACTGGTTGTCCAGGCACTTGCGATTGTGCTCTTGCTCAGTTCGAGAAATAGGAAAAATGCAACGGATTTGGGGCTCGGGGAGTAGGAGACATCACAAAAAAAGGCAGGGACCATATTGTCCCTGCCTTGGAGGAGAGTCGCTGCGAACAAATTGCCTATTTTTTGGCTATTTTATCTTTTTTGTTCTCTTTGTCTTTATGGTTCTTATCTTTTTTATGCTTGTCTTTCCAGTGCATTTTGCCTTCTTTTTTGATCACCGCCAGCCACTCGCCTTCAAAAGGAGTCTTACCGCCATTCATAGTGCCGGTGAGGGCCAATCCAACCTCGGTGCCATCCTCGAGTTCTCCCACACTTTTCTCCAGAGCTTCTAAAACTTCGCGGTTTTTGAATTTGAATACCAGATCGCCATCTCCGTCTTTTCCACCTGGACAGAGATGGGAATCCTTGTATTTCGACTGCCACGGAGCAACTCCGACCAGTCGAACGGTTTCTAGGTCAACATTGCTTACATCGAGGCCATCAGCTGAACAGAGCGCAATTCTCAAGGCGCCTCTCTTCTTGGCATTTAGTACGACCCGGCCTCCGACGGTAACACTTGGTGAAGCCGAACATAGGTCCGCTTCATTGTCAGTCCAGTTCGTGGTGATACTGTCCAGAGGAATATAGTCTTCATTGGAGTTTAAGTAATAAAGAGTTATGGTGACAGGAGCCACACTGTTGGCCGTGTAAGTGAAGGTGGCCACCCCATCATTTTCCTCAAAAGTTGCCAGGCCATAGTAAAAGGGCGACATAGAATAAAAAAACACCGGCATCCCTGCACCGGGTGTGCCGCCCTCAGATACTGTCGCCGTGATGGTGTGCAAGTTTCCGAGGAGGGCAAAATCACATTCTTGGCTTAATTCACCGGTGATCTGGGCAGACACCACAGCGGGTGCTACCAGGACAATGGCCGTAAGGAGGCTCAGGACCAATAGTGCTGTCCAAGGCGCAAACCTCCTTGCCTTGCTGTTGTTAGTATTTGTATTCATTGGTCTCTCCTCCATCTAGTAATGTTGACACACGCAAAACCGGATAGTCGTGAATACGAGTAGCACAATGAGTGCCAACCAAGGTAGAATAAATAATTCTAGCAAATACAATTGCTTACCTAGTTTAGGCAGTTTTGGGATTTGTCGGTCTAGGGCAAGATTTGACCAAATTGCCAAAAAGCGTCTGGCCAAATGGCCAATGAGTGGCCATTTGGCACAATGAGGATGTATGCCAGGGAGGCAAAAAGGATGGGGAAAAAACCAGTAAGGTATTGAGTGACTGACTGCGGCCGAGTGGAAATTTACCGGAATCGTTCTTAGGCTATGCGCTTTGCGCTTTGCGTTTTTTATATAATTCTATGACCTCGGAACGCGTAATATGTGCTTCCACCTCAGGGCAGAACTTCTGGATATTCTGCCTACCGTTCATTTCTTCGCGATCCACCAGGACTACTACCTTTGCTACTTCAAGCCCTAGATCCTCAACCGCTTCAATGGCCTTGATGGTTGAGCCACCCGTGGTGATCACGTCGTCTACCACCACCACTCTTTCTCCCTGAGAGAACTCCCCCTCCACCTTTGCAGGAACTCCATGATCTTTTTTCTCTTTCCTAACAATGAATTCTTTAATGGGTTTACCTTCAACTTGGGAAATTAAAGAGACCGCACTAGAGATGGGGACTGAGCCTAGCTCTAAACCACCTATTCCTGAAACCTCAAGATCCTTGATTTGGGCAAAGATCAGCCGGCCAATTAGTTCCTTGCCCTCCGGATCCAGCATAGTGGGTTTACAATTAAAGTAGAAGTTGCTCACCCCGCCAGACACCAACTTGAATATGGGCTTCTCGGCATATTGAAAAGATTTCTCCAGAACTATTTCTATCAAACGATCTTTCATCTCCTTAATGTTCCCCATCATTCATCCTCCAGATCTTGCACCCAGGGAAAATGACTAATCTCTCGCAGAAAAAACATAGTAGCTTTTCTCACCATGGTATGCAACATTCCAAAAACCAAAGGTGGAGCTGAATGCTTAACGCTGCCGGCTGAAAGCTGTTTTAACTTGACCATCAAAGCAGGTGAAGGTATAGCCTGAAGAGGCCAAAACTAGATCTGTGAGGATGCAGATGAATGCCAAAGACAGGTTGATATTTCCCCTGGACGTGCCTGATGTTGACCAGGCTTGCAAGTATGTCAGGCTCCTTAATAACCAAGTGGGGGTGTTCAAAGTTGGTTTGGAGCTCTTTGTTTCCGAGGGGCCGTCAATAGTTGATGCAATAAGGGATTTGACTGATGCAGGGATTTTTCTCGATCTGAAATTTCATGATATCCCGGCAACGGTTCAGCGGGCTATCCGTAGCGGTTCCTGCCTGCAGAAGGCCAGTTTCATTACAGTTCACTGTGATCCTGTTCTCCTTGAAGCTGTGGTGACTGAGGTGGCTGACCACATCAAGATACTGGCTGTCACCGTACTCACCAGCCTGGACAGTAAGGCTCTAATGTCCCTTGGAATCCGAGAGGAGTTGGCGGCGGAGCCCATCCAGCTTGTTCTACAGAGAGCAGCCATAGCTAAACAGGCGGGCTGTGCAGGAATTGTCTGTTCTGGCCGCGAGGCCACGGCTGTGAAAAAGAAATTTGGCGACAACTTGGTTGTTGTCACCCCTGGCATTCGGCCTGATTGGGGAGATGTGGAGAAAGACGACCAGGCGAGGGTAGTTACCCCATATTTCGCAGTCAAAAATGGAGCAGATTACCTTGTGGTGGGACGCCCAATTCGTACAGCAGATGATCCGGTGGAGGCAGCCGCCAGGGTTGTGGAGGAGATCGAAAAGGGTCTGCAGGATCGAGAGCCGTTTACCTAATAGTACAACATAT
>Ga0180437_10012408_pt1 | contig 10073 bp, 13 predicted proteins | sample SS_ome_4_FD_132410 | JGI IMG/M metagenome (GOLD analysis project Ga0180437, IMG submission 132410) | Hypersaline lake sediment archaeal communities from the Salton Sea, California, USA - SS_3_D_1 metaG | ecosystem: Environmental > Aquatic > Non-marine Saline and Alkaline > Hypersaline >... | reverse complement strand
GTGAAAGGTTTACGTCGAAGATCAATCTCGGAGACGGCTTCGGCTTGGTCGATGACCATATTCCCGATGTGCGTCTTGTTCTGACCGCCATACTTACCCGAAGGATACTTGTCAGGTAGTCCCGCCGAGACTCGTTTGCGTGTCCAACGCGAACGCTCATCTTCCGGGAGGGTGGACAAGAACAACTCATAGAAGTCGGACCACACCACAAGACCTTGAGGTTTGTACTGGCACCGCTCGTAAAGGAAGCGATCCAATTCATCGCATTGTGAATCGATGTACCGCCGCTTGGAATCGGTGTGGATACACTCGATGCGAAGGCGACTCTCGGGTGCAGGTATTTCCATATCACACAAGGTCCGCATAAAGTGCGGCGCCTCATCGTCCAGAAGTTGCATCAAAGCGGCATGGGGTATCTCGGGCGATCCTGAGGCGGACAACGACCGGACATGTATGATCATGCCACGCGTGTCCCCAAGCCCCATCAAACAGTGATCAAGTTCGTTCGAAAGTTGGATGAAGTGAAGCGTGTTCCGCACACGGTAGGCGTCACGACGCATACGGCGGATACCCAACCAGTCACTCACAGTCCAGTCTTTCATTCGAGCACGAGCCAACTGGCCGTCCTTACCATGCGGGTTGATTTCCTCAATCACAGCCAGGATGCAGTTCTCCAATTCCCCATTGAAGTCCGAGTCGCGAAACGCGAACTTTGCATCCATGACCCCTGATGTTACAAGGCGATCGATGGCGTGCCACAGAGTTGACTTCCCGCAGTTCTCGTCTCCGTACAGAAACAGGAATGGGAGTTTGTCGAATGGGAATCGGAGCAAACATGCAATCCATAACTGAAGATACTGACGCCCGCTCGTGATGTTGTGCTTCATGGCCCATGGGTCATCACGAAGTGGAATGTTCAAATCCTCTCCGAGGTGATCCAGGATGCGATCCCAAGTTGGGTGTTGTGGGTCGCCCTCCTCGATGATCGCCGGAGCGTGTTTCCATTGGGCGGCTCGAAGGTTCCATTGCCGCTCACCTGGGTACTCCGGTTGGAATGGCATGTTCACCAGTTTCCACGAGGAGTTCACTGAACTGCCAAGTACCGCTTCGGCGTCCTTTGGTTTGAGTTTGAAATCCGCACGAGCGAGATAGGATTTGACATCAGTCTTCGGTTGACTGACCCAATCCCCGCTACTGTCGAGGATGTACCAACCAGCATTCTCGTTCTCGATGGACTTCGTACAACGAACCACGCTGTCCCATCGATCGAACCCTTCAAGAAGTGAAGCGTCCTCCTCGGGACTACGGACAACATGCTCCCACCAGCCACGCTTTCGAACCCAACCACTGCCCGGTTTGGTCTCGCCTTCGGAGGCTTTCATTCGAACAACAAGGCGACCGTCTTGCTTGGCGTTCTTGAACTCAGCCTCGCGATTCCCGAAGCGTTCCTTGTCAACGAGGAGGTCCGCACCAAGCATATCGACCGCCGCGACTGCACTGGTAAGGCTATCAAAATGGAATCCACCATTGTCCATCTCGGCCCCACCCGCTGCACGTGACGCCGTTTCAAATGTGGGCAAGCGATCAAAGTACGCAGACAACCACCCATTGTCGCCACGTTCCCAAGTGTCCGACTCAGTCCCGCCACGACCAAAACGAAAGACGCGGAAGCCCTTACCCGGGAGCGGAAACGCAAAGCAGTTAGGCTTCCCTGGGTCCGTCCCATCACTGATGGTACTGAAGCATCCATCGTACTTCCCTGGGGAATCCTCCATGATCTTCTGGAAGGCACGAGTGTGGGTCTGGACCAAACGGTAATCGTGGTGCCACAGCGTAGAGAAGCCAGTCTCAGTCAAGGCGTCGATGACTTCATTGTGGGCATCAGTAAGGGCCACAGCCGAACGGCTATTCGCCAACATGCTGAATTGCTCTTCGTCCTTGGCATCGATCCCACGAACGCGTACGCGTGTTCGCTTCCGTGTCACCACTTCAATGTTGTCTCGCCAATTGGACGGGAGGTCCTTCTCCATCAGAGTCTCGGTGGCGGCTTGGATTTGCGAGAGCCCATGGTTCTCTTTGGTGGCACCGCGATGCCAAACCCACATGTTCCCGCCGCAAACATCGATGGCCTGCGAGAAGTCGAATCCAGTTTGCTTTGACATCAACGTAAGGATGCAACGCGCCAGAGCGGCGTGTTCGTTGTGGTTGTTGGTTCGAATACCTTGGTCACCAGGGTCGGTGGGGTCTTTGTAGAAGTACACGTACAAGTGGATGCCGGCCCCGCGTGTCGACAACCGGACTTCCACCCACGGGATATTGCATGCGGCTTCTTGCACGGCTTGAAGTGCGCTTCCTGATACACCAACACCTTCCGAGTGACCGGTGATGGCATCGAAGTCAAACCCAACCCACTTGGATCGTTTGTTTGCCCAATCCCAGCCAGTCATGCCGATACCTTCGGCGTGCTCGGCCAGCGACCAATCAAGTTCATAGTCATGCCACTCGGGGTTGTCCGTCATCGCCTTCTTCGGAACACGGATGTGCCACCAAGACTCGTGATCATTCTCCCAAGTGTTGTTCCTCCCTTCGGCTCGCCGCCCTTCGTCGGCAGCCACATTGATTTGAACTTCCATCGTCGGCGAGTACCGACGAAGCATGTCGGGATTGTTGATCTTCCCATTGGCAGTTTGAACTTCGAACAAGCGGCTCAGGGTAGCCGTTACAGATTGACTCATCAATTCCTCCAGTATAAAGGGGCTGTTTCTCTCGATTCCTCCAGTGTACACGAACGGTGGGGAGAGTCAAATGCGTTATCGGTTCGCCTTGGCCATTGGTCGGTTCGCCCAAAAGTGCAAGAAACATCGGGTTTTGTTGCAACCCGCGACCCGACCGACCCAAAACAGGGCTTTTTGACATTACTGCTATATATTTGTAACTTAGCGCCTGGCCTCATAAAAGGTAAAACTCTAAAAACTATACGTAAAGGTACGAACGTTCGGTTCGGTTCGTCGTCCGGTTTGATTTTGACGATTTTACCAGATTTCCTTCACTATTTTGACCATTTGGGAGTATAGTATAAATGATGAGTGAAATTCAAATGATACCTGTGACTCTGATTGACCTCCCCAAGACGGCTTTGCGGGATTTCCAAGAACGCGCGACTGCATCACTCGAACTGCTTGAACAGGTAAAAGAGGACGGCAATGTCAGTCAGTCGCTGCTCGTTCGACCCCGCCCTGGTGGCCGCTATGAACTCGTCGATGGCCTCACCCGCTACAGCCAATTGAAGAAGGCGCGCAAGCGTGAGGCTCCCTGCATTATCCAAGACTTGACGGACGAGCAGGCCATCGTCAAAGCCATCCAATTGAACTCGACTCGCCGGGAAACAGACCCGATCGATTACTTGCGAGCGTTTTTGGAGTTGATGAAGAAGAACCCTTCGATTACAGTAGAAGACTTAGCGAACATGGTCACGAAGACCGTCAAGTGGGTTCAGGACATCTTGAGGCTCGGAGCATTGATTCCTGAGGCGAGGCAATTGGTCAAGCGAGGAGAGATTACTGCGACGAATGCCCACATGTTGGCCCGTATCCAAGCGACAGATCAAAAGGATTACCTTGACGATGCGTGTGCGATGGGGGCTAGGCAGTTTCGACTCAAGGTCTCGGAGGTGGTCAATAAGTATCGAGAAGATATCAGAACTCTGAATCTTGAACGGTACCACAGCGGGGTCAAACCTGCACACATGCGACCCATGCACGAGGTCAAGGAAGAGTTAGCGACTTGGGAAACCGGTCGAATGGCGATTTTGAGTCAGGACTTGGAAACCCCACTCGAAGCCTGGCAGGCTGGTGTGAAGTGGGTGATGAGTCTTGACCCAGAGTCATTGAAGAAACACCAACTGAAATACCTAGAAAGAGAGGAAGAACGACAAGCATTGATTAAGCGTCTCAGAGAAAGAAATCATCGATTTGACAAATGAAATCTTTCGACTATCATAGAATGAAGTAACGAATTTCCAACTTTCAAACACTGGAGTAACGACAATGGCACAAGACTTAGTACCGGCTGGTATGCTCACCAATCTTCCCGTTCAAACAGGCGACGACGATGACTTCGCTGAGTTGGGCAAGGGCGCGAAGTACCTGCAACGATTGCAGTTGGTTTCGTCTGGGAAACACGTCAACTCAGGGCAGGCCAAACCGGGTGACTACGCAATCATCCTGGACAAAAAGAACTGTCAGACTCTCGGTGGCAAGATCGATTTGCTCGTGATTGCTCGCCGACCCAAGGCACTCGACATGAGCGACCTGAGTCAGATTGTGACATCATATGATTTCAAGTCCGACCTCTTCAAGGACATCGAAGCGAGAGCGGGCACGAAGGACTCCGGTTGTCAATACGGCACCTCCTTCCTGGTGATCGAGCGGAGCACCGGCAAACTGTACGAATACTTCTGTGGCAACGCGTCGGCTCGACGGGTGACCGACAAGATTGCCTCGTACATGCCAATTACCGCTGAGCAGATCAAGGCACGGAAACTGACCGGCGTGAAGCCGCACAGTTATCTTCCGCTGACCTTGAAGTCGGAATTGACCCCACCTAACAAGCAGAATCAGCAGTGGTGGGTCCCGATCGTGCAAGATTGTTCGACGCCGTTCACGTCGGACAACATGCCCGCTTCTGAGGAGATCAAAGCGGAGATCGAGAAGTTCTTGAACCCGAACGAGGAAGCAGGGGTTGTGAAGAAGGCCGAGGGGCGACGCGCACGCTAACGGCCTCAGGGAGATGCACGGGCTGCGGCGCAACCGTGGCCCGTGCATTGTTTTCAATCATCGCTTACTTACTTACGAGAGAGACACATGTACGACCCCGACGTAGCCCAACGAACCTCAGGACAAATCAGTTTCCGTCAAGCACTCAAGAACAACTTCGGCGGTTGCTGGGCCACCATCAACAAGTATGGTTTCCAAACTGGTTGGAAGAAGATCACGAACAGACCACAGAACGGAAACTACAATCCGAACTGGAAAGATTGCCTCGACTTTGTCAGCGCCGCGATCGAGAATGATTTGCATGTCCGCGTGCCTTGCCCAGACCTCCCCATCATGCACAAGTTGCCAAACATCCGTTCGCGATTCACGCATTCGGGCTACTGGTACCACATGTTTGATGTCTGTACGATGTACAAGGAAGCCGTGAAAGTGGACACCAGCGCCAAACGGAACGGGACTATCGCCGCGATGTACCAAGACCAGTACATGGCTGTACCAAAGGAAATGGTTTCGTCCCCGAGCGACGTATACCAATCCGCTTGACAAACCCCAAAAGACATGGTAGGCTTGTAATGAGCAGTCTAGTTTATCTTGCGACACCTTACAGCGACCCGAATCCCGAGGTTCGAGAACGAAGGTTCAGGGGTGTGAATAAGGTCGCCGCTCGTTTAATGGCTGATGGGATGCACATTTACAGCCCCATCAGCCACTGTCACCCCATCGCTCTGGAAGGCGACTTACCAGGCGATTGGCAGTATTGGCAAGGGTACTGTCGAGCCACTTTGTATGCATGCTCGAAAGTCATCGTCCTTCGTCAAACCGGCTGGGAATCCTCAGTGGGTGTGGCGGCAGAAGTCAAGATTGCTGAAGAGATGGGCTTACCTGTCGAGTTCATCGATCCATGACATGTTCCTGTAACTTCAATGGAGATTCCTATGCTTGCATTGACGGCATCGTTTATGGCCCGTGCGAAAGTCCTGATTGTTCTGGCGTGTGTGAGTTTGTTGGCTCCTGCGACTGTGAGCGCCACCGACCCACTCCTGGTACTGGTCGACGCCCAGACACAAGTGACGACGGAAGTCCACCCTAAAGCCGGCGTGGACACACTTCGTGACGCGCACGACTTCAACACGGACGCTGTTCGGATCATGGAAGCCCAGAAGTTACGAGGGAAGGCATGGGTGCGGTGGGTTTTGAGGTGGAATCGTGAGCAATACCAACGAGCGCAGCGCGACATTCGAATTGAAACAAGGACCGGCAGTCGTATCGAGACACGGGGTAACACGACAATCAGTGTACCTTGGGTATCGACCACGAGTTACGGTCACGGGCCAGTCTTACTGTTTAATCCTTTCGTTGAGCCCGATGGCCCGCCACGACAACCACCCATCATTATTCGGAGAGCAAAATGAGCGTGAATCAAGCCAAACTTCAGAAGATTGCCGCGATCGTCAATCTGATTGAAGAGCCGGTAGACGACAAGACTGAGATGGCCCAACGGATGGATCAATTCGGAGGTAACTTCGATGATGCGTACGACGCCGGCCATCAGCAAGGCGAGGCGTGTCTGGCGGACGTAATTCGACGTATTGTGAATTAAGGGGTCCATTCACTAGATTGGAGTTGAGCGTATGGAGAAGTGATCGGAAGCAGTCTCCGTTTAGACTGCACACTAACATAGGAGAGTCAAAGTGGCTCTGACAAAAGTCAAGCGTCTTCGTCTAATTCTGGATTTGCTCCAGGATGGCGATGTTACCACTGAAGGAGACTATGCGGGATTGGACATAATCCCGCTCCCCGTTGCTGCTCGATGGGCCATGTATGTGTATGACGCACACGGTCCATTGTACGATTCCGAGGGCGTGGCTCGCGACTTTGAAGACCTCGCGACAGATGAGATCGCAGGGTTCTTCCTTGATCAGTTTATCGAGTTCCTTCGCCAGGTCGGGTACCGAGGTGCAGTGAAGGCCGCCGCTGAAGAATGTGGGGCAGCAGCAAAAGCGACTGTCGATTCGGATATCAGTAGTGATTTTGGATGACATGCCACCATAACTCAGTTGGCAGAGTAGGGGTTTTGTAAACCTCTTGTCGCAGGTTCGAGTCCTGCTGGTGGCTCGTTACAAGCAAGAATGGTGGTTCGACTCCACTACGTTTGCCGAGGTTCGGAAGGGAAGTTGGGTTCGATTCCCAATGATTGAGGTCCTGGACTAATAAATACGGTCCGGAGGCTAACCGTGGACGGCAGGGCACGTTGACCATCCGTACGTTAACGGGTGGCACTTTTAAGGGAGTAGTCACGAAGGGAGTAGAATGAGAGGCAGTGAATACTGAATACACTGTGACAGCCGACGGTCGCCGCGCCTACCCTGGTGATGCGGTTTGGGTCCAATCGAGTGGCAGATGGATTCAGAAGACTGTGGGTGAGTGCTTTGAGCACAAAATCGTTTATACCTGCGTTTGCCCAGATGGCTATGCAGGTTCAAAAGCCACATGCGTTTATCGTAACAAACCCGAGCAGGCGTAAACTGCTCACAACCCCTAATTGGAGAAATGAACTATGGGAGTTATCACAGACTTCTTAGCGGCCAGCAAAGTTATTGACTCGACCGCTCCGTCCTCGCCGGGTAGCAAAGTTGCCGCTCGCGAACTCAAGGCCATTAAGGCCAAGGGTGATCCGACCCGACCGACGGCTTTCGATGCCGCTGATCAGGTTCAGTCCATTGCCGTGTACAGTGGTACTGTCAGTGGTGGCACGTTTGCACTTGGCCTCACGTTGGCTGATGGCACTTACATCAAAACAGCGGGCATTGCGTACAACGCTGCTGCCGCGACAATCGAGAGTGCCATCGACACCGCTGTGGCGGCTGTTGATGAAGTGCAAACGATTCCGCAGTTCACGGCAACAGTCAGTGGTGGCACGTTCACCTTGACGATCAAGTTACCAGGCGTTGCGCCAATCACGACGGCTGCGATTGCGTACAACGCGAATGCTGCGACGATTGAAGCGGCCATTGATACCGCTGTGACAGCAGCCGGTACGGTGACAGGTTGGACGAATGGCGACATCAGTGTTGCTGTTGGAACCGACTTGACAGCGGGCGACGGTACCCTCACCTATGATGGTGCGAGCGTTGATGACCAGGCTGTTGGTCTGGCGACCATTGACGGCACGCTTCTGACAGGTGGTGGCTCCGCCAACACGATTGTTGTCACCAATCCGGGTCACGTTCCGGTAACTGGTTGGACGGCTGGCGACATCACCGTTGCTGGTGGTGATCTGACGTCGGCTGCGGTCACCCTCACGTTTGATGGTACCTCCGTTGATGAACTCAATCACGCGCTCGTCGTTGTGGATGGGGCTCTTCTGACAGGTGGTGGTTCCGCTGGTGCGGTTACAAAGACCACGGCTGGTGGACCGGCTCGTAATGGCTACGGTTTGCTGAACGCCCTGGGTATCCTTCGCGGTACCTTCCCGGCGTACGGCGACACTCCGACAACAGCGTTGTTGCAGTGGGCCTCGCGCGACCAGGCTGTTCTCAGTCCAGTCACGATTGACCTGGTATGTAAGGACATCGCGATCCTCGAAGGGACCAACACCGGTGCCGACGGCGACGCGATCTACGCCGCTTTGGTGACGCAGACCGACATCAACGTCGGCTAAGCCGTTCCTCTTGACGTTTGAGGCGGCGGGGAACACCACCCCGCCGCCCTTTTCTTAGGGACCTACGATGAACGTTGAAACTGGCGTTATGGTTATGAAGGATGGTAAAGCGTGGGGCGTGGCCTATTTTGATGGTTATTCGACAACATATGGATGGGTCGATCCCCACTTTGCTCCAATCCATAATCCCAAATACTGTAAGGCGGTCACATCAGTGACATACCCTGGGAGCCCTTACGAACGCGAACTCTTGACTGGTAAACTTGTTCACGTTCGCCGCGAGACTCACGTTATCATTGAGGATGAATGATGGCTCTTATCAATACAAACAAGAGATGGATGTATCTGCTTGAGCCGCACACGGCAAGTCGGGCAACATCTAAAGCCCTCCTCCGTTTTGGGTTTGTTGAAGTGGGAGGGTGGCATTCTAAGGTCGGACCCCTGCAAGAAGCAGGAATGATCCCTGACGTGTCTGACTACGAGATTGGGGTGACCCTTCGAAATCCAATCGATGTCCTTATCACGCGGTGGTTGAAGGACCGTCAGAAAGACCAAAGGCTCTTTGATTGGATCACGTCTATTGAGCCCATCTACTACACACGGGCTCTCGCAGGTGTTTGGAAAGGCGCAACCACCTTCTGTTGGTACGAGCATCTACTTGAAGACTTACGGTTTGTCTTCAGCGCGCCTGACCTTGAACTTGAATACGACCCCGAGCACAAAACACAAGAGAGTGCCCAACGCCTCAAGAAACCTTGGTGGGTTTACCTTGAAGAAGAACCCAAAGTAAAGGGCATCCTCCTTCGACATTACAGCGACTTCATGGAGACGTTCGGCTACCATCTGTCCTCATGGCAAGGCCGACCGCATATGTTCATCAATGAGGACATTAGGCAATCCAAAAGAAGGAAGATAAGATGGCCAAAATAAACACGTCCACGCTCCGTTCATTTGCTAATACTGCGATTGATGAAGAGTTCTTGCAAACTGTGGTGGAGTGGGTTGGTGCCCACCTCGATCCTGAGGACGTGTTTGATGAGGCTGATCTGGAGAACTGGGCAATCAACTCAGGGTTTGTTGAGGATCGGTGATGGCAAGTTTACAAGACACCGATCGCGAGTTAAGTGTTGGGTCCAAAGCCTGGATGATACGACACACTGAGGAGGAACGGCAGACACTTGCGTGGCGCCGACTCCATTCACTATTACCACATGACGTTTTGACTAAGTATGCCAAGCCGACTGACCCATCTGTGCGTTTGGCGGCGTTGGTTCGTAACCTGGAAGAATTGAGGGAGACATGAACAAGTGCGTTGTGTGCGGGGAGGTTCTAACACCTCGCCACCAATGCAGTGAGGCGCGTCTCAAACGCATCGAGGCCGGACACAAGGCGGCCCAAACCGTTGAGGAACGGGGTGGACGCCAGCCAACGGAAGCCGAGCGTTTGGAGTATGGCCTCAGTCTATTGGACTTTCAAGAATGACACCGTTGCTTAAAGAACTTGGATTGCGTAAGTACGCGCTTGGGACGTTTGTTCGTCCAAGTGTCAGTCTCTTCGTATGGTGGTGTGTCCGTACCTGCTTAATGGACCGGACCCCAAGACGCGCCTTTGGTCGGCTTTTCAATTGGACCTGGGAC
>Ga0180437_10012407_pt1 | contig 10074 bp, 7 predicted proteins | sample SS_ome_4_FD_132410 | JGI IMG/M metagenome (GOLD analysis project Ga0180437, IMG submission 132410) | Hypersaline lake sediment archaeal communities from the Salton Sea, California, USA - SS_3_D_1 metaG | ecosystem: Environmental > Aquatic > Non-marine Saline and Alkaline > Hypersaline > Sediment... | reverse complement strand
ATCTGATACTTGTTCTCTGATGGGGGTTCATTCTGATGATAGGGTGGTTCTTCACACCTTTGAACGAAGTCCATCTCCCAAAACCCAATTCTGTATCCAAAACAGTCATGCAATATCCTTGATCACTTAATGACTTCACCTCACGAAGAACTCGTGCATCAATACTCAGTGAACCATACAATATTGCTATGATGCGGGAATATTTTGCTTCATCAGACACCTGTCAGACGACCTATTAAATTTGAAAACACACTCTTGGAATACAAATTTCAAGGCATAGTTACCTCAATACATGACACAAAAATTGTTTTGTGTAGGAATTCGTTTCTTTCATCCGAACGTTTCTGGCTTAAATCATTATCCGGAATATTGAATGAAACTGATTGTCAATTAGAAATCGTTGGTGACGTGATTAGGATGTCAAGGAGGATTATTGGTTGGTTCCAAAAGCAATTGGGGACAGCCAAACTAGAAGAGAAATCTGTTCGAGCATTATTAAAGGCGATGCTCATTAGAATTAGATTAAGTTTAGTGATGAATTTACCAATGTTACCTTCAATGAGAGTCATGTTCTATAGAGCCAATGGAGTGAATATTGGACGAAACGTGTTCATTGGAACAGATGTCTTGCTTGACCCTGTACGTCCAGATTTGATACATCTTGAAGACTATGTAAGCCTCGCTGGAAGAAACTCAATTCTTACACATTCAGATCCAACCAAACCTATTCGTGATTTAGGTATGCTTGACGCAGTATTTGCACCTGTTAGAGTGAAACGTGGAGCATGGATTGCTATAGGAGCAACAATTCTACCCGGTGTAACAATTGGTGAGAATGCAATTGTAGCCGCTGGAGCAGTCGTAACGAAAGACATTCCTGCGAATGCTTTAGCCGGAGGGATTCCTGCTAAAGTAATTAGAAAAATGGTCCCGAAGAATGGCAAGAAATTAGATAAGGACCTCGATTAATCCAGAAACTGAGTTAGCAACAGTATGAATGGATTCAACATTGCTATGATGCCTGGAATGAGGAATGTGATAGAACAAATTGATCTTTTTGATGTAGAATCAGAATTACTCCTAGAGATTGGTGCCACTGATGGAGCTGAATTTGTGTCCTATCCAAATGTGGGGGGAATCGAAGAAAGGGAGTTGGTTTTTCTTGATCACACTCTAACAAAAACAATCTTGAAGCGCCCTGAAACTCGATCATTTCCACTCTTAGCTTCTTTTTCAAGAGAACAAATTTCAGGTGACCCGATTTGCAAAGATGCTAGTGGCAATACAATAATAGCCCAGGATGGACAAACCCTTAGGTTCAACTTCAACCCATTCTATCTTCATCTATGGAACATAACCGAGAACTTTCATAACATAAGCACCGGCTCTCGAAGAAATCTGATGCTCTTTCTATACTTCAGAACTCCTGGATTCATTAGAGATGCGCTTCGTACTAGGGCACGAAGAATCAAGAATTATGGCATCCACTCTTTGAAAGATTTGCATACAGTTTCACAATCAAGCAATATCATTGTCAAGCTCATCGAGGACCATTTGTCAAGTGTTGGAACTATTGAAAAACCAAACTCCAAATTCTCAGCAGTGCTTTCTCATGACATTGACATTGATTTCTGCCAAACTGAAGGGTATAAAATAACTTCATCAATTGAGGCTGACGAAGGTGTGAAATCAACATGGTTCTTCGTACCTAAATCAAGAAGATACAAGATAAACAAAACCACGATCGAGGAGCTGATTTCACAAGAAAATGAAATCGGCTTACATGGACTAACACACTCAGGAACGTTAAATCTGAGAAATCTTGAGGTATTGCGAAAACAGATTCGCGAAGGTCGCTTAATACTGAATGCTCTGGGAGCAGAGGTTGAATCGTTTCGCAGTCCATTTATGCTACGCTCACCAATTCTGCTGAGAGCACTAGAGGAGGAGGGTTTCACTACAGATTCTAGTTATCCTGATATAGACACTTTAGGTCTAACAGGTGGTCTTCCAGGTGTTCATTATAATAGAGCGTTTAGACCTTTCCTACTTGATACACTCTCCAAACAGTGTCTTCTCAACCTTTGGGAAATCCCATCTTCAACTCCACAAGATGTTCAAATCATTGAAGATCTCAATCTTGATGATAATCAGGTAGTTGATATATGGAGGTATAAAGCCGAGTTCTGCAAAGATTATGGGGGTGTGTTTGTGCATCATTCACACCCTTGGTTTATCGCTAAAAATCCTGAAATATTTGTCCAAACCATTAGGCTCCTCAAAGATATTGACGCGGATATTGTTCAAATGCGACGATTAAGTGCTGAGAAGAATCAAGCTATCTCCGTTATTCTCAAACAATATTGACAAGTTCTACATGTCATCTTTTGAGTGCGAAAGTTTCCTAATTATTTTTGCGGGCACACCTCCTACGAATGTGTGAGCTGGTACATCCTCTGTAACAACAGCTCCTGGTGCAATAGCAGCTCCTTCTCCAACTGTGACTCCTGGGAGTATTATTGCACCAGTAAATACAACAGCATTCTTCTTGATTATTGTCGGTGCTACAAAAGAATCCCAATCATTCCGGTGATACTCGAGGGGTGTTGAGTGTGCGAGAATAACATTATTCCCAGCAAGAGATACGCCTTCTTCAATTACAACATATTCTGGGAAAACCGAATCAATTACGACATTGAGCCCAATCAGTGTATTCTTAGCAATCTTCACCCCTCTTTTTCGATGACACATTGCCCGTAATCCAGGTATTGGTGAGAAAAATGCTATCAAAGAAAGTAGAAAATCGTTAAGCCTGGAAAAAAGGTACCTTGTAGTTCCAATTCTCCCTGAATATCCATGTTGTTTTGCTGACCTCGATAGAATTCCAAAAGATGAATCGAACCGATAATATTCAAGATCACGGCGGCTGATGTTTCTTTCTCCTTTCATCTCTCTCACTTTCATACTCCAATAGTCTATTATTTCAACAAGACGACTAATTGCTGAAAATCCATGACTTGAAAAATTAAGTCTTTCTGGGAATTGATTCATTAGACTTTTTCAAATCAAGTAACAAGGAATAAACACATTCAAAGGATTATTAATATCCATGTCTTCCTAATCCAACTATCACTTGAATGGAGTATCAATTGATTGTCAAATGGAATTGTTTCAGTGACCATAGACATTGAAGATTGGTATCATATACCTTCAGTAAGCGGATCATCTTTTTCGAAATACAAGGATACTGAAGATTTTTTCTCAAAATGGGATGGAAGATTCGATTATCTGACTGAACCTACAATGCATATATTGGATATGCTAGACGAACTTAGTATTCAAGCTACCTTCTTCATCGTCGCTGAAATTGTGAATCGATATCCAGGACTAGTAAAAGCCATTGATGCTAAAGGTCATGAAATCGCCTGTCATGGCTACGACCACCGATGCTATATTGATAATAAAACCCGAATGCCTCTACACACAAAGAAGTTCTTCTTGAATCAAATGAAACTTGCTAAAGAACTATTGAAAATGGAAACTTCTCAAAGTATTCGTGGATTTCGTGCACCTGCAGGCTATGTAGCCGGTTGGATGCTGGACGTAATCGAAAGCCTTGGATTTACGTATGATTCTTCCGTATCTTCAAACAGTTTGTATAACAAGACTGACAGCCACCTAAGAAAGGTCAAAAGAACTCCTTACTATCCTAGGAAAGGTGAACTGGAACAGGGACCACCTAGAAGACTAATTGAGCTACCTTTTCCATATCTCAAACTTGGTCCAATCAGAATTCCATCGGCTGGTGGTCCATTCCTTCGATTCTTTGGTTCAAGATTCATTCTTGCTGGTATAAATCAAACATTGCGAGAGGGTCCAGCACTTCTATATTTCCATCCTCTTGATATCTCAAGTGCGAGGTTTCCACAGAGCTTTTCAAAACAAAGACCCTTTTATTGGTCTATAAAAGGCGAAGTTATAGAGAAGCGAATTCGTTGGATTCTTACCAAATTAGACTCGAAGTTTGTGACCATGAGAGATTTGGAACGATACTCAAAAAGAAGACTAAGTACGGAGAAACTCCCGCTGACATAAACAAAAAGGTGAGAATAGTGGTTGGGATTTTTGAAAATTCGGAGGTTCTTGTTACCGGTGGTGCAGGATTCATCGGATCTCACATTGTGGATCGGTTGATGGAGCTAGGAGCATGGGTCAAAGTACTTGATGATATGAGTAGTGGGTCACTAATGAATGTAAACAGATGGGGTGAGAATCAAAACTTCGAGCTCATTAAAGGAGATATTAGAAATCCAGAAATTGTTAGGAACGCGGTTAAGGGAACTTCAATCGTCTTTCATCAAGCAGCAAAGGTTAGCGTTCCGTTCTCAATTGAAAATCCAATTCTTGTGGCAGATGTAAATGCGATGGGCACTGTTATTCTCCTAGATGAATGCAGAAGAGCGGATGTTGAGAAAATCGTTGTAGCATCATCTTCATCTGTCTATGGGGAAACACCAATACTTCCAAAGGTTGAGTCCATGACGACAAATCCAATCTCTCCTTACGGTGTTTCAAAACTCACTGCTGAAAGAATGGCAATCGCTTTCACAAAGATATACAACTTGAAAGCAACAGCTCTCCGGTATTTCAATGTCTTTGGGCCAAGACAACGTGGAGGTAGTTATGCCGGTGCAATATCGATTTTCATAAAAAATGGATTTTCAAATCAACCTTTCCCGATATTTGGTGATGGGACCCAGACAAGAGATTTCACATTCGTTGATGATGTGGTTGAATGTAACATACTTGCCGCAACAAGTGATAGAACCAATGGTGAGGTGTATAATGTGGCTCGTGGGGAGCAGATAACCATCAATAGAGTCGCTGCAATCATCAAGAATCTGACAGGGTCCTCCTCGAAATTTCAGCATCTACCAAAAAGAGAGGGCGATATCGAACATAGTCTTGCAGATATTTCGAAAGCGCAAAGAGATTTTGGATATGAGCCAATGGTTGATATAGAATCCGGACTCAAAAAGACTATAGAATGGTCGTTGGATTCACTCTAGCAAAGAAGATAATTCTCTAGGTTTCGTATGCATAAGTTGACAAACACAAGAATGGTGACCAACAGACCGATATAGCTTATTAAGATTGAAATATCACTTGGTTCAACAAACAAGGAGCATCTGCTATGGGTGTGGAGTTGGCTTAAAGGATGTATCACACTCTTAAGACAGCGGTAATCATTCCTGCGTACAATGAGGAGCGTCTCATCCAAGTTACACTTCAAGGTGTGCCCCCAGTTGTGGATGCTGTCTATGTTACAGACGATGGAAGCCAAGACAAAACATCTGAAATCGTATTGAAACTAGCAGAAAAAGATGCAAGAATTCAACTCCTGCAGCATCGAACAAACAAGGGCGTTGGTGGTGCAATCATTACTGGCTATAACCAGGCTTTCCTAGATGGTCATGACATTTTCGTTGTGGTAGGAGGAGATGCGCAGATGGACTGGAATGATCTTGAGAGTCTGATTGATCCAATAAATCAAGGCGTCGCTGACTATACGAAAGGGAATCGATTCATCTACGGCTCATCAAACCATGCTCGAGGGAATGCATGGCGTGAAATGCCTACCCTTAGAATACTCGGAAACGTGACACTGTCTATTCTTACAAGAATTGCATCTGGCTACTACCATCTTTTCGATTCACAAATGGGATATACTGCGATGCATAGGTCCGTTTTTTCCCTCATCGAATGGGACAAGGTTCGTCAAGGTTACGGTTATCCAGCTGAATGGTTGATGAGATTTCATACTCATGATATCCGAGTAGTAGATGTGCCTGTACGAGCGATATACTTAGACGATGAACGGCAATCCCAAATTAAAGTGAAGAAATTTCTCTTCTATATGCTTGGTGTTATTGTTAAAGGGTTCCTTGCTCGATTATATCGGGAATACCTCCGTCCAAATAATAATGGTCGAAAAAGAAAGTCCGTTGCCTAAGTTTACTAAACACCTCTTTTTTTAACATCTAGATACTCAATTCCCCTGTCCATCGTTATCTTAGTTTCAAAGACATTTCTCCAATCGATGAGATGTGGAGATTTCAAGGTCTTCCTAGGGATATTCAAATCGACTAGGAGAAAAATCAATCAAAGTACTCTGAAAGAATGTAAATAATCCTATTTGACGGATTCCCTATTCTATATGGGTAGATAGTCATTATTGAAATTTGTTTGGCTGTTTTGCCTCTCACATAAGTATAATGACCAAGTCGGTTTAGATCTTCTGGACTCCTGACTTTCCAACACTCCGATACTCGAATCCCTTTTCCATTACAAACTTGGTGTCAAACACATTTCGACCATCTACAAGTACAGGTGTCCTCATAACCCTCTTTAGAGCATCTAAATCAAGCGAATAATACTCTTGGTGCTTGGTCACCAAGGCAAGACAATCAGCATCCTTAGCCGCTTTCATGAGATTGGTCATAATCTCATGTGAACTAAACTCCCACTCTCTCACATACGGGTCATGCAGTCTGACAGTTGCACCTCGACTTTGAAGAGCAGCTGAAAGCACTGCCGCTGGAGTGTTCCGTGTGTCATCCGAGTTCTCAAGATACGCTATTCCAAGGATGACCACTGTGGCGTCCTGGATTGACACACCCCTGGCCTGTAGGCCATTCTCAACCAGATCGGCCATATGAACTGGCATATGGTTGTTTATTCTTCTGGAAAGGGCAATAATCTCTGGTTCAACTTTCCACGTACCGTACTCATAGAGCCCGAACCGTAACAACCATGGGTCTTTGGGCAAGCAGTGACCGCCGACCCCAGCTCCTGGAATATGCATGTGCCTGTCGTGTCTTGCGTTTATCAGCTCAATAATTTCGTATATGTTCACCCCAAGACTCTCGGAGACAAGCGCCATCTCATTGGCAAAGGCTATGTTCACATCCCGATAGGCGTTCTCGATGGTCTTGGCCAGCTCCGCACTCAGTGTGTTCGTGGTGTATATCTGGTCCTTCATTATGCTTGAGTATAACTCAACAGACCGCTTGGTACCTTGTGGAGTGATTCCCCCAACAACTCTTGGCATGTTCACAATGAACTCGATGAGTCTTCCAGGCATCACACGCTCATATGAGAACGCGAGGTCGAAGTCCTTGCCTCCCTTCAGTCCTGATTCCTGTTCGATAATCCGCTGTACAATGTTCTGAGTTGTACCAGGCGCAACTGTCGACTCGACAATCACCAATGCACCCTTCTTTATCCTCTGACCGATGTTCTTACTCACTTCACGGAGAGAGTCATATCGAGGCATGTTCTGGGAGTCCGTGGGCGTCTGCACATCAATTAGAATGATGTCCGCGTCCTTGAGAACATCTACATCATCAGTCACAATGAATGTCTTCTTCTTGACGACCCTGGCAATCAGTTCATCCAGACCGGGCTCCACACCCTCGAAGGGTGACTTGCCGCTGTTCAACTTATCAATCTTCCAACCAGACCGTTTCGACCTTCTCTGGAGACCTGTGACAGAATACCCCTCGACATCAGCAAGGAGGGCGGCGATTGGTATCCCGACGTATCCCATACCGATTACAACAATCTTTGTGACCATGGTCAAGACCTTCCTCGAACCAAAACTCAGGTTAGATAGAAAGGCGAGTTCAACTCAAGAAAAGGGTTACGATGGAGAAACCGATGTACGCTTTCGTTTTCACTTGACCAGGTCCTTGACATGGAACACACCGACGACGTTTGTCCTACCAGGTATCATTTTCACGCCTGATGTGAAGACTATGTCTTTGTCCCTTCTGACCAGTCCCCTATCGAAAGCTACCTTAGTTGCCTCTCTTACAATATCATCTACGCTGTCGAGGTGCTCCTCGTATTTTATTGGATATACCCCCCACAGCAATCTGAGCTTTCTTAAGACCCTCTCGTTCGGTGTGACAGCGAAGATATTGGTTGGCGGTCTGAACTTGGATATCCATCTGGCTGTATACCCAGTCCGAGTCGATGATATTATCCCATCAATCTTGTCTGGAATCAGAGTCACAGCATTATAGGTCATGTTCCCGATGATCTCGACAATCATCTTCTTTGGAGAAGTTATTTCCAGTGGGTCCTCACGTTTGATTGTTTGCTCAGTACGCCTCACAATTCTCTCCATCATCTCCACAGCTTCTACCGGATATTTCCCAACTGCTGTTTCGCCACTGAGCATAACAGCATCTGCTCGCTCCATTATAGCATTAGCTACATCACTGACTTCCGCTCGTGTAGGAATCAGCTCCTCGGTCATTGACTCCAGCATGTGAGTCGCCACAATCACCGGCTTCGCCTGAATGTTCGCCTTTCTGATTAGTTCTCTTTGGAGAATCGGGACCTCCTCAATTGGTACCTCAATCCCTAGGTCTCCACGCGCGACCATAACACCATCAGAGTCTCTTAGAATCTCATCGAAGTTCTTTATCGCAAGAGTGTGCTCGATCTTGCTTATTATCCAAGCATCAGCCGGACCATTCGAGGTGATGATTTCTCGAAGTTTTTGCACATCACTGCACTCAGTCACAAACGATAGGGCAATGAGATCAGCTTCGAGTTCTGCTGCTAGGTCTAAATCGTGAAGGTCCTCCTCTGTGGGGACCATACAGGAGAGTTTGATTCCTGGGACATTGACTCCCTTTCTACTAGATATGGGTCCTCCATGTACTACTTTCGTGATTACATCGGTCTTCCCTGTTGCCTTGACCTTCCATCGAATAATTCCGTCATTTAATGCTATGATGTCGCCAATCTTGACATCTTTGGGCAGTTCTTCGTGAGTGACTGACACTCGATGCTCATCACCAACGAACTCTTCGGTTGAGAGGACAAACTCATTCCCAGTGACTAAGTCTATGCGACCTTCGAGTTCTCCAATCCTGATTTTAGGGCCCTGAAGGTCAAATAGGATGGGCAATGTATCATCGATTGACCTGAGGATTTCGAAGGTCTCTCTAGCACTCTTGTGGTCTTCATGGGACATGTTGAGTCTTGCCACATCCATCCCCGCGTCCACCATCCTCTCAAGGACAGACTTTGGCTTTGATGCTGGACCAATTGTACAGACTATCTTTGATTTGGTACCATGGAAGTCCATTCAGTTCACTCCTGTAAGTTTCGCAGGACACGCAACGTAATAGAACTTGTCCTAATTGAGCTACGAACTAAGGTTCAGATGGATTAACATAAATCCTAGTTGCTCTCCATGAGCAAAGAAGTAAGACGATATAATCTAGGTGAGCAAAATTGGTGAAGATAACCAGCATTCGAGCTCTTGAGATTCTTGACTCAAGAGGTAATCCTACACTGATGACAAAAGTGGCTCTTTCAGATGGTACTACTGGGGTCGCCAAGGTTCCAAGTGGGGCTTCAACTGGAATTCATGAAGCTGTTGAGTTGAGAGATGGCGGCAACCGATATGGCGGAAAAGGAGTCACTCGGGCTGTGAAGAATGTCAATACTGTGCTAGCAAAAACCATGTCTTCTGTAGATCCCCTAAAGCAGAAATCAGTTGATGATACCCTTCTAGAGGCAGACCCTAGTAAAGGAAAGGGTAAGCTTGGAGCCAATGCCATTCTTTCAGTTTCTATGGCGACAGCTGTGGCTGCCGCATCTCATTTAGAGATGGAGCTCTTTGAATATTTGAGAAAGAATGTTATCAGTAAGACTGCAAAATACCAACTACCAGTACCGATGTCTAATGTCATCAATGGTGGAGCACATGCCGGAAACGATCTCGCCATCCAAGAATTCATGATACTCCCAGTCGGTGCAAAGACCTATCCTGAAGGAGTTCGATACCTTAGTGAAGTCTACCACACTCTCGGAACAAGGATGATCAAACGCCACGGAAGAATGGCGAAACATGTCGGAGATGAAGGCGGCTACTGTGGCTATGGACTAAAGGGCACGATTGATGCCTTTGAGGAGATAATGGGCGCGATTGAAGAGGCTGGCTATACGCCAAAGAAAGATGTCGTTCTTGGAATCGATGCTGCGGCGAGTGGT
>Ga0180437_10012403_pt1 | contig 10075 bp, 10 predicted proteins | sample SS_ome_4_FD_132410 | JGI IMG/M metagenome (GOLD analysis project Ga0180437, IMG submission 132410) | Hypersaline lake sediment archaeal communities from the Salton Sea, California, USA - SS_3_D_1 metaG | ecosystem: Environmental > Aquatic > Non-marine Saline and Alkaline > Hypersaline >... | reverse complement strand
TGATGATGCCATCGTACCCTCCTTCTCTATGGTTAGGAGACGCAAGCAGCCCGTTCTTGCCGTTGACGAGGAGCTTCTCTCCCGCAACGCGGATGCCTTGTACGGGGAGTGAAAACCCCTCTATTTCAAATCGAGGGCTTCAGAATAGAATTCGAGCGTATGGGAGTCGTGCTCGTGCGCGCAATCGTACTCGACATGCTAAGAGTCTCACACCTTGGGATTTTTCGAGTACGATGACGAGCGCCGCTATTTGGATATGACAACCTCACACAGTTCGTCACCCCGATTGAGATTCTTGGTGTGCTCCACGGAGATTTTCATATCCTTGCCAAAAACATAGGAGAACTGTTTCCATGCTTCCACATCCATTTTCCAGGCCGCCTCGGTTCCCAACTCCCTGGCCAAGGCCAGGAACCATGCTCCATCCATTCTGGCAAAGGCAAACTGCGCCAACTCTAACATCTCACGTTCGGATAACGCCAATGTTCCTTCTCCTGTCATGTGATGGGGATTCCAAGCGCGAATCGTATGGCCAGCCATGCTGGAAAGGACAATGGGTCCCTTATACAAGGCGGCGGCCTTTCATTCAACCTTTCTTTTTCGTGTTTCCATGTGGAAAGCTGTGGATGCGCGTTGCCAGACGATCCGCCTTCGCTCCGCAGCTCCTATCCCGCCTTGGAGGGAGACGGGCGGAGCTAGAGAACCAAACACGGAGGTCCGCGGATAAAGAAAGCAACTTGAGGAATCCTGGAATTGGGGACTTTTGGATCTCTTAAGAGGATTTGCGTGGTCTTGAAAAAAGGGAGGCGGGATAAAAACGCGGCGGAATCTTGATCGCCAAAGACAACATTCGTGAAAGCGCAGTCAGAGGTTTCGGCTTACTGGAGAATGGGGGCACTTCTTGAGCAGACCGGCCCTTGTGAGGCACCGGGTACCCGCGGAGTTTGTTTGCCTCTTCCACGAGTCTTTCCCTGAGCTCCAGTTCTGAGAGCCCCTCCAATTCGCCCAGCATAAGGTCTGTCATGCTGAAATCCCTTCCAATGTCATCCGCCTATAACCTGCAAAGGTTCGCTCTCTGGGCTCGCTCCTCATTGTTTGGGCTCACCCATCGAAGGATTTGTCCCGAAGCGCTTCTTTGACTTTGCAGGATGTGTTCATGCCACAAAAAAGATGAATCAGGGTCGTATTAACAAAGCTCTTGTGTGAAACCTGTCTGTCAACTGCAGACGCTTCAGTGCTTTGCTGCTAATGGACTCGGCAAGAACGCTTTTTCTTCTTCGGTGCGATATCCTGTTTGTATATTTCAAGCCAGGATCGACCATCACCGACAAAAAGACCCCTGAGGGCCCGGAGGGATTGCCGTTTCGGGGCCTTTCGAGTCCCGGGATAATTCAGGCATGATTGCCGGCAGTATCCCTCAGGGACCCTGCCACCCTTGGGGCAGCTCACTATCCTCATGGAATGAACCTCCTGTCTATGCCTCGGTCTCATGGATTCTTTTCCGCGCAACGGACCAAGGACCAAGGCCGCATCGCCGAAAAGGGCTGGCGGTGCCCCCATCATGATCATGTCAGCGCTTAGGCGATGTTGCCACACCCGAATAGAGAGCAAATTGTCTGCCATCCTTCCCTTGCTGAACATATGGAATAGATTCCAGGCACTTAGCAAATATTGGCTTGAGCTGTCGGTCAGGAAGTGTGAAAAAGATGGCTCTCGATGGGAAAATAGTTTCTTTTGAGTGGAAATAATTTACACACTTCAACCCATGAAGGAAAGAAAGGCAAGGATTGGAATGGAATAGGCAGCACCGTTGCGCGCGCACAAAGTGTCGCTGCAGTGCTAGCCGCCGAAAAGCTTCCGGATTTTTGTGCCGACACCTTCGAAGGCGTCCTTGACCCCTTGGGTGGATTTCTCATCGACACTTTTTTCCTTTTTTTCTTTCTTGCATTCCGAAATTTTTACCCCTTTTTTGGCGGCCTCGATCGCCGCGACGCACGGATTCTCCTCCCCCGGATTGCAGCCGGCCAGTGCTAAAGCGATGCCCATTGGGCCGAACAGCACCACGCCACCCACCGCTTTGCCGATGGTAAAGGCGGTCTGGGCAGGATCCAGAACAACTGACGGTTGTGCCAGTGTTCCCCCGAGTTTGAGAGGCTTTGCCAGCTCTCCGAAGCCCACGCTGAACTTTCCGAAGAGGCCTGTTTCAATGCCCTTTTTGGGAAAGGGCCTGAGTGTGAGATCCAGTTGCTCCGTCTTGAGGTCTATCCTCCCGTCTCCGATCAGGCTCGCGTTATCCGTGTCGAGGACCAAGGCGGTCACATCAGCAAGCCCCTTTCTAATCTTGAAGCCGCTCACAAAGCAGTTGAACTCGGTATATTCCGTATTCCCTTTAACGGGATTGATCAGCTGGGACATGCTCCCTGCCAGGTCAGCGTTCAAGAGCTTGGTGTATTCATTGTGAATCCGTCCTGCGCCCATGCAAACGGCGGTTTTCCCGCTCAAGCTGGCCATGAACTCAGCAACCGAGCAACCGCTGGCTTCAAGGTCGATGTCCGCATCCAAGTCGCCTTCCATGACTCTCCTGGCTTTCAGTTGCCTGAACATGGTCCCCACGTCCACCTGGCGCAACCTCATCTCCGTCACGACCTTTGCGGCTTTGCCCTGGGGGAGGACGTCGAAAAACCCTTCAACCGTGCCGCCGCCTGCACAAGATTTGAGTCGCCTGAACGTCAAACAACCATCTTGCATGATCATGTCCAGGTTGAGGGCACTGAGGGCCAGTCGGGGTAGCATGACCTTTTCTGCTCGCACCTTGATTTGGGCATTGGCTTGTTTGAGAAGGTGGAAAGGCAGGGGATGCCGTGGAAAGACCCTTCCGGTTTTGGTCTGAACCGCCCGAACCCGCTTCTTCTTAAGCTTGGACAGAAGGGGCCGAAGATCGATCTTTTTCGAGGTGAGGTTGGCGATGATGCTCGGTTTCCTCTGCGACAGGTTTATTTCAGCATAGCCCTCAAAGCCCATCTGCTGATGATCCACCTTGAGATCTGAGAACTTGTATGTCTTAGGAACCGCAACAACCGCCCTTCCTGAGGCCTTAAACGGCCCTTCAATGGGAAAAGACGCTTTCGTGATTTTTTTCAGATTGGCGGCGTCTCTGCCCTGGACGGAAAACCTGAGATCAATGCCTCGCCCTTTGCGCGGATCTTTAATGGCACCTGTAAGATGCACCTTCAAGAGCGCCTCTGTACCGATATGGGCCTTGATATCTCGGACGGTCGGACTACCTTCCGGGTCGCAGATCACAGCGGATACACGAAAGGGACCCAATTCCGGGAGATCGGAAACCGGCAGCACTTTGTTCACCTCTTGAAGGGATCGACCCTGAACCGCTACGGACAAATTGAAGCCTTCCCATTTCAGGACATCTCTCATTTGACCATCAAGGGAAAAGGTGAGCTCTTCCAGTTTTCCTCTCACTTTTAAGGGCCATGTTTCCTTCGCGTTCAAGAGCGCCACGAGGGGTCCGGTCGTGCCCTCAAACTGAAAAGCACGCTTCTCATAGACACCCTTTACCCATACTTCAAGCGGCATTTCAGATTTTGCTGCCCGGGCACGGAAGCTTTCCAACTTCAAGGTATTCGACCGGCCGGTGCGATGGTCTTTGTAAATGAGGCGGCCTCCGGTGATTCGCGTGTCCTTGAAGTAGAAGATGGGTGGAAGACTTGAGGGGGCTTTTTCGGAAGTCTGCACCGGCAGCTTTTCATCACGCCCAAAGTCAAGATTCGATTTCCCTGATTTATGGATTTCAATCAAAATGTCCGGCTCAGCGAGCACCAAACGCCTAACCTCTATGTCCCCGAAGATCAAGGGGAGCAAGGCCACCTGAAGCTCGAACCGCTTGATTTTGACCATCTCCGGCCGCGAACCCCAGGAGACGTTCTGAAAGCTCACCTCCTCCACAACGAGGGCTGGTTTTAGTCCCATGGAAAGGGCTATGTCTCCCCCCAGTTTCAAGTCACGACCGGTCGTGTTTTTGACTTGTTCGATAATGCCGGGCTTGAACTTGTTGAAATCGTAATGGGACAGCACCGCATACGCTGCTAGGGCAAGCGCAGCAATGAACGTAATCAGGGTGCCGAAAAAACGTCTCAAGTACATTACATCCAACCTCAGTGCTTCGACTCGCAAGTACGGTCACATATTTTCCTAAGACTATACGAAGGATTCGCTCCCTCAGGACTTAGGCCACAGGTAACCGTGTTCTAAGTCTTATGGTCCTAGAGACGGCAAAAAAAACGACAGCGCGGCGTCGCAAAAAACCTGCCATCGTATCCAGAGACGCATCAATCTTAAAACGTGATCTTGATTCCCGTGATGTCCCTGTCCACCCTGAATTTGATATTGTCCCAGTTTGCAGAGAATCCCGTCACCGTATAGTAGGACAGAGGCTCTTTGAACACGTCCCGGTCAGCGATGCGGGGGACGTTCTTGTCCCTGAAAGCGAGGATGCCGTAAATGCCCTTTGGGATTTGAGTGAACACAAAAGACGCTCGACGCGCTTCTTTCTGCTCCGGGCTCAGCTCAATAATCTGTGAGAATGGAGGAGGAGGTAACGGTTTGTTCCTGTGATCTTGAAATCGCTCGAAGGTATAAAGGGAAATGAAGATGACCTCGGCTTCCGGAAAAATCACCTCTCCTGAGACGGTATACGTTTCATCACCATTCGCCAGAGGCGATAGGACAAGTAGAATACACAAAAACGCGATGACCCTCGGAAGAACCACCTCACATCACCTCCGAACTGGAAGGCCGACCTTGTCTCTTGTTCTCAGAGGCCCCCTCAGCACTCTCCCCTCTTCCTGGGCGGGCCCGCAAGTCACAATCACTTGCCAAAGGGCGGATCATTTACTTTCCAGAAGTATGGTAACACTCTGCTAATATTTTACTTTTTTTCTCTCAACAAATAAAGTCCATTCTTTTTTCCTCAAGGGCATCCAGTACTTGCGTACAGCCAGAAAATACGGTCACAAACCTTGGTTTACCCGCCTTCGGCGGAGATTGATTTATCTCGTCGCACCGGCCGTTTGCTGTATAATGGAGTTCCAGTTCTCCGATCTTTTCACTCAAAATCTTTCGCAACAGGCAGAGACAAATCTTTCATTTGCCCCGATGAAGCATCGGGGCAAATGAAAGATTTGAATTTCTCTGTGTGCTCAGTGTCTCTGTGGTGAATACATGGACGTATTTCTGAAATTCCGTACTTAGTCATTGTGGACTTGCTTCTTGTCTCGCGCGTAGACAAAGTCATCGTCCCTTTGATCTGTATGGCAATAGAGGCATATCGCTTCAGTGACCTCTTGAGGTCTAAAGGTTTCTTCATCCAGCAAGCCGTCATGATACTCCATGTGGTCCTGCATGTTACCATGGCAAGAGACACATTGAACTCCGGCATATTCCGGGGTCCTCGCGAGTGAGATAAAGCCGCCTTCCCGGTAAGCGACCGCATGGCAGGGCAGGCACTCCGGGTTGTAATCTTCCTTTTTGTTGATCAGAGATAACATGGCTCGTGCGTGACGTGTTTCTTTCCACTTGTTATAGATTTCTTCATGACACCCCGAACAGTCCTCCGCAATGGGCATGGGAGGAAGGCCTGTCTGACTGAGCTTTACCAGGTCTTCCTCTTGCTCTCGCATCAATTCTCTAATCCGCTTCAGATAAGCATAATAAGTATCTTTGAGCCTTTGGTCCTCCGCAACACTTTTTGTTAGGGCAACCAGCCTGGCCTCAAAGGCCCAGCCCGCATCACCATGCTGCGCATCAATTTTCCCAAGGTACTTTCCGCCCTCTCCTGCAGAGAGGATTAACGACGTGTTGACGGTCAGAGGCCTGAATGCGGGTTGCCTATTCATGGCGTCAATCACAATGTCCATGCCCCTGTGCCGCGCCACGAATTGCTCAACCTGCGTTTTTGTGCCGTACAAGAGGGCTATGATAAAATCCGAGTTCTTTCTGGCATATTGGAGCGCATCCGTGATAACCTGCTCCGGATCAATCACTTGCCAATATTTTGCTGGACCCTCAGGAATCTTCTCTTCTAGGAAAAGGCTGAACACAGCCACCTTGATTTCATCCCGCTGGATGATCAGCGGCTTGTCCGCCAAAAGAAGCCCGTTATAGCTCAAATTCAACGTAGATAGGGGTAAGCGACTCGATCGCAGTTTTTCCCAAGCCCCATGCCCATCGGTGAGCATGAGAATTTCCGATATGCCGATGCCAATGGCATCGTATCTCATTTGCTGGAACGCCACGAGCAGGGTCTCGAACTTGAGCTCCCCCAACTCATCCTCGGGCCCGGTGAAACCGCCCCCCTCCAGCACAACCACGGAAATCCCTTGATCACGAACCTCATTGATTTTGGTGGCTCGCCGAGCCATCCCCCCCATGTCGTCCCTGCCTCACCCGCAAGGCTCAAGGCACCCGTCTATGGCATGGGTGTAAAATATGGTGAGCCGCTTCTGCTTTTGCTGACTGTACGACAGACTGAAGCACAGTAACAGGACCCCAACGACCCAGAGGCCAAAAAAACGCATGACGTGCCGACTTCTCAAAGGTTTCCTCCTCCATGCGGCCTTTTTCGATTTGCTCACTTTATCTAATCAAGAATGAAAAAAGGGGACCGCAGTCCCTTGATCTATCCTCGTATGCCTGTCATTTCTTGGAGCGTCAATCCGACACGTCGCTCCCCTTCGTTCGGCTGTGCCTCTTTCGAAGGGGGAGTTTCAGTTTTTGGGTGTTGCCTGTTTACCGGATCTTTGCTCCGTAGACAGAAATTACTTTTTCGAGATATTTGCGGTCTCCTTCGGATATTTTAACAAAGGAAAAGCCCATGCCTCCAAGAAGACTGTTTTCATCAACTTCCTCCAAATTGGACCATATCAATTTGCCCTTCACCACGATGGGCTGATGCTTTGGCAGCTTGACAATCAGCTGATAATCACGGTTCTCGCGGAGTCTCTCCTTGCAGCAGATGAACACGCCCTCCCCCGTGATATTCCTTGTCTCTCCTTCGATCATGCCATCATGTGTGATAACCGATACTGGCCATCTCACGCTCATTCTGGTGTGTTTGCGCCTTTCGGTCTCGTCTGTCAACCTCGCCTCTCCTTCATACCCGGGATTTCCCCCTTTAAAAGGGAGCGTGCCCCAGGAACCCACTATCCACATAAATACTCTATTATATAAAAGAATCTCCTTTATTTGAAGTTTCTTTTCAGGCCCTTTTCATCTCAAGGCGATCGCAAAACCTTTCCAAGGCATTTGTGCCCTTTCACTGAAGGCATTCTTTTCATCGTTTTAGGAGGATTCTGGCTTAAGTCGGGGCGTTATGGGTGGAGGGCCTCGGTTGCAACGGGTCGATCGGACATTGGATAGAAATGGAATCGCGTCATAAACCAAAAACCACGGAAGTGCCCCTCAAAATTCTACTTTAAGTAGCCTCTTGTAAATAACCGTTTCACTCAGGGCGCGACTTCGCCAATCCTGTTCCAGATGCATACAGATTTCACAGGGGCCGTCTTCAAAATCCCGATACACGCCGGTGTAAAAGTCCATGTCCCCATCAGTGAATACCCTCTGGTAGTAGATGCAACCGCAAGCCAGGGTATAAAAACGGAGGCCTGTCACCTCCTTAGGCATAGACTTGAAGATCTGGTTGGCGAGCCACAACAATCTGTCTGACCTTGCCCCTCTCAGTTCAAGACGATCCCGTTGCATATGCCTCCTTGGTGGGAACTTTTCTTAAATTCCGGGTTAGCATCTCCATTGGTCTGATTGGAATGGCGTCCAACATAACCCAATCTCAATTCGTAATCAAGGGCTTCGTGACATCTTTCTTACGCACCTGAACTCCCTGCCCTTAGTGACGTTTGGGGTGTAAACATGCCCAAAGCCTCCGAATTGGGGCTTCCCCAGCACACGGCTCTTCCTCTCCACTCAATTGAGGACATTCTTCAAGCCCACAGCCGATCTTTTCCATGAATCATGATTTCATACATTTTATATCACTCCGAATTGTGATAAAGTGCAATAGCATCCTGGAGGGGGAGGCGAATGATTTTGTCCGCGGGCGTTGTGATTGTGAGAAAGGAAGCCGGCATATGGAAGTATCTCTTTCTGAGAGCCTATAAGAACTGGGATTTTCCTAAAGGCCTCGTCGAAGCCGGTGAGGACCCTTTGAAAACAGCGAAAAGGGAAGCCAAAGAAGAGACAGGAATTACCGCTTTACATTTTCGATGGGGAGAAGTCTTCAAAGAGACCCCACCCTACTATAGTGGAGGCAAGAAGGTGGCAAGATACTATATCGCTGAAACCCCGAAGTCCCACGTCACCTTGTCGGTCAACCCTGAACTGGGAAGACCGGAACACCATGAATACCGATGGTTATCTCACGAGGAAATAATAGAGCGCTCACCGAAGAGACTGGAGACCATCGTTGCGTGGGCCCATGATCTGCTGGGTCAAGAAGAAGAATGAGGAACCTGGAAAGGAGCGGATAAAAACACCATGGCCGATGAAAAGAAAAGACAGATCGATCAAGCCCTCGACGGTGCAGGCCTGCAAAAAGGAAGAATCGTGATCGGGACCTACGAGACGGGTTACAGGACACGCGTCGGCGTCTATTTCCACTACAACTTCACTGAAAAGCTGGCCAATGCGCTCATTCAGCTCTCTCTGCAAGACAAGACGGTCCACGAAGGCATCAGAGAATTGCGTCACAACTTTGATCTCATCCTCAGTGCTGTGGAGGGCGTTAAGCCATTGCAAGGTAAAAAAGGGCGCAAGCCGGTTCACTAATGAGAACGCAATAAATAGTGTTACATAAATGTAAAATTTATGCTATACTCTCACCATGAAGAGATTATCTCTAGAACATCCCGATGCGACTCGAGAGCGGTTGTTGGATCTTGCGAAAAGAATCCCGGGGGCATGGATTGGAATAAAGATTGCTGCCCTATTGCTGGTACTGGAGGGCCAGCATTCGGGATGGATAACTGAGACTTTAGGTCTGACCCGCATGAACTTGAGTCGCTGGATTCGGGGTGTGAACGAACATGGTGCGCAGTTTCTTTTGCCGAAGCCCCGAGCTGGTCGTCCTGGGCAACTGAGCCAAGAGCTTGCTGAAGAATTGGAGGATCATCTTCAGAGAAGTCCTCAGGAGTTTGGTTGGCACCGGGTTGGTTGGGATGGCCCCACGCTCGTTGTACATTTAAAAAAGTATTACGGGGTGAATTTGAAGGTTCGCCAAGCCCAAAATTGGATGCATCAGTTGGGTTACAGGATGAAGCGTGCAAGCTATGCCTACGTTCAAGCCCGTTCTGAGGATGCCAAGCATTTTCGACGGTCGTTAAAAAAAACTGCGAAACCTTAAGCCAAAAGAGACCATTGTTTTCCAGGATGAGACAGGCTTTAGTCTGCATCCGCGATTGGGCCGGGGCTGGGCCAAACGAGGTCAACCCTTTAAGGTTCTTACCACCAGCCAGCATCGCAAACGGTTGAATCTCTCTGGCTGGGTAGCGCCTCTTGTGGGCAAACGCGGAGTTATTCGAACCTCTAAAGGTGATCGTCAGGGCTTTTTGAACGTTTTGAGGCATATATGGTACCGACTCAAAGGCTACAAAGTTTGGATTTATGTGGATAGAGCTCCTTGGCATAAGGGAGAGGAAATCCGAGAATTTATCATCAGCCATAAGGAACTGCGCCTAAGGTATTTGCCTCCATATCAACCCGGATTGAACCTCCAGGAGCGAGTTTGGCGTCAAGCGCGCTATGAGGCGACAACTAACCAATGGTTCGATGAGATAGAGGGTATTTGGGAGAGCGTGCAAACGAATTTTCGCCATTGGTCACCCAAAAAGTTGAAAAGATTATGTAACATTACTTAATGCGTAAGTATTAGTTATGACCTGAATCTTGCACGAAATTAACGTGAACGAACAAGGAAGCGGAAATTTTTCATCTTCCCCTCTTGCTGTTGGTGACAATTTCAGCAATGCCGTTAACGAACGATCCAAAACCC
>Ga0180437_10012400_pt1 | contig 10076 bp, 5 predicted proteins | sample SS_ome_4_FD_132410 | JGI IMG/M metagenome (GOLD analysis project Ga0180437, IMG submission 132410) | Hypersaline lake sediment archaeal communities from the Salton Sea, California, USA - SS_3_D_1 metaG | ecosystem: Environmental > Aquatic > Non-marine Saline and Alkaline > Hypersaline > Sediment... | reverse complement strand
CGATTTCATACATGAAACGAATAAAGGTATCAATCCCGCGGAAGAAATTGGGAAGATGCATTTTTTCATTGGGTGCATGCAGATTATCATCCGGAAGCCCAAATCCAAGCATAAGGCTATTAACACCAAGCATATCTTTGATAAATCCCACAACCGGTACAGAGCCGCCCTCACGTTTAAACAGGGGAGATTTACCCCAAACACTCTCCAGGGCACGCGAGGCTGCTTTTACTGCATCTGAATCTCGGTCGATGATCCCGGGGGTACAGCTGGATAGATCCTCCAACTCCCACGAAATTGCGGGTGGGACACGTTCGGCCAAGTATGTCTCCAATGATTGTTTTACCTGATCAGGTCGCTGGTCAGGGACAAGCCGCATAGAAATTTTTGCCATTGCTTTTGCAGGCAGGACTGTTTTAGAACCCTCACCAATGAAACCACTATAGAGCCCATTTACATCCAATGTAGGCCGAGCAGTTGCTCTTTCAGTCGCCGTATAACCTTTTTCACCATCCAGAGCATTCGCGCCGGATTGCATGAGCCACCAATCTTCTGGTTGAGGTAATTTCGCAAGTTCTTCACGTTCATCATCGGTTAGAGGCAGTACATCATCATAGAAACCTGGTAAGGTGACCTTATAATCATCATCTTTCAATCCTGAGATCAAGTCACAGAGAATATTGCCAGGATTAACAACGGCTCCACCAAAAATTCCGGAGTGCATATCGGTTGAGGGTCCCTGAAGTCTTATCTCAAAGTAAGCCAATCCGCGTAAGGCATATGTCAAAGACGGAATGTCTGCACCCAGGATTCCGGAATCTGCGTTCAAGCAAAAATCACATTGGAATAAGTCTCCATTTTGTTCAAGGAAAGCTTCAAGATTTGGTGACCCAATTTCCTCCTCACCTTCAATCATGTATTTGATATTTACCGGCAAATGGCTACTTTGAAGGATGGCTTCCATAGCTTTAAGGTGAGCCACGATTTGACCCTTCATATCCGATGCGCCTCGTGCAAAAATATCCTCATCGCGAATTTGCGGATCGAATGGATTTGTCTTCCATAAGTCAATTGGATCTACAGGTTGAACGTCGTAGTGTCCATACACCAATAGCGTGGGAGCCTGAGAGCCCGCCTTCATCCAGGACCCATAGACGACAGGATGTTTGGCGGTCGGCATGATAGCCACATCGTCAAAGGATAATTTTTCCAGTTGAGATGCAACCCATTGAGCAGCGATTTCCATATCTTTTTTATGTTCAGGCAGGGTTGAGATGGAGGGTATTTTAAGAAAGGAAATCAGGTCGTTAAGAAAAGTTTCCTTGTGATCCTGTGCATATGATAACGCGGTTTCTAGAGTGGACATGACGACTCCTGTTGGGGTTTAGCAGACAATTATTTTTGGAGCATTCTGTAATTATAACCTTCGAGCATCCCATGCTCTAGAGTTGTCCTCATCGAAGTTTATCTGGATGAAGCGGGTCTCAGGACGGAAATGCATCGCTTATCATTTTAAAGGAACGATCGTATCGAAAGAGTGTATGACGGTGACCACCTTCAAATTCTTCGTAGATGTATGGAATTTGAAGTTCATCCAACCGTCTTTCCATTAAACGACAGCCTAAGTGGATGTAATATTCATCACGATTGCCGCAATCGAAAAATAGGAGTCTCAAGGAACTTAGGGCTCCCACATGATCCACGACAAGCTCTACAGGATCCATAGCCAGCCATTTTTCCCAGATTTCAGGGATCAATTCACCTGTATAGTCATCGATGGGCCAATCAAAGCCAAGAGCGGATTTTGGGTTAGGGGAATAACACGCAGCCATCGCTGCAATACTTATCAGTTGGAAAAAGTCACTGTTCTTTGGATGGGTCACGGATGGTTTGGAAAGAATGGATTCAATTTCCATGCGTTGGAGCAGGTTGGGAAGTTCAAGCAATTCTTTTGCGTAGCATTTTTTAAAGAATTTATCTCCACTATGATCGACCAGCAATCCAAATTTATCTGGATGATGAAGAGCCATCATAAATGCACCATATCCCCCTGATGATTTACCAACGATCGCCCGGTGATCTCTATCAGGCAGGCTACGAAATTGATGGTCGACATATTCGACGATTTCCAGGAGATAGGACTGATAGTTCCCTGTTGCTGGTGAATCAAGGTATTGTGAACCTCCAAAACGGGTAAAGCAATCCGGCATTACAACAATCATGGGTTTGCATTGACCAGACTTTATGAGGCGATCTAGGCGCGATCGGATATCTTCTTCCCATGGAAGATAATTGAGGAAGGTGAGGCCAGAACTGGCATAACCTGCCAGAAGATATACGGTCGGATACCAAGCTTTTTCATCATAGTCAGGTGGTAGATAAATGGGAAGTGGGCGGATATAAGGATCTCCTAATGCATTCTGGCGCAATGCATGGCTTTCAAAATTTTCGATCACAATTCTTGAAGCAGTCATCTTGCCTCCCATGTTGTTGTATTGGGACCTCATCAAACAAGTATATCAAAGGGGTGAATTCCACTGTATACTACATGCTTTCGAAATGTCAGAGTTCATCATTCCTAAGGGGAGTTTGGGTCAGAATTATTAAAAATTCTTTTTTGACTGAGGATTTTGCAGGGGAACAACCCATTAAAGAAATACAGGAAGTTTGAATTGTGAAGGCTGTTATCAAACGGATGTGTGTAGGGTAAATACTCATATTTCTAAAGGTATGTAATTATTTTTATTTCAACTAAGATCTGATTAAGTAGAAATTGGTGCAATTAAATTATGCACGTACTATAATCGTGCGAAGGATCTCATCCTAATGGGAATGGATTTTGTCGATCCCGACGAATTACCACAACCGCCGGAGTTAGTTAGGTTTCAAAATATCTTTGTACAGAGCTATCCCGATGGGCGGAGGGTTAAGGTAAGAATAGAAGTCATGGCATTTCAAGAACCACCTGATATTGAGATTGAAGTCCTTAACCAAGGTGGAGATAGAGTTGCCAGCGCTTCGATTATCGAAATGGGCAGTAGGAATCTGGAACTGACATTGCATTTACGTGGGGGTAGCCACCCTGGAAGGTATGTTTGTAGGTTTGATCTTAGCTATCGTGATCGGAAATTGGTAGATTCTCGAGAAGTTGCATTTTCTGTATTTGAAGCTGATAATCACGACCAAGAGTGAAGGCAGCCTCGTGAACATTGATTCGATAATCCGCCATGCGATAACCCCTCCGGCATTCGACCGCGCCAAGCTACATCGGGCGCATTTGGTGGATATGATCCATTCAAATATTCCTAAAAAATTAATCGCTGTTGCTGCACCTCCGGGTTATGGCAAAACAACCCTGTTGGCAGATTTTACTGAAAACACAGACCTGCCTGTATGTTGGGTGAGGCTTACAGATGCAGATCGTGATGTGATGCGATTTGTAACGGTATTAGCGGCTTCTCTCCAAAAAAGATTTCGTCGTTTGAAGAACGAACCCAATCTCGAATTGCTCCTCGGAGCTTCCCCCCAAACCCTTGCACGAACTTTCGCATTGCTCATTGATGAGAGAGTAAGCGAAACATTTGTCATTGCTCTCGATGATGTCCATCTTATCAATCGCTCGAAGCCGGTTCTGGAATTTTTGGATACATGGTTAGAAGTTCAACCAGAACAGGTCACGTTGATTGCAGCTGGAAGAGAAGTCTTAGAAGTCTCCTTGGCAAAGTTAATGGCAGATGGTGATCTGGCAGGCTTTGGCCCTCATAATCTGGCTTTATCCAGGGATGAATTAACCAAACTCTCCAAAATGCATTCCGGTATCGATCTCAATGATATAGAAGCAGGACAGTTACTGGAAGAAACGCGTGGTTGGGTGACGGGCGTTCTCCTTTCTGGAATATTGTCGCGCAATGTAATGAGTGCATTGGCCCAGACTTCTGGCCCCATGGTCTACGAATATTTAGCATCCGTTGTGTTAAATCGTCAACCAGATGATATGCGACGGTTCATGTTGGACTCTGCTGTCCTCCCTATCATGACGGCTGAGGCTTGTGATCATGTGCTTAAAACTGAATCGTCCCAACAATTTTTACGAAGGTTGGTTCGTGAAGGATATTTCGTTACGGCAAGTGGCGATAGCCCCAGAATGTATGAATACCACCCTCAATTTCGGGAATTCCTGCTTGAAACTTCTGAGGAAATAAATGAGGAGCGGTTGAAGGAATTGCGTATCCGAGCTGCAGAATATCTTGAAGAATTTGGCAATCCAGAACATGCAGTTGATATTTACTTCGATGCAAAAGCCTTCACACGTGGTGCAGCTTTGGCGACAGAACAAGCGGCAACCATGTTCCGCATGGGCAGGATACAGACAATTGAAGATTGGACCAAGACGCTTGAGCAGAATAACACGGTAGCCCCCAATATCTTCCTGTACCTTGCCAAAGCTCAAACAGATAAAGGTGACCTCGATAGCGCCGAATTAAGCCTGAATAAAGCCCGGGAGATGATGCAGGACAATATCATCAAAGGATTACTTACAGAGATTGAGTGCCAGCAGGGATTTATCGAATATCGAAGACGTGACTACAAGAAATTAATTTCTACGGTTGAAAGAATTTCGAAGGTGAAACCCAAAAGGGCACGGAAAGAAGTGAAGCTTGCCATTTTACGGGTTACCGCATTAGCAGAAGGTTTTGGCCGAAAGGACTATAAAAAGGCAGTTGATCTATCCTTAGAAGCAGTGGCTTTATTAGAAGAGGATGATGATCGCTATAACTTAGCGACAACACTTCTCGATCTATCACTGTTTCAAGCAGCATTGGGGAATATGCTTGAAGCGCATGCAACGAGCATGCGGCATCATGAAATATTTGAAGAGATTGGCACACCTCTACCCCTGGCAATGTCCTACAACAATCTTGCTGTGGATGCACACCTTCAGGGACGTTTTGAAGAAGCTCTTCGATTATTTAACGAGGGAATAAAATATTCCCGCCAGGGTGGAAGCCTGGAACGCGAGGCACTCATTCTTTTTGGGCAGGCGGACTTGTTCAATGATCTTGGACTTCCCTTGCAGGCTGCAGACCTCTATGGACAGGGTCTCAGGATCGCAACTCAGCTGGAAAAGAGAGCGTTGATAGGGTATGGATGCGTCCAGACAAGTGTGATGCATCGACGAAGAGGAACCGGAGATCTGCCACATCAATGGTTGAAAAGAGCGGTTGCATTAGGTGGGGGAGAAGTAGAAACACCTGAAATCCGGATCCAAATGGCTGCGTTAGAAATGACTACATCACCTGAGCGAGCGCAATCCGTCTTGGGTGAGATGCTTGAAAGCGACAATGTCGGATTAGATGCTACTCAGAGGACCTTAGCGTATTATTTCCTGGCGAAAGCGTACTATATCGATGGTCAGATGGATAGTGCCAATCGGACTTTAGAATCCCTATCCTCCTGGGTGGGCACGTATGGAACGGAGCAATTGGTTGCAGCGGAATTGATCGTCGATGAACCCTTCTTGGAGTTTATGAGGATGCGCTTGTTAGGAAGTCCGGTAATGTCCACCATCTTACACAGGATGGAGACAATGCAAGGTCTTGCCCAGCAATACAAACGAACTGGAGAGGACACAGTTGTAACACCACAGGTTATCTTCAGGACATTAGGAGAGGTTGATCTTTTGCGTGGGGCAGAGCGGTTGGTTGATCTAAAACCTCTGGCTCGGGAGATATTAATTTTCCTTGTGGATAATAAGCGTGTAGATCGAGACGTGTTGCTGGAGACATTTTGGCCTTCCTATTCTCCTGGTCGACAGGTATCGAATTTGTATACAGCAATCTATAGCCTCCGGAGAGCACTCGGAAAAGACGCAGTCACATTGGATGGTTCTGTCTATGGAATTGATCCTGATCTTTCGATTAATTTTGATGTGGCGAGATTTGAAAGGGCAGCCAATATTTCTGAAAATCTGCCGTTGGGAGATCCGCGGCGTTTCTTTGCATTGACAGAAGCCATTAATTCCTATGCTGGAACATTCATGCCGGAATTTACAAGTGATTGGGTTGTCGATCGGCGTAGGAGCCTCGAATTCAGATTTCTTGAATTGTTGATTGACCATGCGGATGAAGCCTTGATAAGAAATCAACCTTCAAGAGCATTGGCAAGTTTGAGACGGGCGTTAAGCATCGATCCTTATCGGGACGACATTAATTTGAGATACCTGGAGACATTGGGCTTGCTGGAACGGCGAAGTGAAATTGTTGCTCACTATCAGCAATACATACAGCTTCTTTCTACTGAACTTGGTTTAGATCCCCCAGAATCAGTCCGTGAATTATATTCCCGATTAATTGGATGAACCGATCCCCTGATTAAAATCTTGGTCATTTTGGTATCCCCTAAATTACATTTGGAAATTTATTCTTGTCGAAATGGGAAAAGTTGTTTTCCTCATTGGATAGAATTCTCCTCTTTGAGGATGGAGTTAGGTATTTTTTCACATGTGGTACAGGAAGATGAAATCGTTGAGTGATTCGCAATTATGGAAAGAAAGCGGGAAAAGAAATTTCTCATCAACGAAAGTGTCTCCCCCTTCGCCAACTTCAAACTCTCTACACCATCATGAAGCTATTCTCATCGATCATAGAATGTAACCCAATACTGATGGGTGTATTCTAATCTGGGGGGAAATCTCTCTATAGCTGAGGGAGATTGCTTCGCCTGCGGCTTCCATTGATACACTAATTCGAGTGGAGCCCGGAGGCTGACGTGGCAATCTCTCTCTTCCTTAGCGAACGTAAGCTTGCATCGCTAAGCATGCATTGAGATGAAACGAATAGACCTTCGCGATGATCACAGACTGACATTTCGAGACAAACCAAAATCTATCTTCCCCTTGAGGGGGTGTTGTTCTGCCCCCTGAAATGGTAAGCATTTAATCCTGGATACACTTTGACAATTTTCACATGTTGTATCAAAATATGGTTGAGTGGAAAAGGTAATTTCTTCTAAAGTACCTGTTTTGTTATCTATTGCTGGTACAAATCACCCGATATAACAATTGAATAATTGATGATAAGTCAGGGCTGTAAAGTACTTTAAGTACGGGTTCTATCCAGCTAATGGAATCCTATCTCTTGACGTTTAGATTTCGTTGAGGAGATAGGGGTATTCTAAACACGAGTGGAATTACAAAAAAACAGGAGGTTGCTACGATGGGCCGCTCCCCTAAAGATGGTGGTTTGTCGACGGGTTAGTTTACTCGACAGTAATTAAAATAACATAGATTGATTGGGGCAGCGGGTCCGGAACGACCTTCTGTCCTTTGTTTAATTTTAGAAAGTGTGTGGAGGATACCCGATGTCAATGCAAGCGCTAAATCAACTTGTTGCCAGATCAATTATCGATCCCTCGATTGTCCAGAATTTTGCTGAGGGTTCCATTTCCGAGGTCTTGAGGGAATTGGACTTTACCAGTGAGCTTCGTGAACGACTCGCAAAATTATCAGCGGATACTTGGGCGGAATTTGCTGTCTTGGCGTATCGAATCGTCAAATCTGTAGAGCAGATTCCATCCCCGATTGAACTCCCTTCGCCAGCTGAAGGTTTGATAACCGAAGAGTCCCAAATTGGAAAAGAGCAGGTTGCATGACTACAATCACACGAGAAGAACGTGAGTGGTTCCTCCGGAACCTCGCGTATGGGCTTCTGGAATACATGGGCGCAACCAGTCCGCCCGTTGAAGTGGAGGAGTTGCTTCACCATCCTCCCCCGATATATGGATTTGATTTTGGTGTGGTCGATATGTATTCGAATTTATGGGATGCAACTTTTGCTCGACCACCGAGTCGACGGGGCAGTATTTTCGTACGAGTGAATCTTCCACCAAATCAACGCCGGTTCGCTCTTGCTCGAGAAATGTTAAGTGCACTCATTACGAGCAAACATGGTCAGGCAATGGGATTAGGCGATATGTTGATGGATAGTCTCCAGGAGTCAGCTGAATATTTTGCACGCAATTTGCTTGCTCCTGAACCAATGTTACATGCATATCAGGCTAATGCAGATGAGGTTATTAATTTCGCAGATGAGTTTGGTATCCCAGTGGAAATAGCAAAGAAAAGATTGCATGATGTAGGTACAGAGGTACATTGAGTAGTAACCATAAGTACAACCCTCAGAATATTCCTACTTCTAATTTCTATCTAGACCAAATCAACTCTTAGAGCCACCACATATCTAGCAGTGATCTATACGATCTAAGCATATTTGGCATCACACTTGCATCTACCAGCACAAAAATAGATACGACTGTATAATGCCGTCGTCTATTTAGTGTTTTCGAGGTAGGGAAGGTGGAGGAAAGACCCGAAGATCATTCTTATTTCCGTGTTTCAGCCTCCAGGCGACCGGAAAGACGTGGACCCAAATGGTTGATTATTCTTTTGGGTACGATAGGTATCGCTGTAATCAGCTGGGTAGCCATCAATTATGAAGGTTTCGACACGGAGACAGATGTCCTTCCTGTGCTTCAATACACAGAGGTTGTAAAAGTTATTCCAGATACGCCCGTTCCAAGTACGACGCCTACTTTTGTTTTGGTCCTTCCGACGATTGAAAGCTCACCGAGCCCAATTTCTGACCGTGATTCGCCTCTTGGAACGATTGTTTTTTCAGCTCGTAATTATGGTTATTATCATTTGTGGTACTACATCCCAGGAGACCCCGAACCCATTCAGTTCACATACGGGGATTGGGATGATCGACAACCTTCGATCGCCCCTGACGGAAAAAGCATCGCTTTCTCTTCCCATCGGGATGGAAACTGGGATCTCTATATCATGGATTTAACATCCGGCGAGGTGCGAAGATTGAGTGCAACGCTGGGATATGAAGGACGTCCTCATTGGTCTCCTGATGGTCAGTGGATCACCTATGAAGCATACTACGAAGGGAATTATGATATTTGGTTGATGCCTATTGAAGGCAACGGTGAACCCATTCGACTCACAACACATCCTGCAGAAGATCTTTCTCCTGTGTGGAGCCCGGATGGGAGGAAGATTGTATTCACATCGAATCGGGATGGTAATTTCGATCTCTTCCTTGCAGACCTGGATGCAGTACAGGAACGGTTTAGAAATATTACAAACACACCTGAAACGATTGAGAGAGATCCTGCCTTTGCAAGGGACAGCCAGCATGTGGCATTTTCGTCTAGAAGAAATGGCTTAGATCAATTGATGGTTTTGGATATTAGCAACCTTGCTGAAAATCCTCGAGTTGTTGGACAGGGTGTCTATCCAACCTGGTCGCCAAATAATGATGCTATTGCCGTCGTTCAACAGTATGCAAACACCAACTCACTGGTTGGTTACAGTCCAAACCAGATGCCCGTTCCACCTGTGGGACTTGTCATCGATGGCAATATTAGCGGATTGGATTGGTTTTCTGGAGAAGACCTGCTGAAAGGACAATTTTCCCTGGGCGGCGCATCTCCATCTGAATGGAGTTTTGAGATCATTATTGAAACTCCACCAGCTGAAGGTGGACGATTTTCATTAATCAATCTGCCAGGTGTCTTGGCACCACGACCTTTCCTGTCTGATCTGGTTAATGAACCATTCAATGGGTTAAGAGAAAGAGTGATATCAGATATCGGTTGGGATTTCTTGGCCAATCTTGATTATGCATTTGTAGGTTTGAATGATCCTCTTCCACCCGGATATGCGTATAACGATTGGCTTTTCACTGGACGAGCATTTGCCATAAGTGAGGCTATTGTTAGAGCTGGTTGGGTAGAGGTTATCCGTGAGGATATTGCAGGTGAGACATACTGGAGATTATTTGTCCGTACTCGTTATCAAGATGGCAGTTTGGGGGAACCGTTAAGGCAGTATCCATGGAACTTCAACCCAAGATTTGGTGAAGACCCGGATGCCTACGATAATGGTGGAACTTATCGTGAAGTCATCCCTGAAGGTTATTATGTAGATTTCACCAGCCTTGCCGAAGATTTCGGTTTTTTACGACAGCCAGCCCTATCCAATTGGCGCACCTACTATGCGGGGACTCGTT